>Ga0256406_1000795_pt1 | contig 54402 bp, 34 predicted proteins | sample RumenRJG_03DNA_FD_185986 | JGI IMG/M metagenome (GOLD analysis project Ga0256406, IMG submission 185986) | Bovine rumen microbial communities from Lethbridge, Alberta, Canada - RJG_03 | ecosystem: Host-associated > Mammals > Digestive system > Stomach > Rumen | place: Canada: Alberta | collected...
CTCAACATCTACTCCCCAAAACCATACAACCAAATTTGGGAGCACGGATAGATTAACACTCTTCGGTGATGCTTAGGTCAAAGCCTCTCGACCTTACGGGGTAAGGGGAAGGTGTCTGCATACAAGTCATGTCAAGCGTTTCTAAGCCCAGAGTCAGACAGAATCGTCACAAGCAAGGGCTAAATCAGACACTCGAAAAAATATCTGCGGATTTTAGGATGACAACTTTATTGATGAGGATATCTATATTGGTCTTACACAATTCGGCATACAATACTTACGAGATTTGAAGAAAGAGGAGGCTCTAAAGCAGTCTTCCTTTCTGAAGCAGGTAGCTGCCAAATTGTGTGAGTTCCTTGATGTTTTTATCAGCATTGAGTTTAAGAAGTTATCTCTTGATGAGTTTGTTATGTCAATACCACAAGATCTGATAACTTCAACTGAGTATATATTTATTTGGATAACTAGCCAGAAGGGTTCTGAGGCTACCATTAAGCGAAGATTTCCATCTCCTATGCAACTATTATACTACGTTATAGCTGAACAAGAGGACATACTTCGCATTACATATGATAGAAGTACATTGACTGGCGCTGACTATAATCGTTACAAGAATGAGATGATATGCATCATCTCGTTACTTGCTAGACTCTCTTCGAACTTTGCCAATTGTTCTTTTTATGGCAGATTGTTTTCTAAGATTCTATCAGATAGCCATGTATCAGCCGAAGAATTAACACAGGCCTGGACAAAGTTCGAGAACCTTTCTATAGAAGATGCACTTAATAAAAAACATCTTAAGATTGCAACTGAACGCGACAGTTCTCTTGAGGCATTGTTTGAGTTGAGTAGGAAGAACCTCTCAGTAAGAGCACGCAATGTATTAGGTAGAGCCGGAATATACCATTATGCCGATTTTCTGCCTTGGATAGAAGATACTAAAAAAAGTTTCCTGGAGCTGAAAACCTGTGGAAGGAAAAGTGATCTGGAACTGAATCAACTAAGAGATTCAATGCTTGATGCGATTGCGTCATCTAAGAACGTTCCTGTCGGAGCATTGGTTATGAACGGCGCCGCTGGGGAATGTGAACAAAAGAATGCCATTGAAATTCTAAAGAATAACTTACTTAGTAATAAATGCGACGCTAATATATATGCTTATTTTACATCCGATGTCGGGAAAAAAGCATACAATGTAATTGTCGCACCCTTAAAGACTTGTCATGACATTGTCAGATACAACAAAGTTGAAGCTCTTGACCTTCTTTCGTATATCCAAGAAGGGCTTGCCTTGTCAATTGTTTCTGTTGACGACTACGACGTAATGCCATTTCTTATCCATTCCTTATCAAAAATACAAGACTTCATCTCTAGCAATAAAAAGGAACTGAGAAGAAATAAATTGTCATCAAAAGCCAAAGATAGATTGATAGAAGAAGATTTTAACAATATTGTAAAAGGGCTCCGTGGCAGAAGTAGACACGTTGTGCTTTCTGTTGCGACGGATTATCATAGTTTTCTTCGTTTGAAGTCAGCAAATAAAAATATATCTGATATTAAAAATGCAGGCCATAAAACTGAAGAAGAGATAGAAGAAGCCTATACTACCTTTCAGGCCCATTGTCTTGGAATTCTATTTGTCGACGATAGCTATACAAGCGTAAGTTTGTTGAGTAATACTTTCCCATTCTTGACCGCTAAAGATGTTATGTTTATTGATGCTTTTTATAAAGAGAATGGCTATATGCCAAGTTTCTTTATACTGAAAGCCTTTCTTTCCACATCACATAGCAAAAACATCTCGGTGTATGCAGATTATTATGGCCTCAGCGATAGTAAACCGCTAACATTGGACGAACTGTCCAAAAGATACCTATTAACAAGGGAGCGTGTAAGACAACTTATCGCGACTCCTTCAAAATGGCATGATAAAACGCTCGACTCTATTACGCAGCAAGAAGGATTATGGTCTCACTATGCTTTTCTAAATGATAGCCTCATGACTTGTGAAAATTGTAACTTTATAAGCATTAATCAGAAAGAACAACTCAATATTTCTTTCTATTCATTCTGTGGGCTGTGCAATTTGCTCTTACATTTTAGTATTATCTCAATAGATAATGAGTTTTTCGCTTTCTCTAAAGAGATTGCCTCATATCGAATTCAATATGCTGTAAGAGAAGTCAAGAGATTAGATAAGCTGAATAAAACGAATGACCTCAAAATACCTATAAAAGAATATTTTATAGAAAACGACGAATATTGGTCCACAAATCATGTCTATAGTGAACAATCAGAGAAACTTGCATACAAATTATTGGAGGCCATAATCCATAAGGTGCTCCCAGAGATTGTGTGCAAGGATGGTGTTCTATTGTTTAAGGCAAATCATAGAGATATAAAGGATGTTATATATGGTATTTTAGAGGCTTATGGCAAGCCTATGAAGTTAAAAGATATCTTCGTAAAATACAAAGAAATTATTCCGGATGATGGCCACGACACACCTGCTTCCTTAAGGCAAAGCATCTTACTTGACGAGCGCATTGAACCAATAGGGAAGATATCCACTTATAAGCTTAAGAAATGGAGCGGCTTTGCAGGAACTATCCCAGAGCTATTGCTAACTTTATTAAAGACACATGTTGACCCTGTAAAGGTAGATACCCTTGTGGAAGAATGTCTGAAGTTTCGCCAAGACTCAACAGCGAGAAGCATCAGGAGCAATATATCGGCAAAAGTCTCCAATGGCATGTTCACGATGTACTATCCGGATTTAGTAGGCATTGCAAATCGGGAATATGACAAGAAATTTATGCAACTTCCTACATCCTTCAAAGAATTCATCAATGCCTTCAAAGATTTTGTCTTGAGCAACAAGCGCTATCCTGAAATGCGAAATCTCGGTTATGAGAGTATGCTGATTAGATGGTATAACGATGCAAGACAGCTAATATGCCTTACCGATGATCAGATAGAAGAGTTTTCAAATACCATAAAATGGCTTGACAAATTCCACTATCCAAGAAACAGTAATGAACGTAATTTTCTTAGGCAATGCGAGCTTTATAAGAACTTCGTATCTGATACAGGCAGAATGGTTGCACAGGACGATGACGCATCTTTGAATTCATGGTTCTCAAGAGCAAATCAGAATTTCGCTAAATGGAATGACAACCGACAAGTATATTTCAAAGAGCTTATTAAGTTCATATCATTAAAATTATCAGAGAATCTTGGCAATTAGTACGGTATAGCAGGATGGTAGGTTAAAAAACAACAAAAGAAAGGTGGAGGTGCACAATATATGAAATAAAAACATTATGTTTGCAAAACATAATGTTTGTACTTATGAAGTTCGTAGACAGAAAAGAAGAGACCGCCATCCTTACGAGAGCATTCGCAAGGGAAGAGCCGAGCCTGTATGTCATATATGGTCGACGCCGACTTGGGAAATCGACGCTCATCAACCGGCTGATGAGAGAAGACGATATCTATTTCATGGCAGACAGAGCCGACCAGACCCAACAGAGAGCTCTCTTGGCCGACACCATAGCAATTCATTATCCGGGATTCAACAATGTCGTTTATCCTTCATGGGAATCACTGTTTCTTCAGCTAAGTATGGTTGCCTCCCGCTGCTTTGTGTTATGTCTTGACGAATTTCCCAACATGGTCCGTTCCTGTCAGGAGCTACCTTCTGTGTTACAACGTCTGATAGACACCAAAAAGTTAAGATACCATGTTCTCATCTGCGGATCATCCCAACACATGATGCAAGACATCGTCCTAAACTCTTCAGAACCTCTATACGGCCGTGCGAGACAGATATTAAAGTTCCTGCCCATCAGCATCAATTATATGTGTGAGGCGTTGCCTATGTTATCAGCCGAAGATGCCGTTGACAACTATTCTGTCTTAGGTGGTGTCCCCCGTTATTGGGAACTACGCGAGGACGAGAGCAGCCTGCTTGATATGATCATGGACATGATAGCCAATCCCGTCGGCATGCTCTATGATGAAACAGACCGACTTCTTGCTGATGACTTAGACCGGACGACCTTAGCCACTTCTATATTATCCTTGATAGGTAATGGTGTGAACCGAATGGCTGAGATAGCTTCAAGGCTCAGCAGAAAAGCCACCGACATAAGCAACCCCATGTCAAAACTCATGAAGCTTGGCTACATTGAAAGGGAGATGCCTTTCGGAGAGAATGTCCGTAATAGCAAAAAGACACTCTATAAACTGAATGATCCGTTCCTCAGGTTCTATTATCGTTTTGTCGTAAGATTGCAGTCGCAGATCTTACAGGCACGTACAAGCAAAGGAATGCATGATTACGTGCAGAAATACATCACCGACAACTTTGCCGACTTTGTCGCACCACAGTGGGAGCAACTGTGCAGAGAAGCCGTCAGTGGTGCGACCTTGTTTGATACAACATGGAACGTAGCTTCCCGTTGGTGGGGAACACTCGAAAGAGGACGTCAGGCTGAATTTGATGTCGTGGCTGAATCGTTGGATAAGAAGAGTTTATTGATAGGCGAATGCAAATGGACTGCCGAAGAGAATGCGGAGCATCTCTTGCAGGATCTGAAAACACGCTCGGAAAATTTCTCCTATCTCAAAGGACATAACGTTTACTATGCGTTGTTCCTTCGCCACAAGCCCATTGACGGCATGCAAGAGAATGTTTTTCTCCCACAAGATATCATCAAAGCAGAATAAAAGAAAGAACGTCATGAAGACAACCCTTATTCTCATCGGCAAGACCGACGGCAAACTATATCAATCGGCAATCGACGACTATGCCTCGCGCATCAGTCATTACATGCCGTTCAACATAAAGGTCATACCCGACATCAAAAACACACGCGCCCTTTCTGAAGAACAACAGAAAGAGCGCGAAGGTAATCTTATCTTAGAGAATGTGCAGCCACAGGACTGTCTCGTGCTGCTCGACGAGCATGGTGAGGAGCTCCGCAGCATCGAGTTTGCCCGCTGGCTCGGCAAGCGTCAGGTCGCGGGACGCAACCTCGTGTTCGTCATCGGTGGTCCCTACGGATTCTCTGAAGCGGTGTACAAACGTGCTGAGGCTATGGTGTCTCTCTCCCGCATGACCTTCTCCCACCAGATGGTGCGCCTCATCTTCGCCGAGCAGCTCTACCGTGCCTGCACGATCCTCAAAGGCGAGAAGTATCACCACGAGTGAGCAGGTTCAGGCGGTAACCAGTGATGAGAGACAACAATACATGAAACACAAAACACTAACATTTATGAAGACAAAACTAGTATTTACTTTGCTTGCCATTTTCCTCTCGTTAGGAGCCTCGGCACAAACGGGGCCTCAGGTAACCTATCGTGACGGAACCATCGAAGGTATCGACTCCTCCGGCGTGAAAATTTTCCGTGGCATTCCGTTCGCAGAGCCGCCAGTAGGCAATCTGCGGTGGAAGGCGCCACAACCTGTGAAGCCATGGACGGGCGTACGCTCAGCAAAGGCTTTCGGCCCAGATCCGCAGCAAAAGAACATCTTTGGCGATATGCAGTTTGAAGGCAAAGGGAAGAGTGAGGACTGTCTTTACCTCAACGTCTGGACACCGGCGAAGAAGATGGACGAGAAGCTCCCCGTGCTCATCTATTTCAATGGTGGCGGCCTCGTGGCTGGCAGTGGCTCAGAGCCTCGCTACCAAGGTCTGCGCCTGGCACGCCGCGGCAACATCATCGTCGTCACGGCCAACTATCGCGAGGGTATCTTTGGCTTCTTCTCTTATCCGGAGCTGTCGAAGGAGGGTTGTCACGGCAACCAGGGATGGCTCGATCAGGCGGCTGCCATCAAGTGGGTGAAAGACAACATCGCAGCATTCGGCGGTGATCCCAACCGCATCACGATCAATGGCGAGTCGGCAGGTTCGCAGTCGGTATGCGCCCTGACAACCTCACCGTTATCACGCGACCTCATCAATGGCTACATGTGCTCCAGTGGTGCCATCGTCTCCAATGCCACACCGATTAGCTTGAAAGAGGCGGAGCAGAAAGGAGCAGTATGGGCCAAGAAGAACCATCTGAATAAGCTCAGCGACATGCGCAAGCTCTCTGCCGAAGAACTGAACAAACTCGACGACGGCACGTTCGGAGAGGGTACCAAATGTATCGACGGCATCTTCCTCACCGAAGATCCCAACAAGGTCATCAACGAGGGTCGTCAGTCGCAGGTTCCCTGCCTGCTTGGTAACAACAACGGAGAGTTCCCCGTTGCTGCCTTTGCCGGGGGCAAAGCTCCGACAATGGCGAACCTCAGTCCTGTCATTGCTGGCTACTTCGGCACCGATGCCAACACAATCTTCAACCTCTACGATATTCACTCGGATGCCGACCTCTTAGGAGCCAAAGGACTGGCACTCGGCGGCGACATGTTCATTGTCTATGCCACGTGGAAATGGGCTGACATGGTCAGACAAAGCAGTAAGGCACCGGTCTACCGCTATGTCTACTGCCATCCGCGCCCAAACATGCAGCTCAAGGGCAAGGCTCCCGGACTGGCCGGTGGCACAGTAGATGTCAAGGACGATACGCCGAAGCAGCCGGCAGCAACGACAGCCGTTCACTCCGCTGACATCGAGTATGCCATGGGTAACCTCTCGACGAACACTGCCTTCCCATGGACGGCCGACGACTATGCCACTTCCGAGATCTTCCAGCAGATCTATATCAACTTCGTCAAGAACGGCAACCCGAACGGACCTGGCCTGCCGCAGTGGGACACCTATAACCACAATGGTGACGTGCCACCAGTGATGCTCATCGACACGAACACGCGCCAGGTAAAGGATGCCAAGGTCTACAACCGTTACAAACAGATCGACGCGTTCATCCAGCGACAATAGTGCAGGTGACTAAATATTATAAAAAAGTTACGGGTCATTATCGTTGGCTCGTAACTTTTTATTATCTTTGCAGCATGAACAAGGAACAGAAGAACATAATGACCGAAGAAGTGGGCAAGCTGTGCATTGACATAGCAAAACTCATCGTGGGTGGTGTCATCCTTGCAGAAATATAGAGCAAATAGGATATGGATGCAGTTTTTATTTTTTTAGGGTTAGTCCTGGTATTCTGCGTTTCATTAGGATGCTGGGCCATTATGCAAAAGCCTAAGGACACGAAGGCTGCATAATCTCTGTAGTTGAAGGAATCAATTTATATTAATAATCATGAAGAGAATCGTTTTAATTCGCCACGGCGAGAGCCAGTGGAATCTTGAGAACCGTTTCACAGGTTGGACAAATGTAGACCTCACCGAGAAGGGCAAGAAGGAGGCTTTCGATGCCGGTAAGCTCATGAAGGAGAAGGGCTTCCATTTCGACATCGCTTACACTTCTTATCTGAAGCGTGCCGTGAAGACGCTGAACAACGTCCTCGACGCAATGGATGAGGACTGGATCCCCGTCGTCAAGACATGGCGCCTCAACGAGAAGCACTATGGTGCTCTCCAGGGCCTGAACAAGAAAGAGACCGCTAAGAAGTACGGTGACGAGCAGGTTCTGCTCTGGCGTCGTAGCTACGACGTAGAGCCGCACGACCTCGCTGCTGACGGCACAGGCTCAGCACTCGCTGATCCCCGCTATGCTAAGGTCCCCGTTCAGTATCTGCCGAAGACAGAGAGCCTGAAGGACTGCATCGCTCGTGTCATGCCGTTCTGGGAGTGCGAAATCTTCCCGAAGCTCAAAGAAGTTGACAACATCATCGTTGCTGCTCACGGTAACTCTCTCCGCGGCATCGTGAAGCACCTCAAGGGCATCTCCGACAAAGACATCTCGGGTCTGAACATCCCGACAGCTACTCCGTACGTCTTCGAGTTCGACGACGACCTCAACCTCGTCAAGGACTACTACCTCGGTGATGCTGCTGCCATCGCTGCCAAGGCTGCTGCCGTAGCTAACCAGGGCAAGGCATAACGCTTCGCTTCGCGCCTTAGCGCGAAACGAAAGAAACTTAAGAATACAGATAAGTAGGGGTGCTCCTTATGGGGCACCCTATTTTTGTGGGGCACCCCTATGGTGGTAATCAATCCTCCCCCCCTTGGGGGAGATTAAGGGAAAGGGCTAGAACTCGTCTTTTCTTTTGCACCCGACTGTAGTCGTCAGCGCCCTCTACCCCTTGATGAGGTCGTTGATGATCTCTTTGACCGACTTACTGTTGATCTGCTTGCGGAAATGCACCGTGAAGCCTTTCGCCGTCATCTCCTTGAAGAACGCCTCAGCACACGTAATCTTCGCCTCCTCGTCTTGCGACACCTGGGCCTCCTGGTCATAGGCTTTCGTCTCAATGATGACGTTCAGCTCCTTACTGCCGTTGCGCCGGCGTACGACATACATGAAGTCGGGACTGTAGTTGCTCGACGCCACCGTCGGGATGCAGATGCTCTTGGCGGGTATCTTGCCGTAGACGATGACCTCCTCAATATCCGCCTTCATGTTGCACAGCTCGAGATCGGAGTCGTAGGCATACCGGTCATAGAGATACTTGGCGGGCGGCTCGCCTGGGGCGAGCTTACGGCCGATATACGCCTGCACGACATCGTCGCGCACGGAGCCGTCGGCATTGGTGAGCTTCGTCTCGCGCATGGTGTAGTCGGCCTGCCGGTACCGCACGTAGCCTGCCATCTGCCGGCTCTTCCAGTCGTTGACCGCCACGATGAGACGGGCGAGGGAGCTCTCGTTGACCATCTCCTTCTCGATCTTGTAGCCCGCTGCCACCGCCTCGCAGACAGCCTGGTGCAAAGCCGGCAACGGCACATTAGTACCCTCCGAGGCGCGGCGCAGAAACTCACTGTAGCCGATGCGCCTCTCGGGCACCGTGATATAGGTACCGTAGTCCTCAGTCATCTTAGCGAGATCTTCCGTCACCACAATCTCGCTCCGGTTCGAGCAGAACGTCTGGAGGGAGAAGACCTCCCGGTCCTTGATGATACCGGGGAGGGCAGCACGGAGCTTACCCTCCACATCTTTGTCGATATAGAGCACATATTTGCGGTTGAGCTGCGCCCAAAGCGTCCGCAGCTCCTCGAAGCGCGCCTTGCGGATATGCACGGTGCCTGTCGATCGCTGGTTGCGGTCCGTCACCTTGTCATCGCTGACACCGCCAGTCTCGTCCTTGAACTCGGGATAATCCTCGAAGAGCGCCTCCTTGCGGTCGTAGACGATGTTGTAGTGCAGGTCGACGTAACCTTTTTGCAGCAGGTCGATGAAGAGCGTCTTTTCGTCCATGCCGCGCTGTTTCGCCACATCGCCAAGCAGCCGGAAGTTGATGACCATTGGCTTTTTCTGCTCGTTGCCTCCCGTATGGACCTCACTGTTGATCTCCCTGACGAGTTTTTCGGCGAAGTCGCGCTCTGTGAAGTCGACGATATAGTTGAGTTTCTGCACATCGTCTCCGCTGATGCGGTTGCCCGCTTCGTCGACAGGCAGTCTGAGGCCTCGTCCCACCTCCTGGAGCTTGCTCGTCTCTGAGCCACTGGAGCGCAGCTTGCAGATAGTGAAGACGTTGGGGTTGTCCCACCCTTCCTTCAGTGTCCATTTGGAGAAGAGAAACCTCAAGACGTTAGGCGATCCGTCAGGACGGGTGAAACTCAGCAGCTCCTTCTTGCCGTGAAGGATCGTCTCCACCTCTTGCGCTATGTTGTCGTCGCTGTCGTTGTTGTCGCGCGAGAAATAACCGGCACAGGTGTCATCGAGATGGTCAAGGGTGGCACGGAGGTAAGCTTCATACCGGGGCGGGTTGTCGTAGGAGAGCTCCTTCTCCACGCGCTCCTTGAGGAGCTGCAGAAACTTCGTGCGGAGCCATCCGTTATTCTTGCCCTCGGGGCCGCGAAAGCTCTCGATGTTGTCGATGAAGAACAGGGCGAGGGTCTTGATACGCAACCCGCCGCGGCAGAAGTTGACGCGCTCCGTCTCGAAATAACGCTTCAGCGCCAGTGCCATCATCGCCTCCTGGTAAGACGGGGCAAACTGGTCGGGGTAGAACTCCTCGCCAGTCTGCTTCTCCTGACCGTTGCTCAGGACGATGCTGTTCTTCGTGATCGCCTCGATGGAGATGCCGTTGAGGTCGGGGTCGACGGTTCCGAGGCTGTCGCCGGCATGAAGTTCGAAGGTTCTGCTCTCTTTGTCGCTGATGAGGTGCAGATGGGTGTTGTTGCCTCGCTCCACGCTGACGACCTTCACTTTCTTGTCCGCCTTCTGCTCCCCAGGTAGTTCGAGATGCTCTTTTGCCACGCCTTTGATGAGACCTTGGTTGAACGCCTCTGCGGCATTAAGGTCATAGATGAGATTCGCATAGTCGAAGCATGTGTGTTTATTCTTTCCCTTGCCGAAGGTCCACGTAGGGAACGTGGCACCATAGCGAAGGACAAACTGCGGGGCGAAGCCGTTGATAAGGGCGGCATACGACGTGCTCGAACGCGGCATGCGGTGCGGCTCGTCGATGATGAGCACGGGGTGCGTGTCCCTGATGGCGTCGATGGGGCGACGGAAGGTGCCGAGGGTCGTGAAATAGTCGTCGCGCGTGAGCAGCTTACCGCTCGTGAGGAGCTGCGTGTTAAGCAGCAGCACATAGATCTTATTCTTCTCGCGGTTATTGCCCTGGAAGAAACTGCGGACGGCGGAGGGCAGCGTGGGACGGCCCTTGGTCTTTTTCTTCTGTGGCTCTAAGAGGCAGAGCACGATATCGGTATGGTATTCGCAGACCTGTGAGAAATGGCGGCGCACCGCGGGGTCGCCGATAAACGCTGCCGTACCCGCCTTGATAGGCAGCGTGGGCACGGCGATGATAAACTTGTTGTAGCCGCAGCGCTTATGCAGTTCGAGCATCGTACGGGTGTAGACATAGGTCTTACCCGTGCCTGTCTCCATCTTGATATCGAGGATCGAGTGGTGTGGCAGCGTCCTGACCTTCTCTGGCAGTTTGGTCTCATCGACGTGGCAGTCGTGCCGTTTCTCAAGTCCGTGATCCCTGCGCACCCTATTTATTGGGAGCGAGAAGAGCCCTCGCGGGAGCGTCGGGTTCTGATAGCCTTTTGCTGCCGGCTCCCGCTCCGACTGCTCCACGATACGCGCCACGCCCTCCACAGGCTTCCACTGATGTTCGAGGTATTGTTCCAGTATTATTTCCATCTTTTCAGCTTCAGAAGGTTAATAACGTATATCGAGGTTGACGTTGAGCGTCTTGTTGCCTTCGCGCAGCGTCCGCAGATTTTTCTGCAGTGCCTCACGGTTGACGAAACCGAAGCTGTAGCCGAAGACGACGATGTTGTGGGGCGAAAACATCTCGCCGTTGTACTTGTCCATAAGTGCCACGAGGCTGTCGGCATCGAAATCGTTGTCGGGGTTGAGGAGATAGAGATGGTCGCCGATATAGTAAGCTTTATAGCGTCCGAGCATCACCTCCTCCGGCTCGTCGGTCAGTCCGTAGCCGTCGGCCTCCATAAAAGTGCGGAGCACGGCGCCGCGGCCGAAGTCGTCGATGGTGAGGTCGGTAACAGCCTGCTGGGGATCGAAGTCGATCACTTCCTGCAGCACGTCTTCCTTCGGCTCCTCCAGCGTATAGTGCTTGAAACCTAAGTCGCCGGCAAAGAGCGGGTTATCTGCCTTGATCTTCTTTGCGGCACGGCGGATACGCTCCATGCCCACCTCGTCAATGGTCTTATAGCCGGACTTGAAAGCCTCGGAGTTCTCAGAGTATGGTTCTTGTATCTGAACAATAATAAAATGAACATTACTATTCGCATTATTACTATTCAATTCCATTACGGCTTGCGCTGTAGTTGAGGAGCCTCCAAAGAAATCCAGACAGTATATATCATTTGATTCTGTTGGAGCAACCCCCTGCTCAATAATCTGTCTGATGTAGTCAACGGGTTTAGGGAAATCGAACAAGTCTTTTCCGTCAAACAAGTCAGTTAATTCTCTTGTACCTTGTGAACTATAAACAGTATCAAAGAAAGTACTAAAGCCCGTATATTCACTCTGAACATCCTTTAGGAATTTTTTCCTTCTTGGTCGACCATTAGGAGACTTAGGGAATAACACTTCGTTATTCTCCATTAATTGTTCCATCCTTGATTTCTCGTACCTCCAACCTGTAGGTGGGCACTTATATGTTATACCCGTCTTAGGATTTGTCAAGTCATAATGTAGGTTGGGACGCTGAGATTCAGATGCCAAGCCAACCATATTATCACTCATCCAATCACCACGTGGGTCATTGTCAGGATTAGAATATTTAGATTTATCCGAAAGTTTTCCTCTGATTCTCCCACTATCATTTTTGCCATAACAAAGGAGATAATCTTGATCTCTTGATGCACCATTTTGGGTACGACTATCAACTTGCTGCCTTTTCTTCCAAAGGAAATCCCCAATGAAGCACTCTTCCCCAAAAATCTCGTCGCAGAGTTCCTTGAGGTTAGCCTGTTCATTGTCATCGATAGAGATGAAGATGACACCGTCGTCAGCGAGGAGGTCACGGGCGAAGGTGAGGCGGGGGAGCATGAAAGTGAGCCAGGCAGCATGGCTGGCACTGCCCCGGCGCGTCATGGAGAGAATATGATTGGCCTCCTCCATGCTGATATCGAGGCGGCGGGCGAGATCCTCAGCGGTGAAGTTGAACTTGTCGTTATAGACGAAGCCGTCGCTGCCCGTGTTGTAAGGCGGATCGATATAGATCACCTTGATACGGCCGCCATACGACTTGACGAGATGCTGGAGGGCATCGAGGTTGTTGCCGCTGATATAGACGTTGTGACTGTGGCGGTTCTCCGGCTCACTGTTGTGTGCCTCGTCGGGCACGAGGAGCGTCGTGGTATCCATGTTCGTGAGCATGCGCGCATAGTTCTTGCCGAGCCAGTTGAAACCGCTCGTCTCGTCGGTCAGCGTCATACCCCCGGGGAGCGACGCCTTGAACGCCTCCAAGTCAAACGTGCCGTCAGCCTTGAAGCACTGGGGAAAATACTGTCTCAGGGCCGCCATCTCTTTCTGCCCTGCCTCTGCCGCATCGTTGCGGGCCAAAATATCTTTCAACATTGTCTGTAGTCTTTACTGGTCTTATACCTTATTTGTGCAAAGGTACAAAAAAACACGGTCGTTTCACCCTAACTGCCGAAAGAATATTAAAAAACAGTGCTCACGACGCCTCATCCACGCGAATTGCTTTCGCGACGCATATGGGGCGGTAACGCGTCACATATGAGGCGGTAACACGTCACATATGGGGCGGTAACGCGTCACATATGAGGCGCGATGGCGTTACGGCAAAAATATTTGCTGTAATCAACGTAAAATCGGATATTTTTTTGTAAGTTTGCAACATTAATAACATGCATGTTTCCGTCCGGCCCAACCCTACCGGCTCAATCATTAAAGAATGTCTAAAAGAAGAGTCGTCAAATATACGGCTATTGCCGTCTGTGTGCCCATCGCACTATTCATCATTTTGTCGCTGCTGCTCTATTTCCCTCCTTTTCAGAACTGGGCAGTGACAAAAGCGGCAGCTGTGGCGTCGGAGAAGACGGGCATGAAGATCAGTGTGGGACACGTCCGACTTGCCTTTCCGCTCGACCTCTCGCTTGAGGACGTGCGCGCCTTCGAGCCTAACGACTCTATCAAAGGTAAGACCGACACCGTAGCCCTTGTCTCGCGTGCCGTAGCTGACGTGCAGCTATGGCCCCTCTTCCACAAACAGGTTATGGTCGACGAGCTCTCCCTGCGCGACATGCAGGTCAACACCACCCATTTCATCAGCGACGTGCGCATCAGCGGCAAGGTAGGCGAATTGAAGGTCAAGGCCCACGGCATCGACCTCTCGAAGGAACACGTCCGCGTGAACCACGCTTTGCTCAACAATGCCAGTCTTCTCGTCGAACTCTCCGACACGGCAAAGAAAGATACTTCTCAGTCGAAGAACTTCTGGAAGATCAACCTCGACGACATTCACATCAACAACACCGCCTTTGCCCTCCGCACCCCCGGCGACACCCTCTCCGTTGCTCTGCTCATGAACAAAGGCAAGGCACAGCAAGTCTACATGGACCTCTTCAAGAGCCTCTACTCCGTAAGGAAGCTCCACTGGGCCGGCGGATGGCTCAATTATGACAAACAGCCTACGGTCGCTATGCGCTCCGGCTTCGACCCTAACCACATCGCCTTGCGCGAGTTGCAGCTTGATGCCGACTCGTTTCTTTTCTGCTCTCCTGACATGAAGGTGAACATCGCCTCTGCCGCATTCCAAGAGAAGAGCGGACTGACGGTGAAGGGGCTCACCGGGCCATTCCGTATGGACAGTACAAGCCTCGCACTGCCGGCCCTGCGCCTGCATACTCCTTTCACAGATCTTGCCCTCACATTCCGCATGGACATGAACGCCTTCTCCACCGATCTGCCCGCCGACAGCACGGGAGCCTTCACAGCCATCATGCGCGGATCGATAGGTGCTCATGATCTTCTATCCCTCGCCTCCCCTTATCTGCCAAAAAATATCCTTCAGATCTGGCCGCGTGTACCGCTCGTTGTCAATGGGCGGGTCGGAGGTAATCTCCATCGGCTGCATCTCAACAATATGTATCTCGCCATGCCAGGCATCGCCAAGCTCGATGCCAGTGGATTTTTGGATAATGTCACGGTACCGGCAGCACTGCGTGCTGACATGAACGTGACCGCACGTACGGGTAACCTTGCCTTTATCAGCTCCCTGCTGCCTAAGAGTGTCACATCAACCGTGAACATCCCACAGGGCATCGCCTTCCGCGGGCATGTCAAGATGGACGGTCAGCAGATAGCTTCCCGTTTTGTCGCCTCACAAGGCGGAGGTTCCATCGGTGGCAACGTCGCTCTCGATATGAAACGCATGGTTTACCGCGCCAACCTGAAGGCGCGCCGCTTGCCTATTGCCCATTTCCTCAAGCATCAGCCCATCCATCCCTTCACGGGAACGATCGCGGCACGTGGCTCCGGCACCGACCTTTTCTCACCCCACACGCAGCTGCATGCCGTTGCTAAGGTCAACGCGCTCAGCTATGGACAATATAATCTCGACAATATCGACCTTACGGCAAACTTAGCCGGTGGGCATCTCATCGCCAAAGCCGACTGCCGCAACCGCAACATCAAAGGCAAGCTCGGCATTGACGCCCTCGTCTCCGCACTCCGTATCGGCCGTAGCAGCGCCAGTGCTGCAACACTCACGGCTGACCTCTCTCAGGTCAACCTCCAGGGTCTTCATGTTGTCGATGAACCAATGGCAGTATCTGTCTGTGGTCAGGTGGATGTAGCTACCGACCTCGACAAGTTCTACCAGGCTCAGGGCCTTTTCTCCGACATCACCGTCTCCAACGGTAAGAAGAGTCTGCGACCTAACGACGTAGTGCTCGACATGCTCACGAACCGTGACACGACACGCGCCGTCGTCGACTGCAACGACTTCCATCTGAACCTCCATGCCTCTGGTGGCTACGAGAAACTGCTGCGCGCCCTCTCACCCTTCATCGCTGAGATGCAACGACAAATTGATGAGAAGTATATCGATCAGGAGCGCTTGCGTCGGCGCCTGCCTGAACTGCAACTGAAACTGCAGACGGGTGAGGACAATTTCGTCGCTCAAGTCATGCACCATTACGGCATCGACTTCCACGCTATCGACATGGATGTCACATCATCACCGGTGAGTGGTCTGAACGGCACTGCCCTCGCTTATGGCCTCATCGTAGACAGTATGGCTATCGACACGGCACGGCTGAATCTCTCGTCAACAGCGAAAGACATCATGTACAACGTAGAGGTACAGAACGGCAAGACGAGCCAACTGCCTTTTCATGCGTTCCTCGACGGTGCCTTCACCGAACACGGTACCTGGATCAAGCCGCGTATCTACGATGCCAAGGGAAAGCTCGGTGTGAGTATGAATCTCATGGCAGAGACGAAGAACAAAGGTATCGATGTACATATCATCGGCGACAACCCGATACTCGGATATAAAGAGTTTGCTGTCAACGACAGCAACTATGTCTACCTTGGTGCAGACCGGCGCGTGAGTGCAAACATGAAGCTCACTGCCGCTGACGGCACGGGTGTGCAGATCTTTACCGACGACAGCAACACCGATGCCTTGCAGGACATCACAGCCTCACTCCATAACCTCGACATCGGGCAGATCCTCGCCGTCATCCCTTATGCCCCAGACATCACGGGCGTACTCGATGGCGACTTCCACCTCACGCAGACAAAGGAGGATCTCACAGTGTCTTCCTCGGTCAATGTGGACAAGATGACCTACAACGGATCGCCACTGGGCAACGTCGGCTCTGAGTTCACATACATGCCACGTTCAGGCGGCGGGCACTACGTCGACGGCATCATCACAAAGGACGGTCAAGATCTCGGCACACTCAAAGGAACCTACTACTCTGTTGGCAAAGGCGTGCTCGATGCCACACTCGACATGACGCGAATGCCGATGAACTTCATCAATGGCTTCATCCCCGAACAGCTCATCGGCTTTAAGGGCTACGCCGAAGGCAGTCTAACGCTGAAAGGCTCACCCTCACAGCCGAACATCAACGGTGAGGTCTACCTCGACTCCTGTTACCTCTATTCAGAGCCTTACGGCATGGAGGTACGCTTCGCCAACGACCCCGTAGCCATCAAGGACAGCCATATCGTGTTTGAGAACTTTGAGGTCTTCGCCCATAACGATTCTCCGCTGAACATCTCAGGTACCGTCGACTTTGCAGACCTGTCGAAGATGATGGTCAATGTGCGCATGCGTGCCACAAACTACATGCTCATCGACTCGAAAGAAACGGCACGCTCTGAAGCATACGGCAAGGCATACATCAACTTCAACGGTACAGCAAAGGGTCTCGTCGACAACCTCAAAGTGCGCGGTGTCGTCGACGTCCTTGGCTCTACAGATGTCAAGTACAACCTGAAAGACTCACCGCTGAACACCGATGACCAGCTGAAGGATCTCGTGGAGTTCACCAACTTCTCCGACACGACAACGGATGTCGTCAACCAACCACCTCTGACAGGTCTGGACGTTGATCTCTCGCTGAATATCGATGAGGGTGCACATGTGGATTGCTACCTCAATGCGTCAAAATCAAACTATGTCGATGTTATTGGTGGCGGCGACATGCGCATGCAGTACAACACCTCTGACGGCATTATCCTCCGAGGCCGGTACACCATCACCTCGGGTGAGATGAAATATGAGCTTCCCGTCATCCCACTCAAGACCTTCACCATCGCTGAAGGATCCTACATCGAGTTCACGGGAGATCCGATGAACCCGAAGCTGTCTATCACAGCCACGGAGACGACAAAGTCAACGGTCGGAACGTCGTCGGGCAATGGGCGTGTCGTCGACTTTGTCTGTGGCGTGAAGGTGTCGAAGACCTTGCAGAACATGGGATTGGAATTCACCATCGATGCGCCGGAGGATATGACGATCCATAACCAGCTGCAGTCGATGACGGTGGAGGAGCGTGGCAAACAGGCTGTCGCCATGCTCACCACAGGTATGTACCTCGCTGAAGGCAATACGTCGAGTTTCACGATGAACTCTGCACTCTCCGCCTTCCTCAACTCGCAGATCAACCAGATCTCAGGCAAAGCCCTGCGCACCCTCGATGTCGGATTCGGTGTGGACAACAGTATCTCCGGCAGCGGACAGTTGCACACTGACTATTCGTTCAAATTCGCCCGCCGTTTCTGGAACAACCGCCTGAAGATCAGTATCGGCGGAAAGCTCTCTACGGGTGCTGACGTGGCATTGAAGGACGAGACGTTCTTCGACAATGTGACGGCAGAATACCGTGTGTTCCCGGCTTCCAACTTCTATCTGAACCTCTTCTACCAGCGCGACAGCTACGACTGGTTAGAGGGTAACGTCTCCCGCTTCGGCGGCGGCTTCACATGGAAGAAGAAGCTCGACAGCCTAGGAGATTTATTTAGAGCCCTCCCCAAAAGAGAGGGGTCGATTACCACCGTAGGAAGTGATAGTGCGAAAAATAGCCTCAAAACGATTAAACAAAAAAATAAATAAAAGGAGACACAGGATGACCGCCGCTTCTCCCTCCCTGAAGGGGAGGGCTGGGGTGGGGTCTATAACTACTATGAAAAAGACATATATTCTATACATCCTTTATCTCTTCCCAATAGGGTTGCTCCTCTCTGGTTGCTCCTCTACAAAGAGCATCCCGGAGGGAGACCAGCTCTTCACCGGAGTAAAAAGCATCAACTACACGGCGGAGAAGAAAGACACACACTTCACATCCACGAAGGAGGAAGTCGATGCAGCCCTTGCCACGGCACCCAACGGCGACCTCTTTGGCTCCGGCCTGCGCTCGCCGTTCCCCGTCGGCCTATGGGTATGGAACGAGTTCACGGGCAAGACCGATGGCTTCTCCCAATGGATGCTTAAGAGCTTCGGCACGAACCCCGTGCTCATGTCATGGGTCAACCCTGCTCTCCGCGCCAAGGTAGCCAAGCTCGTGCTCCAGGCCCATGGCTATTTCCGCGGTAATGTCGGCTATGAGGTACTGACACAGAAGAATCCAAAGGAGGCAAAGATACGCTACAATGTCGATATGGGTCATCTCTTCACCATCGACTCTCTGAAATATGTCGGCTTCCCAAGCGATGCTGACAGTCTTTTGCAGGCTACCAAAAGTCAGGCGAAGATCCACAATGGTGATGCCTTCGATGTCTCGACACTCGACGGCGAGCGGAGCCGTATCAGTTCTCTCTTCCGCAACAACGGCTATTTTTACTACCAGTCATCCTACGCTTCCTACCTCGCCGACACTGTCAGCGTACCCGGCAAGGCACTCCTGCGCTTCCAGGAGGCCGACAACGTACCGGCCCTGGCCAAACGCAAATGGACCATCGGGAAGATCGACATCAATATGCGGAAGAACTATGGTGACTCGCTCCTCAACAGTAAGACGCGGCGTGACATCACCGTACACTATAATGGTAAGAAGACACCGGTGAAGACAGGTGTCATTCTGAAGAACATGCGCATCATGCCGAAGACCTGTTACAGTTACCTCAGCCAGCAAGAGAGTGCTAACATGCTCTCTTCCACGGGGATGTTCTCGCTCGTCGACTTCAATTTCACACCACGCGACACGACAGGTGTCGCTGATACCCTTGATCTCGATCTCAACCTCGTCTTCGATCAGCCTTATGACTTCTATGTTCAAGGCAACCTCACGGGGAAGACCAACAACCGGTTCGGACCGGGCATCACGGTAGGCCTGACAAAACGTAATGCTTTTCGCGGAGGAGAACTCCTCGACATTAACTTCAAGGGAAGCTATGAGTGGCAAACGGGACACAAAGCGCAAGGAACAGGCTCGAAGCTCAACAGTTACGAGTATGGGGTCGACGCCTCCTTGACCTTCCCTCGCATCATCATGCCATGGGCCTCGGCATTACGGCGCAAACTCATCCAACGTGCCATCCGCACCCAGTTTTTCCCGCAGTTTTCTACGAAGTTGACCTTCTCGTCGGACATCATCCGGCGTTCGACGTTCTTCACCCGACATATTGTCTCGGGTGAATGGAGATACGATCTGCAGACATCGCCGACAAGCAAGCATGAATTCTCACCGCTAAACTTTTCTTTCGAATATATGCGGCGTTCCTCAGCTGCTTTCGATTCTGTAATGAACGCCAATCCTTACCTTTATTACACCATGCGTAACCAGTTTATCCCGAAGATGCAGTATGTCTATACCTACACCTCACCGACGAGCTATGAGAACCCGCTGTGGTGGCAAACGACGGTATCAGAATCGGGAAACATCCTTTCATTAGGTTACATGGCTGCTGGAAAGAAATGGGGGACAAAAGGCAAGGAGATGTTCAACAATCCTTACGCACAGTTTCTGAAACTTGAGACGGAACTGGTAAAGACCTGGAAGGTTTCCAACCACTCGACACTCGTCGGGCACGTCGATGCTGGTGTCATCTGGAGCTATGGCAACTCGAGCGAGTCGCCTTATTCGGAGCAGTTCTATGTCGGTGGTGCCAACTCTATCCGCGCCTTCACCGTGCGCTCCATCGGTCCGGGCTCCTACCATGATGCTGCCTCAGCCGACGTCTATTATCTCGACCAGACGGGCGACATCAAGTTCCTTGCCAACCTCGAGTACCGCCCGCGCCTCTTTGGCAACCTCTATGGTGCTTTGTTCCTCGATGCCGGTAACGTATGGAAGATGAAAGACGACTACCGCGTCGGCGGTAAGTTCCAGATGAAGAATGCGCTGAAAGAAATGGCGCTCGGCACGGGTGTCGGCCTTCGCTACGATATGGGCTTTCTCGTGCTGCGTCTCGACTGGGGTGTCGGCCTCCACGTACCTTACAAGAGTGGATTCTACAACGTCGGCAACTTCAAAGACTCGCAGAGCCTTCACTTTGCAGTGGGATATCCGTTCTAAAAAGATAAAAAAGACAGACCCCACCCCTATCCCCTCCCCCTTCAGGGAGGGGATAATATGCTTCAAGAGGTGATGCTCGGTATTAGTTGTAGTGGCCATGCCTTGTGCCGGCCATAAAGAAAAGAAGAACCAGTTAAAGTTTTTCTACCTCATTAATGCTGATACCCGTCAGCTCAGAGATAGTCTCTACAGGCATACCCTTAGCCTTCATCGAGCGAGCAACGGAAGCGATGCCCTCTGCACGTCCTTCCGCACGACCTTCTGCACGACCTTCTGCACGACCTTCTGCACGACCTTGTTCCAATCCCTCTGCCCGGCCTTCAAGCTTTCCTTCACCACGTGCCGTGGAGATATTATCCTGAAGGATGACGACATTGTCAAGATGACGATAGTAAGCTTCGCGCTCAGCATGACTCATGCGGTCGATATCGAGGCGATGGCGAGCCTCGCTCAGTCCCGGAGCTGTCGCATCATGAGGGATCTCTGAAGTGTTGAGAAAATAGATCCACTGCTCCAATGGCACCTTACTCCAACGGTTGAAGTCGTTGACCTTTAAGATATAATACTCCGGATAGAGGTCACTGACGGCATCCACCTTGAACCGTTGCTTCTGGAAAGGAGAGAGCGACAAAAGCTCACCATTGTGAATACCTCGGAACTCCGTTTTGCCATGATAGACAATGTCCTTACCATTGCCAAGGTTGAAATAGACAATATTAATACTATATACCTTTCGGATACGCTCATAATTATCGCCACGGTTAATATATTCAGTGACAAGCTTAGAGGCACCGAAAAGCATACGCTGGAAATAAGCGACCTCTGTCTCGTTTTGTATCTCAATGAGATAGAGCTCGCCCTTCTCATCTTCGGCAAGTACATCAACCCGGTTCTGTTTGTCGTCAGCATACTCTTGGTTGCTTTCACTCTCCAAGAGTTTCTGTATCTTAATGGGGTGGCCAAGGAGCGTAGTCAGAAAGCCCTCAAGTACTCCAAAGTTGGCTTTATCACGCAACAACCGTTTCATTGCCCAGTCGAAGCGGATATATTTCTTGTTGTCGTTGTAAGTCATACGCATCTATATTATGATATCTTCCGCAAAGATAGGATAAAATCGCCAAACATGGAAATTTTAAAAGAAAATAATTGCCATTAATCATCCGCTAAACCGACAAGACTCTGTCGATTAACAGACAATTAATGGCAATTGTCGTTATGCTATAAAAGCGTTAGTGATCGGGACGTTAGAACACGAGGCGCAGACCGACCTGTGCGTGCCAACGGCTGCTCGTGTCGTTAGCCACAGGCTTGCTGTTCGTGTTGAAGCTATAAACGCCGGCACCGTTTGACATCTTCTCCAAGGTCAGCGGGCTGAGGTTGTAAGCATTACCATAGTGGGCACCCCAGTGCTTGTTGAGCATGTTGGCGAAGTTGTAGACATCGAAGGTGAACTGCAGTTTGCCGATGCCCTTGACGTTGTACACGTTCTGAGCAACATGGAGGTCGATCTCGTTCTCCCACGGAGTGAGGTTAGAGTTACGCTTAGCATACTCACCGCGGTGGTTCTTAGCGTAGTCGTCACCTTCGATCCACTCCTCGAACATCTGCTTGCTCTGAGCAGCAGTGAGCTTCTTCGTATCAGTGAACTGCATCTTCTCGAGCTCGTCCTTTGTAGGAATGTAGAGCAGGCTGTTGCCACGGTAACCATCGTTGTTGAAGTCGGACTTCTCATTCATTGTCAGAGAATAGCGACCACCACTGAAGCCATTGTAGTTGAGGGCTACCTCAGTGCTCATCCAACCGTTCCAGTACTTAGGCGACTCATAAGCGACCTGCACACGTACCTGATGAGGGATGTCAAACTTAGACCAGCTCATCTCGTTCTGGTCGTTCGTGTTGCGGCTGTAGTTGTACTTCCAGTTAGAATAAGCCACAGAAGACGTTCCGTCGTTCACACTATAAGAATGACCGAAGATATAACTTGCCATCAAGTAGAGACCAAAGTTGAATGTCTTCTCAGCCTTGACAGAGAGGTTGTAAGAATAGCCCTTGTTGGTGTTGCGCAGATTGATGATGCTGTAGTAAGGAAGGCTCTTCTCAATCTTGCTGTAAGACGTGACAGCTGAAGCCTCTACGCCAGGAACAGCATAGACCTTGTCGCCCTTGTCTGTATAAGCGAGGTTCTCGAAGAACACGTTGTTCATATTCTTTGAATACAAACCTTCGAGAGTCATCTTGATGTCGCCGGGGAGCATCTGTTCCAAAGCGAGGTTGGCACGAAGCACCTGCGGGAACTTGAACTTCTTCGACACCGTCACGATATCAGGAGACAGGCCGGCAGAAGAAGTCTCGGCAGCACCCATCGGGTTCTTGGCATACTGAGAGAGCGTAGGAGCCGTGTTGTTCTTCGTGTTGATCGTTGTACCCTTAGCCTCAACACCATTGTTGCCAAAAGCGTTGGAGAGCCATACATAAGGAGCACGGCCGGAGAAGATACCTACACCGCCACGGAGCAGCGTGCGGTGACTGTTGTCAGTGTACCAGTTGAAACCGATACGCGGAGAGACGAGGAGCTTAGCGCTCGGCATCTCACCTACCTCGACACCGAGGTTATGCTCGGCAGCGAAGGTGTTGAAATCAGCATTCGTTGTAGGATTGTTGAAAGTGTCGTTGATATCGAAACGAACGCCGTAAGTCATGTTCAGCAGCGGAGTGATATCCCATCTGTCCTGAGCATAGAAACCAAGGACACCGAACTTCATTGAAGGAGCCCACTGTGTGTCGCCACCGGTAAGGGTAGGATCAGTATACTTATAAGTAAACTTATACGGAGTGTCTGCTAAGAAGGCATCGAGAGAGTTGTAGTACCATGAACCGTTGGCAGCCTGGATGAAGAGGTTCTTCATCTTGTAGAACTCGTTGTGAGTACCAAACGTGATGTTATGGTTGCCGAGATACCAGGAGAGGTTATCCTCGACGGTCCAGATGTCCTGATTGAGGTAGTTGGCTGCACTGCTGTACTCTGTACCGATGTTCACGGTGTTCATAGAGGTGCCATCGCCACCGGGAACGCTGGAGATCTGCACGGTAGGACCCTGATAAGGTACATCACGGTTATCGCGGATGAAGCTTGCAGAGACACGAGCCTCGTTGTAGAGCACAGGGCTGATATGAGAGTTCAACTCAGCGACGAAAGAGTTCGTCTTGTTGTTCATGCGATAGCTGGAGTTGTTGAACGTGAAGGTAGAACTGCTCAGTCCGTCCTTGTCATCGTAAGAGTCGTTGTGCTGATAACGGAAAGCCAAGTGGTTATTGGTATCAATGTTCCAATCCAAACGAGCCAGGAGACCGAAAGACTTTGTACCGAGCTCACCCTTGCCGTAGCTGTCGGAGATGCCTGTGAGGGCCGTGTACTGGTCAGCGATCTGCTTCAGGGTAGACTCTGTGACATATTTAGTAGTATAGCCCGGATAGATTGTAGCCGGAGCCTCAGTCTTCTTATACTCTGCGCTGGCGAAGAAGAACAACTTATCCTTCACGATAGGACCACCGAAGGTTGCACCGTATGTCTTTGTGGAGCGCTGCGAGAGCTTGTCAACAGCATAGTCCTGCAGACGGTTGTACTTGCTGTACATGTCCTGGTTGGTATAGTACATGTAAGCACTGCCATGGAACTGGTTCGTACCACTCTTTGTGATGGCATTGATGGCACCACCGGTGAAACCGCTCTGACGCACATCGAATGGAGCGACACTCACCTGCAACTCCTGGATAGCATCCATAGAGATCGGGTTGGCACCTGTCTGACCACCATTCGTACCGGAAGAAGCAAGGCCGAAGACATCGTTACTTACCGTACCATCGATCTGGAAAGAGTTGTAACGGTTGTTGATTCCGGCAATGGAGATACCACCTACACGAGAGGTAGACACCAGCGTAGAGAGCTTGGCAACATCGTAGATGTCGCGGCTGATAGTCGGGGTATTCTCGATACGCTGCTGGTTGAAGTTGGCAGCAGCGCCACCGCTGTTACGCCCACTTCTGCCCGTGACCGTCACCTCACCGAGCTCCTGCGCGTTCTCCTTGAGGTCGACGTTGAGCGTACGGGTCTGACCCAGAGAGAGCTGGATGTCATTGTACACCTCGTCTTTGTAACCGAGATAGCTGACGGTCACTTTGTAAGGACCACCGACACGCATACCCTGAATGGTAAAGCGGCCCTTCTCGTTGGTCACAGCATTGTAGCGTGTACCTGAAGGTTCGTGGATTGCAGTGACGGTAGCGCCGATAACGCTCTCACCACCTGCTACAACATCACCGCTAAGGGATGAGGTCGTAACCTGAGCCATGACTGATGCAAAAGTGATCATCAACATAGCTACAAAAGTAGACAATCTTTTGTACATAGATGTGAATATAAAATAAAAGTATAAATACGTGTTATCTCAAATACGCTGCAAAATTACCTAAAATTCTCCATACTCTTGTGTACTTTCGTGAAATACTTTTTGCAAACGTGTTAAAACAAAGCACAGCACAAGGCGGCAGACATTAAAAAATGCGGGGCCTTTCGGCTCCGCATTTCCATTTATTGTATCAATTAAAGATTATCTTCTGCGCTTTGCAGCAGTCTTGCCATTCAAGTTAACGATGTAACCCTTATTGCCCTGAGTCTCAGCAGTGCCATTGTAAACTGTGAGAGGTCCAAATATTGTCACATCATCTCCTTCCTTGATTTGCGTATCGCCCTCATCCCATTTGCGGTTGCCAAGATACAGCACACGGTAAGCCTCAAACTTATCCATGAAGAAGGTAGCATTGCCATACTGGGCACTGAATGTACCATTCTTAGCAATGCTCGTGATCTTTCCGCTTACATAAACGCCTGCCTTGACACCTGCATTAGCGGCCTCGACAGCACCTGTAGGATTGAACGGAGCAGCGAGGGTACCGATGCCGTTGGCATCGGTTGTGACACCATTGACAGAATAGACATAGCCGCTTGCAGTCTCAGGCACACCCTTGTAGCTCTTGACAGTAGCACAGATTACGACCTCTGCACCCGGAGCGATCTGTGCATTGCCCTCAGCCCATTTCTTGTTGCCGAGCCAAAGCACATGGTAAGCCTCGAAGTCCTTGTCGTTGCTACCACTGTAAGTACCATCCTCTGAGATAAAGAATGAGCCGTTGCCATACTTGGTGCCGAACTCACCGCCCTTGGCAATCTCAGAGACTGTACCCTTGATATAGACCTGTGTGGGTGATGTTGCATCGCCAAGACTCTTGATGTAAGAGATAGCCTCACTGACGGTGAACGGAAGTCCCTTGCTGCCTGCAGAACCATCCTGATTGATCACACCAGTAGTCTTGTACTCCACATTGTCCTTTGTAGTAGTGAAAGTCAGCGTAGTAGAACGGGCACCAGCGTTGTTAGCATTAGCGTGGAATACGACCTCGTTACCATTGATAGCCTTGATGGAGAGCCAGCTTTGAGCATCCTCTGGCACTGTAACATGAAGTCCGTCACCACCCTTCAAGGTTATGAAGGCTGTAGCATCTCCACCCTTGGCAGGGATGACACCGTCCTTGACACCGTCGACATAGATAGAGTCGCACTTGATGAGCGACTTCTCGAGAGAGACGACATTGCAAGCGCCTGATTTCGTCTCAGGAATGCCCTGATAATCGATGAGCACAGCGCTGACAGTCATCTTGTCGCCTACAGAGAAGGCGTTGGCATCCGTAAATTTGGCGCCATTGAGCCACATGCCTCTGTAGACCTGAATCTCGTGAGCGTTGTCACCTACATAGTTGCCATCGTCAGAAAGCCAGTAGGTAGCGTTACCATACTGCGTGCTGATCTCCTGGATACGGCAAACAACACCTTTCACCAGATAAGACTTTGTACCCTGAGTGCCGGCTTTGATCATGCTCACTGCCTGGGCAACGCTGATCACCTGAGGTGCTGCGACATCGCCCTGGATAATGTTGATATACTGAGTCTGACCACCCGAGATGAGCTTAATAGTAGCTGTACGTCTGTCGTCATAAGCGCCGGCATTAATCGTCAGCTCGGACTGACCGGCACTACCGTTAAGCGTAGAGAACTGAAGCCATGCTCCATCCTTAGTTACTGTACCTGTAGTATCGAGCTGCCATGCATCATTAGCACTGATCGAGATGGTATTGCTGCCACCATTCTCAGGCAGAGAGACATAAGACGAAGAGACGGTCAGCCCCTTGAGGTTGTCCACCTCATAGTTCTCAGAACAACCTGTCAACATCAAAGCTACAGAGGCAGCCAAAATGCCGAAAATATTTCGTAATTTCATATTGTATTTCTTTATGAGGAAGACCCCGGAGGGCCTTCCTTATCATATTTTTAGTTGAAATAATACTTCAGACCGATAGAAGCATACCAAGTCTGGCCAATAGAATGGTTCTTTATCCAAACCTTAGAGTCACCACTAACAACAGCAGGAGTAGAGTAGACAGCGTAACCCTCCTTGTCAACGCCCTCATACTTCAGCACGCGGAAACCGTCGGAACCAAGAGCCGGGTTCAGATACTTGGCGACACCCCATGAGGAGTTGAAGAGGTTGAGCAGGTTCTTAACATCGAACGACAGCTGGAAGTTATGCTTTGTAGCACCGATGTTAAACTTGAAGTCGTGCTTATAGCTGAAGTCTACACGGTGAACCCATGGGCTATAGATGCTGTAAGCCTCAGCATACTCACCCTGATGCTTCTTGAAGTAGCTATTGTTGTGCACGAAAGCCATGAAGCGGTCACGGTCGTCAGTAGTCTTGAAACGGAACTCGTTGTTCTGCACCTGAGCATCGGTAGGGATGTAGATAGCATCGTAGACATAACCATCTCCGTTGACGTCGTTGGTTGTCATAGCACTGTAGTTGTAGCCACCGCGGTAAGCCTCATAGATGAGAGAGTAGTGGTTTCCGCTCTTGTCGTGCAGGCCGAGCGAGGCGATGAAACGGTCAGGAGTGATATTCTGGGCGTTATGCAGCTTAACGGCTGTAGGGCCGTCGACGGTAGCCATGTAGTTCAGCACCGAAGAAGCATTACTTCCCGGAAGAGAGGTGAGCTCCTTAGCATAACTGTGCGTATAGCTTGCCATGATGTCCATCCATTCCCAAGGCTGAGCCGTAATCTGCGCCATAAAACTGCCACCATAACCCTTGTGGGTATTCTCAAGGACATAAGCGCTCTTACCCATCTGGAACTTATCCGGATAGATGTGACGGCTGTCAGCACCATTGAAGCGGGCGAAGCCCTCTACATTAGGCGTGCTCCAGTCATTGATGACAGTAGCGTAAAGCGTCTTGTTGAAAATAGCCTCAGCAGTAAGAGTGAGTGGGAAGCTGACAGGAACGACATAGTCGACAGCCAGAGAAGTCTTCCATGTCTGAGGCATGTGGAAGTCCCTTGATACAGCAGAAACCTCACTTGGGAGAACGCCATCCTCAGGCGTGATCGTGTTGGGATAACCCATGGAGATGAGCTTGTTCTTCAGAGCGTCGATCGTGGCATGGCCATCTTTGTCGACAACAAGGCCACCGGCAAACTGTGACATATCCGTTTTATTTCCACCGTTCTTACCTGTTGCGTTGAGCTTCAGCAAGTTCTGTACCATACCTGAGTTGGTAGGCATATTGGTGAAGAACACGAGCGGCAGACGACCGGCGAAGAGACCGGTACCACCACGGACTTTCAGGCTCTGATTGCCAAAGACATCCCACGTGAAACCAACACGCGGAGAGAAGATGAACTTAGAGGAAGGCCACTTACCAGTATCGATATGACGGCCATTGTAATCGAGAGCGAGAATGGCATTGTTGGTCATCAAATCACCATTATCGAAGATCAGATTGTCTATACGGAGACCGTAAGTGAGCTTGAATTTAGGAGTAACGTTCCACTCATCCTGAGCATAGATACCGATCTTGTTATACTGTACGCGGGCTGCAGGGTTCGTCTCACCGTCATAACCATAAGTGAGGTTAACGATAGCAGGAGCAGCGCCGTTGAGGAAATCAGAGAGAGAGTTGTAACGATAATAACCAGTACCGTTACGCATGTAAGAGTTGTCAGCCATCTGATGCTCATAGTTCAGACCGGCGAGGATCTTATGGTTGCCAAGGTAATAAGTGACATCATCCTTGATGTTCCACACCTTATTATGTACACCATTGTTCCAAGTGAAGAGCTCGTAACCGAGAGCCATATAGGTATTATCTGGATCACCGATGTCACCACCCATGATATCAATGAATGGGAACTCTGACGAGTTAGTGCCACGCACATCATCATGCTTAGAGTAAGTGACGAGGAGCTGATTGCTCAGATTATTAGAAAAACGGCTGTTCAAATCGAGAGAGAATGAAGACACCTTGTTCTCCATGGAGTACATGGAATTAGCAAATGACATGGAATTCTCAGACATACGGGCAGAAGAAGAACGAGGACCGCCATCCATAGAAGAAGCGTTAGGTGCAATCCAGTTCTTGTTGATCGTATAGTTGTAGCGGAAAGCAAGGTGATGCATGTTATTGATGTTCCAGTCTAAACGAGCGAGGAGCTTTTTGTTACTCTCATCAGACGGGAAACTCGTCCAAGAACCTGTATCATAACCATATTTGTCTCTTACGAAGTTAGAAACCTTTTCAAGGTCAGCAAGTGTGGTACGAGAGATCTTCTGATCGACGTTTGCAACACCGTCCTCCGAGCCACGCCAACGGTTAGCTACAGTAGGGATCTTGGTCATTTCAGCATTGACGAAGAAGAAAAGCTTATCCTTGAGGATAGGACCACCAAGTGTGAATCCATAGGTCGTTTTTTGGTCCTTTTCGCGAGCACCCTGGAGCTGCTCACGGTCAACAGCGTCACCACGCATGTTTTCATTCTGATGATAAACATAAGCAGTACCCTTGAAGGTATTCGTACCCGACTTCGTGATAGCATTGACACCACCGCCGATGAAGTTGGTCTGACGAACATCATACGGAGAAATGACAACCTGCATTTCCTGGATAGCATCGATAGAGATAGGGCTGCCGCCGCCGGGGAGGCTGGAACTCAGACCGAAGTTATTGTTGAAGTCAGCACCATCAACAGTGAAGTTAGCCGTACGGCCATCGGTGCCAGAGAATGTCATGCCGTTACCACCATAAGGAGACAGGCGAGTGTAGTCGGTGATGGAACGGGATACGGAGGGCATGTTCTGAATCATCTGGTTGTCGATGTTCGTAGAAGCACCGGTCTTCTCCGTTGTAAACTTTGTGGCTTTAGCGCTCACGACAATCTCACCGAGCTGCTGGGCATCCTCGCTGAGGGACACATTCAGATTGTAGGTCTGACCAAGTTGTAAAGTGACATCCTTGACATCCTTGGTCTGGTAGCCGATGTAGCTGACCTTCACAGTGTAAGGACCACCGGGACGCATACCGTTGATAGCATACATACCCTTGGTGTTAGTCACGGCCTGGTACTTTGTGCCGGAGGGCACATGTACTACTTCAATAGTGGCACCAATCACATCCTCACCATCAGCGGTAACTTTACCGCTCATGCCGGACGTCGTGATCTGTGCCATAGCAGCCGTTGTAAGACACAACAGCAGCGTGATCAGAAAAAGCAGTCGTTTCTGCATAAGATTTAACTAAATAAGATTAAAATTGCGGGTGTTAACCCATATCACACTAAATATGTTGCAAATTTAATCAAATTAATCCATACTCTTGTGTAGAAACGTGAAATACTTTTTGCAAATGAGTTAAAAAGACCACTCAGGCCTCTCCCCAACCCTCCCCCGTAGGGAGGGGGAAGAGCCATCGCAATGAGTACCGAGCATTACCTCTTAAAGCATATCTTATTCCCCTCCCTACGGGGGAGGGTTGGGGAGAGGCCTTTACCCAAACAGTAGCCCCACGCTATACATTAATATAATGTATCGCAAGAGTTTGCCAAGGGTGATACTGACGGTAGAAATAAAAAGGTTGGAACGCATCAGCCCCAGACAGATCGTGATGGCGGAGCCGATGATAGGAAGAAAAGCGAAGAAGCCGATCCATGCGCCATGGCCCGCCATGAACCGCTGTGCTCTGTCAAGGCTCTCTTTCTTGACAAGGAGGTAGCGCTCTATCCAGTCGAGCCGGCCGAGCCGCCCTACCCCATAGTTGAACATTGATCCAAGCACATTGCCGATCGTGCCATAGATGATGAGTTCCTCGGTCTTCAGACCGGCAGCATAGAGACCGAGCATGACGGCCTCGCTTGAAAACGGAAAGAAACTGCCAGCGAGGAATGCTGCTATGAGCATTCCCCAATAGCCGTAGTTGAGCAGAAAATCTGTGATAGCCTGAGACATATCAAGCAATAGTTCAAGCGCCGATGAGGTTAAAGACAGTGATGGCAAAGGCACCTGCCGCAAGCACCATCGAGACGATATTGCTCAGCCGCGTGTGCGTCAAGGCAAGCCAGTGACCAATGAGTGGTGCCGTCAACACGATGGACATGCCTAAGAGGAAGTCAAAATGCTGTGGCTGAATGACGCCGAAGAGCATTGCTAACGCATCGAGCACAATAAACAACTCGTAGATCATACGGATGCGGATGCGGTCCTGGTAACTGTACATCGCGAAATGAACACCACCAATGATGGCACATAACAACACAAAACCAAACGTCACCCACTCATGAAGTCCCACTCCATTAGCTAGGAAAGGCTTACCAAACTGGAAGACTGCTAAGAAATGAGTACCTAACCAGTCGATCTGTCCAATATAGATAAGCCATGCCACCACAAACCAGTAAGGCGCAATGATGCCCAGAATCGATGAGAGAAACGTGCGGAGAGAGAAACACTGCATGTACACGGCCATGACGATCCACAGCACCGGAAGGAAGAGAAGAGCCTGCGGGAAGACAACACTGCTCATGCCCAACGCACAGAAGGCATAAAACGTCATGCCTGTGGCATTGGGGTTCTGGTAGGTACGCAGCAAGAATAGAAGGAAGGTGATGAACGTGATCTGCACCACCGCCACGTTGACTGTACGGAAGAGGAACAGCGACATGGAGGTCATGACGAGGAACGAGCACGACACCATACGCGAGTAGATACGTATGAGCGCATTACCGTTGTTCAGTTCCGCCATCATCACGGTGGAAGCAAAGAGCAAGGCGAAGTTGAGCCACATGCTCTCCCTGAGGAGCCCGGCTACCAAGCTCACCACCAACCCGTAGACCACTGTCACTGGCAGTGCCCAACGGGATGTCGCAATTCTGTTCTGTAAACGCTTAATCACAGGTCTTGTCCGATATCTCTACGGAAATATTTACCTTCAAATTCGATGGTCTCTGCACCGAGCATGCTCTTCTGCAGTGCCTCTTCCTTATTCTTACCATAAGAGGTGACACAGATGACGCGGCCACCGTTGGTCACAACCTGACCGTCCTTCAGTGCCGTGCCCGAATGGAACACGATACTCTCGGGATCGACCTTGTCAATGTTCAGGATGGGGAAGCCTTTCTTGTAGCTCACGGGATAGCCACCCGAGACGAGCATCACGCAGACAGCCGAGCGGTCGTCAAACTCCACCGTGCGTTTGTCGAGGTCGCCCTTGGCAACACCCTCGAAGAGGTCGACGATGTCGCTCTTCAAACGCGGCATCACGGTCTCTGTCTCCGGGTCGCCCATACGACAGTTGTACTCGATGACCATCGGATCTCCCTTGACATTGATAAGACCGAAGAAGATAAAGCCTTTGTAATCAAGGCCTTCCTCAGCCAGTCCCTCCACAGTAGGACGGATGATACGGTCCTCCACCTTTTTCATCCACTCCTTCGTAGCGAAGGGCACAGGAGACACGCTGCCCATGCCACCGGTGTTCAGACCCGTGTCATGCTCACCGATACGCTTATAGTCTTTTGCTTCCGGCAGAATTTTATAATGCTTGCCATCGGTCAGCACGAACACTGAACACTCAATGCCGGAGAGGAACTCCTCGATGACAACCTTAGCAGAAGCGTCGCCGAACATGCCGCCGAGCATCTCACGGAATTCTTTCTTCGCAGCCTCAAGCGTCGGTACGATGAGCACGCCCTTACCGGCAGCCAGTCCGTCAGCTTTCAGCACATAAGGCGGCTGGAGCGTCTCTAGGAACTTGCAACCTTCCTCTACCATCGTGCCGTCGAAAGTCTCATAGGCAGCCGTGGGGATATGATGGCGTTTCATGAAGCCTTTAGCAAAGTCCTTACTACCCTCAAGCTGGGCACCGGCCTTAGACGGACCGATGACAGGCACATCCTTCGTGCGTGGGGCAGCCTTGAAACTGTCGTAGACACCTTTCACCAACGGATCCTCGGGACCGACGACGACCATATCGATGACGTTCTTGACCACGAAGTCCTTCTGAGCCTCGAAGTCATCCACACCGATGGCGACATTCTCGCCCACGGCTGCCGTGCCCGCGTTACCCGGGGCGATATAGAGTTTTTCGCACTTAGGGCTCTGCGCGATCTTCCATGCTAATGCATGCTCGCGTCCGCCACTGCCTAAAAGTAAGATTTTCATAGCGTTATTTTAAGAAGTCAAAGAAATATCTGGATATCCGCTCATGGAGATGCACGCTCTGATGACCGCGCATGTTGTGAGGCTCACCGGGATAGACGAAGAAGTCGGGTTGCGTACCGTACTTGATGCACTCCTTGAGGAACGAGAGGGCATGCTGCGGCACCACCGTAGCATCGTTGCCGCCGATGATGATCTCGAGGCGGTCCTTGAGGTTCTTCGCCTTCGGGAGGAGCGAGGAGTGGGCATAGCCCTCGGGGTTTGTCTGCGGCGTGTCCATATAACGCTCGCCGTACATCACCTCGTACCATTTCCAGTCGATGACAGGGCCACCGGCAACACCAACCTTGAAGACACCCGGATGGGTCGTCATCATGTTGATCGTCATGAAGCCGCCGAAGCTCCAGCCGTGCACGCCGAGACGTGTGCTGTCGACATAAGCCAGCGACTTGAGGAAGTCGACGCCTTTCATCTGATCTTCCACCTCATGGTCGCCAAGATGACGGAACGTCACCTGCTCAAAAGCCTTACCGCGGTTCTCTGAGCCTCGATTGTCGAGGATGAAGAGCAGATAGCCGCGCTGTGCCATGTAGGTCTCCCACGAACGGGAGCAGTAGTGCCAGCGGGCATCGACATTATGGGCGTGAGGGCCACCATAGACATAGACGATGGTCGGGTATTTCTTCTTCGGGTCGAAGTTGATCGGCATCACCATGCGGTAATAGAGATCCGTCACGCCGTCGGCAGCCTTGATCGTGCCACAGCGATATTCGGGCACGTCGTAGCCTTTCCAAGGATCGGCAGCAGTGAGCCAGCGTGTGCGGCGTCCGTTGTCGGTGTTGACGATGGCGATGTTGCGCGGCGTCGTCGGAGCAGAGTAGTTATCGACGATATACTGACCGCTGCCACTCAGAGAGCCCGTGTGCCAGCCCTGACCATTGTCGTCCATGAGGGCGCGCTTGCCGGTAGCAATGTCGACAACCCAGATGTTACGCTGTATCGGGCTGCACTCGTTGCTCTCATAGACGAGAGCCTTATGCTTCGTGTCAAAGCCGAGGAAATCCTCCACGACCCACTTGCCGCTCGTGATCTGCTTGAGTTCCTTGCCCGTTGTGTCGAAGAGGTAGAAGTGGTTGTAGCCGTCCTTCTGACTCTGCATGATGAACTTCTGCGAGTCCCAAGGGAGGAACATGATTGGATGGAGCGGTTCCACATATTTATCATCGGTCTCGCGATACAGCTCCTTGAGCTTGTCACCCGTCGTAGCATCGTAGCTGACGAGACGACAGTCGTTCTGATCGCGGTTGAGCTCAAACATATAAATCGTCTTCGAGTCAGGGCTCCATGCCACATTTGTGAAGTAACGGTCTGTGGGGTCACCGGCCTTGAGGTAGACGAGCTTTTGTGTCGTGAGATCATAGACGCCGAGCGTCACCTTGTGACTCGTCTCGCCTGCCATCGGATATTTGTCGGGAGCATAAGTAGCGATGCGCGAACCAGAGTCAGGCACGACTTCGGGATCGGGGATGTCGACCTGCGGATAGTCGGTCACCATCGACTGGTCCATGCGATAGAAGGCGAGCTTCTTGCCGTCGGGACTCCAGAAGAGACCGCCGTCGATGCCAAACTCGTCGCGGTGCACGCTCTGACCATAGACGATATTACGCGAGCCGTCCGTCGTCAGCTTGCGCACGGCATTGACGGGCTCCGTCTTACTGCCTGTCGAAGGCTGCGCTACATAGAGCTGCCAGTCCTTGACGTAAGCCAAAGAACGGGAAGCATAGCAGAAGCTTGATGCCTGGGTGCCGGAAGCGAGATTGATTGCCCACAGCACGCGGTGCGACTTCCAGTTGTATGCCACTGTCTGGTTGCCGGCCGTGAGGATGACGATGGTCTTGCCTGCCTCAGGGAACAGTGCGGAGTAGAACGAGTGGACCGTCAGTCCGTCTTTCTTCAGCTGTGCTGCCGTAAGCAGTTTCTTCTCCTTGCCTGTGTTCTTGTCGACAACGGAGCAGTATTCAGCGTCGAGACGGATGAGTTCATCGCCCCACCATGTCGTCCACCGGTTCTCTGGCACGAACTTATGGTAGTTGACGCCGCCGAAGTTGATGTCTTCGAGAGAAAACAGGCGCGGCTGCGTGGTCTGCGCTCCGGCGCCTAAGCAACACATCGCTGCTATCATAAAAACAAATAACTTTTTCAGCATAATCATAATATTTAGCTAACGGCCCCTCCCTTAGTCCCTCCCCCATCCAGGGGAGGGAGAAATTACAAGGATAAACAATCGATGTGCAAGGGTATAACAGGCATACCTCTCCCTCCCCTGGATGGGGGAGGGGCGGGGGTGGGGCCATCGGGGCCGTTAGGCCATTGGGGCCGGCCGTTATCTTCTTCTTTTTTTATCCCTCGAGTATTTTCTTTCTTCGTCGTCGAACCGTCCCTTTGGTCTGCGTCTTCCGCCGCGTTCGTCGTCGAAGGAATGGAACTTGAACGAGCGGATGTCGCCATCCTCATTGGCCTGCAGGTCACGCTTGAGTTGATAGTAGTCACGCTTGCCGCCACGGTTGTTGCCGTAGCTGTCGTTGTCGTCGTCGAGGCGTTGCTTGAACTCACGGTTCTTCTTGAAGCGGTGCTTCTGTGCCATCTCGCGTTTCTCCTCGTCGGTCTTCACGATGCCGCCCTCATGACGGAAGTCGGCCATCTTACCATCGAAGAGCGTGTACTTACGGAACTCGCACTCGAGGGAGCCATTATAAAGAGGTATCTTGATCGACGGCTTCAGACCAATCTGATCGAAGCACTCCTCACGATATGACAGCACCCACGCTTCGTTGCCGCTGAACTCGCGCTTGAGCTTTTCACCGATCATCTTATAGGTACCGAGGAGGTTCGGCGTCGTGATACGCTCACCGTAAGGTGGGTTCATGATGATGATACTCTTCTCCGCAGGCTTCTTGAAGTCCTTGAAATCCTGCTGCTCCACGGTGATGTCCTGCGACAGTCCGGCAGCCTTGACGTTCATGCGCGCCGTGTTGACAGCCTTCATGTCGATGTCGTAGGCATAGATATGATGCTCGAAAGGACGCTCCTGCGAGTCGTCGTTATAGATCGTCTCGAAGAGATCCTGGTCGAAGTCGGGCCATTTCTCGAAGGCGAAACCCTTGCGGAACACGCCCGGTGAGATATTACGGGCGATGAGGGCAGCCTCGATAGCGATTGTACCTGAGCCATCCATAGGATCGATAAGGTCGCACTCACCTTTCCATCCCGTCATGAGGATCATACCGGCAGCGAGGACCTCATTGAGCGGGGCCTCCACACTCTCCTGACGATAGCCGCGACGATGCAGTGACTCACCACTGGAGTCGAGGGAGATAGAGCCGTCGTCACCGGCGATATGGATATGAAGCCGGATGTCGGGGTTGGACACGGAGATGTTGGGGCGTGTGCCCGTCTTCTCGCGGAACTGGTCGACGATAGCGTCCTTGACCTTGTAAGTCACGAAATGGGAGTTGCGGAACTCGTCAGAGTAGACCACGGAGTCGACGGCAAAGGTCTTGCCGGGGAGGATATACTTACTCCAGTCGATGGTCTTCACATTATCATATACTTCCTCTGCCGAGCGCGCCTTGAAATGCTTGATGGGCTTGAGGATTCTGATGGCGGTGTGCAGCTGGAAGTTGGCACGGTACATCATTTCTTTGTCTCCCGTGAACGACACCATCCGCCTGCCAATCTGTACGTTGTTTGCACCAAGCTGCGTGAGCTCCTGTGCCAAGACATTTTCAAGTCCCATGAAGGTCTTGGCGATGAGTTCAAATTCCTGTTCCATTATTGAATTCTAAATCAAATATATCTTTTTTCTGTTGTTTATACTTCTTTGAACCGGGCTTCATGTCGTGGGTCACCCACACGTTGGCGCCGATGACGGAACCCGAGCCGATCGTCACGCGGCCGAGGACGGTGGCATTGGCATAGATGACGACATTGTCGCCGATGATAGGATGACGCGGAATGCCCTTGATGGGATTGCCGTCCTTGTCGAGTGGGAAACTCTTGGCGCCGAGGGTGACACCCTGGTAGAGCTTGACATTACGCCCGATGATACATGTCTCGCCAATGACGACACCCGTACCGTGGTCAATCGTGAAATACTCACCGATGTTGGCACCGGGGTTGATGTCGATACCTGTCTCGGAGTGAGCAAGCTCGGTCATGAGGCGCGGGATGAGGGGCACGCCCATGAGACAGAGCTCGTGAGCGACACGATAGTTGGTGAGGCAACGGATGACGGGGTAGCAGGAGATGATCTCTGCATGACTGTGCGCAGCGGGATCACCGTTGTAAGCCGCCACGACATCCGTGGCGAGGACACGACGGATCTCAGGCAACCGGCTGATAAGCTCGCGCGAGATGTCGTGCGCCTTCATCGTCAAGTCACCGTCGGCGATATTCACCTTGTCATTATCAGTATCGGAGACATGGCTGAAACACAGACCGGCAAGCACCTGGTCGCAGAGCAGGTGATACATTCGCTCGACGTTGACGCCGATCTGGTACTTGATGGTATGGAGGTCGACCTGTGACTTCCCGAAATAACCTGGGAAGAGAATGGCACGGGCCAACTGGATAATCTCTTCAAGGCTGTCGCTTGAAGGAAGAGGATAACCTTCCTCATGCTCATGAAACAGGCCCTGCAGCGATTCAGGGTCGGAGAGACGGCATATAGCGTCGTGAAGCATGAGGTTCGTTTTCTGTCTGCTCATTTCTGTGTGTCAGTATTTCGTGCAAAGTTACGAAAAAGTAATGGAAAGGCACAAAGAAATGAGAAAAAAAAGAGGCCCCAACATAACCCTCCCCCGTAGGGAGGGATTAATATGCCTCAAGAAAAGATACTCTATCTCTTTTAATCACATTTTGATATCTCTATCTCTAAATGAAGCAATATCGCGACGCATATGTGGCGGAAACGCGACGCATATGCGGCGGAAACGCGACGCATATGTGGCGGAATTGCGACACGGCCGAGGCGTAATGACAATAGGCTTTACCTTCAACCATCCTTCTTTCTAAGGTTCTGCTTCACCAATTTCGCATATGCCTGACCTCTTGGAACGAGATACAAGAAAATCTTTTGAATAGTCAACTTTCATACAACATTATATGCCGAGCCACGTCTCGAAATCTTTCTTTTCCTTTTCATTAAGTTTAACTTGTCCTTCGGGGCGATTCTTTACAAGCCAAGCATAAATGTTGTTGTCATCGTAATCTTCGGCAACACGATCAAGGATACCCTCTATAAAATTTTTGAGGTTAGTTCCCTTGCTCGCGGCTAACACAGACAGAGAGCGGAAGGTGTTTCCGTTCAAGTCTATCACTTTTCTCTTTCTCGGTAAGACTGCAGTTTCCATGATCTAGAAGTTTTTGCTGCAAATATACGTAATATATATCATATATACAAGCTTCTCCCGATATTTTTTTCGACCTGTACGAATGAAACAGTTCCTGCTGCATATGGGTGGAAGTGCCTCGGAGAGGCAGACTGCACGAAGTGCGCTATGTCTTTAATAGATTGTATCGTCAACATAGCGCGCCAAGGCGCAGTCAGCCTCTCCGAGGCTGGAAATCAAGTATCCGCACACCGTCAAAAATCCCCAGACTGCAGTCGCTATCGCTCCTTTAGTCTGGGGTTATGCAGAGCGTGCCTCTCCGAGGCACTTTCTTAAACAAACATTCGTTTCAACCGTACAGCTCGTATTTTTTTTGATAAGACCTTTTTCATAGCACTCTGTCGTGTTCGGTCGTGAAAAGTCGATGCGGAAAACAATGATGATAAGTCGTGCTCAGTCGTGAAAAGTCGATGCAGAAAGCGGCGCAGCAGGCGTGTCGTTGCCCGTTTTGCGTCATTTTGCACCCCTTTTTCGCCTTTTGCGTCATTTTGCACCCCTAAAAAGTTTGCAAAAACTGAGATGATACTCTAACTTTGCAGCACAAAAATTTTCAAATTCACAAACAAGTTAATAAAAATCATCAGAAAGTATGAAGTTTCTTTCTACACATCAATTCAATCTTCCTCCAAGCGGGAGGGGGCAATCGAAGCACGCGCAATAATTGCGTAATGTGCTCTTGCTCGTAATCCTTTTCCTCTGCGCGTTGCCGTCATTGGGACAAATAACCAGCTTTAAAGAAGCGGTTCCAAACTTAACGCAAGAAATTGTGAGACCTACAAATAGTGCCACCGGCACTATCACTTGGAGTAGAAATATGCCATTGAATGCTAACTATACGACCCAGGCTGGAACATTTACATTTTTAAATGCGAAGACCAGTTCTGCTCTTATTAACGACCGCCTTCAGGTTATCATGGAACCTGGATCAACTATAACATATAGGCTAAACGATATAAACAAGAACAGAATCATTGTAGGAATTGGCTTTAAGGGTAGACTCGATAATACTTCCTCTCTTGAATCGACAACTGAATTCTATACAAAAAAAGACAACATAGATGGCGAAGTCATTATTTGGAGCAACTGTGCTTACGCCTCTTCTATTCAAATAAAAAACACTTCAAGTAAACAGGTAAAGTTCCAACAAATCACATTTTATTTAAGCAAATTTTCAAGTAATGCCTATAAAGACTGTGTTGCTTTGCCTTCTATTAAACTAGAATTAGGTCAAACGTGTAATCTTCCTAATTCATTTAAGTTTAAGACAACTTCCGAATGGCCCGAGAAGTCGCTTAAAGAGTTGTTTCAGGGATCTTATGATCAAGGTTATTATGTCGTACCCGACAACAAATCCATCGCTGCTTCTTCCAACAATAGCGCTGGAAAAAGCGTTAATATTATAGGTTCAGAATTAGGATCAGCAAATTGCAAGGTATTTTTCTATAACTGGTGGTATTATAATAGTAATCTAAAGCAAAACATTCTATCTGGTAATATTCCGGTTTCCACATCCGTCACCGTTTACTCTGATCTATCCGGCAAAGGAACGAGCCAAGATCCTTATATCATCAAGACCAACGAGCAGTTCGGCGAGTTCGTTTACCGCGTCAACCATAGAGAGCCTACAGCCTGCGCGCGGCTCGACAATGATATCGTAATGGCAAATGCCTCCGGCTATACGCCGACGATGATCGGCACCGAGGCGGTTCCTTATAAGGGCACATTTGACGGAAACGGGCATACGGTCACCGTTGTCTTTGACGCTAAAGAAGAAGGCGCTGCCCTCTTCCGTGCCACTGATGGAGCAACGATCAAGAACCTGAAAGTAGCGGGGACCATTGCTACCTCTCAGAAATACGGGGCCGGCATTGTCGCTATTGCTCAGGGTACAGGCACCACGACGCTCGGCCACTGTGAGAGCAATGTAACGATCAACTCGACCGTCAATGGTGACGGCACTCACGGAGGACTCGTAGGCGTGGTACGCGACAACACACCGCTGACGATTGATAACTGCGCATTCACCGGTGCAATCAACGGTTCAAGCACGAGCAACTGCGGTGGACTCGTAGGATGGACGAAAGGAAGCGGAACAAGTATCACTAACTCGCTTGTCTACGCTAAGTTCACTGTTAGCGCAGAGGGGTCCAACACGATAGCCCGCTCAAACACCACCACTGGTCTGACACTCAGCAACAACTACTTTGTCACAGGTCTTGGAACGAACGTCCGCAATACAGAGGTGACAACAGATCAGCTCAAGAGCGGTGAGTTCGGATACAATATGAAGTGGTACCAGAACCTTGGCACAGATGCTTACCCGACACCGGTGAAGAATGGCCCAGTACATAAAATTTCATTAACACTCACAGATAAGAAGCAAAAGATATTCTATGCCACGGACAATGCATCATTGAGCCAGGCCTTCAGTGTCGTGGACAACAGTTTGAACAACTATGCTTACTTCGACACCAAGAGTCGGTTGGTGGAGAATAGCAGCCTCGTTACGACAGACCTCACGCTTACCCAATTCAAGCTCACGATGGGTGGCGACGGATCGGTCAACAATCCTTACGTCATCAGTAATTTCACGCAGTGGGATGAGTTCTGCAAGCTTGTCAACGCCGGTGGTAACGCTCTCTGTGCAAAGTTGGGAGCTGATGTCAGCGGCGTGACTACGATGCTCGGCAACAACACCTATCATTATAAAGGGACTTTCGACGGACAGCTCCACACGCTTTTCGTGAATATCACCGGTACAGGTCAGGGCACCGCTCCTTTCTATGCAGTTGAGGGCGCTACGATCAAGAATCTCACCGTTGACGGCACCATCAAGCAGACCGGCACGGCCAATGCAAACCCACAGTCGCATGCTTCCGGCCTTGTAGGAATGTCGTTTGGCGTGAACATTGAGAACTGCCATATCAAGACAGCCATTTCCTTCACGAGTGCCTTAGACCAGCATAGCGGAGGCCTCATCGGACACGCAGAAGGAAAAGCAGCAACGATCAAAAACAGCAGCTTCACGGGAAGCTTCAACGGCCCTAAAGGCTACTATGGTGTGGCAGGACTCATCGGCTGGAGTGCAGGTAACAATACCGTCATTGACCATTGCTTCGTAGGCGCCACGGTCACGAATGCCAACGACTTCCATCCGGCTATCTACAAGTACAGGACAGATAACCCCAAGGTCACCGCAACGGAGAATTATTATTGCGTGAGTGGCGTAAGAATCACCGGAGACGGACTTTGGAGTGTCGCAAGCGGCACCCCCGTAACAGAAGAAAAGGTCAAGAACGGCTTCATTCTCTCTGTCCTCGGCACTTCGTGGGCACAGCAGCTCGGTACCGACGCTTATCCTTCACTCGTGAGCGAAAGCAAGAAGAAGAACGACAACTATGTGTACTACGAAAGTAGATGGTATACATACCGATTTGTGGTGAACGATGGAAATTATATCCCCGTAGGCCTTAACTTCATGGCAAGTATTGCAACGATGAATCGCACGATGAGAAAACCAATGATTTACACAGTTATACTGCCTTTCAATTGGACGCCCACCGCAAATGATAACATTAAAGTATATACATTGTCGGATGCCAATGAAGCAAAGAAGGTTGTATACTTCAAGGAAGCTGAGGGCAACACGCTTGAAGCCTACAAGCCCTATCTTATAGTGCCTGGAGGTGCGGAGGATATTAAGTGTTGGGATGTAGAGATTAAGACAACACCCGATCATGCTGAGTCGGTATCCGCCAATGGAGTGACGTTCAACGCTTGCTACGCCGGCATGGACAATGCTACGGCAGCAGCCGCCAACGCTTACATCCTCCAGTCGGATAAGCAGTGGCGCCCGGTGACAGTAGGCACATCAGCAAAAATCGCTCCCTACCGTGCTTATCTCTCCTTCGACAATGCTTCAGCCGCCAAGAGCTACTCGATCGCATTCGGTGACGGCACAACGACGGGCATCAACACGATCGGATTGGAAGATGCTGACGGCACCGTGCGCTACTACGACCTCAGCGGCCGTTATGTCGGCACGAGCCTCGACGACCTGCCTCACGGCGTGTATATCGGGAACGGGAAGAAAATTGCAAAATAGTTGCAGTGGCCGACCCCAGTGGCGGCCACCCACTGCAGGGTAATTTTTAACCACAGATTTAGAGATTATCACAGATCTGTGAAATCTGAGAAATCTGTGGTCAAAACAACCAATACCAAACAAAAATATAAGTAAATCATGAAAAATTACATCAAGCCGACCATCAAGGTCAAGACAATGAAGTTAAAGGAATCGATGCTTGAAGGAAGCATCTCTATGGGTATCAGCGATGACCCGGCAACAGAACCCGCAATGTCGAAGAGCTTCTTCGACGGAGGCAATGCGACGGGACAATCTTCCTCCGCATCAACCTCAAATATATGGACTGAAGAATAAACGTTTTATAGTTGATAACAAATAGCAGAAATGAATTAAACAGGTCTCATTTCTCCTTTTGAGAGGCTGCACGCCGTGAGGCGTACAGCCTCTTGCACATTTGCAGATCTTCATCGTAAATATCTTTTATACATTTTTCTTTTGCGCTACGGGCCATTTGTAGTAACTTTGCGGTAATTTTGAATAATTATGGATTCTATGAACGTTTTCAATCCGGGGAAGATGAAGAGAATGCTTACCCGCGCAATAGTTCTCACGATGCTTGTCTTAGCATCGTCCGTCGTCTCTTGTCCTATGGCTTTCGCACAAAAACCAGCCGCTAAAGCACAGACAGCGGCAGCCGCAAAACCAACTGCAAAAGCTCAGTCAGAAGCTGCTTCTTCCCCAGCAGACACATCATCAACACCCAACGCATCATCACCCGACACCCAAGATGCAGACACAGCCGACGACGCTTCGCTCGCCGATTTAGGCTCCGACAACGGTATGCCGGCAGAAGAAAGTCAAGGCTTCTACAAGTCACTGAAGACAAAGTTCATTGAGGGTAACGCAGGCTTCATGTCGTTCGTGGCTCTCGCCCTCGTGCTCGGTCTGGCCTTCTGCATCGAGCGCATCATCTACCTCAGTCTCTCAGAGATTGATGCCAAGAAGTTCATGGCTGACCTCTGCAAGAAGATGGAAGCAGGCGACATCGAAGGCGGGAAGACACAATGCCGCAATACCCGCGGTCCCGTGGCATCGATCTGCTACCAAGGTCTCGAGCGTATCGGCGAGAAGATGGACAATATCGAGCGTAGTATCATCAGCTACGGCTCCGTACAGAGCGCCAACCTCGAGAAAGGCTGCTCATGGATCACGCTCTTCATCGCCATGGCTCCGTCGCTCGGATTCCTCGGCACCGTCGTGGGAATGGTGATGGCCTTCGACCAGATTCAGACAGCCGGCGACATCAGCCCGACCATCGTGGCTGCCGGTATGAAGGTGGCACTGATCACGACAATCTTCGGTATCATCGTCGCACTCATCCTGCAACTGTTCTACAACTATATCCTCTCGAAGATCGACCACCTCACCTCACAGATGGAGGAGTCGGCTATCACACTCATGGACTCCATCACCAAATATAAGAAAGCCACACAAGGAAGTCAATCAGAAGAAGTCAAATAGGAAAGGAGGGCTTGACACATGAAGATTGATCAAAAGAAACTGCCTTCGCGCGTGCTCTACGTGCTCGTGGGCCTCATCGTACTTATCTTCGCGCTGTTCTGGCTCATCGGCTACAACAGACCCTACGACGAAGACGGCAACTTCAACGCGCCGCTCTTCACCGACGTGTTGCTCGTGTTCATGATGCTTCTCACCGTCGGCGCCTTCGCTGTAGCAGTGTGGTCCGCCATCCGGAGCAATAAAGTAAGCAGTGGTGGAGAGCGTATCGTGAACAATATCCCCGTCAGGAAGATCGGACTCTGCGTCACGGGCGGCACAGCGCTCGTGCTCATCCTGACGTTCCTCCTCGGCTCGTCCGCTCCCATGAAGATCAATGGCGCTGACTATACCGACACGTTCTGGCTCAAAGCCTCTGATATGTTCGTCGCTACCTCACTGCTGATGATCGTCGCTGCCATCGCAGCCGTGGTCTACGGCGCCACTAAATACATCCGTAAGCCATGATGTTCAGACATAAGGAACACCGCGTACCGGGACTGAACACAACGTCGACAGCCGACATTTCGTTCATGCTCCTCATCTTCTTCCTTGTCACGACGAATATGGATATCGACAAGGGCCTGCAGCGACAGCTCTCGCCGACGGGGAAGAATGACATGCAGGAGTCGTTCGTCGAGAAAGGTACGACGATGCAGCTCGTCATCAATGCGGATAACCAACTGCTCCTCGACGGCAAGCCGTTCCCGGTGAACCGGCTGCGCGCCGAGGTAGAGAACTTCGTGCAGCGAGTCGGCAAGCGCCACCTCATCACCGTCAAGGTAGACCCGGAGTCGAACTATGACACTTATTTCGGCATGCAGAACGAGCTCATGGCAGCTTATCGCGTGTTGCGTGACCGCACGGCGCTCCGCCTCTTCGGCCATGACTATGCCGCCTTGTCACAAACACAGCGCGACAAAGTCAAAGACGAGTGTCCACAACGCATTGCCGAACAGTATAATGGTCCCATCGGACAGGATGAATCCACTAATGGGGCTAATGAGACTTCTAACGGGAAAGGAGGCGCAGAATGACTATGTTTAGACGTCGGCGGCATGAGGTGCCCGGACTGAACACCGCTTCCCTACCCGACCTTATCTTCTCCGTCCTTTTCTTCTTCATGATCGTCACCCACATGCAGAAAGTGGCGGTCAAGGTACAGTTTCGCACACCGCAGGGCACGGAGCTCACGCGACTGACGAAAAAGACCTCCGTTACCTATATTTATATAGGCCGTCCGTCGGCTGACCTCCGCAAGACCTTCGGCAACGGCACACGCATCCAGCTCAACGACAAGTTCACGCCCGCCTCTGAGGTTGCCGACTATGTCACGGCAGAACGTAACCGCATGTCACCCGAGGACCAGGAGCAGATGACCGTGTCGATCAAGGCTGACCGCGGCACTCACATGGGTGTTATCAGTGATGTCAAGCAGGCCCTACGTGTCGCCAAAGCTTACCGCATCAACTACTCGGCAACGGAAAAGAAACGTTAATAGCATTAGAAAAATCTCATTTTGCGTCTTGAATTTTGAGTTGTTGTAATAATTGCGTACCTTTGCACGGAATTATTGCAATAACTCAACAGTTTTTATAGGTAAAGATGAAACAATACCGTTTAGTAGACACGATCCTCGGCTGGGTGGCTTTTGTCATCGCAGCGTTTACCTATGTGTCTACCATTGAGCCGACAGCCTCTTTCTGGGACTGTCCTGAGTTTATCACCACAGGCTACAAGCTTGAGATCGGCCATCCGCCAGGGGCACCGTTCTTCATGCTGACAGCCAATCTTTTCTCCCATTTCGCCAGCGATCCGTCGCAGGTGGCACGTATGGTCAACACGATGTCGGCCTTGCTCTCTGCCGCTACGATCCTGTTCCTTTTCTGGACCATCACGCACCTCGTGCGTAAGCTCATCGTCAAGGACTGGAGCGAACTGACCGTTGCCAAGACCATCGCTATCGAGGCTTCCGGTATGGTCGGTGCCCTCATCTACACATGGTCGGACACGTTCTGGTTCTCCGCTGTCGAGGGTGAGGTCTACGCTTACTCGTCTGCCTTCACGGCTGTCGTGTTCTGGCTCATCCTCAAGTGGGAAGACCACGCCGACGAGCCTCACTCTGACCGTTGGCTCGTGCTGATCTTCTACATGACGGGTCTGTCCATCGGTGTGCACTTGCTTAACTTGCTGTGCTTGCCGGCCATCGTCCTCGTCTACTGCTACAAGCGGTTCCCGAACGTGGAGGTCAAGGGCTCGCTCATTGCTCTGCTCATCAGTTTCGTCATTCTTGCAGCCGTGCTCTACGGCGTCGTGCCGGGCATCGTCACTGTGGGTGGATGGTTTGAGCTATTCTTCGTCAATGTGCTGGGTCTGCCGTTCAACACGGGACTCATTATTTATATTGCATGCCTCGTGGGTTGCACGATCTGGGCTATCTTCGAGAGCTTCGAGGGTCGCAGCCGCAAGCGCGAGAATATCTCGTTCCTGCTCTCCTTCGCTCTCATCGGTATCCCGTTCTACGGCTATGGCTGGTCGGCTGTTGTCATCGGCATCATTGTCCTCGCCATCGTCGCCTTCCTGCTCAACCGCAAGAAGCTCGTGGATAAGAAGCCCGTGTATCTCGTCACTTCCCGTTTCAAGAATACGGCGCTCCTCTGCATGCTCATGCTGATGATCGGTTACTCTTCTTATGCCCTCATCGTGATCCGCTCCGTCGCCAACCCGCCGATGGATCAGAACTCACCGGAGGATATCTTCACCCTCGGCTCTTATCTCAGCCGTGACCAGTATGGTGATCGTCCGTTGCTCTATGGCCAGGCTTACACCTCTCAGGTAGCGCTGAAGCAGGACGGTGACATGTGCACGCCGGTCATGAAACAGGGAGCTCCTGTCTACAGCCGTAAGGAGAAAGCATCGAAGAACGAGAAGGACTCTTACTTCGTCGTTACACACAAGGATAAGTACGTCTATGCGCAGAACATGATCTTCCCGCGTATGTACGACTCCAGTCACGCTCAGGACTATGAGTCGTGGATGGGTGGTGTCGACGGTACCGAGGTGCCTTACGACCGCTGCGGTGAGCAGATGACGGTCAAGGTACCGACGCAGCTTGAGAACCTCCGCTTCTTCCTCTCTTACCAGTGCAACTTCATGTACTGGCGTTACTTCATGTGGAACTTTGCCGGACGTCAGAATGATATCCAGGGCAATGGCGAGCTTGAGCATGGCAACTGGATCACAGGTATCCCGTTCATTGACAATGCCCGTCTCGGCGACCAGTCGAAACTGCCGAAGGATCTGCAGGCTTACGACCCTGTGAAGAACCCGACCGGCAACAAGGGACACAACGTGTTCTACTGTATGCCGCTCATCCTTGGTCTTATCGGCCTCTTCTGGCAGGCTTTCCGCGGACGCCGTGGCATCCGTCAGTTCTGGGTGGTCTTCTTCCTGTTCTTCATGACAGGTCTGGCTATCGTCATCTATTTGAACCAGACGCCGGTACAGCCGCGTGAGCGTGACTATGCTTATGCCGGTTCGTTCTATGCCTTCGCTATCTGGTGCGGCATGGGTGTCGCAGCCCTCTACGACCTCATCGGCAAGCGTGTGAAGGTCAACCGTCTGGCACTCGCCGCCGTTATCGGCGTGCTCTGCCTCTTGGTGCCAGTCCAGATGGTTTCACAGACATGGAACGATCATGACCGCTCCGGACGTTATACCTGCCGTGACTTCGGCCGCAACTATCTCATGTCGCTTCAAGACAAGGGTAACCCGATCATCTTCACTAATGGTGATAACGATACCTTCCCGCTCTGGTACAACCAGGAGACTGAAGGCGTACGTACAGATGCCCGCGTCTGCAACCTCTCGTATCTGCAGACCGACTGGTATATCGACCAGATGAAGCGCCCGGCTTACAACTCGCCTGCCGTGCCTATCTCATGGCCGCGACTCGACTACTGCTCGGGTACAAACGAGTATATCGAGGTGCAGCCGTCACTCAAGCAGCAGATCCTGCAGTTCTACAAGCAGAATCCTACTCAGGCTAAGGCTCAGTTCGGCAATGACCCGTTCGAGTTGAAGAACATCCTCAAATACTGGGTACGCTCGAAGAACTCCGACTTCCATGTCATCCCGACCGACACCGTCTTCGTCACCATCGACAAGAACGCTGTACGCAAGAGTGGCATGATGATGGCTGCTGACTCTATTCCGAGCCGTATGGTCATCTCCCTCAAGGGTAAGAACGCGCTCTATAAGAACGACCTCATGATGCTCGAGATGATTGCTCAGTGCAACTGGACGCGTCCTCTCTATGTCGCCATCACTGTGGGTGAGGAGAACTTCATGAACCTCGGCGACAACTTTGTACAAGAAGGTCTGGCTAACCGTATCACTCCGTTCACGACAAATGTGCCGGGTGCCAAGAACTTCGATACGATGAAGACGTACCACAACATGATGGAGCGCTTCCGTTATGGTGGATTGTCTACGCCGGGTCTGTACATCGACGAGACCGTCATGCGTATGTGCTACACGCACCGTCGCCTCTTTGCTACGCTCGCCCTGCATCTCATCGCTGAGGGCCATAAGGACCTCGCGAAGAAAGCACTGGCAAAGGCGATGAAGGAGATCCCGACCTACAATGTGCCGATGAACTATATGTCGGGCGGTGCTGACCTGGCAAAGGCCTACGCCCTCGTCGGTGACAAGGCCGATGCCCTGAAGTGCATCAATGCTGTCTACGAGAATGCCAAGGAGTATGTGGAATATTATCTCAGCCTCCAGGGTATCCGTTTCCAGCAGTCGGCCAACGACATCATGGTACAGTTCTCTATCATGAACCAGACCGCTGAGGTGACGAAGCTCGTCGATGCTAAGCTTGCTGCCAAGCAGGCCGGAGAGATGCAGCGTTTCTATCAGCGTTATGTCGGACAGGGTGGTCAGGTTCAACAACCCGGACAGTAAACTATGATCATTGAGCAACCGGCGATGTGGTTGCGCTGGCTCTATCCGAAAGCTATCTGGCGGATGGACAAGCACGACCACTCCGTCTACCTCACCTTCGACGACGGGCCCATCCCCGAGTCGACACCGTTCATCCTCGACACCCTGAAGGAGTATGGCGCCAAAGCCACCTTCTTCATGGTGGGGGAGAATGTGCTGCGCTACCACGACCTCTACAACCGTATCGTGGAGGAAGGACACCAGGTGGGCAACCACACGTTCCATCATCTCGGGAGCCTGAAGCACATGGCGATCACCTACGGACAGGATGTGTCGATGGCCAACGAGCTCATCAAGGCGCATCTCTTCCGCCCGCCTCACGGATGGATGAAATATGATGTCTACTGGTGGGTGAACCGTTACTATAAGATCATCATGTGGGACCTCGTCACGCGTGACTACTCTAAATGGATGACGGCGCAGGGTGTTGTGAACAATGTCAAGCGCTATGCCCGCAACGGCTCCATCATCACGTTCCACGACTCGCTGAAGGCTATTGACAAGCTTAAGACGGCCCTGCCTGAGAGTCTCAAGTGGCTAAAGGAACAGGGCTACGAGTTCAAGACGTTTGAATAATATGTCAGAATCAACCATACGTGACACGATATTAGCCGAGGCCAAAGACCTCGGCTTTTTCGCCTGTGGCTTTGCCCATGCCGGTCCCGTGACCGATGCCATGCGTGCCCATTACACCGACTGGCTCGCCAAAGGCGGCAACGCGGATATGCATTATCTCGAGAACTATCTCGATAAACGCTTTGACCCGCGGCTCCTCATGCCTGGTGTAAAGACGATCGTCGTGGTGGCACTCAACTATTATCCGGCCCAACGACTGCCGGAAGGTGAGCCACAGATCGCTGACTATGCCCTCGGACAAGACTATCACGACATCGTGAAAGCCAAACTGCGGCAGTTGGCTTCATATGTCGGTATCACGGACTTTCGTGCCTTCGTTGACACGGCACCAGTCCTGGAGCGTTACTGGGCGGTGCAGGCAGGCCTCGGATGGATAGGCAAGAACCAGATGCTCATCATCCCGCATGCGGGTAGTGAATTCTTCTTGGGTGAATTGTTCATCACGGAGGAACTGGAACCTGACAAGCCTCTACCGAACCGTTGTGGCACCTGTCATCGTTGCATCGATGCCTGCCCGGCTCATGCTCTCAGTCTGCCGGCGAAGCATGTAGAGGGTTATGGTGAGATAACGAATTTTTCATCAGAACGTTGTCTTTCCTATCAGACAATAGAGAATCGTGGCGACCTGTCGGAGGAGGCTAAGGCTACTATGGGTGACACGTTCTATGGTTGTGACCGTTGTCAGCGCGCCTGTCCCTGGAACCGCTTCGCCACACCGAACACCACGCCTGAACTGCAACCTCGCGAGGAACTCTTAGGTATGACACGACAAAAATGGGACAACCTGTCTGTCGAAGACTACCGCCGCCTCTTCAAAGGTTCGGCTGTCAAACGCGCCAAATACGATGGGCTCATGCGAAACATCAAAGCGTTAAAGGTCCCCAGAGGGGGCCAATTTGGTTAGCCCCAGATGAGGCGAAGCCGTAACCTGGGGTTGAGGTGAGGAACGTTTATTTTACCGATCGGCCTCGAAGAGGGCGAACCTTCAAATATATTATTATTAATGAATTCATCTCTTGAAACATACCATCTCCCTCCCTACGGGGGAGGCTCGGGGAGAGACCTCTCCACTATCTCCGCACTTGCCACCCCTGCCGGTGGTGCCATAGCCGTCATCCGTGTCAGTGGTGACCAGTCACTGCCGATCGTCCAGAGTGTTTTTTCCGGTGACCTTTCAACGGCCAAGGGCGGCACGTTCCATTACGGAGAGATCAAGGCAGACAACGGCGAGACCATCGATGATGTCGTCGTCTCGGTCTATCGTGCCCCGCACAGTTACACAGGCGAGGACAGCGTAGAGATTTCCTGTCATGGCTCACGTTATATCATCCAGCGTATCCTCATGCTTCTGCAGGCCCATGGCACACGCCAAGCAGAGCCGGGAGAATACACGAAACGAGCGTTCCTCAATGGTAAAATGGATCTCTCGCAGGCTGAGGCTGTGGCTGACCTCATCGCTTCTACCAATGCGGCACAGCACAAACTTGCCATGAGTCAGCTCAAGGGTGGCTTCAGTAAGGAGCTCGCCACGCTGCGTGAGCGTCTGCTGAAGATGACGTCGCTGCTCGAACTGGAACTCGACTTCTCCGACCATGAGGATCTCGAGTTTGCCGACCGTTCAGAGCTTAATGCCCTTGCCGAAGAGATTGATAACCGTATAGTCTCCTTGGCAAAAAGCTACCAAGCTGGAAAAGTAATGAAGTCAGGCATTCCCGTGGCTATCGTTGGCAAGACCAATGTGGGAAAGTCTACCCTTCTCAACGCTTTGTTGGGTGAGGAGCGCGCCATCGTCTCAGACATTGACGGTACGACACGCGACACCATTGAGGATACGACGACCATTGATGGTGTTCTCTTCCGCTTCATTGATACCGCAGGCTTAAGAAAGACCTCGGACAAGATAGAGAATATTGGTATCGCTCGTGCTTTGAGCGCCGCCGAGAAAGCTTATGTTGTGTTATGGGTTATTGACCGTCAACCGTCAGAAGAAGACATCGAGCGCATGCTGTCGTTGTCATCCGGCAAGCACCTCTTTGCTGTGTTCAACAAGGCCGACCTGCCTCACGATACCCCTACCCTACCCTCCTCCATCCCATGCCTGGAGATCAGTGCCAAGGAAGGTAGGGGAATCTCCGCCCTCGAAAAGGTAATCATCAATAGTCTCGATCTTCCTTCTCTTTCTTCTGCTGATATTATCGTGACCAATGCCCGCCACCATGCCGACCTTATGCATGCCCATGATGATCTCCAGCGTGTCATCACGGGTCTCACCTCCGGTCTCTCTTCTGACCTCCTTGCCGAGGATCTCCGTCTCGTTATCGATGACCTTGCAGATATCACGGGCCAAGATCGTATTACGCCACAAGAGACACTTAATAACATCTTTAAGCACTTCTGCATCGGAAAGTGAGGCAATGAAACAATAATACGACAATATGCAAACGAAACGCTTATAACTGCCTATATATTAGGTAGTTAAGAAAACGTAATTGTTTGCATATTGCCTTTCTGTTTTCTTTTGGTTTCAGATATTTTTCCTAATTTTGTCAGTGAAACGTCAGTCAGGTGTCAGTCGACTGACAGAAATCCGTCAGTCGGACCGGTTTTTGTCTGTCAACTGATGTTAACCAAATCTGCTGTCATTTTATTCACACTTTCACTAACAAACGTTAATGCATTATGGCTAACAAGACAAGCGAAAAGAAAACAGAGGTGCAGACTACAGCTAAGGGAAAAGCTGCACAGAAGGTGAAGAATTCATCAGCGAATCTCACCCGTAAGGTTCAGAAGGAACCCGTGAAGATCCGTGAGCAGGTTCTCTCCAACGGTACCCGTTCGCTCTATCTCGACATTATCTACCATGGCAAACGCAAACGCGAATTTCTGAAGGCATACCTCGTCGATGCCAAGATCCCTGCTGAGCGTCGTCAGAATGCACAGGCAATGGCTTTCGCAGAAGCCGTCAAGGGAAAGAGACTCATCGAACTGCAGACAAAGGAGTATTCCTTCACGAAGCAGTATGAAGAGGACACACCATTCCTTACCTACTTCCGAAGTTGTGTGAAGAGCGCTTCAAGAAGAAGGACTCGAAGGGGAACTTGGGTAACTGGCACAGTTGTCTGAAGCATCTTGAGAACTATTGCGATGAGAAAACGACTTTCAAGGATATTGATCGGGAATGGATCCTCGGCTTCAAGGAATACCTTGAGAATGTAGAGAAGGACACAGGAAAGAAAACACGCAACAAGAACAACAATCTTTTTGTCGGTTTGTCGCAAAACTCAAAGGTCTCGTACTTCGGCAAGTTGCGTGCCTGCATCAACCAAGCGTTTAACGAGAGAATCATCCCTACAAATCCTCTCGTCGGCGTTGAGGGCTTTAAGACGGAGGAGGTGGTGCGTGAGTTCCTCACCATTGACGAACTCAGGAAGTTGAAGAACACGCCTTGCAAATATCCTTGGCTCCGTGCTGCTTTTCTCTTTTCGTGCATCACAGGACTGCGTGTGTCGGATGTACAGAAACTCACATGGGGAGAGCTACACAAGATCCAGGCATGGGATCGCATTGTTTTCAAACAGAAGAAAACGGGTGGAATGGAGTACCTCGACATCAACCGACAGGCATACGAGCTGCTCGGTGAACCTGGCGAACCGAATGACAAGGTGTTCCACGGATTCTCTTATTCTTCAGAGACATTGCTGGAGCTTCGCCGTTGGATATTGGCCGCTGGCATTACCAAGGATATCACTTACCACTGCAGCCGTCATACCTTCGCCATTATGATGCTCAATATTGGTGTTGACATCTATACCGTCTCGAAGCTGCTCGGACACCGTTTCCTGGCGACAACCCAAATATACGCCCGGGTACTTGACAAGAGCAAACAAGAGGCTATCAGTAAGATCCCACAGCTATAACACGTATGCACATGAACCGTCAGCAAGTAGTAATCAGCATCGTCAAGATCAATAGATGTCTGAAGATTCTTGGCTACTAGCAGGAATTGCAACCGTCCGTGCACGTTGCAAATCTCGACTCTCAGCTCGTCTGCTTCGGCAGATGGGCTGAGGGTATCTATGAATTCTTGTTGTCTTGTGACGACCGCAAGGTATTCCGTCTTGCAAGGACAATATCTAACCCGACCATCCTTACCAAGTATATCGACAATTGCAAGCAGGATCTGAGCGAAGAGATCCTGTGGTCACTTCGTCGTTATATGGATCTGGCGAACGATTTCGACTTCATTGACAAGGGTAACCGAAAAGGCTCTCAGGGTGATGTATTGTCCTGCTTGCCAGAGGGTATCGACAATGAATTTGCTGTCAAGTATTTGCAGAAAGCTGTAGATGCAGGACTCCTTGACAGTCATTTTCAGCCAACCACTAAGGTTTCAAGATGGCAACTGAGAATGATAGCCTTTGCGGTCGGCAGTCTACTTCATCTGCCTTATAACCTGAGTTCGGGATAAGCTAAGTTTCTTGTACATACACGAAGTTTACTTTTACGGACATGATGATTCGGTTCACAGCTATGCAGCTATGAACAACATCCATTCATGTAAAGAAAGTTCGTTCTG
>Ga0256406_1000796_pt1 | contig 54337 bp, 38 predicted proteins | sample RumenRJG_03DNA_FD_185986 | JGI IMG/M metagenome (GOLD analysis project Ga0256406, IMG submission 185986) | Bovine rumen microbial communities from Lethbridge, Alberta, Canada - RJG_03 | ecosystem: Host-associated > Mammals > Digestive system > Stomach > Rumen | place: Canada: Alberta | collected...
GGGAATGCCGGGCGGATACTTGAGTGGCATGCCACTCAAGTATTGATGGATCCATTCCAGCTTCTGCTTCTTTGTGTACTTCATTAAAAATACCTCCCTAGTGTCTAACTAGAGAGGTACATATCAGCTGGGGCCGACCTCTTTTCCTAGTTGAGGGAGCGGAGGATGCTGTTAGGCTTCTTGGCGAGAACGAGGAGGAGCGGAATCAGGGTCATCAAGAGGTAGGCGAGCGTGACGACAAGGAGGAAGAGGAGGTAGTAGAAGCCGAGGTAGTAGATCCGGAAGACCATCATCAGCAGGGCGACGAGGAAGGTCGGAAGGAAGAGGGTGAAGAAGAGGAAGGAAAGGCTGCTTCCCGCCTCGTCGAGGACGATCTGTCCCTTCGGCATGCCGAGGCTACGTAAGACGCCGTAAACGTAGAGGTTGCTGTTGACCTTGGAGATGCCGTTGACGAGGAAGAGAAGGAGGGCGATGCCGAGGGTGATTAAGACGGCGATGAGGAACGGACGGAGGCTGTCGGTCAGGCTGACTTTCAGGAACGCCGCGTTCCCGCTGTTGCCGGTGACGACCGTCAGTCCGATCTCCGGATGGTCCTGGAAGTACTGGACGGACTTCTTCAAGTCACGGGTGAGGAAGCGGGGACTCTTTCCGTAGCTCTCGGAGTCGGCGTCGAAGCCCGGCGAATACGTGGCGTAGTACTTCTCGTTCTGGGCAAAGCGCTGCCCGAGGAGGAGGTCGACGCTGGTGATCTCGCGGTAGAGGCTCGGGTTAACGAGGATCGGGTCGTCGATGGTTCCTTCATAGGGTCCCTCGACCGTGACCATCTCGGAGAAGGGGAAGCTGTTGACAAGCGGGTCCGGCAACGTAGCCCAGTCTTCGCCGTGGCTTAGTTTGTATAGCCCCATCGGAATGCGGGCGAGGAGGCCTTTCCCGTCGAGGGTGATGTCGGGCTTGGCCCGGTTGAGGAGGCGGTTAAGGAAGACCCGGTAGCGGAAGAGGTCATAGGAGTCGTAGCCGGTCCCGGCGCTCTTCTCCTGTAGGACGATGACTTTCTCCTGGTTCTTCACCTGGACGAGGTCGTCCGGGTCCGTCTGAAGGAGCGGGCTATAGAGAAGCTCTTTTCCGCTGGTGTTGTCTCTGTCCCTCGAGAAGGCGAGATCCTGAAGGACGCCCTTCGAGACCCAGCCGAGGGAGGCGTTCTTCACGCTTCCGTAGCTTATCGACGTGTCGGCAATCGCAAACCGGTCCTTGTATTCGTCAAGGGTGAGGTCGCTCTGACGGAGGATGGTGTAGTCCTTTAGGTCCGGAAGCCAGAACCAGTCGGACTGAGGGTAACGCATTATTCCCGAATCTGAATCACTGCCGTAATAGCCTTTCTGGCTTCGGAAGTAATGGAACTGGAGCATCCTCAGGCGACGGGTCGTCTCCTGGGAAGCGAAGGCACCATGGAAATGGCTGTCGATGACCTCGTCGACGGTCAGGGTCAGGTACTTCTGGGCGTTGCCGAGCCCGGGGATGGGAAGGGTCAGCTTCGCCCCGGTCAGCGGAAGTCGCTTCCCGTCGTCGCTGTACGCCTTCAGGTTCTCCTCGTAGGAAACGTCGAGGACGATGTGGTTCTCCTCCAGGTCCGTCTTCAGTCCAGGGACGATCGGGGCGTAGCTCTCGGCGGAAAGGAAGGTGATCCTCTGGTTGCTGCGGTAGCTGTCGTCGAGGTCGGTCCGACCGGCCAGGACGGAGAAGGAGGAGAGAGGGAAATCGATGGCCATCGGGTAATCGGTGGTGACGCTCTGGCCGAAGAAGCTGTCTTCGGGCTTGTTCTTCGACTCGTCGACGTTATAGGCCGGAAGGTCGAGGATGCCGCTTGCCGGGTCGTTGACCCAGCTCTCCATCATCTCCGGCGTGACCTCGACCAGCGTGTTCTTCGGCGCGCCGGGCTTGGTCTTCAGCGTGAAGGTGTCGGAAAGATGGTACGGGGTCAAGAAGGACGCCTCGATGGAGTTGAGGGTCATCCGGCCGAAGTTCAGAAGGCCGAACATCAGCATCGGAAGCAGGATCTCCAGGAAGAAGCCGAGCCTCTTGCCGAAGCGGTTCTTCCCCTGGATCGGATGGTAGTTCCCCGTGATGATTTCCTTGAAGGTCTGTACGAGGCCGGTGTCGCGGAAGGGACGCTTTCCTTCCGGAAGCTGGCCGATCGGTGGCAGGGTGGAGAGAGCGACCTCACCGTCCGCCCCGGCCGGGGAAGGAACCGAGGGAGGAAGGGAAGGCTTGGCCGTGTCGACGGCCTTCTTCTCTTCTTCCGGTTCCGTCTTCGGCGTCTTTTGATTCTCCTCGAGGAAGCGGATCTCCTCGCGGCTGACGATCGAGACGTTCTCGCCGACGATAAGGATCCGTCCGCCTTCCTGGACCAGGGTGAGGTTCACTTCCGGCGCGTTTTCCTGGGTGTAGAGGCGAAGGAGGACGTGGTCCTGCTTCAGCTCCTCCTTATGGAAGGGCGCTAGCCGGATTGGGGAGCTTGCATACTCGCTGTCGAGGTTCTCCCCCTTCGGGTCGATTTCGACGAAGGCCTTGTTCTCGATGGCGAAGGCCCGGTCGGCGTAGAGGTGGACGAGGTTGGTGTTGTGCGTGACGACGAGGACGAGATGGTCCCGGCTCAGGGCCTTGAGGATGTCCATGACCCTCAGGGAGTTGCGGCTGTCGAGGTTTCCGGTCGGCTCGTCGGCCAGGATCACCTTCGGCTCGGTCGCTAAGGCACGGGCGATGGCGACTCGCTGACGCTGCCCTAAGGAGAGGGCGTTGGCGTTCCGGGACGGGTTGACGTTCAGCCCGACCGCCTTCAGAAGCTCGTTGACCCGCCGGCTGATGAGGCTCTCGTCATAGACCCCGGCGATATGGAAGGCGAGGGCGATGTTGTCGCGGATGGACTCGTTCGGTAAGAGGAGGAAATCCTGGAACACGTAGCCGATGTTCCTCCGCCGGTAGGTCTCGATATCGACCTTGTTCCCGTCGTAGAGGATTTCGCCCTCATAGGAGATGAGCCCGCCGATCGCATTGAGGATGGTGGACTTACCGATGCCCGACTGGCCGACGAGGAAGATGAGGCCCGTGTCGGGAAGAGTCAGGGAAGCATGGGAAAGGACGGCGTTCTCGCTGTGCCGTCCCTTGTTGTAGACCTTGCTGATGTCGTTTACCTGGATCATGGCCGTTTACCTCGCACGTTTCTTGGTCTTCAGAGGCAGGCTGAGATAGCCGCTGTAGAGGAGAGAGAGGAGGAACGTCATCACGAAAAACCATGGGTTAGCGAGGAAGGTCGTCCGGACCGCGGGGACGAGGGAGATAACGAGGGCGTAGAAGGCGACGTCGAGGACGAGCATGGTCGTAAACAGGCTCACGAAGTTGATCCGGTAGAGGTCCCTTCTTCCGTAGCCGAGGTAGGAGAGGACCATCTCGTCGTTCGCCTTCCGGAAATAGAACTTGTTGAGGATGAAGCGGATGAGTAGGCCGATAAGGAGGGCGAAGACCAGCTCGCCGAGGAAGCCGAAGAAGGAAGCAATCCGGACGCCTTTGCTCGCCTCCGCAATCGTGTTCCCGAGAACCTGTGTCTTTATTCCCATCGGCTTCAGGTAGGTCACGGAGTAGTCCTTCTCCAGGCTCGGGTAGGCGTCCTTGGCCGCCTGGATGCTCGGGAAGTGGGCAAGGAGGACGAGCTTCTTCTCCATGACCTCCTTCCCGACCGGGTCGCCGTACGTGATGTAGTTGTAGTCCGTAAAGAGGTTCTCCGGATCGGAAGGAACGTAAATGACGTTCGCAAAGGAACTGATCGGGCATTCGAAGCCCTTAAAGGCGATGGTGAGGTCGTTCCGTCCCTTCCAGTAGTCCGAGAGGACGAGGGCGTTATCGGGAAGGACCGTCAACGACGAAGGGCTATTCTCCGCCGGTGTGAGCTGAAGGGAAGGCGTCCTCAGGCTCAGGCTGAGCGGCTTGGTCGGAACGCCGGCATACGACTCGAGGGCTGCCGTCCTCAGGGCGGAGAGATAAGACGCATAGGTTGCTTTCGGCAGGTAGAGAACCGGGGTGCGGTTATCGGTGGCGCTCTCGACGAAGTAGGAGTCGCACGTCCCGATTCCGGCCGGGGAGAAGGAAGGAAGGGACTTGACGGCACCCTCGCCAAGATCAAAGGAATAGACCAGAGTCTGGGGGACGAGCGTCTGGGAGGTGTTGATCTTCCCCATCAAGACCTGGTAGACGTCCTCGCCTTCGATCCGGCTTCGCTTCGGATAAAGGAAGAGCGGCCTCTCCCGGTCCAGAGTCCCCTCCTTCAGGGAGAAGTCCTCCGGAAGGCAGTAGGTCAGCCGGACCTGTAGGGTATCGGCATAGTCCGATTCTCGGGCCCCCAGCCGGTCCGAAGGCAGGAGGAACTCGATCCCATTGTAGTCGAGGGCACCGGGATCCTGAAGCACGTCCTGGCTAAGGTCCGGGTCGTCCTCGTCGACGCTCTTCTTCTTAAGAAGGACTTCGTTACCGAGCCGGTAGCCGACCGTCCCCCGCGTGGCGAACAGGCCGACCGTGGCGGCATAGTTCATCCCGAGTCCGAAGAAACCGGCGATGGAGAGAAGGAGGATGAGGAAGGTCGCAATAAAGCGTCCCGGCCGGCGGAAGGTGAAGAGGGCTGAGGTCTTGAGCAGGGTCGAAAAACGATGGCGGGGCTTCTCGACGGGCGGCGGAAGGGTTCCTTCCGCGACCGGCTTCCGGATCTCCTCGTCCCGGATGACATGGCCGTCGGAGAGGATGATATGGCGGGTGACGTAGTCCTTGACCTGCGGGAACTCGTGGGTGACGTAGACGACTAACCGGTCCTTCCTCAGCCGGTCGATGAGCTCGATAATCTCCTGGCTCGTCTTTTGGTCGAGGTTTCCGGTCGGCTCGTCGAAGATGATGACCTTGGTGTCTAAGGCTAAGCTTCGGGCGATGGCAACCCGCTGCCTCTCGCCGCCACTCAGCTTGCTAGAGCGCATCTTCGCTTCCTTGCCGAGTCCGACTTCTGCCAAGACCTCCCGGGCCTTCTTCCGGGCGTCCGGGAAGGAGTAGCCCTGTTTCGCCAGGGCGAGGATGATGTTCTCCTCGGCCGTGAAGGACTCGACGAGGTTATAGTCCTGGAAGACGAAAGAGATGTTCTTCCGGTAGAACTCGCTCCGCTTCTCCTCGGAAAACTGGCTGACCGGAACGCCGTCGAAGGTGATTTCCCCTTCGTCGAAGTCCTCCAGCCCCGTCAGGATGCGGATCAGGGTGCTCTTACCGGCACCGCTCTCGCCCGTGATGACGACGAACGAGCCGTCCGTCTTTAGGGTCAGGGAGACATCCTCGATGCCCTTCGTGGACTTGCCGTTGTCCGTGTAGTATTTGGATACGTGACTAAGCTGGATGATCATGGGTACTCCTCCACTGGACTCCGAGGAACCGGAGGCGTCTACTTACCGAACTTGTCCAGGTAGTCCTGGATGTTCTTCCGGATGACCCGGATGGCGTCCTCCCGGTGCTGCACGCCCGGAACCTTCGTCGTCTTCCCCTCCAGGACCTTGTAGACTTCGAAGAAGTGGGAAATTTCCTCCGTGACGTGCTTGGGAAGGTCGTCGATGTCCTCCACGGAGGCATAGAAAGGATCCTGCGGGCAGACGGCCAGGATCTTCGTGTCCACCTTGCCCTGGTCGATCATGTCGACCATGCCGATCGGACGGCTCTGGACGAGGGTCAGCGGCTGGACCGGCTCGCTCATGATCAAAAGGCAGTCGAGCGGGTCGTTATCCTCCGCATAGGTTAACGGGATGAAGCCGTAGTTCTGCGGATAGTGGGTGGACGTATAGAGAATCCGGTCCAGCCGGAGCAGTCCGGTCTTCTTGTCCAGCTCGTACTTGTTCCGGCCGTACTTCGGAATCTCGACGCACGTCACGAAAAGTTCCGGCGTAATCAGGCTTGGATCGATGTCTCGCCATGCATTCATGCTATTTTCCTCCTCGGTATTTCTTCGGGAATCCCCCGTGTGAAGCCCAGAACGTCTCGAAGGCCGGAAGCTGGGGCCCTAAGTCCCGCTTCAGGATGTAGAGCGAGCGGGTCCGGCTGTCGTCCTCCCGGTAGAGGAGGATGAACCCGGCCTCCGTCTCTCTCCCTTCCAGGACGTCGTCCGCGGTGAACTCGGTCCGGTAGGTCGTCTTTTCGCCGCCTTTCTTCGTCCGGCTCCGGACGAGAGTGAAGGCACCGTCCTGAATCGTCAGGCAGAAGTCTTCCTCCTTCTTCCTCCGGTTCTTGTACAGGAAGGGCTGAAGGAAGGCCTGGTAGAGGAAGGACAGGAAACAGAGAATCCCGAGGGCGAGGATGGTGTAGAAGCTCGAGCTCAGCTGGTAGTGGTTCAAGGCCGCATAGCCAAAGGAGGCCAAGCCGAAGAAAAGCGTCCCGATGCCGTAGACGATGGCCGTCGGGCGGTAGGCAAAGTCGCTGTACTCCTTCAGCTCATGGAAAGAGAGGGGGCTCTGCTTCGTAAGGGTGAGGTCCGCCCGTTCTTTTCCGATTCCGTCTTCCATGCCTCCATTCTACCATATCTCTTCTTCCTCAACCGCAAGACCGAAGAAAGAAAAGGCCGCCCAAAGGCGGCCAGAGAGACTAGATGATGTGGAAGAGAAGATCGCCGTAGCTCGGCACCGGCCAGTCTTCCTTGGCGACGAGAAGCTCGAGCTCGTCGATCGGCGAACGCAGGTCCGCCATCGCCGGAAGGAGCTTGTTCTCGCAGTAGAGGGCAAGGTCCCGGCCTTTGTACAGGTGGCTCTCGTCGATCCGGTCGTCAAGAAGGTCTAAGGCCTTAGACGCCTTCTCTTGCCTCGAGCTGACTCTCCGGATGATGTCCGAGAGGGAAGAAGGAAGGCTTTCGCCCGCCGCCTTTCCGTAGTACTCCTCCTGATAGAGGGAGGTCAGGTACTTCTCCACGGCCGGAAGGTACTGCTTATGGGCCATGTGGGACATCGTCCGAGCGTCGATCAGGACCTGGTTTGCGTAGTTGGTGTACTTGATCTGTACCCGCGACTTCAATTCCGTCGCCGTGAGGATGCCGCTCGACGCGAAGAGCTGCTCGATCTCCGGACGGGCGAGGTAGTCGGTTGCGTCGACGGTCGACTTCAGGTTCGGCAGGCCTCTCGTCTTGGCCTCCTCGAGCCATTCCTTGCTGTATCCGTCTCCGTTGAAGATGATGCGGTGGTGGGCAAGCAGGGTGTCCCGGATCCACTTCTTCGTGGCCGCGTCCTTGTCTTCCGCCTTCTCGATCAGGTCGGCAAACTGGCTTAGCTCATAGCCCACGACGGCGTTCAGGACCGTGTTCGGCGTCGAGATGTTCTGTTCGCTTCCGACCATACGGAACTCGAACCGGTTGCCCGTGAAGGCAAACGGAGAAGTCCGGTTGCGGTCGGTGGCGTCCATCCGGATGGCCGGGAGGGTCTTCGTTCCGGTCGCCAGATACCCCTTCTTCGAGGACTTCTTGGCCGTCGCCGGATCGATGATCTCCTCCACGACGTCCTCCAGGTCCTCCCCCAGGAAGACGGAGAAGATGGCCGGCGGGGCCTCGTTGGCCCCGAGACGGAAGTCGTTGGTGTAGGTCGCCACGGACTCCCGAAGCAGTCCGCCGAACTCGTCGGCGCCCTTGAGGATCGCCGCGAGGAAGACGAGGAACTGCATGTTGCTCGTCGGGTTCTCGCCCGGGCTGAGCAGGTCGGTCCCGTCGTCCTTCGCTAAGGACCAGTTGTTGTGCTTTCCGCTTCCGTTGATGCCGTTAAAAGGCTTCTCGGCGAGCAGGCAGATGAAGCCGTGCTTCTTCGCCGTCCGCTTCAGGACGGTCATCACCAGCTGGTTCTGGTCGGCCGAGAGGTTGGCCGCCGAGTAGATGGTCGCCAGCTCGTGCTGGCTCGGGGCGACCTCGTTATGCTCCGTCTTCGCCGGGATGCCGAGCTTCCAGAGCGTCTCGTCCAGCTCCGACATGAAGCCGACGATCTTGTCACGGATGGGGCCGAAGTAGTGGTCTTCCATCTCCTGTCCCTTCGGGGCCGGGGCGCCGAAGAGCGTCCGTCCCGTATAGACCAGGTCCTTCCGCTTCTCGAAGGCGTCCGCGTCGACGAGGAAGTATTCCTGCTCCGGCCCGGCCATCGGGATGACCTTCTTCGTCTTCGTGTCACCAAAGAGGCGAAGGACCCTCAGCGACTGCTCGGAGATGTACTCCATGCTGCGGAGCAGAGGCGTCTTCTCGTCGAGGGCCTCTCCCGTGTAGGAGCAGAAGGCCGTCGGGATGTAGAGGCAGGCGCCGTAGACGTCATGGATGACGAAGGCCGGGGACGTGCAGTCCCAGGCGGTGTAGCCTCTCGCCTCGAAGGTGGCCCGCAAGCCGCCGGAAGGGAAGCTGGAGGCGTCGGGCTCGCCCTTGACGAGCTCCTTGCCGCTGAACTCCAGGAGAGCTTTTCCGTTCTTGTCCGGGGCCGTCAGGAAAGAGTCGTGCTTCTCGGCCGTCAGCCCCGTCAGCGGCTGGAACCAGTGCGTGTAGTGGGTGGCGCCTTTGCTGATCGCCCATTCCTTCATGCCCTTGGCGATGCCGTCGGCAATCTTCGGATCCAGCGCCGTTCCTTCCCGGATCGTATGGATTAAGGACTGATAGACATCCGGATCGAGGTACTTCTTCATCTCGGCATCGTTGAAGACGTCGATGCCGTAGGAGGAAGCAAGGTCAAATTCCGGCTTTTCGTTGGCTTTCATCCTTCTACTCTCTCCTTTCTGAGAGCCTCGCGGTTCTTCTTTACGGTAGGGAATTTTAGAAGAGCTTCTCCTTCCACACAAGTCTTTTTGTTCGGGAGCAGACGTGATACACTACTATCCCCACGGCAAAAGGCGTTTTTCGTTTTTGGGAGTTATCTCTTCTGCGGGGAGACGGATGTGGGCTTTCTCAAATTTATCCCCGTGCCCTCACCTCGATCTCCGTTGGGCCAATCCGGAAGAGCTATCGTCGCTGGATCTCCTTCCTCCGAATCTGGCGTTCTCACGATAAAAGATCCTCCGAAGGAGGCCGTCCTAAAGAAAAATCCGGAGAAAAAGACAAAACTTTTCTCCTAAAAAGAGGATTGTCCTTTCTTCCTATCGGCAGACTCTTCGAGAAACGAATCTTCCCATCCTTCTCTTGACCAATCGGATAAGAGGCATCTAGCAGAGCTGGGCAGTCTTCGTTTCGGACGATTCCACGATGGGCGTGAGCTGGCTCCAGAGAGACTGGAAGGAATGAAGAAGCTCCCCGCTCATCGGAAGATATCCTTCGTAGAGGTCGAGATTCCCGATGTCCCCGCTGAAGTAGACTCCTCCTCCGTCGTCCGGATCCAAGTCGAGAAAACGCTTGCCTTCGCCGAGGAAAAGCTCATACACGCCAATTCGGATGTCACCGTTAGGCTTCTGCTTGGCCTGGATGTCCTTTGCCTTCCGGACTTCCTGGTCGAAGTCGAGCACTTGATCCTTCAGCGCACTCGGCAGCTCCTGGGGAACGGTGTACTCCACGATGTTCGGAACGTCCCCTGCCCAGCGGAGGTTGCAGCTCACCTTGACGGTGTCTGCCTCGGCCCGGGACGAATCGACGCGGAAGCCTTTCGGATACCGGCTGCAGCCGGTTAAGAAGAGAGGGACAAGGGCCAGAACGAAGATTCTCTTTTTCATCTTTACCTCCTGTTACTTGTGAATAACGGAGAAGCTTTTCCAGCTTTCTTCCGGTACGTAGTCGTCTCCGCAAAGATAGGATGGGAAGCATAGAGAGAAACAAAGGATACAACAAATAGCCCTGGCGCTCTCATAACTCTTTCCTCTGTTGAAATTATTGTATTTAGAGCTGAGAATGAAATCAACGTCCACTTTTTCCTTCTTTAAAGTGCGGCACAGAGAATCTTTCCGTAAATTACCCGGAAGCAATCAAAGGAATTTTCCTTTCTCCTTTGGAACGTGGTTGTTCCAACATAAGACGGAGATTTCGTTTGCGTCGGATTCCAACCCGTAAGAGGCCTATACCGGCGCGACAAGGCTTAAGGGAGGACCTCTCGCTTTCCTTTAATCAAACAATCTTTTTCGTGAAAGCTCTTACGAAAGACGAATCCCGGTATAATGAAGGCCCAAGGAGGAAATCCGACATGCTGTTACTCCGCGACACCGAAGCCGTTCTCTCCACCCGCTCCTTAAGCCTTCTCTTCTCTTCCCGGCAGCAGGGAAAACTGACTCTGGAATACTTCGGGACGAAGATCCGGGAGGAGGAGATTCCTTCCCTCCTCTTCGGCCCTTACTTCCTTTTCCAGGGCTCCGAAGTCCCGATGGGCGAGGACGAGAAAAGCGCCTCTCTTTCGGAGAACGAGCTTCCCTTGGTCGTCTCGGCCTTAGGAAGAGGAGACTACTTCTCTCCTTCCGTCCTCCTCGAGAACGAGAAGACGCCCGTCTTCGACTTCCGGGTCGTCGCCATGGAGAAAGGAAAGAACGAAGCGAGCTCTCCCTTCCCGCTTCCTCACGGTGCGAGCGAGGAGCTTGTCGTCCGCCTCGAGGAAAGGAAGGAAGGCGCCTTCCTCGATCTCCACGTCCTGGCCTTTGACGAAGAGGACGTCTTTGCTGCCTATACCGTCCTCCGGAACGAAAACGACCTCCCTCTGACGGTCCATAAGCTTCTCTCCTTCAGCCTCCCGATGGAGCTTCCCGGCGCCCGTCTCCACTCCTTCTACGGCAACTGGGCCGGAGAGCTTCAGGAGTCCGTCTCCGACGTGATTCCCGGCCGCCTGGCCCTTGAATCCCTCTCTGGGACTTCCTCCGCCCGGCACTCCCCCTTCTTCTATCTCACCTTCCCCGGCACGGGCGAGAATGCCGGAAAGGCCCTCTCGATGAACCTGTTCTATTCCGGCTCCTTCGAAGCCGACGTCGAGGAGGACAGCTTCCGGCACGGGCGCGTCAGCGCCGGCCTCTCCTCGACCTCCTTCACGAAAGTTCTGAAGAAGGGAGAGTCGCTCTTTACTCCGGCTCTCTCCTTCACACTCACCTATCAGGGCGAGAACGGACTGAGGAGACAGAACCAGGACTTCGTCCGGAACCATGTCGTCCCGTCGTACTGGGCAAAGAAGGAAAGACCGGTCGCCTACAACAACTGGGAGGCGACCTCCTTTGACTTCACCTCCGGGCGGATCAAGGGCCTGATGAAGAGGGCGAAGAGCCTTGGCATTGAGCTCTTCGTCCTCGACGACGGCTGGTTCAAGAACCGGAACGACGACCGCCACGGGCTGGGGGACTGGGAGGAGGACCGGAAGAAGCTTCCCGGAGGCCTTAGGGACCTGAGCGACTATGCGAAGTCCCTCGGCCTGAAGTTCGGCCTCTGGATGGAGCCGGAGATGGTTAACCCCACCTCCGAACTCTTCCGGAAGCATCCGGACTGGGTCCTTCAGGACGGGGAGCACGAGAACCTCTTAAGCCGCCACCAGCTCACGCTGGATCTCTCGAAGAAGGACGTCCAGGACTTCGTCTATGAGAGCGTACGAAAGGTCCTCCTCTCGGCGGACATCTCTTACCTGAAGTGGGACATGAACCGGCCGATGTCCGGCTTCCCCCGGCCGATGTCTAGCTACGTCCTCGACTACATGCTCGGCCTCTATTCCGTCCTGAGGCGGATCCGGGAGGCCTTCCCGGAGTTGTTGATGGAGAACTGCGCCAGCGGCGGCAACCGCTTCGACCTCGGCATGCTTTCCTTCTTCGACCAGTCCTGGATGAGCGACGACACGGACAGCTTCGAGCGGGAGAAGATCCAGTTCAACGCCCTGGCCGGCTATCCGCTGAGCGTTATGAGCAACCACGTCGCCGCCAAGACGTCCCTCCAGATGCTCCGGAAGACCAGCTACGACACCAAGTTCGACGTCGCCGCCTTCGGCGTCCTCGGCTACGAGCTGAACCTCTCGGACCTCTCCGGCATCGAGGAGGAGAACCTCCGCCAGCAGATCCTTTTCTACCGGGAGCACCGGAAGACCCTTCAGCAGGGGACCGGACTTCTCGTCGAGAAGGAGGAGAACCTTCTCTCTGTCGAGGCCCTCGGCGAGAAGGAGGCCCTCGTCGGCCGCTATCTCGTCCTTCAGACGCCGCATCCCCGGCGGGAGCGGCTACGCCTCCTCGGTCTCGACCCCTCCGCTCTCTACCGCTATTCCACCCGCGAGGAGAGCATCCCCGTCCAGAAGTTCGGCCTCTGGGTTAATACCCTCTCCCCGCTCCACCTGAAGGAGGATAGCCCCCTCTTCTCCTTCGTCGGGCGGAAGAAGGACATGAAGGGAGAGAAGGACTCTGGCCTCCTCTCCGGGGTGACCCTTCTTTCTGAGGGAGCACCGCTTTCCGACTCCTGGTCCGGAACGGGCTATAACGAGAAGGTCCGGCTGATGGGGGACTTCGGCGCCCGTCTCTACCTCGTCCAAAAAGAAGGGAAGGACTGACTTCGGATCTGGATTCGACCCGAGGCGGGACAAGTCGTCCCGCCTTTTATCTTGGTCACAGAATCAAATTTCCCTCGCCGGGAAGGAAAATGACTATAATGCCCGGTCGATGGAAAGGAGAAAACAGTATGGAACGAATCGTGAATAGCATGGTCGAGCTCGTCGGGCATACCCCGATGCTGAAGATGAACCGCCTCATGGCGAAGGAAGGCCTCAAGGCGAACCTCTTCGGCAAGGTCGAGTTCTTTAACCCGACCGGGTCGGTCAAGGACCGGATCGCCCGGGAGATGATCGAGGACGGGGAGAAGAAGGGAAAGCTTGTTCCGGGCAAGTCCGTCCTCATCGAAGGAACGAGCGGGAACACCGGAATCGGCCTTGCGGCCATCGGGGCTGCGAAGGGATACCGGGTCATCATCGTCATGCCGGACAGCATGTCCGTCGAACGCCGGAAGCTGATGAAGGCCTACGGCGCCGAGGTCGTCCTTACCCCGGGCAAGGACGGGATGAAGGGAGCCAACGCGAAGGCGGAGGAGCTCTCGAAGGAAATCCCCGGCGGCGTCGTGATGGGACAGTTCGTCAACCGGGCGAATCCGAAGGCCCACTTCCGGACGACCGGCCCGGAAGTCTATAAGGCCCTGAAGGGAAAGGTGGACTACTTCGTCGCAGGCGTCGGCACCGGCGGCACCCTCTCCGGCACCGGGAAGTACCTCAAGAAGCGGATCCCCGGCGTGAAGATCGTCGCCGTCGAGCCGTCGGGCTCGATGGTCCTGGAAGGCGGCAAGCCCGGCCCGCACAAGATCCAGGGCATCGGCGCCGGGTTCATCCCGAAGACACTCGATACCAAGATCTATGACGAGGTCCTCCCCGTCACGGACGACGATGCCTTCGAAGGAAGTCGGCTGCTCGGACGGACGGAAGGAATCTTCGTCGGCATCTCTTCCGGCGCTGCCCTCGAGGCGGCAATCCGGATTGCCCGTCGGGAAGAGAACGCCGGGAAGAACATCGTGGTCCTGCTTCCGGACTCCGGAGACCGGTACCTGTCGACGGCGCTCCTTTCCGAGTAGAAGAAAGGAAACGCTTTCCTTCCGGTGGGAGGAAACGTCAATCCCGTAGAAGAAAAGAGGTCGTGCCCGAGAACTTCGGCACGGCCTTTTTTGACGTACGAAGACGAACAAAGGATTACTTTCCGAGGGCGAGGTAGGAGAAGTCCCGCTCGGAAGCGGCATCGCTTCCGGCGAAGAAGTCATAGAACGTCCAGTTGTAGAAGAACCTCTCGTAGCCGTAGACGCCGTAGCCGTCCTGGCAGTGGTCGGTTGTGTCGTAGGAGTCGGCGACGATCAGGACGTCATCGCCGGTCGTCTCGGTGCCCATCGTGTCGTAGCCGATCACAGTCTGCCAGTGCCCGCCCCAGTCGTTCCATCCGACGATGACCGGCATGTCCTTCTTGAGGTAGGAGAGGAAGAAGTCGGCCATGTGGCCGTTGAAGTAGTCGCTGTCGGCCGTGCCGTCGTCCTTGAGATGGTCCTGGGTCGACTCGTACTTCAGCCCCGGGACCTGCTTGGCCAGGCTGACGAGCTGCTTCAGGGAAGTACCATGGTTGGTTCCCTTCGAACGGGCGTCCCAGAGCTTCTTCTCCGTCCAGTCGCCCTCTAGCCCGAGGTAGCGGAGCGAGTTCAGGAAGGAAACGACGCCGCAGCTTCCCTCGCTGGTCTGCTGGTAGGTCTTGAAGGAGGGAAGAAGCGTCAGGGTGCTGGTGCTCGCTTGATGGTAGAAGTCCTTGTGGTAGAAGTAGGTGCTGTCATGGTCTCCGGCGTTATCGTAGAGGTCCGCTCCCCCTTCCTTCTGCATGTCCTCCGCCGTGTTGGCGTTCATCTCCTTGGAGAAGTTGCTGTGGCTGGCCTCTAGGACGACGTCCTTCTTGCTTCCGTCCTGGAAGGTGACGGTATAGGTGTCCGAAGTCGTCGAGGTGCTCTTCGTGACATCCAAAATTGCCTCGTCCTGGTTCAGGCGGTCGTCGGCGAAGGAGGGCGAGGCCGGCGTGAAGGTCTCCACCCCGGTCGGGACGGCGGCCAGATAAATGTAGTCTCTTTCCTTCTCGGCGACGGAACCCTTGAAGAAGTCGTAGAACGTCCAGTTGTAGTAGAAGCGTTCCGCCCCGTAGACCCCGTAGCCGTCCTGGCAGTGGTCGGTGGTGTCGTAGGAGTCGGCCACGATCAGGACGTCATCGCCGTAGGAATCGGTGCCCATCGTGTCATAGCCGATTATGGTCTCCCAGTGTCCGCCCCAGTCGTTCCATCCGACGATGACCGGGATGCCCCGCTTGAGGTAGCCTTCGATCAGGCTGAGGCCCTTCTCGTCGCCGAAGAAGGCGTCGTCCGGATTGCCGTCGCTATCTAGATGGTCGTAGGTCGAGTCGAGCGTAAAGCCACCGACCTTATCGAAGATCGAGATGAGCTGCTTCAGGGAGGAACCGGGGTTGTCTCCTTTCGTGCGCATGTCGGAAAGGGTCTTCTCCGTCTCGTTACCGAGTTTCCCGAAGTAGTTCAGGACCATGAGGGAGGAGCAGACTCCGCAGCTCGACTCGTTGGTCTGCTGGTAAGTCTTGAAGTTCGGAAGGAGGGTCAGCGTATCGGTGGACTTCATCGAATAGAAGTCCGCATGGTAGAAATAGTCGGAGTCCTTTACGTCGTTGGCCCGGTGGATGTCCGCGCCGCCCTCCGGGTCGAGGTCTAAGGACGTGTTGAGGCTCATGTCGGAGGTATCGTTGTTTGACGGGGCAGCAATCTCGAAGGAGACGGGCGTCATTCCCTCCCCGGAGAGGGTCACCTTCTTCTTGGCCGTGTTGACCCGTTCTAGAGCCACCTGGTCATACTTCCCGGCCATATTCTCCGGCTTGGAAGAAAAAGGAGAGGACAGAGAACTTTCCTTCTTGCTGCAGGAGAAGGAAAGGACGACAGCAGGCAACAGAAAAAAAGAAGCAACCTTTTTGTTCATTGGTAATTCGCGTTCCTTTCTCACAACGAAAATCTAGGAATTGCAGATGTCTACAGGCACTCGTATCCAAGGTGGAAGCAGAGGAGGGAAGTCGCCTATGCAAAGAGATTCTAAGGATTCTCTTTGCTGACCAATCAACGTTTCCTAAGATTAGGAGTCTATCGACAACACCTAAGCCTCTGAAATGTCAACAAGACAGCCGATGCTGTTCTTTCTCTTTCTTGTTCGCCGACACTCTTACCCGGCATGGGAGAACAAGGGAGCGAAGGGTTTGCCTTCAAACCGCAATCGGATAGACAACGTCTCTTCCCCAGTGCCTCCTTTCATGCGTATTAGCATATCGTATCGGGACGGAAAATGCGATGCTTTTTTCGTTTTCTCTAGGCCGAAGACAAAAAGGAGGGAGGAATCCGTTTCCTCCTTCCTGCCGCCAGGCCGGTTTCTTCGGGCCTCCCGTTGAAAAGAGAGGCAGGGAAAATGGCTTCTACTTCCCCGCTCCGGCATCCTTGACCGGGGCTATTGCGACGAGTTCTTTCGTGTCCTTACCGAAACGGCTGTCCCCTTCGATGAAGAAGCGGATCGTCCGGGCGTCATAGCTATACGTGCCTTGGGCGTAGACCCGGACGGCGGAATATTTCTTGCCCCAGATTGAGAACGCCTTCGTCTTCGGATCGAACTGGACGGTCACGTCCTTTCCGTCTACCTTGCCGTCGTAGCTTTGGCAGGCATATCCGGCGCCGTCTGCCGTCGAGAAGGAGAAGGAATGTTCCGGGTCGTAGAACGCCTCCTGGGGAGGAACGAGAAACGGATCCTCGGGGACGTCCTCGAACGGATAGCGGGTAAGGCGGATCGACCATTCTTCCTTCTTCCCTTCCGCCGAGACCGTCGAATAGTGCACCGTCACGGTCGGATTGCCTCCTTCCGGTACCGTGTAGTCCTGGGCTTCCAGAGTCATCACGTTCGGCGTATTCGACGAAGGCGATGTCTCCAGCCAGAGAAGGAGCCTCGTCGAACGATAGCCCGAATCCGGAGAGTACCGAAAGCTCATCCGTTTCTCCTCTCCGTTGACGAGCCCTTTTCCATAGGCCGTTAGGGACGCGGCGGGGGAGTAGAAGACCATCGTCCCGGCATCGTTCTTCCAGATGCCTTCCGGGCGGAAGACCTCTTCCGGGACGCGGACCGCGTGGCAGGAGGAAAGCAGGATGGATAGAGCCCCAAGAAGGTGGAGGATTCTCTTTTTCATGGCGATACCTCGAGACCTCCTAACGGACAATCCGCTCCGGAGCCGTTGCCTTCATCTCCGTGGTTCCCTCCTCGTAGAAGGCGCCGCTCTCGACGGAGAAGCTTACCTCCCTCGCGGAGTAGGAGTAGGACCCCCGGGCGTAGACGTAGGGCACGTCCTCCGTCTTCCGCCACAGGCGGTAGGTGCCAAGCGCCGGGTCGAAGCTCAGCCGGGCTTTGTGGCCGTCGACCTCGGCGTCGTAGGACTGGGAGAGGTAGCCGAACACGTCGAGGGTGGTAAAAGAGAATCCGTGGTCTGCGTCGTAGAACTCCTCCTGGGGCGGGACGAGGAAGGGATCTTCCGGAACGTCCTGGAAGGGGTGTCGGGTCAGGGTGAGGGAGTGCGTCTGCTCGTTCTCGTCCGCTTTACTCCCGCTCCGGTACTCCGTCTGGACCACCGGGTACCCGGTCCCTTCCTCCCGGGAGTAGCCCTTGAGTTTTAGGCTGAGGGAAGTAGGATTCTCATTTCCCGGAACCTCGAAAGATAGGTTTAGGCCGTTGTGGGTAGGCTGATGCCAGTACGAGAGGCACATCCTTCTCTTTATCCCGTTGACTAGGCCACTCCCGTAGGCTTTCAAGGAATTCTCCTGGGAGTAGAAGAGGACCGTTTTCTCCGCGTTCGTCCAGATCCCGGCGTCGACAAAGACGTCGTCCGGAATGTCGACCTTGTGGCAGGAGGAGAGGAGAAGAAGGAGGGCGCTAGCGAGGCTAAGGATTCTTCTGTTCATGCCGAATTCCTCCACGTAGAGCCGGGGAAGCCTTCGGTACGGAAAGGGCACGCGTTTCTCTTCCTCGCTCCTTCGATGCCTTCATTATAGGAAGGAAGAACAGGAAAAGCGAAAAAAAGGAGCCTTGTTGGTATCTTGCTCTACGAATAAGGAAGGCTTTTCCGTTCCTACCTTCCGGCGCACTGGTTCTCCAGGAGGAAGGAAAGCCGGCCGTCCGGCTTATGGAAGAGAAGGTACTCCTTCCCTTCCTCTTCCTTCCGGAAGACGTCGACCTTCTCCCCGAGGAGGCATTCGCTCTCGAACTCGAAGGAGAGAAAGCTCGACTTCCGAAGGCCGAAGGCCTGGGCCTTCCTCAGGTAGAGGGTGTTGTTCATGTGTCCGTTCTGGTCGATGTCTCCCTTTTGGACGGTGAAGGAGCCGACCCAAGTGGCTCCCTCGGGCTGGGGAATCTGCCTTAGCCTCTCTTCCGGGAAAAGGGTCTGGAAGGAGCGGATCTCCGGATGCTCGACCAGGATGCCGTCGGCGTCCTTGGCAGGACGGATCCGCCTCGTCTTCTCGTCCATGAAGACCCAGAGGGAGTGGATCCTTAGGATCGTCCGTCCTTCCGCGTCGAGCAGGTAGGCGTCCCGGTACATCTCGATCCTACCGGCCGGGAGAGGATAGGTGACTAACCGCGCCTTCTCTTTGTCGTGGAAAGGCCCGAGAAGCTGGATCTTCTCCCGGAGGACAACGTAACCGTATCCCCGTGCGTGAAGAAAATCCGTCCCGATGCCGAGGCGCTCCGTCTGTTCCGTGGCGGCCTCCTGCAAGGCTAGTAGGATGTCGCCGAAGTCCGGGTTTCCTTCCGGCGTGAGGGAAAGGAGGACGTCCTTTCCAATCCGGGACGGGCTTTCGGGGTTATCGCGAATCTCTTCCATCTCCTATCGGGCCTCCGTCTTCTCTTTTGTTCTCTCCTCTTCCTTCCGACGGCGGGTTTGGCCGAAGAGAGAAACCAAGAGGAAGTATAGGGAAGAAACGAGCAAAGTAAAGAAGAGGATGAGGACGGAGAAGGCCGGGGCATCGATCATCATGTGGTCGGCCGGGAAGAGGGCCGTCAGGCTTTCGGTCAGGAAGTTCGGGTCTGCTTTCTCGGCGAGGAACATCCAGAGGAGGAAGACGAAATCCAGTCCCAGGACCGCTCCGGAGACGGCGAGGCGGAAGCCTCTCGGGACTCTCTGCTCGAAGAAGAGGTATTCGCCGACAAACCGGCTCAGGAGGAAAAAGAGGGCTAAGAGGATCCAGAGGAAGAATCCCGTCAGGCCGAGGGCGTGGTTCCCGTTCGAGGTCCAGCCGGAGTAGAAAGAGGCCTTGGAGAAGACGCTGACGTAGTAGCTGAGGAAAAGGAAGATGACCGGGTCGAAGCAGGACTCTTGGATGGTCTGGACCTTCGGCCGCTCCATCGGAGAAGGAAGACCTTCCGAGACGACGAAGAACCGGGGGAAGAACAGAAGCAGGAAGCCAAAGGCAGCCTTTAGGAGAGAAGTGAAGAGAAGGAAGCCGGGGTAGAAGGAGAAGAAGGCGTTATGGGCCGTCTTCCGCACGAGACCAAGCAGGGCGAGAACGAAGAGGAGAAGGGAGAGCGCCAGAAGCACGGCCCCATGGACACGGGCCAAGGTCTTCTTGCCGGGATTCCGGGAATAGGAGAAGTAGCGGACGAGAATCAGGGCGTAGAAGAGGGTCAGAAACTCGAGGTAGAGCGGGGCTTCGGAAGAGAAGAGAGCGAAGCTGGTCCCGTTAGCTCCGGAGCCGAAGTCGAGAAGGAGGGTGAAGAAGAAAGGATAGACTTCCCGGACGAAGACGAGGAAGAGGAGAAGCTCGGCGACGAGGAAGGCAATCTTCCGGCCGCTTGGCTTAGACGTGTTCGCAGCCATTTACAGGTCCTCCTCCGAGAGCAGAATCTGCTCAAAGTCCCCGCCCTCCTTCCGCCTTTGGTCGAAGGAGCCGTCCTTGTGGACCGTAATCAGGTTACCCCCGATGAGGCCTTTCCGGTAACTGAGCCCTTCGCCGGTCTTCGTCCCGTAGGCAAGGAGGACATCCTGATACACGGCCCAGAAGTCGTTCGCATGGTCGTGCCCGTAGAACATTCCCTTGATTCCATTCTCCCTAGCGACGTCGAAGAAGCCGGTGTCCTTGTATCCGACATAGACTCTCAGGCTGTCCGGATTCGTCACCTTGTCCTCGAGCTGAGGAAGGTTGGCCTTCGACTCGTTCAGCGCCCCGCCGAAGTCTCCCTCCGGAAGGGTCTTCGTCCCGGTCGCGGCATCGTAGCTGTAAATGGTCTGGTAGAGCGGGATGTGGAAGAAGGCGAGTCCGGGAATCAAAGGACCCCCCTCTTTCCGGGTCGAGGCTGAAATCTTCTTAAACCAGTCGATCTGGTTCTCCCGGATGACGTCGTAGGTATAGCCTCCGTCATGGTAGTAGTCGGAGTTAGTGTCTAAGGCATAGAGCTGCCAGAGCGTGTTTCCTTCCCCGTCCTTCAGGTTGACGACGTAGTTCGACCGGCCCTGGACTTCGTCGGCCGGGTTCTTATACAGCCCGTGGTGCCGGCTTTCCTTCGTGACGTCATAGGAAGAAGCCTCGGAGTATTCCTTGATCCAGGAATCGACGTCCTCGACCTTGTAGTCGCCCTGCCGGTCGTGGTTTCCGTACGTCAGTCCCCAGTAGACCGACCTGCCCCGAGAGTTCTTCAGCGTGTCCAAAGTCTCCCTTAGCTCCGTCCAGTCCCTCCTCGCCCCAGTTAAGACGCTGTCCCCGGTCACCATGACGATGTCCGGATCGGCCTTGGCCACCAGCGCTCTCAGGTACTTCTCCTCCTTGTCGAAGTCCGTCCCGACGCTCCAGTGGATGTCCGTCATCTGTAGGATCCGGACCTCGTCCTGCACCGCGAAGAGGTTGACGTCGGTCTGGTAGTCCTCTAGGGATGGCGTAGGCGCGGAGGCGGAACAGGAGACGAGCAGCAGTGCGGCCACGAAAGCCGGAATCGCTCTTTTCATCGCTTCCTCCTTTTTGTCCTCTCTATTGTAAAGGAAAAGAAATGAATTTGCATCGCTCTCCCTGGCCCGGGCTTGCGGTATCCTAATCTTACAGTCAAAGGAGAAAAACATGAAAAAGAATTTCGGCGGCCTGCGGACGCTCGACCTGGCGGTTCTCTTCGGCATCGTGGTCCTGATGGTCCTTCTCGGATCCTTCTTCGACCTCTCCTTCGCCGAGAAGGTCTACTCCCCCAACAGCGCCTACAGCCAGTTCTTCGAGTACGCCGGGACCTTCCCGGCCAGCGCCGTCGTGGCCTCCTCCGGCGTCCTTCTGGACTATTACTTCCGCAAGGTCCTCCATAAGTCCTGGATTGGAACTCTCCTCCTCGTCTTCATCACCCTCGCGGTCGGCGCCATGTGGGGCTATGACACCTTCCACTCCCTGATGAAGAGCGTCTACGCCGTCCTCCTCGGGCTTCCCTTCCTCTTCCTCTCCAACGTGTTCTTCTACCTCACGCTCAAGGACGCCGATCCATCGGACTTCCTGAGGAAGGCCATCGTCCTTCTTTCCGCCGGCCTCTTCGTCCTCCTCGTCACCTTCGGACTGAAGAACCTCGTCGTCCGTCCCCGCTTCTATGCCCTTAAGGAGAACCTCTCCGGCAGCCTTTCGGCGTACTTCCGGCCCTGGTGGGCCTTCTCGAGGGACAAGAGCGGCCCGCTTGCCTCTTTCTCGAGCTTCGAGCTTCAGAGCTGGCCGAGCGGACACTCCTCCTTCTCTGCCCTCCTCTTCCTCGGCTTAGCCTATTCGGACGTCAAGACCAAGGACGAGAAGAAGAAGCATCTCGTCCTCTTCCTTTGCATCCTGCTCTGGATGCTCCTGACGGGTTTCTCCCGCGTGGTCGGAGGCTATCATTACCTCAGCGACGTCGGCTTCGGCTGGTTCTTCGGCCTTCTCGGCGTGTCGCTCGGATTCCTCATCGCCTACCGCCCGGCGAGGAAGAAGGAGGCGAAGGCGGCCTAAGGCGGAACGAAAAAGACCGGAAGGGGTTCTCCCCTTCCGGCTTTTTTTCGGTTTAGTCGATGCTCAGGGTGATCTTCCCGTCGGCGGCCAGGTTCTCGCCGGAGAGCTTGGCCTTCAGGTTCTTCGAAGCGAGGGCGTTCGCTAACTCGGGAGTGAGGCTCTTAGAGAAGTCGAAGACGAAGTTCTGGCTTTCTGCGTCGAAGGAGAGGAGGCTGCCCTCCTCCTTAGAGAGGCTCTCCTCCATCTTCTTGCCGAGGTATTCCTGGAAGGAGGAATCGAGGATGGTCGTTCCGTAATAGGACTTCTCTACGTGCAAGGTCAGCTTCAGGTCCTGGAAGGAGAGATAGGACGTGTCCAGGATCAGGGAGGTCTCGTAGCCGTTGACGTTCATCGTGACGACGAAGGAGGCCTTGTCCTCCTGGATGTCGTCATAGGCGTTGTCCAGGGCGAGGAAGGCCGTCTTCTTCTCCCTCGGGTCGACGAGGCTCTTGGCCGTCCCGTAGAGGCTCGAGTACATCAGGGTCTTGGCGATGTCCTCCTCGTCGAGGGTCAGGATGGTCCCCGAGGCGAGGGAGGACGGGTCTAAGGACGCAAACTGGCTCTTCACGGCGTCCGCGAGAGAGTAGGAGGAAGTCAGGACGGGTCCGACATAGGTCTTCGGGTCCGCAATGCCGATCTTCGTCAGGTCCTTGTCCTTCACTTCGTTTTGGATCGACTCGGAGACGAACTGGTAACCCCGCATCAGGTAGCGGAGATAGTCGTCGGCCTGGCTTTCCTTGATGGCGTCGGTCTGGACGAGGATGTTCATCTTGTGCCGGAGCTTCTCCATCTGGGAGTCCTTCAGACGGCCGGAATCCGTATAGGCCGCGTTCTCGTGGAACGGCGTGAGGTCCGCCGTGACGGAGAAGGCGTCGGCCTTCCCGGCTGCGAGCGACAGGCCGTCCTGTCGCATCAGCGTGGAGAGCAGGTTCGTGAAGAGGGAAGAACTGTCGCCGTCCGCCGCCTTCTTCCCGAAGTCCGAAAGCAGGTCCTTCTTCGTATAGACAATCTGCTCATGGTCGAAGTCGAAGGTGACATGAAGGCCCTTGTCGGCAAACTGCTTCTCCAGGTCCTCCGGCTTCGCAAAGCGCCTCAGGGTCTTGAACGCGATCCGGTCCATGCCGCCGAGACGGCCGACGAAGATGTTGTCGACCCGGAAGAGGTAAGCCCCCGAGAGGGGATCCTTCTCGTCCTTTTTCTCTTCGAGATGCGTCTTAAAGAGGATCTCCGTCTTGAAGACGGGATGGGTCACCTCGGCATAGAAGTTGTAGGAAGAGTCGGTGATGTCGAGATAGACCCCGGAGAGGACCTTCCGGACCGAGTCCGGAAGCTGGGCGTAGGAATTGGCGAAGGACTGGTTCAGGTCGTCCTCCGAGACGGAGAAGCTCACCTTCCCGGTGGACGCCGTCTCGTCCAGGGCATGGACGACGCGGTTCGAGAGCAAAGGCCCCGAAGAGGCTTTTGCCTCGGGCAACGGGACGGAAGGCGTGGCGTAATAGATTCCGTAGACGGCGCCGACGCCGGCAAGCAGGACGAGCAACAGGGTTCTCAGAGTGACATGGAGTGCGGGATGTTTCATGGGTTCTCCTTTTCTTTCCGGGCCGGGCCCGGAAACACACGTCTCTATCTTATCCGAAAAGGTGCTGGCCGAGAGCCAGAATGATGGAGAAGGAGGGGAACGCGGCCGAAGAAAGCCGTTGCGGATTCGGCGCTAGAGCGAGGCGGTATAGCCGATCGTCAGGACGCCTTCGTCTTCCAGGCTTTTCCCGCTTAAGGTCGCCGTCACGTTCTCCACGTGGACGAGATCCTTGACCGGGCTCGGGAGGCCGGAAGTCAGGGAGGCCTTCACATCGAGGGTGAAGTTCTCCTTCTGGGCGTCGAAGGAGAGCGTCTTGTCCTCCTGGGCGGCAAGCTGTTTCTCGATGGTCTGGTAAAGGTAGTCCTTCAGGTCTCCCTCCAGTGCGACCGTTCCGTAGTCCGCCTCCTCGACGTGAAGCGTGAGCTTCAGGTCGTCGAAGGAGACGTAGGAAGTGTCCAGGATGAGGGAGGTCTCGTAGCCGTTGAGGCTGACGCCGACGACAAGGGACATCTTCCCGTCCTGGATGTCCGTGTAGGCATTGTCCAGAACGACGAAGTTCGCCTTCTTCTCCTCCTCGTTGACGAACGTCTTTCCGGATCCGTAGATGCCGGAATAGAGGAAGGCGTCGCTGAGCTGGCTTTCCGTGATGGTGGCTAAGGTCCCCGTCTCAAGCTTGGCTAGCGTCAGGGCGGAGAACTGGTTCCGGAGCACGTCGGAGAGGCTTTCGCTCGTCCCCAGGACCGGACCGACGTACGTCCTCGGGTCCTCGATCCCGATCGAGCTCAGGTCGAGCGGGTCGACGAGCTTCCTTACGTCCTCGTCGCTGTAGGCGTAGCCTCGCATCAGGTAGGAGAAGAGGGCGTCGCTCTGGCTCGGAGAGATGATCGACTTCTCGAGGAGCACGTCCAGGTTCTCCTTCAGCCGGGAAAGCTGGGAGCCCTTGTTCTTGCGGGAGTCCGTGAACTTCGGGTTCGAGGCGAACTTCTCCATCGAGACCGTCGCCGTGAGGGACTCGGCATCGTTCGGGTCAAGCGTCAGGAGGTTGTTCTCGGCCACGGTCGATAGAAGCCCCGTCAGAAGCTTCGTCGTGTCATTCTCTCCGTCCTTCTTCAGGATGGCCTTGAGGTCGGAAAGGAGGGAAGCCTTCTCGTAGTAGAGCTTCCCCTCCTTCAGGTTGGCCTGGATATGGATCCCGTTTGCCGCCATGGCGCTCTCCAGCTGGGCGTCGGTGACGTACTTCGAGAGCAGGTGGAAGGCAAGAGACTCCATCCCGGCCCGTCCGATCCGGACACCCTGAATCTGGAACTCGTATCGTCCTTCTAAGGGGTTCTCCGCGTTGGTGATGTCGGAGAGCTTCGTCTTCAGGAGGACTTCCGTCTGGAAGGCCGGTACCTTGAGGTCGCAGGCAAAGTCGTAGGTCTCGTTAGTCACGTCCAAAGAGACCCCCGTGACGTAGTGCCTTGCCTCCTCCGGAAGCGAGGAGTAGGCCTCGGCGATGAGCCCGTTCATCTCCTTCTCGCTGACGGAGACCTGGAACTTGCCCGTGCTTGCCGTGTCGTCCAGGCCGTGTCCGAGCTTCTTCTGCATCGTCTTGGAGAAGCCACCTTCGAGCGGCTCGGCCATCGTGGTCGTCTTGGTGGTATAGAAGCAGCCGTAGGCCGCGGCGACTGGCGCCGCGACCAGAAGCAGAACGACCAGGAGCGTAATCTTCAGTCCTTTATGTTTCATCTTGTTTTCCGGCCTCCTCCTTCGGCCGTTTCCCGGCCCGTGGGTTATCTTTTATAATAACGGAGCGAATGCATCAGAAGATAGGGGGTAGAGACATGGAAGAGAAAACGAATCCGGACGTCCTCGTCCGGTGTCTGGCCGGGAACGGACAGGTGATTGCCTCGGCCGTCACGTCCCGCGAAGTCGCCGAGACCTCGAGAAGGCTACATGAGACCTCCCCGATCGCGACGGCGGCCTTGGGACGGCTTTTGACCGCTGGCCTTCTGATGGGAGACCTGCTTCGGAATCCGACCGACGCCCTGACGCTCGTCGTCAAGGGAGACGGGCCCATCGGAGAGATCCTGGTCACCAGCGACAACTCCGGCGCCGTCAAAGGATACTGCGCCAATTCGAAGGTCTACCTTCCTAACGAGGCCAACGGCCACCTCAACGTCGCCGGGGCGGTCGGTAAGGGCACGCTCACGGTCATCAAGGACCAGGGCATGAAGGACAACTACAACTCGACGGTCCCACTTCACTCTGGGGAGATCGCCGACGACCTGGTCTACTACTACGCCCAGTCGGAGCAGATCCCGACCGCCATGGGGCTCGGGGTCCTGGTGAACCCGGACGAAAGCGTCGCTCAGGCCGGAGGCTTCCTCCTTCAGCTGATGCCGGGAGCGACTGGCCCGGTCATCGACCGGCTAGAGGAAAACCGGAAGAAGATCCAGGGCGTGACGGACCTCTTGAAGGAAGGAAAGACGCCGGAAGGAATCCTGGACCTCCTTCTCGAGGGTCTGGACCATACGCCGACGGAGAGAAAGAGCGTCCGCTTCCACTGCGACTGTAACCGAGAGCGGGGTATGCTCATCCTGAAGTCGCTCGGGAAGAAGGAGCTTCTTAGCCTGATCGACGAGAAGAAGCCGGTCGAGATGACCTGCGGGTTCTGTGGAAAGAAGTACGTCTATTCCTTGGCGGAGATTGAGGAACTGGCTTCCTCCCTCTCCGATCCGAAGGACTGATTTTCGGAATAAATCAGCGAAAAACGAGGCCTCCCGCCGGGAAGGCCTCGTTTTCGGTTTTATGATGTCCTTACTTGGTGAAGATGCCGTCCAGGATGACGTCCGCCAGGTGCTGAATCGCCTCCGAGTAGGAGTAGCCGCACTTGCGGAGGAAGTCCGAGACGTAGAAGCGCTGCATGGAGGAGGAGAGGATACCGACCAGGAAGTCGGCGTTCACCTCGGGACGGACGGTGCCGTCCGCCTTGCCTTCGTTCACCAGGCGGACGAAATAGGTCCACTGGAGCTCGTAGGCGTCCAGGATCCGGTCGTAGAAGTCAGGGTCGGTCTCCTTCAGTCCGGGAAGCAGGGCGATGTTGATTTCCTTCTCGCGCGTGGTCGGGATGGTCAGGATCTTCCTTAGCTTCTCCCGGGTCGACAGGCTCCGGTCGAGGTAGACTTCCTCCTGCCCTTCCAGAATCTGATGCTTCGCATCCTCCAGGATGTAGTCATAAAGGGCCGTCTTGCTGCCGAAGACCTTGTAGATCGTCTTCTTCGACATATGGATCTTCTTGCTCACGTTGTCCAGATTGACGTGCGGCCCGTCGGCATTGAACTCGCGGATGAACTCCTCGATGATGATGTTGCGCCGTTCGGAATCACTTAGCGAATGCATTTTCGGTCCTCCAAAGATTAGACATAATTCTAATGGATAAGAAGCCAAAGTGGAAGTGAAAAGAAACTTTTGCTTCAAGACGAAAAGGCGAATCCCTGTTCAGGATTCCTACCGAGGAGAAAAAATAGCCTTAACCTTGGGAAGAATCCTTTTCCCCCTCATGGACAAAAGAAGACAAGTTACGAAAATGAAACCGGTTACTTTTCGCTGGAAAGCACGGGCACGGAAACCCTGCTCTTTCCTCTCGTCCGGGGCGAGAACCGGTCCTCTTCCTTCCGGGAACGAAAAAAGAAACGGGGCTTCCGGCCGGGAGGCCAGAAACCCCGTAAGAATTATTCCGTTCGCAGGGCCACGACCGGGTCCTTCCGGCTGGCGCTTAAGGCCGGTAAGAGGCCGGCCAGGGTCGTTAACAGGACCGAGACGAGGATGATGAGGAGAGCGGAGAGCGGCGGAAGGGCGACGATCGAACCGATGGCAGCGAAGTGGGACCGGACGATGGCGTTGACGACGGCCTGAAGGACGTAGGTGATCAGGATGCCGAAGAGGCCGGAGGAGAAGCCGACGATGAGGGTCTCGGCGTTGAAGAGGTTCGCGACGTCGAGCTTCCTTCCCCCGAGCGCCCGGATCACGCCGATCTCCTTGATCCGCTCGATGACGGAGACGTAAGTGATGATGCCGATCATGGCGGTCGAGACGACGAGGCTTAAGGCCGTCAGGACGACTAAGGCGATCGTCACCGCATTGATGATGTTGTCGACCATCGACATGACGACGGAGAGGTTGTCCGTGTAGCGGACCTCCGCCCGCGTCTTCTTCGTCCCGTCCTCGGCGATAGTCTCGTAAGGGATGACCTTCCCGCTCTTCAGGGTCAGGTCCTTTTCCTCGTTGTAGAGGGAGAGGTAGTCCGTGACCAGGTTCTTCGTCGCGAAGGAGTTCGGATAGAAGCTGATCCGGGTCGGAAGATAGCTCCCGCCTTTTCCCTTCGGGACGGCACCGGCCGCCCTCGGGGTCAGGGTCGCTGCCTGGATGCTCGTGTTCATGCCTCGGAAGAGCGAGGCTAAGCCCGAGGAGGTGCTCCCGACCAGGCCCGTCCCGGTGAAGGACTTGCCGTCCACCTGGTAGCGGTAGTCGTAGGTGATGCCGCTGACATTCGTTACGCCGTTGACGGTCGCGACCGACGAAGTGTAGCCGGTCGCACTCTTACCGGCCTTCTCCTGGCTTTCGACGTAGTCGGTTAAGAACGTCCCGAGCTGGGAGTTCTCGTTGTCCTGGATGTACTTCCGCGTGAAGGCCGGGGTGTAGTAGAAGCCGGAGGAGAGGGAGTTGTAGCTCCTTCCCTCCTTCGGCTTGAGGATGCCGACGACCTTCAGCTTCGTCCCGGCCCACCCTTCCTGCTTCTGGTAGCTGTAGCCGAAGGGATGGACGGAGGCCGAGAGGCCGCTGTTCTTCGTGAAGACGGTGTTGTTGCCGTAATAATAGAAGGGCTTGTTCAGGATGTCCTCCTCGGCGAAGGACTTCGTCCTCTCGTAGAGGCTCTCGTCGTAGCCCTCCTCCGGGTTTCCGTTCGCGTCCGTGTTGTACTTGTAGACGACGTTGAGGAAGGCGTCCTGGGAGAAGTAGCCCAGCAGGGTCAGGGTCAGGTCCGTCACCTTTTCGTCGCTGGAGAGGACCAGCATGATTTCGTCCTCGCCCGTCGCGACCTTGCCCTTGACGACGTCGTACTGGCTGAGGAGGTAGCTTTCGTTGGAGAGCGACTCGCTGAGGACGTTCGAGTAGGACGTGATCAGGGAGGCGTAGCTCGAGTAGCCGGTCTGGGCGAGCTTGTACTCTAGGACCGAGGTCGCAATCTGGCGGATCCCGGCGACGGAGAAGAGGCTCTTCTCCGGCTCCTCGGCCGTGTTGGGCTCGTAGCCGTCGATGTCGTCCGTCGTGTAGAGGTTATAGGTCGGGTTCGTCCCGTAGTGGTACTGAATTTCCTGGTAATAGGAGGAAGGCATTTCGGAGACGAAGTCGAGGTAATCCTGATTGATGTCGTTAGAGACCATGCTGACGCCCATCTGCTTGGCGCTGTTGATGAGGGTCTTCGTCATGAAGTCGACGTCGATCCTTCCCTCCTGGGTCCCTTCCTTCACGACCTCGCCCTGCTGGACGGTCGTCATCTTGCTGACGATGGTCGCCAGGTCGAAGGAGTTCGTGGAGACCTCGATCGGGTTCCCGCTCAGCAGCTCGTCCTGGGTCTTGGCGAGGTAGTTCATCACCCCACTCCGGACGGCGAGGACCGAGGAGACCCCGATGATGCCGATCGAAGCCGCCAAGACCGTCATGATGGTCCGGCTCTTCTTGTACCAGAGGTTCTTCGCACTGAGCTTGAAGGCCGTCCAGAAGGACATCCTAGACTTCCGGCCGAGCTGAGAGGAGGGAACCTCCTTCGTCTCCTTCTTCTCCTCCGGAAGGACCGGACGGGAGTCTTCCGTCACCTGCCCGTCCTTCAGGTTGATGATCCTCGTCGAGTAGCGCTTCGCCAGTTCCGGGTTGTGGGTCACCATGATGACCAGCCGGTCCTGGCTGATCTTCTGGATGAGGTCCATGACCTGGACCGAGGTGACGCTGTCCAAGGCACCGGTCGGCTCGTCGGCTAGGAGGATGGACGGATTGTTGACGAGGGCGCGGGCAATCGCCACCCGCTGGCACTGGCCGCCGGAAAGCTGGTTTGGATGCTTGTGGGCCATCTCGCCGAGCCCCACCTGGTCGAGAGCTTCCTGGCTGCGCTTCTTCCGCTCCTCCTTCGAGATTCCGGAGATCGTCAGGGCGAGCTCGACGTTCTCTAGGAGGGTCTCCTGCGGGATCAGGTTGTAGGACTGGAAGATGAAGCCGACCTTGTGGTTCCGGTAGGTGTCCCAGTCTCGGCTCGTGAACTCCTTGGTGGAGATGCCGTCAATCCTTAAATCCCCGCTGGTGTAGTGGTCGAGGCCACCGATGATGTTTAACAGCGTCGTCTTGCCACTTCCGCTCGGCCCGAGGATGGAGACGAACTCGCTGTTCCGGAAGGAAAGCGAGATCCCCTTCAGGGCCGGGTAGACGCTGTTTCCGACCTCGTAGTCCTTCCGGATGTCCACTAGTTCCAGCATGTCGTTCTCCGTTTCTGAATCGCACCTAGAATAAGGCCCGAGGACCGGAAGCGCAAGGAGAAAGCAACGAAAAAGCGGTCCCCCTTACGGGGACCGCGATAAAACCTCCTCTACTTCTTGTCGTACTTGTAGAAGCCCTCGCCCGAGGCGACGCCAAGCTTCCCTTCGTCGATCATCTTCTTGAGCATCTTCGCGATGTCCTTGAAGTGGTAGGGAGCGAGGAAGGAAGGCACGTGGAGGTACATGCTGACGATCTCGTAGGCCGTCTTCATGCCGACCACGTCGAGAATCTGGAAGGGTCCCTCCGGGGCCCCGGTTCCGAGGACCCAGGCCTTATCGACGCTCTCCGGGTCGCTAACGCCGGTGGCGACAAGGTCGAGGCCGGCGAAGAGGAACGGAACGAGCATCGAGTTGAGCAGGTAGCCGCTCTTCTCCTTGTGGAGCGGAAGGGCGACCATGTGGATGGAGCGGGCGAAGGCCATCACGGTCTCGAAGACCTTCGGGTCCGTTTCCTTCTGGGCCATGACTTCGGCGGTGTTGTTGTGCCAGATGTGGTTGGCGAAGTGGAGGGCGAGGTACTTGTCCGGACGGCCGGTGAACTTCGCAAAGGTGCTCGGCAGCATCGTCGAGGAGTTCGTGCAGAGAATCGTCTTGGCCGGCAGATGCGGCGCCATCAGCTTATAGAATGCCTTCTTGGCGTCCTTGTCCTCGCTCATCGACTCGATGACCAGGTCCGCATCGCCGAAGGCCTTGTCCAGGTCGAGCTCGAGCTTCAGCCCCTGATAGGCGCTCTCCGCCATCTGGACCGCCTTCTCGTAGTCGAAGGAGTCCTTATCCGGGCAGAGCCCGTGCGAGATGTACTCCGGCTCGTTCTTCATCTTCAGCAGGTCGTCCTCGACTTCCTTCCGGACGAGCTCGATCTTCGGCTTGGTCCGTCCGATCGAACCCTGGGAACGGAGCCAGATGGTCGTATCGTATCCCCAGTAGGCGCAGAGGAACGCGATCTGCGTTCCGAGGACGCCTCCGCCGGCGACGACTACCTTCTTAATATCCATGAATGAATTCCTCCTTATTCACGCAATATTCTATCGTGAAAAGAAAACCCTTACAAGATGGATGCTAGGCAATCTGACGGGCCTTCTGGTGGTAGATGGAAGTCAGGTCCTCCAGGACCGGCCGTTCCTCAAAGTCTCTCGGGAAGACGAGGTTGATCTCCCGAGCCATGTCCATGTCCTCAATCGGCAGGACCCTCAGGGAGCGGGAACGGATCTCCTCGAAGCAGGCACTCTTCGGAAGGACGGAAATGCCCATGTTCTTCCGGACGAGATCCTTGATGGTCGCGACGGAGTCCATCTCCAGAATGACGTTAAAGTCATCCAAGGTCAGACCGAGCTTTCCGAGCTGAGCGGAAAAGAGGTCCGTCGTCCCACTTCCCTGGGAGCGGAGAATGAGGTTCTCGTTCTTCAGGTCCTCGACCGGAAGAAGGGACTTCCGGCTCAGGGGGTTCTGTTCGGAGAGAACGGCGACCAGGGAGTCGGTGTCTAAGAGGACGGAAGCGAACTTCCGGCTCGTCACCGGACCCTCCATGATGGCTAAATCAATCTCGTACGTATTCAGTTTGTCATAAAGGTTCTTTATAGAGTCCGAAACGATTCTTATTTTCGTACCAGGGTTTCGTGACGAGTATTCGGCCAGGACTTCCGGGATGATGTTGCTCTCGGAAGTATGCGTGATGCCGATGACTAAATACCGCGTTCGCCGTTTGTTGTCCTTGATCTTCTGAGCCAGCCGGTCGTACATCGAGAGGATTCGACGGGCGTATTTGACGAGAATCTGGCCGTCTTCGGTCAGCACGGCCTCGGAACCGATTCGGTGAAAGACCGTGATTCCGTACTCCTGCTCGAGCTGATGGATGTGCTGGCTCACGGCCGGCTGGGTGAGCCCGATTTCCTTGGCGGCCTCGGAGTAGTTCTTATACTCCACCACGGCGAGAAGCGTCTTCAGTTTCGAATCGACCATAGAATCCTCCTTTATCAAAAATCCTTATGCACCCTAAGCAAAGACTTATCTGTATTTTCTCTTTACAATGCTAGACTTGTTCCACAACGATTTCAAGCGGTGGCGTAAAAAAGATCGAGCCGGAAGAGAAACGCCCTTCCGGAACCCGGCTTTTGTACCCCCGGGAAAGGAGGCCCTATGAATTCCAGCAAAGAGAGAGAACTCTTCGAGAACAAGCCGGTGCTCAAGGCCGTCTTTTCCCTTGCTCTTCCTTCCGTCCTCGCCCAGCTTCTCTCTGTCCTCTACGGGCTGGCGGACAGTTTCTTCATCGGCATGAACCACGACGACGTCATGGTCGCTGCCCTGAACATCTGTCTCCCGGCTTTCCTCTTCCTCAGCGCCATCTCCAACCTCTTCGGAATCGGTGCCTCCTCGGTCCTGGACCGTGCCTTCGGCGAAGGGAAGAAGGAGAAAGCGAGGAAGACGAGCGCCTTTGCTTTCTATGGAGCCCTCGTCTCGACGCTCTTATACTGCCTCCTTGCCTACTTTCTCCGTAACCCCTTTCTTGACCTTCTAGGAGGAAAGGAGGAGACCCTCCACCAGGCGGCGATGCCGTACTTCCTTCTGACCGTCGTCCTGGGCGGCCTTCCCGCGATGCTCTCTACCCTCTTTAGCCACCTCCTCCGCTCCCAGGGAAGAAGCCTCGAGGCTTCCTTAGGCGTCGTCTTGGGCGGCCTTCTAAACGTCGTTCTCGACCCGATCTTCATGTTCGTCTGCTTCCCGGAGAGGGAGGCGGTATTCGCCGTCGGACTAGCGACCCTCGTCAGCAATCTCGCCACCATCCTCTACTTCGTCCTCGTCTTCCTTCTGCGGCGGAAGCGGCTCGTCCTCTCCTTCCTTCCCAGCAAGGGCATGTTCGGGGAGAAGATCCCCCAGCAGGTCCTCTCCGCCGGCACTCCGGCCTTCCTGATGACTTTCTGTGAGAACGTCTCCTTTGCCGTGCTGGACAACCTGATGAGCCAGGTCTCCCTCCCGGCGCAGGCGGGCCTCGGCATCGCCAAGAAGATCGCCATGTTCGCCCATTGCGGCGTCCGTGGCATGGCCCAGGGCGTCCTGCCGCTCATCGCCTACAACAAGGCGAGCGGAAACCGGAAGCGCATGAAGGAAATCGTGAAGGTCTCCCTGCTTGGTTCCGTCCTGATGGCGCTTCTCTTCCTCCTCTTAGACGAAGCCGCCGCAAGGCCACTCGTCTCTCTCTTCCTCGGGGAGAACGACAGCGGGTCCTTAGACTACGGCATCCGGTTCCTGAGGATCCTCTCCTTAGGCGCTCCTTTCTCCGCCGTCGCCTACACCGTGATCTCTTTCTTCCAGGCCGTCGGAAAGGGCGGGGAGAGCCTCTTCGTCGCCCTACTGAGGAAAGGACTCCTCGATATCCCGATGATGTATCTGCTTGGTCTTCTCCAGGCGACGTACGGCCCGGTGATCGCCACCCCGGTCACGGACGTCCTCTGCTCCCTCGTGGCGCTCTTCCTCTTCTTCCGGTATCTTAAGAAGCACGGCCAGAACAAAGGCCGCTTCGCTTCGGATCCGGTCCCTCTTTCCCGGGGCGGAAGCCTTGCTACGCCCGACATCAAGCTCAAGAAATAGGCGGTGATTCTTTCTGTAGACATCAGACGGCCCGAAAGGGCCGTTTTCTCTTCTTCCGCATTCCTGAGGGGAGTCGTACCCTCTTGGGTCTAGGGAATAGGATAGGGCTTATAGGAAACGGTCGACGGGCAGAACCCTGAAGCCCTTGTTTTGGAGGATGACGCTGGCTCAAGACAGAAAACTAGGCAGAAGGTGAAAAATTGTTCAAAGGTGATACATCTTCTTACATTCATGAAAAATATTCCATTATAATTGTCGCGGCACAATGAAAGGAGATTGCCATTCACCTTATGAAAAAGTCTCTGCTGTTCCTTCCTCTTTTGACTCTGGGACTGGTCGCCTGCAAACCCACTACTTCTTCGGCTTCGTCCAGTAGCCCGGCCGCGCCGAGCGTCAAGGAATCCGACAAGGCGCCGAGTGAGACCCCGGCTCCCTCCGAGGAAGTCGAAGCCGGCGCGACGGACACCGGAGAGGGCGGCCTGAACTACGGCGACATCGACTGGACGGAGGAGATGAAGAAGACGGCAGTCAAGACCTATCTCAGCGGGATCAACGGCAATCACCGCGAGATGATGCAGATCGCGACGGTCAAGAACGGCAAGCCGGCCATCGCCTCCGTGGAGTACTACATGGACACCGAGAGCCTCTCCTTCTTCGGCTCCTCCGAGTCCGACACCGGCAAGATCAAGGACCTGAAGAACGATCCGAACTGCTCCTTATACTGGACCCGTCAGCTCCGGGCCTCCGACATGGCCTATGCCCCGAACTACTTCACGTCCTACGGCGTCGAGGTCGAGGGGAAGGCGTACTTCTACACCGCCAACCAGGTCAACCAGATGTCGGACAGCGAGAAGGCTTCCTTGATCAAGATTGCCCGGGGCTACTACCAGTCTATGGGCGCGCAGTACAAGAAGTTCTACGACAGCACGGCAGATGGCTACCTCGACGATGCCGCTTTCGTCAGCTATGTCTTCAACCCCAATGCCGCGACCAGCGCCTACATCATCAAGCCGACCAAGATTGTCCTGACCTCGCCGTACCTCCTCTTCGTCAGCTACGTCGCGGATGCCACCAAGGAAGACGGCTACTACTTCGCCGTCAAGCAGGGAGCCTACACCATGGGCGAGTACTCCTTCCTGCCGAAGACCTTCCTCAAGTCGATGCTTGACTACGTCCGGACCCAGTCTAGGGACGAGACCCTGACCAAGTTCACCAAAATGAAGGAGGACTTCTCCGGCGCAACCGGCCTCAAGACCCAGGTCACCCTCCGCTTCTAAGCCAAAAGCTTCCTTAAGCCGTCTGGACTTCTGCCCCGAGGCAGAAGTCCTTTTTCTTGGCCGGGGGGTGAGAAAGTCACGTACTTCCGAGCGATTTCCGTCTTTTTTCCGCCGTTATTCCACCTCGATTCTGTCGCCATTCTAGAAAAACTCCATCGTTTTTCCGCCCATACTCCACCGGGATTCCTTTATTCTTCAACAAGGATTCCAGCTTTCTTCCGGAAAAATTCCATCGGAATTCCACTCCGGTTCCACTTTTTCCACGCTTTTCCGGCCAACGAAAACAGGTAGCCTTGCGGCTACCTGTCTTCGAGGAATCGAGGGAGGGAGTTAGAGCGTCACCTTGCCGTCCGCACCGATCGTGACCTTGGACGTTCCGTCGTGGGTCTTACCGGTGATGTCAGTGCCGTTGATCTTGAAGGTCTTCGTCGAATCCGCACTCCGGAAATCGTAGACCTTGACGTCGCCCGCGTAGAAGGTGCCCGTCGCTAAGGAGACGTTCTGGATGTCGTCCGCGGCAGCGACGATCTTGGTCGTGTCGACGCTGCTGTCGAAGGTGACCATCCCGGCGAAGGTGACCGAGGAGTCGGCGTTATAGCTGCCCGTGCCGCCGTTACCGAGGAAGAGCGCCGCCTGCGGAACTTCGTTTCCGTTCGCCACGAAATTGCCGTTCTCGCGGTCTGCGCCGCCCTCGAATTTACCCGTCTTCTTGAAGGTGACGCCGTCTAAGGTCGCCGTTCCGCCGCGGACCATGAGGCCCTGACGGCCGTAGGAGATGGTGGAGTTCTTCAACGTCAGGCTGCTTCCGATGTTGCTCATGATGGCGCAGTTGTCGCTGTCGCTGGTCGTGACCGTGACCTCGGAATCCTCGATGTCGATGGACGAATCCGGATAGGCCCCCTCACTGGCGTTGCCGCTGATGGCATAGTAGCCGGTCGAAGTAATCTTCGATCCGTTCTTCACCGTCAGGTGCGAATCCTTCTTCATGAGGATGCCGCTACTCTTATTGCAGGTGTAGGTAACGCCGTCGAGGGTAAGGGTACCGGCCGTCAGGTCGATGGCGCTGACATTCTTGATCTCATTGCTGTCTTCGCCCGTCACCAGCGTGCCGTTCTTGATCGTCACGGCATGGTTCGAGTCGATGGACAGGTTCTTCGCCGCCTTCGTCAGATTGAGCGTATGGCCGTCCAGGTCGATGGTTGTGTCGGCCGTCGGCGTGATTGGATCCTCGTTGGCCGTGCCCACCGTCAGGTCGCCGCCGAGCCTAAGCTCGCCGCCCTTGGCCATCTCCGTTTTCAGTTCGTCGGCCGTAGAGACAGTCGTCACCGAGGAAGAGGAAACCGCCTTGTAGGTGACGGAGATTTCCGAAATCCAAACCTGAGTACCGCTCGCACCGGCCTGGGTGAACGTAACACTCTGTCCGCTCACTTCAAACGATTCGCCGGAAACCACCTTCTTCCCAGAACCATACTGGAAGAATCCTTCCGTCTTCTTATAGGGCTTGGCTAGAGTCAGGCAAACAGACTGGAGATCATATCCTGAGCCCACACTGATGGTGAATGTGTTTCCGATGTAGAAGCGGAAGCTTGTTCCGTTGGTGGTGTAATATTTCGGAGCATTATTTTTATTGGTTCCGTTGGCTCCGGTAATCTCGATGACGGCATCCATCTTCCGGGTACCAAGTTCAGTGCCGCTTGCAAGTCCGAATTCGGACGCCTTCTTGGTCACCGTCACTGCCGCCGCCTCGCCTTTCTTGTGGCTTGCGATAGCCAGGGTGCTGTCACCGGCCATCGTGAAGGAGTAGTTGCCGTCCGCGGCGGTTAACGCCTTCCCCTGGTAAGAGACGGAATCCAGGATGTAGCCGTCCTTCACGGCGACCTTAAAGGAGACCGTCGAGCCGTTGAGGACGGAGGCCTTGTTAAAGCCGTCGGCCCAGGTTATCGTGACGTCCTCGTCGCCCGTGACCGTCAGCGCGGAATTCCCTCTGTCCAGGGAGAGAAGCAACGGGTCGGTTTTTCCGCTATAGGTAAGCTGGAGGTCCCCATTGAACGGTTTCATGTAGCCCTGGAAGACGGCGATGTCGTTGGTGTAGACGTCCGTGACTCCGGTATTGAGCGTGTAGCCGTAGACGGTCATGCTAGCGCCGCTAACGTCCTTGATGGTCGTGATGTAGTTCTTTTTATCACTGCGGTAGGTCGGCTCGCTGGCGATGATGCCCTTCACGTAGACGAGGTCCGACGTCGTCGCACTCAGGCCCTTGAAGGCCTCTTTGGCTTCCGAGACACTCAGCGGCGCTTCCTTCGTCCCGTAGCCGGACTTGACGATGACCTTGACCGAGGCCGTGAAGTTGCCGGTCTTCGCCGTGATGGTGACTTCGCCCGCCGCCGTTGCGACCGGCGTGACGATAGCGGTGTCGGCGTCTTTGGCCTCGACGGTCGCGATTTTGTCGTCGGAGGAGGTCCAGGCGATGGCATCCGTGGACGGCTTGCCGCTTTCGGTCGAGACCGTGGCCTTGAGGGTCAGGGTCTTCGTCGACCAGATGGTCTGGTCTTCCGTCTTGTCGAGGGTGATGCCCGTCGCCGGGATCGACTCCTTCGTGACGTGAATCGTCACCTTGTCGCTGACCTCGCCCGTGAAGCCGGGGGTCTTCGCCTTGGCCGTGATGTCGACGTCGCCTTCCTTGAGAGCCTTGACTAAGCCGGTAGCATCGACCGTGGCAATCGAGTCGTCGCTCGAGGACCAGGTGACGGACTTGTCCGTCAGGTCGTCCGGACTGACCATGGCACCAAGCTGGAGCGTGCTACCGATGATGAGGGAGTCCTGGGCGCCGGTAATCTTGACCGAGGTCGCATATTCCTGCTTCTCCGCGGAAACGACGATGAACTGAATGTAATCAAAAGAGGAGTTGTAGGCCTGCCGGTAGCCGGTGACGGTGTAGTAGGTGCCTTTCGTGAACGTAATGCTCGTATCCAGGGCGAGAGGCTCGATCTTGGCCTTGCTGGTTCCGACGTTGAAATAGGTGTACTTGCCGTCCAGCTGGGCTAAGGCCGTGAAGGTGTACGCCTTGTTCTCCGTCACAGTAAGCGGGTTGTCGACGCTGTTCTTGTCTTCGGCGAAGCTGTCCGCCTTGTCGCCGGTCAGCTCGGTCGGGGTCTGAAGGTTCGGTCCCTTCCCGGTAAGGGGCTTGACGCTAGGGTTTATAATCTGCAAGGTGCCGTAGTAATTCTTAACGCTGCCACTGACTTCGACGAAATCTCCCTTGTTGACCTTCGTCTTCGTGCCGAAGACGTAGATTGCCGCCTCGCCGTCATCGAGGAGGAAGCCCTTGCTCGTGAGGGCTCCGACCGTGCCGCGGACCTTGACGCTCTTGCCGTCCATGGCTCCAGTAATCTGCTTGATGGAGTAGTCGACGTCCTTGACCTCGATCGAGGCCGTGGCTTCGATGCCCTCGTAGGCGGCGGTGATGGTGAAGGTGCCGGCCTTCTTCAGGGTCGCCGCGCCGTTCTGGAAGGTCATGGCGTCGGAGTCGTTGGCGCTGAAGGTCGCCGTGGCCAGCTCCGCCTTGGTGAGCGGGGAGTTATCGTAGGAGAGCGAAAGCGGGACGACGTCGCCGACGGCATGCTCGCCCTCCGGGATGGTGAGCGAAAGAACGTGCTTCGTCTCTTCCGAAGAAGGAGAGGCCGAAGGCTGAGAAGGTTCCGACGGCGAGGCCGACGGAGAGACCGACGCAGAACTGGAGGCTTGCGGCTTCTTGCAGGAAGCCAGCCCGAGGCTAAGAATCGTCATCAGCGACAGAAGACCGAATTTCTTGTTCATAACTATCCTTTCCTTTCCTGAATTTCTTGTGGCATCCTTTCCTTTGACGTCCCTGCTAATCCCTTCCCTTTCCTTGCTGGATCTGTTTCAGGACCTCCTTTCGTTTCTTCGAAGAACGGACCGACCGGACGAGGCCTAGGACGAAGAGCGTCCCGCCCGCGGTCAAAGAGAGAATCATGAGATAGAACGCCAGGGAGTAGACGTTGATCCCGACCATGACGTTGTTCTCCCTCTTGTTGGCTAAGAAGATGAAGAGAAGCCCGATGACGATTAGGATGGCCCCGAGGACGAGAAGGGCGAGGGCATCGTCCTTCTTCCGGGCCAGCCGGTCGCTCTCCTGGTGGAGCCGGTCGCTCTCGCGCATCCTTCTCTCCTCCTACTCCAGGGCGGCGAAGCCCGAGAGGTCCTCGCCGTTACAGACGTTGAGGGAGTACTTCTGGTTTCCGCTGGTCGAGACGTAGTTGATGGCGATGCCGACGACGACGTTAGCCTTCTTGCGGACGAAGGACGTCCGGGCGATCCGGACGTTTGTCCGGATCTTCTCGAAGGTTAAGGCGCCGCTTTCCTTCGTTGCCTCATAGACGTCAGCGCCCGTTGCGTTAAACCCGCCATCGACGTAGAGGTCGCCTTCCTGATGGTCCGTGGCGTCTGGGGCGCCCTTCTTCTCCTTGTCGAAGGTCAAGGCGCTTGCGCTTCCGTCGTTTACCTTACTCTGGGCGGCCTGGATCTTCTTACAGAGCGGGGCGTCCTGGGCGACGTAGTAGTGGTAGCTTTCCTTTCCATCAGCGTCCTTGGTCCCGGTGAAGTAGGTGTAGCTCGTGATCGTCTGGCCGTAGGTCGGCGAGTCCTTCACGGTGTCGGAAAGCCTCAGGTCGGAGGGAATCTTGATCCGGAGGTAGTCCGAGGTTTTGGTCAGGGTACTGAAGGAGGAGACGTTCTCCATGTCGCTTCCGTACCGGCCGAAGAGGACCATCGAACCGTCCGTGTTGTAGAACGGGTAGGCCTCGTTGTAGCTGTTGATTTCCTCCGTCCCGCCGTAGGCGTAGGAGGTGCCATGGCTTCCGAAGGTGGTGTTGAAGTAGAGGTTCGAGTCGCTCTTCCCTTTCTCCGGGACGACCTTGACGAGGACGCCCGGGTACTTCCCGCTGGCGATCTCGGACGGGGTGGCCTCGATGGGCTTGACCTCTTCCGTGACGGGCTTGCCGTCCTTGTCGAGCACTTCCTCCATGTCGCCCTGGGCGTGGTTGAAGAAGTTCCAGTGGACGCCCTTAAGCTCGTAGGCGCCGCCGTAGAAGTCGAGGATGCCGGTCACCTTGATGCGGGCGCCCGGGGCGACGATGGCATAGCTTCTCAGGGTAAAGACATAGAGGCCGTAGGTCTTCCCGTCGATCGTGTCCTGGAGATAGAAGGAGGTGCCGACGGTCCTAGTGACCACGCCCTCGAAGGTCCACCGGGTGTAGTCGTCGCAGTAGACCGAGTAGGGGATGCCGTTCTCGTCCTGCTGGGTGAAGCGGCTCGTGTCGTAGATCTCGTCCAGTCCGAGCGCCTTCGGGGCGCCGTAGTAGTAGTCGGGGTCCTTCTTTCCGGAGTAGAGGTGGACCTTCTTCTGGCGGGCGAGGGTGTCGGCGTCAAAGAAGGCTTTATAGAAGGAGGGCTCCATGTCCGACTCCTTGCCGTTAAAGAGGGCGAGGCCGTTATAGACCAGTTCCAGGTTCAGGTTCCGGAAGTCGTCCTTGGTCGGGTTCTCCGCGTCGGAGTACCAGACATAGGCTAAGGAGCGCTGGTAGACGTCGAGGTCCGCCGCGCCGTTTTCGCCCGTTCGAGCGCTCGTGGCGCTCTGGACGATGACGTGCTTCGCCTTCTTCAGGACCGACTTGTTGAAGTTGCTGGCCGCCTTTCCCCACTCCTCGACCTCGGAGGTCGACTCGGGGGTGTCGATGGCGAGATACCTCACCTTGACCGTGTAGTTGCCGTTATAGGAGCTGAACTGGGTCGTGTCGCCGTCGACGTAGTTGGTGAAGGGAAGGATGTCCTTGCCCTTGCTGTCGGCGCCGAGCGCCTTGTCGTCGTTGGTGCCCATCCGTTCCACGCCGTCCCGGTTGAAGTCCTGGTAGGACGGGTCATAAGTAGAGTCAGTCTTCTTCTGCATGACCTTTGCGAAGACCTCGTCGGAGAGGTGGATCTTCGTCTGTCCGACGACGTCGTAGTCCGCAATCGGCTCGACGGAAGGAAGAGGATCCGCCGAGGAGGAAGGTTCCGGTTCCGGGGAAGAGGATTCCTTCGTCTTGCAGGAAGCCAGGGAAAGAAGGAACAGAACGGTAAGGAGGGAGGCTTTTGCCGTGTTTCGCATGTCGCCGTTCCTCCTTTAGTTCTGTCCGACCGCCTTGACGCAGGCGGCGTAGATGTCCTTGATGGCCTTCTCGGCGTTTCCGCCGTTCGACTTCATGAACTTGAGGATATTGCCGAACTGGTTGCGGGCCGTCCCGGAGCCGATGAAGACCGGGGAGGTGATGTAGTTTTCGCTCATGCCCTGGGTCACGTTCGGAATCCGGTACTGGAGGGGCTTGGTCTCGTCATCGCTGCCGTCGCTCTTCTTGCCCATCGCGGTCCATCTCTGGTAGCTTGCGGACGTATAGGAGGCTTTCTTGACGGGGTCGTAGGAGTTATCGAGGGCTAAGGCTGCGTTGAGGTCGGCGTTAGCGACGTAGTTCTCGTAGAAGTCCCAGGCGGCCCTTTCCTTAGCCGTGTCCCGGGTCTCGAAGAAGCAGAGGGAAGGACCCTGCATGATGTATTTCTTATTGTTCTGGTAGCAGGGAACCGGGACCACGCCGTCGTGGAAGTCGCTCTTCCCGACCGGGTCGTTGTAGGCCGAGCCGCCCGTCGAGCCGACGGTGAACATGACCTTCTTCTGGAGGAAGAGGTTCGAGGCGTAGGAGCCGTAGGAGGCCTGGGTGACTAGGGCCTGGCTTGTCGTGAGGGCGTAGATCTCGTTCGCTAAGGAGACGAGGTTGGCGTTCGCTTTGTCCGTGTAGAAGAGGAAGTGCTCGTAGCTCTTTCCTTCCGAGGTGGTGTAGGGGATATTCCGCTGGGCCATCTGGGTAATGAAGAGGTTCGCGTCGCTGTCGTAGCCTAAGGCGTGGAAGTCGCTGACGCTTGCAAACTCCTTCTGGATCTCTCCGGCGACGTAGGTCAAAGTGTCCCAGTCCCAGGTCGCGGGATTGCCGAGCTTCGCCCCGTAGCTGCCGTGAGCCTCGTCCTTGTGGTCCTTGTAGAACTGGCTTCCCTCGAACATCTCCTTGTTGTAGTAAAGGACCTCCGTCGACTTGTAGAGCGGGACGGAGTAGGTGCCCTCGTACTGGTAGTGGGTCCCTTCGTCGTAGTACTGATCGACGAACTCACTCTTGAAGGAGGCCTCGTCGCCCATCAGGGTGGTGAGGTTGAGAAGCTTCGACTTGCTGGGGCCGTTCGAGCCGATGTACTCGGCGAAGGAGTCCGGATAGCCCATCGTGATCGACGGGACGTAGCCGGCGTTCAGCCTCGTCTTGACGTTGTCGGCTAAGGCGTCGTAGGTCCCGGCGATCTGCTGGGCGTTGACGTAGTAGCCATCGGTCTTGGCATGGTCCTCGTTGAACTTGTCGATGATGGTCTGGAGGTTCGCCATCTTGTCGTGGCCGATGCAGTGCCAGAACTGGATCTCCTTCGTCCCTTCCTTTTCCATGCCGGAGATCGACGTGGGCGTCTTCCCGCTCTCCGGGTTCGTGTCCGGATTCTTACAGGAAGAGACCGAGAGAAGCGTCAGTAGCGACAATCCGAGAAGTCCTGCTTTTTTCATCGTTTCATGCTCCTTTTCTTGTTCCGATGAACGACCCGTCTAGCCTTTGATGCCGGCGCGGCTGACGCCCCGCATGATGTACTTGCGGAAGAGGATGAAGACCAGGAGGAGCGGTAAGGTGACTAAGACCGTCGCCGCCATCTGGCGTCCGTACTCGTCGAAGTTCGTCCCGGTCGAGAAGCTCTCCCGTAAGCCGTTCGAGACGAGCCACAGCTGCTTGTTCCCGCCAGCGATGAGGTTCGGCCAGACGTAGGCGTTCCAGCTGCCCATCAGCTTCAGGATGAAGATGGTGACGAGCGACGGCATCGCTAAGGGCACCATCACCTTCCAGAGGTACTGCCAGTCGCTCTTCCCGTCCACCTTGGCGGCGAGGTAGAGCTCGTTGGGGACCTGGAGGAAGTTCTGCCGCAGGAGGTAGATGTAGAAGACCGAGACCATGAACGGGATCACCATCGCCAGGTAGGCCCCGCTCCGGCTCCCGTTGGTCCAGCCGAAGTTCGACACGCTCACGTAGTTGGTGATGACCATCATCTCGCCCGGGATCATCATCGTCGAGAGCAGGAGGCCGAAGAGGAAGTTCTTCCCCTTGAACTCCAGCCGGGCGAAGGCGAAGGCAGCGAGGATCGTCGTGATCAGGGTGCCGAACGTCGAGAAGAGGCCGACGATGACGGTGTTCGTGACGTAGGTCCCAAAGTCGAAGGACTTGTTGAGGTCGGCGTAGTTGTTGACGAAGGTCATCGGCCAGAAGGTCTGCTCTCCTTCGTGGCCGGGGACGAATCCCTTGATCTCGTCGCCGCTCTTGAAGGACGTGAGGATCATCCAGTAGAACGGGAAGAGGAAGAGGAGGGCGATGAAGACGAGGAAGGCGTAGACGAGGACGAGGGAGATGACGTGGCTGATGGCGCTCATCCGCTCCTTCTGGGCGGTCGACTGCCGCTCGCTCTGGATGACGAGGCGAAGCTCCTTGGTCTCGCCGTTTCTCCGTTTTTTCTCCGTGTTCATTGGGCGCTCCATATCAGTAGTGGACCCTCTTCTTGGCGACCTGGCGCTGGAGGAGCGTGAAGAGAAGGATGAGGACGAAGAGGACCACGGCGGCGGCGGACGCGTACTGGAGGGTGTTGGTGTGGGACATCTGGTCGTAGATATAGAAGACGACGGTCTTCATCGAGCTCGGGCCGGTCGAGGCGTCGAAGCTGCCGCCTCCGGTGCCGAAGAGCGCCACCACGCTGGTATACTCCTTGAAGGCTCCGATGAAGGACGTGATGGTGATGTAGAGAATCTGCGGGGAGAGGAGCGGGACGGTGATCCGGCGGATGATCTTGAAGCGGGAGCTGCCGTCGATCCGGGCGGCGTCGTAGTACTGGCCGTCGATGTTCTGAAGTCCGCCAAGGAAGATGAGGATCTTATAAGGGAGGGAGTGCCAGATGATGTAGACGCTTAAGGCGAAGAGGGCTGCCCAGTAGTTCGGGTTGGTCGGGCTTGAGCCGGCGTAGATCCAGTGGACGTCGGTGTGGAAGACGTAGTTGAAGACGCCGTCGTTGTCGAAGATGACGGAGAAGACCATGCCGATCGCGATGGCATTGGTCACGTAGGGCATGAAGAAGATGGTCTGGAAGATCTTCTGCAGGGCCTTGATGGAATTTAAGGCGATTGCAATCGCGAGGGCGAGGAAGATGGAGACCGGGACGGTGATGAAGGTGATGAGGAGGGTGTTGGGAAGAGCGACCTTGACGAACTCGTCGACGTAGATCTTCAGAAACGGGGTTTCGACCTGAGGCTTCAGGTTGAGAATCTCGAGGTAGTTGTCGAAGGTGAAGCCGTCGAAGGTTCCCTGCAAGGAGTCGTAGTTCTTCAGGAACGAGACAAAGAACGTGTTCAGGATCGGGTAGAAGGTGAACACTGCCATCAGGATGAGGACCGGCGCGAGATAGAGCCAGGCTTTCCAGTTGTTCCGGCTTTCCATACGCTAGAAGCGAATCCTCTCTTCCGTCTTTCCGTCGAAGAGGAAGACCTTGTTCGGACGGAGAAGGAAGCGGCTCTTTCCCACCGTCAGCCGGTTGTCGCTGTCGAGGATCGCCTTAATCTTCTCGCCGACGAAGGAGGGATGGCGTCCGATCAAGGTCAGGTCCCGGCCCATCGTCAGCACCTGGGTGATGTCGAGGGTCAGCGGCCCCTTCTCGTCGAGGACGAAGCCCTCCGGACGGATGGCGACATAGACGTCCTCGTTGTCCGCGAGGCTTTCGTTCTCGAGGACCGCTTCCTCGCCGAGATAGACCTTGTGGTCCTGGATTCGTCCCTTAAAGACGTTGATCGGTGGGACGCCGAGGAACTTCGCCACGAAGAGGTTGTCCGGGTCGTTATAAATGGCCTGCGGAGCGCCGACCTGCTGGGCCTCGCCCTGCTTCATCACGACGATCTCGTCGCAGATGCTCATCGCCTCGTCCTGGTCGTGGGTGACGAAGACCGTCGTAATCTTCGTCTCCTGCTGGATGCGGCGGATCTCCTCCCGCGTCTGAAGGCGGAGGCGCGCATCGAGGTTGCTTAACGGCTCGTCGAGTAAGAGGACGCGCGGCTTCTTGACCAGCGCCCGGGCGATAGCGACCCGTTGCTGCTGGCCGCCGCTAAGCTCGCTGGGCTTCCGGTCGAGGTAAGGCTCGATCTGGACGAGCCGGGCCGCTTCCTGGACCAGGGCGTCAATCTCGTCCTTAGAGAGCCGCCGCTTCTCCGGAATCCGGTTTCCCGCCGCATCGAGGAGGTGGTAGTCCTCATCGAGCTTCACGCCCTTCTCGGCGTACTTCGAAAGCCGCTTCTTTTTCTCTTCCTCGAGAGAAGAGACGACTTCCTTCGCCGTGGCGGAGGCGTCCTGTGCCTCATGGACCTTGGTCTCGAAAATCTGCTTCGCTAAGCCGCTGGTGACATGGTACTTACCCACTAAGGCGCGGATCGCTCCGTCCTTGCTCACCTTGCCGTGGAAGGCGGAATCGAGGATTACCTGTTTCAGCTCCTCCGGCTTCTTCCATAAATCGAGGAGGGTGTCGATGTCGATGAGGCGCAGGTCTTTCCGGTCGGTGACGACCCGGAGGTTCGTCAGCGGGAAAGCGACGTTGTCGTAGACGCTCATGTGCGGATAGAGGGCGTAGTTCTGGAAGACCAGGCCGATTCCCCGCTTCTCCGGGACGAGGTGGGTGACTTCCTCGTCGCCGAACCAGATCTCGCCGCTGGTGGGAGCCTTGAGGCCTGAGATCATATAGAGCGTCGTACTCTTGCCGCATCCGGACGGTCCCAAAAGGCCGATCAGCTCGCCGTCCTTGACGGTGATCGAGAGGTCGTTGACCGCCGTCGTATCCGGAATATGCTTCTTCGGATTCCCGGGGAAGACCTTCGTCAGATGCTTGAGCGAAATTTCCATAGAGGCGTTCCTTTCTCTTCGTCCCGTCCGGGTTCGAGAGGAGCTATCGAGGGAGGGCTGGCCCGTCTAGCCTATTATAAAAGATAGTCTTTTCCCCAACGGCCCGGAAGGTTTTATAATTATACCCTATTTTCTTCTTGTATCCGCTTTCTTTTCTCTCCCTTTTCTGGACGAATTCCTTGCGTTTCAAGGCACGGATTTCCTTTCCCCGGTGGTTACCCTTGGCTTCGGTCCGGCCGTAAGCGGTAACTTTCCCGGCGCGTTTCCACGCCCTCCTCCCGGCCGAATTTCCTCCCCTTTAGGGGTTGACGGATTTTCCTCGACTCGGAAGCGGAGGAAAGAGGACGGGAAGGCTTACTCCTTTCCGTCCTCGGACCTAAGGTCGCTTGCCTCGGTCCGAAAATCGTTCCGCTCAAAGGAAGTTTCCTTTAGCCCCTTCTGGCGACGGAAGTAGTCTTCCTCGTCGAGGTAGACTTCCCGGCGGCTGTCGTCGACGACGTAGGTGTTCGTGACGTAGTCGAAGAGGTCCTGACCGCTCTTAGAAAAGGTCATCATCCCGAGGGAGACGAGGAGCGGAACGAAGACGGTCACGAGGTCGAGAAGGTAGCCGACGAGGAAGACGAAGAGGAAGCGGAGAAGGAAGGCCCGTGTCTTTAGGTTCAGCCCGTCGGGTCCGAGCAGGGCGAGGTGGAAGAGGTAGCGGCCGAGGGTCTTACGACCTCTTCGGAAGAGAAGCGGAACCAGAAGGTAGAGAAGAAGGAAGGCCAGGGTCAGGCCGAAAAAGAGGTTTCCTAGGAAGAAGCGGAAGATCCGGTTCGTCTTCTCCCGGTAGGACGGGTTCTGGAAGAGGAGAGGACTGGCGTAGCGGTCGATCTCCTCATGGTAGAAGTCGTAGTAGCTCTTCGCCGAGGCGTTCCCTTCGAGGTAGGTCCCGTCCGTGCCGGCGACAAAGAGGAGGTTTCCCTGGCTGTCCTTGGCGTCCTTCTTCCGCTCCTGGTAAGCCTGGTAGGCGTCCTTTGTCGAGAAGTAGTCCGGATTGAGGTAGAAGGTCTCTAGTCCCTTCCGCAGGGTCTCCTTCCGGTCTTCCAAGGGACTCTCCTCGTCCTCGTCGGTCGCAACGATGAGAAGCTTTGCGTCCGAGGTGTACAGGCCCGAGGCAACCTGGAGCTGGTCTCGCTCCTGGACCGTTCGCTTGTAGGAAGGAAGGTGGCTGAAGCTAAACTGGAAGAGAGAGAAGAAAAGAAGGCCGAGGATGGCAAGGAGGGCTAAGTCGATGAGGCCGCTAAAATACCGCTTGTAGAGCTTCGGCTTCGGGTAGAGGACCTCCTCGTAGGACTCGGTCTTACACTCCGTCTTTTCCATGTCCGTAGACCCTTCCTCCCTCCGGCTTTGCGAGGTCGACGAGATAGGTCGAGGAGACGAGGTCGCTAAGCGTCTGATGGCCTTTGCTGAACGCCAGGTAAAGCAGGGAGAGAAGCGAAACGAGGAGGCTGAAGAGGCAGAGCTGAAAGAGGGAGACCGGGCCGAGGTATCCCATCGAGAGAATCCGGATCCGGCCGAGGAAGAGCGGGCAGAAGAAGGTCGCCGAGAAGCTCTCAACGAAGAGTCCGAGGGCCTTGAGGAGCTGGTTAAAGAGACGGGGCTCGGTCTGGTCCGAACGCAATCGGAGGAGGCGGAAGACTTTCTCCGAGAGGGTCCTTCCCTTCCGGAAGAGGAGCGGGAAGAGGAGGTAAGCGACAAGGAAGCTGACGAGGTAGGAAAGGACGCTGGCCGTGTCTAAGGCGACGACGTAGCGATGGAAGACTTCGTCGAGGTCCGCGAGCGCCTTCTGGTAAGGGACGTACCTTTTCTCGACCTCCTCGATGCCTTTCTGGGCGAGGGTCCGATAAAGGACCGTCAGCCGGTCCTGGATCGTCTTGCCGCTACCAGTCCCGTAGTTCCGGTAGGAAAGAAGGAGCTTCCGCTTCTCTTCCGAGAGGACGAAGATGTCTTTCGATAAATCAAAGCCCTCCGGAACGAGGTCGGCGTTTTTCCCGTCGAGATCGAGAAGCTCCGTATTGAACTTCTCCCGGTCGTAGAAGTCCTCGAGAGCGGGCGCATAGTCGCCCTCCCTTTCCTTCCGGAAGGAGAGGAAGTAGTAGCTTAAGCGGTCCTTCGAGTAGTCTCCTCCCGTACTCGGATAGAAGGTCTCCTCCCGGCTCACGTCCTCGGCGTTCACCTTGCCGTCCAGGACGGTGTCGTAGGTCACCTTGTCGTGGTAGCAGCTCGTCTTCAGCAGGCCGACGATAGCCTCCTCGGCGTCCTCCGAAAGGGAATGCAGGGTGCCGGTGGTCTCGTCGTAACGCTGAAGGCGGGTTGACTCGACGACATGAAGGACTTCCGATTGTTTTTCTGCGCTCTCGCTCTCCACGTTCCTTACGGACGGAAGGGAGAAGAGGGAGGGGATGGCGACGGTTCCGAAGAGGAAGAAGGTCAGCACGACCACGAAGAAATAGTCCAGGAGGGCGCTTAGTGCCCTCCTTCCCTTTCCGACCGTCTGATATTCCTTCGGATCGAGGTAGCAGTCGTTCATTCCTTCGTCTTCGGCCCGCTCTCCTGAACCTTCCTTAGGAAATCCTCCTCCTCCTTCTCCTGTTCTTCCTTCGTTTCCTCCGGAACGTGCTTCCCGTCTTCTTCCCCCATCGCCTCTAAGAGGAGGGGAATCGGATGCCGGTAGTGGTAGAAGGCTTCGAAGGCCAGCATGGCGGCCGCATAGAGGAAGATGACGCCGACGAAGACCTGGTGGCTTGCCGTGGTTAACTCTACGGCACTCTGGAGGCTTCCCGACGCCGACCATTCATAGAAGACGTAGAGGTTAAAGCCGAGGACCGCAAGGGAAAGCGGCAGGGAAAGCGCCTTGTCTAAGAGCGAGTACTTCTTCCTCCGCTTCGCTGAAAGGAGGGTCCAGAAAAAGTCGACGATCCCCCATAGGCAGGCAAGAACCGCCACGAAGATCATCACCTTACGGAACGTCCCCTTGATGATCCAGACGTTGGTCACAATCAGGATGCCCAGGACGAGGTAGACGACGGCGAAGACGGCAAGCTCGACGGTATAGACGGTCTTCTCTTTTTTTGCTTCATTCATGGGAATTACGCCTCGTCCCATTGTATCATGGTAGAGGCTGACGCTTCCAAGGAGGCCAAGGAATGTCCTTAACCAGTCTTAGAGCCGAAATCGCATCCTACGTTCCGTTCACCGAGGAGGAGGTCCACGACAAGTCCCTCATCCTCTCGGCGATCGACGGGGAGAAGGACATCCTCACCCGCCGTAACCGGCTCGCCCACCTGACGGCGAGCGCCTGGGTGGTCAACCCGGCGCGGGACAAGGTCCTTCTCTGCTACCACAAGATCTACCATTCGTGGAGCTGGCTCGGAGGCCATGCCGACGGGGAGAGCGACTTACTCTCCGTCGCTATCCGGGAGGTCAAGGAAGAAAGCGGGCTTGAGGCGGTCTCTCCCGTCCTCAACAACATCTTCTCCCTGGAGGTCCTGACCGTGGACGGCCACGTCAAGAACGGAAGCTATGTCTCCTCGCACCTCCACCTGAACGTCACCTATCTTCTGGAAGCGGACGATAAGGCGCCCCTCAAAGTCAAGCCGGACGAGAACGCCGGCCTTAAGTGGGTGGGTCTCGAGGAGGTCTATACCGCCTCGAGCGAACCGTGGTTCATCGAACATGTCTATAAGAAGCTGAACCGGAAGCTGAGCCGGATGACGAAGGCAACCCGATAGAAAGGAAAACAAAATGCCTGTGAACACGAATTGGGACGTAAGCCGTATCTTTAAAAGCGAGGAGGAGTTTCTCTCCCGTCTGGAGACGCTGAGAAAGGAGGCCCTTCCGGCGCTTTCTTCCCTTCGGGGGAAGCTCTCCGAGGACGAAAGCCTCCATGCCTATTTTGTCCTTGAAAGGAAGATCTCCAAGGAGGCCAGCTGGCTTTACCGCTACGCCTCCATGAAAAGCGACCTGGACCGGAAGAACGTGGAGAGTCAGACGGACCTCAGCAAGGTCATCCTCTTCTTACAGGACCTGGAGACCCAGGGCGCCTTCGCCGAACCGGAGCTGATCGCCCTGGGCAAGGAGAAGCTGGAGGCCTATTTCTCCGCCCATCCCGAGGACCAGGACTTCCGCTATCCCATGATTAAGCTCTTCCGCCGGGAGGACCACGTCCTCTCCGAGAAGGAGGAGAAGATCCTCGGCGACTACTCCGTCCTCAGCCAGAGCGGGGCAAACCTCTATAACCAGCTTTCCGTCTCCGACTACGTTCCCGGCCACATTACCCTGAAGAACGGGAAGGAAGTCGAAGTCTCCCTGAGCAACTGGACCGCCTTAGAGACCGAGGCGACAACGGAGGAGGACCGGAAGGCCATCTTCCTCTCCCTGTACTCCTACTTCGACCGGCACAAGAACGCCTACGGCGAAATCTACAAGACCGTCGTCGAGGCGCAGCTCGCCGAGATGAAGGCGAGAGGCTACGAGAGCATCCTTGCTGAGCACCTGTCCGAGGACCGGATCCCGGTCTCCCTCTACGAGACGCTCATCCGGACGGCCAGCGAGAACGCCGAGCCGCTCCATAAGTACTACCGGATCCGGGCCAAGGCTCTCGGCCTAGACCATCACCGCTCCTACGACCGCTTCGTCCCGTTAGCCCGGAGCGAGAGGAAGTTCACCTACGAGGAGGCGAGGAACACCTTCTTCGACTCGATCTCCGCCTTCCCCGAGGACTTCCAGAAGAAGGCGAGGGAAGTGACGAAGGAAGGTTACGTCGACGTCTATCCGGCCTCCGGAAAGACGACCGGTGCCTATTCGACCGGCGGGGAGGACATGCATCCTTACATCCTGATGAACTTCAACGGCCAGCTGGAGGACGTCTTCACCCTGGCCCATGAGTCCGGCCACTCCATACACACCCTCTATTCCGAGGAGAGCCAGCCTCTGGTCCTTCAGGACTACACCATCTTCGTCGCCGAGATCGCCTCGACGTTCAACGAGCAGAACCTGCTCGACTACCTCCTGACGAAGGGCGAGCTCTCCCGGAACGACCGGATCGCTCTCTTACAGAAGAGCATCGACCAGATCGTCTCTACCTTCTATCGGCAGACCCTCTTCGCCCACTACGAATACCTCATCAGCAAGCTGGCCGAGAAGGGAGAGCCGCTCAACTACACCGTCTTCAGCAAGACCATGAGGGACCTCTATAAGACCTACTACGGCATCGACATCGAGGAAGAGGAGCTTAAGCCTCTCGTCTGGGCCTACATTCCGCACCTCTTCAACTCTCCTTTCTACGTCTACCAGTATGCGACCAGCTTCACAGCAAGCATGCTGCTCTACGAGAACGTGCGTCAGGGGAAGAAGGACGCCTTCTCGCGCTACGTCGGCATGCTGAGGAAGGGTGGCAGCGAGGACCCGCTCGACGAGGTCAAGGAGGCCGGCGTCGACCTGACGAGCCCGGACGCCTACCTTGCCGTCGTCCGCCGGATGTCGTCTCTCGTCGACGAGCTGGAGAAGCTTCTTTTCGAGGAAAAGTAGATCCTAGCCGGTAAACGGACGAATTGGCCGCCTTCCAAGGCGGCTTTTTCGCTTGGCCTTCGACGGACTCTCGGAGAGGAGCGACCAGGGTTGCCTTGCTCCCGGTCGGAAGACTCATAAAGTGGGAGGCTTCCCAGGATTCTGTTCGCTTCGCCATTTCCCCGATTGCCGTAGAGAGGAATGGCGAGAAGCCCATCGACGGAGGAACCATCTTGAGCCATGGAGGCTAAGAGAAGAAGATACGGGGAGGAAAAGACCGGAAAGACTTCCCCGGTTTTCCGGGACCGGCGGAATTGAAGCCTCTCTTCCGGATTCTTTCTCCGGACTCGGAAGACCTTCGGATGGTTCGCGTCAGAATCCTGTCCCCATGCCGTCATCAAAACTTGCTTTCCCATCCTTCTTTCGGAGGAGGTTGTCCAGCCTTTACGCGCTAGACCTAGGGTCTTATTAAGGCGGGGAAAAGAAAGTGCCCAAAGCCCTCTAACTATCGGAAGATTTCGATGAAGTGTGGACAAGGAAGTGGTGCGGGCAACCCCACCGACCGGAGGCCATCCCAGAATTTTCATGAAGAGTTGTCCGCAGAGAAGTAGAATTGGGAAGCCGTTCCTCTTCTTGCTGAAAGAGGGTCAGCAGACCGCAGTAGACGACTTGCGGACGAATCCGTCCGCAGGAAGCAGCATACACGCACCAGTGGCGGAATAGGTATACGCGTGCGCCTTAGGAGCGCATGGGAAATCCCGTGCAGGTTCAAGCCCTGTCTGGTGCACCATGGAAGTGAAACTAGAACAATGAAGTTGAAATAATCGGACATAATCGATGCTGCTGCTTTAAAGCCATAGAATGTCGGTTTTTTCTTAGAACTTTTACCTCTTTTCTTAATTCCGTGAGATAAAAGGGCCCCCTTTAGGGTGTAATCTAATGCCACATATTGATTTTGTGTTGCTCGACCTGAGAAAGCGCATTGTCAAACGTCCCGTCAAAGCAGTAACTTCATCGAAATGGATCGGGATGAAACCATCACGATTAGAAAGGCAGTTCCAAGAAGATGAGATACGATATTTGCTTTATAACCGAACTTTTTCATATAATAACTAAGAAAAGTTCGGTTTAGGAGGCAATTTCATGGAACAGCTGTACAAGCGCGAGGCCTATCTTGAGAAGATCAGGCCCTTCTACGACCTGCCCGACGTTATCAAGGTCATCACGGGAGTCAGGAGGTGCGGGAAGTCCTGCATCATGGAGATGGTACGCGAGGAACTTGTGGGGAAGGGCGTGCCCGACAGGAACCTGCTCTATATCCACCTCGACAGAAGGCCATACAAAGGGATAAGGACGCCCGATAAGCTCGAGGAGGCGATAGACAAGGGATTCTCCGACGCTTCGGGCCTCAAGTATCTCTTCATCGACGAGATCCAGAACGTGAAGAACTTCGAGGAGGTCGTCAACGCCTACCGCGAGGAAGGGGACTACTCGATTTTCGTCACGGGAAGCAACGGGTACCTCCTCTCTGGCCAATTGGCCACCAAACTCACGGGGCGATACCTTGAGTTCGAAATCCAAACGCTTTCCTTCAAAGAATACGAGGAGATGAAGGCCCAGTATGGCAAACCCATTGATCCCAATTTGGACACGGAATTCGCCTCCTACGTCGTCGAAGGGGGATTCCCTCTCACCGTGAGGATCGACGAAGAGGAAGCCAAGAGGGCCTACGTCAAAGGGGTCATCGAAGAGATCTACGAGAAGGACATCAAAAAGAACAAAAAGATCCGGCAGAGGGCCCTTTTCGACACCATCCAGACCTACATCGTCAACAACTTCGGCGCCACGACCTCCCTGAAGGCGTTATGCGGGCGTTTGGAGTCCGCCCTTGGCAGGAAGGTGAGGAAGGAGACAGTCTACAACTACCTCCAGATCCTTCAGGACGCCAAGATTGTCTCGAAGTGCCGGCGGTTCGACCTCAAGAGCAAGCGCTCCCTCAATGGCGAGGAGAAGTACTACCTGTCCGACCTCAGCTTCTACTTCGCAAGCAACGTAGACAATAGAATCAACTACGGCCCCGTGCTGGAGAATATCGTGTACCGCTACGCGAGGATGATGGGCTATGAGGCCAGCGTCGGCAGGATCGGAAATCTCGAGGTGGACTTCATCCTCCGCAACCAGAGACAAGACTACGCCTACGTCCAGGTCGCCCAGACCATCATGGCCGGGCCAGTCAACGAGAAGGGGGTTCCGCTCACGGAGGAAAGGGAATACCGCCCTCTGGAGTCGATCAAAGACAACTACCCAAAGTATCTTTTGACCATGGATCATCTTTTCCAAAAAAGGGACGGGATCAAGCATCAGAACATCGTGGCTTTCCTCAAAGAGGAGAAAGCGTTCGAATAACCGAACTATTTTCACCATTAAATGGTAAAAGTTAGGTTATGGAATAGATTTTTAGGATGGAAGACTTGCATTCGTTTCATTTAAGTCCTTATCTATTTAGGAACATTTCAAATATCGTATTAGGAATATTAGCGAAGCAAGTTTTCTTAGTTTCGTGAGGGCGTACTCTAATGAAACACTATCATATGAGTAGGAGCGGAGGTCATTCTTAAATAGTCCCACTCCGCCACACCTCCAGAAGTGTTGGCATCCCCCGTTGGTAGACGCGCTCAAAGAGCGCCCTTCCGAAACTGCGGACACGGGAAAATCCCAGAAAAAGTGTCCACAAATTGCAGGGAAATGCGGTCTATGGCAGTCTGCCACGGGCTTGCGCCATTACGAGATACTTTCGATTGCATCGAGATTCTAGGCAATTCTAGTGCTCCAAAAAGAGCTGCGGAAAAGCCCCTACTCGAGACTTAGGATCTCATGCTCCGGCGTGCCGGTTCAAGTCCTGTCGCCCGCACCAAAATGAAGGAATGGTTTGATACTGTAGAAACAACGTATCAAGCCTTTTTCTTCGCAAAAATAGCCCTACTTATGTACTCACATTATTTAAAAGCAAAGTATCAACCCGTAACTTTTCATGATTGTTATGCATAGAGAAAAGAAACGGAGATGACCTTCGGTTCGTCTTGAGGAAAAAACGCCGAGATTCTTAGCTTTTCTGCCCGTTGGATGCTTGTCCTCGGGTTTTTATT
>Ga0256406_1000797_pt1 | contig 54335 bp, 83 predicted proteins | sample RumenRJG_03DNA_FD_185986 | JGI IMG/M metagenome (GOLD analysis project Ga0256406, IMG submission 185986) | Bovine rumen microbial communities from Lethbridge, Alberta, Canada - RJG_03 | ecosystem: Host-associated > Mammals > Digestive system > Stomach > Rumen | place: Canada: Alberta | collected...
GATCACACTACAAGTATTACACCAACGAGACAGCAGAGGTTGTGACAAATAACTGCATCAACTGCGGGTCGCCGGTCGATATGATGCTCAATTCCCGGAGAACAGCCTATGTTTCTATCGGGGGGGGTGCTGCGAGAAAAAGAAACGCCGATAAGCGGATTTCTACACAGAAATTCAGATGGTAGGAGGGCCGCATGAACAGTTCATATGCAGGCGATTATTTCTATTATTCGCCGGAAATGGCAGCGAAGACAAGAAGAATAGAAGCCGTGACAAACCCTGTCTTTGCTCAGGGAAGCATGGCGGGTGTGGCGTGCTTAAGGAATTTCGGAAATTTCGGAGGGTTGGCACATGGCCAGAAAGAGAAACGAGAACTGCCGGAGGGCAAAATATCCAAAGGAGCGATACGATAATTTTGAAATGCCGCCGGACGACATGGACGTTGATATTCAGAACTTTTCCTCGAAGTTATCAAGCGTGAGGAAAGAGACAACCTGCGTTTATTGCGGGGCAAAGATCAGGACAGGCGACTATGCTCTTGCCGAACGCGGATTTTTGGACGGACAGCCGTTTTACGTGCATGATTGCCTGGATTGTGTGGAAGAAGCCATGGACATGCAGGATGGGAAGCTGGACGCGGACGACATGATGGATAAATGGTCAGAGAGAGCAAGGAAAAGCGGATTTATAAAGTAGCACAGAAAAGCGCAAGCGCTCGCGCTTTTGGGAGGATAACGACATGGGAACTGATAGCGTGACTGCCGAGGGCAGCGGGCCGGTAAAAATCAGGAACAAGGACATACCGCTACTGGCGGATATTTTCACGATCATGCAGGATATCCGGCAGATCGAGGAACGGCGGGAGTGGCAAAAGGGAAGGATGTTCAATATCACTCAGCATTTAACAGGGATGCCGGGTGGCGGTGGAATGCCGAAAGGGCTTGACGAAGCTTTTGCCCTCCTGTCAGAGATTGACGACGAACACAAACGGCGGTGTAAGAGTTACGTGCGACAGCTCCGTAAGGCACAGAAGATTCTGAACGGGATCGAGAGCCACACCATGCGCGTATTTGTCGTGATGAAGTACGTCATGGACGCGCCGGATGTCGAGATTAGGAAAGAATTGAACATGACGAAGCACGGATTTTACCGGGCGAGGGAATGCGTGGAAAACGCACCTTGCATGGCAGCCGTAAAGTGGCAGGAACGCTACATTCTCGTAAAGGATGATGAGTGATGGCACAGTCACAGAAATACGCAGAACGGATTGGCTGGGGCATTACGGCATATTGGAAATGTAAATTGAGCGGTCAACCGTGCGCAAGAGAATCATGGAGCAATAGAAAACCGATGTGTAAGGGGTGTTTTGTGGAAAAACGACGCAGAAAGGAGACTAATGCGGTACATAAGAAAAGATGAATTGCAGGACGACAAGATTATTGCATCAATTCAAGCAGCAGCCAGAGAATATGAGAATGGAGAAATTATCGAAGCAAGGGATCGAATGTTAGAAATTATAGCGGCGATAGATGAATGGTCGGATTTGCAAAAATAAAGTTTTGAAAAAAGCGGTTGAAACGGAAACGCAAATGTGATAATGTGTTATTGTCGCAAGAACTCTAAGGAGCGGGTAACTTCGGTTATCCGCTATTTTTATGCAAAGAAGGTGGAAAACATGGCCGGACAGGCGTTTACAATCGAGATTGACGCGTCTGATTTGCAGAATGAAATCGAACGTCTCCGGGCGGTCTGCACGCAGGAACGGTTTAACCAGGTCATGTACAGCATATTCAACCGGACCGGCGGACACGTCAGAATGATACTGCGGAAGGACTTGCCGAAACAGTATCACGCGAAAGCGGGAGATATTTCACGGTCGGTCGGCGGCGCGAGAGTGTCTTCCGGTGGTGCCGGCGGCGTTGGCTGCACAATACCGATCAGGGATCACAGAGGATCGGTCGGAGGGAGGTACAAAGCTTCCGGCGGCGCTCATGGGTGGAACAGTCTGCACAGGAAATATAAAGTCAAGGCAAGAGTGGTTAAAGCAGGGGCAAGCGTCCTTCCGGCACATATGCCAGGAAGCTACGGCGGAAATCCGCCGTTTAGAAACCTTGGCTCAAAGCTTGGCGGCGTAGCGTTCACCAGAAAGACAAAAGAGCGTTTCCCGATCATGAAGGTTGAGAGCATGGCGATACCCCAGATGCCGATGAACCGGAGCGAACCGGACGTGCAAAACGACATCAAAACCTATATGCAGCAGCGCATGGAGCATGAGTTTCAGCGCCTGATTGCGGGTGGCAGATAATGGGCGTTTCAATGACAAAGAAAGAGCTTGCTACTATAGCGGGCTATACATACAGACGATTATATGATATCGACAGGGATTTGCCGGAGGGCAAGAAACTGTTTGTGAAAGGCGAGGGTGGAAAATACGACCTCGCTATTTTTGTGCAGAAATGGGTGGAATACAACGTAGCCCAGGAAACGCCGGACGATTGGGAAGATTTGGACCTTGTAAAGGCAAAGCACGAGATCGTCAAAACACAGAAGACGGAGCTTGAAGTAGCGCGTATGCGAGGGCAACTTATCGACGTGACAGACGTTCGGCGGCTATGGGGCGACATCGCGAATACGGTTATGCAAAACCTGATCCACCTGCCGAGCAAGGTTGCACCGATGGTGCAAATGATGGACAACGTGGAAGTCATTTCAAGCATCATCGACGAGGAAATACGGAAGATATTAAACGACATCGCCGAAACGCCTTTGCCCGCCTACGCGGCAGAGAGCGAAGTGGACGAAGAAAGCGAGGGGGAGGACGAAGACGGGGAGGTGTAACGCATGAGTGCCATATCGGAACTTGCCCGCTACACATACTCCATGTTCCGGCCGCCCGCGCAGCAAACCGTGTCGGAATGGGCGGACGAAAACCGCGTGCTTGTGTCGGAATCCTCCGCAGAACCGGGTGCGTGGAGGACAGACAGAGCGCCGTACCAGCGTGAAATTATGGACAGCTTCACGCAGCCGGGTATCTGGCAGATCGTCATTATGGCATCCGCCCAGGTTGGAAAATCAGAGATCGAGCTAAACATGCTGGGGTGCGCGATTGATAACGATCCGGGGCCGATGCTTTATGTGCAGCCGACGGACAAGGTGGCGGAGGATTATTCAAAGCGAAGAATCCAGCCTATGATTAACGCCTGCCCGACGCTTAGGGAGAAGGTATTCAAGCAGCGGAGCCGCGACGCGGCAAACACAATCACCATGAAGACATTTCCGGGCGGGAGCCTTGCAATCATTGGGGCAAATTCCCCAGCGGACCTTGCCAGTAAACCCGTGCGCTATATCTTCATGGACGAGACAGACCGCTTTCCGGCATCCGCCGGGACAGAGGGCGACCCGCAGGAGCTTGCCGAAAGGCGTACTGAGACATTCCGGCACAACCGGAAGATCGTAAAGACATCCACGCCGACCATAAAGGGGAGATCAAAGATTGAGACGGATTACATGAACGGGACACAGGAGGAATGGCATACGGAGTGTCCGCATTGCCACAATTTCAGCTTCATCCAGTTTGTGAACATCAAGTTCGAGAAGGAAAATTACAAGAATGAGCGCGGCGACGAGGATTACCATGTGCTTAGCGTCGGCTGGGAATGCCCGACGTGCAAGCGGGTGATACCGGAACACATCGTCAAGCGGCAGCCTGCAAAGTGGGTGAGCAAAAATCCGAAAGCTCTTGACAACGGCATCCGCTCTTTCCGGCTTAATGCTTTTATGTCGCCGTGGTCAGACTGGAAAGATATTGTCTGGAAATTCCTGAAAGCCCATAAGGACCCGGAGAAGCTAAAGACGTTTTACAACACGATCCTTGGCGAAACGTGGGAGGTACACACCAACAGCGGGCTTGATGAAGCACTTTATAAGCGGCGCGAACATTACGACGCGGAGATACCGGCGGGCGTTCTTCTTCTCACAATGGGGGTTGATACGCAGGATAACCGTCTGGAATATGAGGTTGTCGGATGGGACAGGAACGGGCAGAGCTGGGGGATCAGCAGAGGGATCATACCCGGAAGGGCAGACGCGCCCGGAGTGTGGGAAGAAATTGACAGCCTGCTTTCAAGGCAATGGAAACTGAAAAACGGAATGAAGATGCGCATACTCGCAACGTTCATCGACTCCGGCGGACATTTCACGCAGGAGGTATACCGGGAATGCGCAAAGCGCCAGACAAAGAGGATATGGCCCATCAAGGGCGAACCGGGCGAGGGGAAACCATATTGCAGGCCGATGAAGCGGGCAAACGCGAAAGAGGGCATGAAATTCATCCTTGGCGTTGACCAGGGAAAAGAAGGGATCATGTACGAAGCGGGCGTGACAGAGCCAGGACCGAGCTATATGCACTTCCCGATAGACTACCGCGCCGGTTACGACATGGAATATTTCAAGGGTCTTATTTCCGAGCAGATGGTTATGCACCGGAGAAGCGGGAGAAGCACGATAGCATGGGAAAAGGTATACGAGCGGAACGAGCCGCTTGACTGCCGGAACTACGCACGCGCCGCATACCGCTATTTTAATTGGCATTTTGACGAACTGGAACGGGTGATAAACGGCGAGGACGAGCCGAAGATCATCACGAAGACGGAGGAAATAAAGCGGAAACAGCGCCATGTTGTAAGCCGTGGTATCAAAGTATGATGTTCCCGGCATAAATGGCGGGAACATGGCGAAGGAGGATTGAGCATGGCGGTAAATGTGGCATATACGCTGACGGAAGCCAGGACAATGCTTGACCTTGTGAAGGAAGCGCATAAGGAGCTTATCACAGGGCAGGCAAAAAGCTACCGGATTGGGACGAGGGAATACACGGCGCTTGACCTGGACGATTTGATGAGACAGATTGAGTATTTTTCAAACGTGGTCGAATCCCTTTCCGGCGCAGTGAGAACAAAACGGGTGGCGCGAGTAGTGCCACGGGACTTATAAAGGAGCGTGACACATGAACAGCAAAGACCCGAATATCCGGGAGCGAGCACTTTACCTTTTCAGCCCGAAAAGGGGAGCGGAAGCATACAACCGGAGAATGCAGAAAGAACAGGAGAAAGAAGCATTAGGAAGTCCGGGGCGTGGACGTTCCGGCATGGAAACCCCGCGCATGAGCTACGGGAGCCACGGCGCAAGCCGGACGCTTAACAGCCTTATCGGGTGGGTCATTGAAGCTGGGGACGCGGAGGATAACATAGACCTTTATTCCTCTACCCTGCGGCAGAGGGCGCGTGATTTATACGCGGGCGGAGGTCTTGCAAGGAGCGGACCGCAGACGCTTACCACATCGGTTGTCGGGTGGGGCATCCAGCCAAAGCCGAAGATTGACGGCGATTTTCTGGGAATGTCTGACGAGCAGAGGGAAGAAGCGGAGCGGAACATTCTGCGCGAGTTCCGGCTATGGGCGGAAAACTCCATGTGCGACGCGGAACGGCAGCAGAACTTCTACGGATTGCAGAACCTTGCTTTCCTGTCCATGCTGATGAGCGGTGACGTGTTCGCACTGTTTGGCATGAAGGAGAACCGCCGGACACCGTATCAGACGACTATACGGCTTTTGGAAGCCGACCGGGTATGCAATCCCGATTCATCCGGCGACAGTGAAAGCCGGGAGACGGAGAGCGGCGGGCGGATCATTGACGGTGTGGAGATCGACCGCGAGGGGGCGGTTATCAAGTACCACATCGCCAGCAGAAGTCCGAACGCCGGTTCCAACAACGCGGAATTAACCTGGACGGCGATAGACGCTTTCGGGCGCGATACCGGCTATCCGAATATTCTGCACGTCATGACGTTTGAGCGGCCGGAACAGCGGCGCGGCATTCCGTTTGTGTCTGCGGAGATTGAACAGTTAAAACAGTTCACGCGCTACATGAACGCGGAACTTGCCGCAAACGTGGTCTCATCCATGCTGACGGCCTTTATCGTGAGCGACGAGGACGACGGCAAATTCGGGCTGGAAGATGCCGTGAATGACGAAGACAAAGTGACGGACGATGAATTGCAGATTGAGCTTGCGCCGGGAGCAATTTACAACCTGCCGCCGGGCAAGAAGATCGAGACGGTCAACCCCTTGCGCAGCAATACGCAATTTGAATCATTCGTGAACACCTGCATCATGACCATTGCTTCCAGTATGGGAATCCCGAAAGAAGTGCTGGTCAAGAAGTACGAGAGCAATTACACGGCGGCGAGAGCCGCCCTTCTGGACTTTTGGCGGACGGTAAGGCTATACCGGACGCGGTTTAACAATGCTTTCAATCAGCCAGTATATGAGCAGTGGCTTTCCGAAGCCGTGGCAACCGGACGCATTGACGCGCCCGGTTTTTTCGACGATCCAGCAGTGCGGCAGGCGTGGTGCGGCTGTATCTGGATGGGGGCAAGCATGGGGCATGTTGACCCGCTGAAAGAAGTGAACGCAGCGGCGGCACGTATCCAGAACAACATATCCACTCAGGAACAGGAAGCCAGCGAGTATAACGGCAACAACTTTGACGAGATCATGAAACAGCGCAAGAAAGAGATTGCATTGCAGAGGGAGCTTGCCGAGGAAGCCGACGAAGAAAAGGAGGACGAGTGATGCCACCGAAAAAGCATAGAATTATAGCCCCGCGCCCGATGTTTGAAAGGCGCGTGTGGAGACGGTTTCTGATGGCTGCCGCGAATGAGCAGTACCGCATCCGCTACACCATGAAAGCCGAAGGAGAAGACGCGGAGATCATGGTTTACAGCGAGATCGTGTCGGATAAATGGTGGGACGATGAAACGTCCACGGGCGATTTTGACAAGGCGCTCAAAGAAGCCAAGAAGAACGGCGCAAAAAACCTCAATATCCGTATCAACTCACCGGGCGGCGAAGTTTACGCGGCGGTTGCCATGCGCAGCATGGTTATCAATGCCGGATTCGATAAGGTGCGCGTCATGGTCGAGGGGCTTTGTGCATCTGCGGCGACGCTGTTTGCCACAATCCCCGGCGCTCATGTAGTGATTGCCGAGGGCAGTGAGTTTATGATCCATAACCCCATGACGATCACATGGGGCAATGCAAACGAGATCGAAGATACCGTGGAACACCTGCGGAAGATGGAGCAGCAGTTTCGCGGGATGTACGCGGCAAAGACCGGACAGACCGAAGACCAGATCAAAGAGTGGATGGACGCGACAACGTGGTTTACCGCAAAAGAAGCCGTAGACTACGGCTTTTGTGACGAACTGCTTGCCACGGAGAAGATAGCCGCCTGCGTGACAAAGCGCGATATGGCGCTGATGAACGCGGTTTATGGAGATGTGCCGGAAGCCGTCACCGTCAAGGAAACGGCGGATGAAGCATTCAGACCGGCACTTGATGCGCTGCAAAATGTAAAGCTGTTCGGGGATAACGCACATGAATGCGTAGTCCCGGGCGCAAATAATCCTGTCAGTGACGGAACTCCTGTTGCCGGGGTGCCGACTGAAAATAAATCCACAAAGGAGGAAAAGAAAGTGGAACTTACCAAGGACACAACTGTAGACCAGCTCCGAGAAGAGGCCCCGGCCCTGCTTGCGCAGGTACAGCAGGAAGCCGTAGCAGCAGAAAGGGAGCGCCTTTCCGACATTGACGCGCTGACCATGCCCGGTTACGAGAAAATGGCGGAACAGGCCAAAGCAACCGGAATGTCCGCTATGGACTTCCAGAAACAGGTTGTCAAGGCGCAGAAGGAGAAGGGAACTTCCTTCATTACGTCAAGGCAGCAGGAGACAGCGCCCGCCGCAGATGTGGCAGGTGGAGCGCCGCAGGACAACGGGAACAACGAGGAACAGGAAATCACCGACAATGCCAAGGATATTGCGGAGTACGCGAAGCAGTACAACGGCATGTCTGATGGGATGTTCTGATTATGCGAAAGGAGGACAAAACGAATGAGCGAATTGTATAGCACCATCGGGACCCGCACTTATGCAAATCTGCTTGCCGACCCGCAGGGGGCGGACGTGATTGCAATTCCGTGCAAGCCTGGCAATGGAGAAGTCGCAGCAGGAACCGTGATGTATCGTGAAGCGTCCGGGCTTTACTCCCCGGCAGCCGCCGCAAATGTGGTGGCAACCAACCAGCTTGTCGTGCTGAAAGAGGACGTCGCGACCGGAACTGCGCCGGCATCGGGCGAGACGGCAACCGCAGAGGACGCGGCAGCATACCGCGCGGGATGCTTCATTGACGGCGCTGTGAAGCTGGCGGCAGGAGCGGCGCTGACTGACGCGCAGAAGGCGATCCTTCGCGGGCAGAACATCGTGTTTGACAAGAAGGAATCCACGGGAACCTTCACAAACACTGTGTCCGGTTCCTGATTTTCGAGAAAAAAGAAAGGAGAATAAAACTTCATGGATATCTATTCTACCAGAGCGCAGCTTGCGGCAATCGACCTGATGCCCCGCGAGTACAGCGTGCTTTATGATTTCTTCGGCCACGACGCAGGAACCGTCGAGGACGATAAGGCAATTTATGACTACAGAAAGGGAAGCCGCCGCATGGCTCCGACCGTACATCCGGGAACTGGCGGTGTTCTGATGGACCGCGACGGATTTGAAACCCGCGAAATCGGGTTCTGTTGCATCGCGCCGGAACGCATCATCGAGGATTCCAACCTCAAAGGCAGGATATTCGGCGAGAGAGTGCTTGGGGCCATGACTCCGCAGGAACGCGAGAAGAAGATTCTTGCCCGCGATCTGATGGACATGAGAAAGGCAATCCAGCGCCGCCGCGAATGGATGGTCCGCCAGGTTCTTCTGACCGGTAAGCTGTCCGTATTCACCTACACCAACGAGGGACGCGGCGTTTCTCCGACTATGATTGCTGACTATGGCTTCACAAACAACTTCACGCCGGATACTAAGTGGGATCAGGCGGGCGCAAAGATCGACGACGATATGCACGAGATTTTCGACCTTGTGTACGACGGTCTCGGCAACGTCGAAATGATCGTAATGGCGGCGGACGTGGCAAGCGCGATGCTCCACAATTCCGATTTCATCGACCAGTACGACCGCAGAAACGCCGATATGGGCAAGATCAACACCCGTTATCGCGGAAGCGGCCTGCGCTTCATCGGCTACAATTCCGACGGCGTTGAGCTGTATTCGCTGTCCGGCACGTTCATCGACGACGACGGGCAGGCAAAGAAGCTGATCCCGGACGGCAAGCTGATTGCCGGAAGCCACGACCTGCTGAACATCTATCACGGACCCGTCACGCAGGTTGAGGAAACCGGCGCGAACGCACGGCACAAGACCTATATCAAGAAAGAGGTTCCGCTCTGCTACGGCAGCATCGACGGAAACTCTATCAAGAACCGTCTGACGAGCTGCCCGACCGTCGTACCGGCCAACGTGGACGGATGGGCTGTTGCAACCGTGCTTTGATCGAAGGAGGGCAAAGAATGTACTTAGCTAACCACTATGTCCGTATTAACGGCAAGATGCTCAAGAGGGGAGAGAAAATCCCCGAAGGGCTGCCGCAGGGCAAGATTGAATGGCTGCTTTCTGCGGGGGCGATTAAAGAGATTGCCCCCGCGTCTTTGGGAGAGCCGGAAGAGGTGCCGGAGGATACCGAAGATGCGACAGAGGACGCAGAGGACGCAGCGCAGCAGGCAGAGGGCGAGGAGCCGGGAACCGAGGATGCAGCAGAGGAAGCGGACGACGAAGCGGAAGCACCTGAGATTGATGTCATGTCCGGGATCGTAGCGGGGGAAACTGAGGAAGAACCGAAGAAGACCACCCGCCGCACATCCGCAAAGAAGCAGACGGGAAGGAGGAAATAAGCATTGAAGGTCAAATACATTAAGACCGGGGCGGTTGCCGAGGTCAACGACTGTTACGGCGCAAGGCTGGTTGAGCAGGGGAAAGCAGTACCCGTAAGTGAGCAGGACTTCCCGATGAATGCGCCGGAGGAAGCAGAGGAAACAAAGAAAACCAAAGCCGGAAAGAAAGGTGAGTAGCATTGTCGCTGAAAGACCGCATCGCAAATGACATAAACCGCACGTTCATGCGGCAGGATCATTTCGCGGAAACCCATTACTGGAACGGCTACGAGATCGTATGCGTGCCGGACGAAGAAGAAGCCCTAAAGCGTAAGAATAACAACGTGAATGATATCTCGTGGGATAACAACACGAGGACGCTGCTTATTCACACGCCGCTTGCCGATTTTCCCGGCGAGGAAGAACCGGAGCCGAATACGCACGTCATGTTTGACAGGAAGCCCATGAAAGTGCTGGATGTGGTCCATAACGGCGGCGTGATCGGCATCTATCTGACTGCGATTGATCCGAGGGAGTTCTGATATGCGTACAGTAGAGAGATTGCAGGGACTTAAAGCATGGGTGGAAAAAAACCTTTGCAAGGGGCGCATGATGAAAGCCCCGGCAGCAAACATGAATATCGGGGAGATCGTGCGGCAGGAGCCACGCTGTTATCTGGCGTTCGCACCGTCGCGCATGGATTCGACCGGAATATTGCAGGAAGACCCGATAAGTGTATGCCCCGGCATAATCATCATGCCAAATCCGGCGTACGCGAAGTATATGGAGGAAAAGCGGTTCGACCGCTACAACAACGTACACAGGCCGTCCCTTATGGGGTCACACCTTTCTGTGAGCATCCTGTTTTCGGTCTACGAACCGGGCGTAAGACTTCCCGGGTTTATCGACAGCATGGACGAACACGGGAAAGGGCTTGATATGTCGCTCATCATGGAGGGGACAGAGCAGGGGCTTTTTACTCTCCTGGACTGGATGGACGACTGCAAGGAAGCGCTTCTGCGCGACAAGATGATCCCGAATACGGATTTATCCGTGGAGGAAGAAACCATGATGTACTCTCTCTACACAGACCAGAGCTACGTCGTGGATAGGCGGCCGATTTATTATGGCTTTATCAACGTGTCGTTTAACGGCTATGCCGACCACGGCACACCATCAACCGACAAATTTTTACTGTAAGGAGGATTAAAGACTATGGCTGAATATCTGCATGGCGCATATGGCCAGATCAACGCCGTCGGGACAAGGACCGCCGACGAGAGCCAGAGCGCTATTGTGTACATCGGAACAGCCCCCGTGCATACCGTAGAGGGCGGCGCAAGCAACGTCAATGTGCCGATTCTCGTCAATAACATTGTGGAAGCGCGGAAATATCTGGGCTACTCCGACAACTGGGCGGATTATACGCTTTGTGAAGCGATGCATGTCCACCTCGAAAACAAGGGCGTGGGACCGCTCGTTTTCATCAACGTACTTGATCCCGCAAAGCACAAGGCAACCGACCCGGCGACCGTATCAAAGACCCCGGAAAACGGGCAGGTCACCATTCCGAGCGCCGAGAGCATCATTCTTGACACGGTGGTTGTCAAGGCGGGCAACACAGCAAAGGTCAAGGGAACGGATTACAACATTGCCTACAACGTAGACAAGCAGACCATTGTAATCCAGGAAGTGACAAGCGGCTCCCTGGGAACAGCGGCGCTGACCATCACGTACGACACCATCAACCCCGGTGCGGTCACGAATGGCGACGTAATCGGCAGCACCGATGGCATGGGACTGAACACCGGCACTTTCGCCGTGAAGGATGTATACCAGGTCACCGGCTTCATCCCGGCTTACCTGCTTGCACCGGGCTTTTCGTCCGTTCCCACGATTCATGCCGCGCTGTACCAGAACAGTGTCAAAATCGGCGGGCATTGGGATGCCTACATGTTCGTTGACCTCCCGATTGTCAACGGCGAGACGGCTATCACGCTTGATACCGCGAAGACCTTCAAGGCAGCGAATGGCTACACGCACGAGAACGAGACGGTATATTTCCCGCTTGCTTCCGGCATCGACGGGCAGAAGTACCACCTTTCCGTGCTTGCGGCGGCGAACTTCCAGGAGCTTATGCTTGCACAGGACGGCGTGCCGTACCGTTCCGCGTCCAACACGGAATGCAGCCTGATTGAAAACCTTTATCTTGGCGAAGCTTATGCCGGACGCATTTTCGGCGATGATATCATCAACGAAAAGCTCAACAAGAACGGCATTGCATCGGCGGCTTACGTCGGTGGACGCTGGGCTATCTGGGGCGCTCACAGCGCGGATTACAACCAGGACAACGCGACACAGATCAACGTCGCCGAAACCAACCGGCTCATGCTCTACTACATCAGCAACGACTTCCAGGATCGCCGGACGCTGGATGTTGACCAGCCGCTTACCCCGAACGACGTCAAGACTATTGTTTCGCAGGAGCAGACAAGACTTGACGCGCTGAAAGGGATCAGAGCGCTGACATTCGGTGAAGTCGTGCTGAATGCTGATGCAGAAGCACGGGCGGATATCCTCAAAGGCGACTGGTCGTTTGCGTTCAACGTCACTACGACACCGCTTGCGAAGTCCCTGACCGCAAAGGTGAACTGGACGGACGATGGCTTTGCCACATATTTTGAAGAAGAGTAAAGGAGGGACAGAAAATGCCAGCTAAAGTATATTGCAACGTCGAAGACCACAGGCTCTTAGACGGGAAAGAAGTGGTCGAGGATGTTACCAAGGTTGGACTTCCCACCTTGAAGCATAAGACCATTGAGGTTGACGTGGCGGGTATGACTATGGCCGTGGAAATCCCGGACACGACGCACTTTGAAGCGGCGGACTATTCGATCTACCACAACAATGGCGTCAATTCGCAGTATCTGGGAACACCCGGAAAGCACGTACACGAGTTCCGCACTGTTCGTCAGAGATACGTCACAAAACAGGGCGATATCGAGCATGAGAGTGTGAAATTCCGCCTGACCGGCGCTCACGCCGAGACACAGAAAGGGGATGTGGAAACCGGGTCGCCCTACGGCAGCACGGAGAAATATTCACTTCTGCGGTACGAGGAAGAAGTCAACGGGAAAGTCGTTACGATCATTGACGCGATGGCGGGCGTTATCAAGTACAACGGAAAATCCTACACGGATTCCGTGCAGAACCTCTTGAAATAACCGAAAGAGGGAACGAGAGACAAACGGGCGGGGAAGCATCAGCATATGTTTTCCTGCCCTATCCTACGAAAGGAAATCCACATGGAAGAAAATAAAGAGATCAAGGCTAATGCCGAAGAAAAGGCGGAATCGCCAGAAGAAAAGAAAAAGAGAATTGAAGAACTGAAAACCACTATGGAGCTGCAGCTTGCCGAGAGGAAGCGAAAGAGCAAGGAAGCAAACGAAGCCATGAGCGCAGGCAAAGGGCGGCTTGAACTTGAAACACCGATCCTTGCCGGAGACGAGGAAATCAAGGAGCTTGCATATGACTTCACAGAGCTTACCGGGATGGAATACACGGACGCGATGGATTCCGACCCGAACGCGCAGCAGATTTACCGGATCACATACAGACAGGCTTTGGCGCTGTTCGCGAGAGCAGCGGCAAAACAGACAGAGAAGGTTGATTCCCGCGACATCATAGAGCGCATGGGAATGACCGATGCCGTGGAAGCGGTACAGCTTGCCACGCTTTTTTTCTCCGCTTCGACGCGGGCGGGGCATCTGCGTATCTCGAAAAGGTGATAACGGCAGGCATGATAACGCACACGTCGATTGCTGATTTTATGAACATGAAAATAACGCGATTTTACGAGGTTTACCTGACGATATGCCGGGTCCTTGAAAAGCGAAGGAACAATTAAACTGCGGCGAACGCGCGGAAAGAAGGGAGGGCGGCGTTCATGGAAGTGTATTACCAGGGGACGGACATTACCGACATGGTGCGGGTTAATTCCTGCATTGTCCGGGACACGGCGGGCGGTCGGTGCGACAGCCTGGAAATTGAGTTCGGGAACGCCGCCGGTTGGTACAGCTGGGGACCGGAGGAAGACAACAAAATCATAGTTGCACACAGCGGTTATGACAGTGGGATCATGTACGTCAACAAGATTCTGCCGGAAGACGGGAAATTCCGTATTCTGGCGACTTCCCTTCCGTGCAGGGCAAGAAGCAAAGCAAACGCAAGTTTCATAAACCGGACGATAGAGGAAATTATGAGGGCGTGCGCGGCGGTATCTGGAATGGACTACCAGATTATAGGCATTGACCCGCAGATAGTTATTCCATATATCGAGCGGAACGATGAAGGGTGCGCCGCATTCCTCGACCGCCTGCTCACGCTTGAAAGTGCTGCACTGAAATGCCTGGACGGAAAGTTCATGGCGATTGGCTATGAATATGCGCAGGACCGGACCACCTCACAGATCGTCACGCTTTCAGCAAATCAGGAGGGGACGAAGTACCGCAGGGATGGCACGAGCTACAAAAAGCTGACCATCAAAACGCCTTACGCGTGCGCGACGGCAAAAGATGAAGCGGTTGCGGAAAGCCACATGCAACTTGTAATCAGCGGTACGCTCCCGGTGATGAATGACATACAAGCCGGAAGGTGGGCACGGGGGAAGCTCTTTTCCCTTAACCGTCAGTGCGAAAGCCTTGTGATGGGGAATACCTTCAACGCAGGGCTTACCGCCATGACGCGGATAGATATTGACGGCGACACGGACGCAACGGGCGAATGGATCGTTGACGAGGTGGAGCATGACATGATTAACCTGACCACTACGGCCACGATGCGGCGCTGCATCTGGTCGATTCGATAGAGGATGCCATGGAACGTGAAAAAGGAATTATCGAACGCGGAACGATCCGTGAAGCAAAGGACGGCGGCTATACGGTCGCGTCCCTGGACCGCGACGGGATCATAACGCCGCCGCTGATGGCGCTGGAAGAAGGGACAACCTTTGGGCCCGGGGAGCGCGTCTATTATTTCATTTTCAGCGACGGCACAGGAAGAATAATTTGCGGCTTTTAGTGCTGCTTGTAAAGGACGGTGAATTTTAGTGGCGCAGACGCTTGAAACCATTATTGCCATAAACGCGACAGTAGGAAACGGCTTTTCGGCAGTCGGCTCCACACTGACACAGTTAGGCTCCATGGTGAACGGACTTAGCCAGGAGCTTATCAATTTCGGCAAAGATTCCGTCAACATATACCGCGAATACGAAAAGAGCATGAAGGATGCCGAAGTCGCACTTTCGACGACTTACGGCAGAGGGACAAAGGAACTGTCCAGCGTCATGTCTCAGCTCGACGCGTCCGCGACAGAGTGGGCCGCAACGACAATTTTCCACACGAATGACGTTGCGAATGCCATTTCCGAAATGGCCCACGCCGGATGGGATGGAGAAAAAATCCTTGCCGCTATGCCTGCCGCGATGGAACTTGCACAGGCGGGAAGCCTTGACCTTTCAGAAGCAGTCAATTACATCGTGAAGTCAACAAATTCCCTTGGCATTGAATCTGTCAACGACATAGGGGATTTTGTTGATATTTGGGCTTTTGCCGCCAATTCGAGCGCAAGTACAATCGGCGAGTTTGGCGACGCCATGCTGCGAATGGGCAGCACAATGCGTTTTGTTTCGAACCCGGAAGAACTTATGACGCTGATTGCTGTAACGGCAAACGCAGGCCAGACAGGCAGCGAAGCCGGTACGCTGATTCGCAACTCGATGATGCGCCTTGTCGCACCGACAAAGAAAGCCAAAGAAGCTATGGCGGAGCTTGGCGCAACCAGCGATGAAGCAGCGGTTCTTATGGATGATTCCGCTCTTGCGGCAGCAAATGCGCGGCTTGCGGCAACCGGATTCAGTGCTTTTGATGAAAAGGGCAACCTAAAGAGCGTTCTGGATATTTACCGCGAATTGTACCTGTCTCTTGGAGAAGTTGCTGGCGGATTCGACAATATCGAGAAGAACCAGGACGCGCTTGAAATACTCAGCTCTATCTTTCCAACAAGAACCATCACAGAAGCATTGACGCTCCTTCGCGGAGCGGCAGAGGGCTACGATGGGCTGTATGAAGCCATGATGGGCGGAGATGCGGCGGATTACGGGCAGTATGCCGCTGAAACCATGATGAACTCTCTCGACGGCAAGATTGAGACATTCGAGAGCAAGGTTGAGCGCTTAAAGCAGGCGGTCGGCGAAGAACTTGCGCCGCAGCTTGAATCTGCCCTTGAAGGGATCGGCGGGATCGTGGACAGTATTGCCGGTATGGACGAGGGATCATTCAGTGCCCTTGTGTCCGGCCTTGAAGTGATAGCAGGTGCGGGACCGGCGCTCCTTCTTGCGGGCGGCGCTTTCCGCCTGATTGGATATGCACTGACACCGGCCGGAGGTATCGGGCTGGGGCTTGTTGCGCTGACGGCGGCGGCAGCGGCTATCAAACAGCTTGAAGAGGCGGACTTTGCAAAGGCTTTTGGAACGGCAGAGATTGACCATTCTGCCATTCAGAGCTATGTGCAGGGATTAAGCACGGATTTCAAGAACGCATACACAGAAGTCAATAGCTTCAAAACTGCGCTTGACGAGAGCGTGACGAGCTATTCAACAGCAAGCGAGACGTTCAGCAGCAGCCTTTTAACGGACATGCTCACGGGCGCGACACTTTCCGAAGAAGACATTACAAAGCTGCAAAACCTCGGAAAAGATATGCACCAGTCTGTCATAGACGGCATCGAAAACAGTACCGCCGGTTCTATGTCCTACTGGAATATGCTTTTCGGCGGTTCCGGGCAGGCGGAGAATGACGAGAATTATCTTGACATTATCGACCTTGAAAACACGAGTTACCAGGAAGCGCTTGCGCAGGCGGAGCAGATCGGGCAGGGGCTTCGGGATGCCATGACATCTGCCTTTGCGGACGGCCAGATCAGCGGAGAAGAATATAACAATATTCTCAATTATGTCCGGTCATACAACGAAGCAATGGCACGGGCGGCGGCGGAAGCGAAAAGCGAGGAAGATTATATCAATCAGCAGATGCTTTTCCACAAAGCCGAAACCGCAAGCCTGGACGAAATCAAGGATGTTGCGAAAGAAATTCAGACAGAGCGCGACAGCGTACTGAAAGAAGCGGAGGAAGAATATCTAAAAGAGCGGTACGGGCTTGAATACAAGTACGATCAGGCGATAGCGAACGGCACGGAAATCAACGGCGTAAAGGCAACGGAAGCCGGGAAGCAGGCCGCGCTTGCTGCCGTGGACGAGAAATATAATCAGCACGTACTGGATCAGGGAGAAAAATACGACGATATCCTTTACAAGCTGTGGGACAGCCAGATTCAGCAGAGCGATTACGCGGACGCATATAAACAGCTCGGAGATTACGCCGACAGGGTAATGAGCGGCGAACTGACCGCAGAATCCGCCGTGTCCATGTTCAAGGACTTGTACGGAAATAATGCACTTGCCGGAGAGGGTGACTTAGGAAGCGACAACACAAGGACAAGGCTTGGAAATCTGCTTGCAAGGCAGATGGCCGGTTACGGTGGCGTGGAAGGAATCGAACAGCGCATACTTGACTACGAAAGCAAAGGCGACACGGCTCATGCGGACGCGCTGAGAAGGCTTTATACCATGCAGCAGATCAATGATAATTTCGCGCAAACGGGCGTGATGGATTATCAGGGCATTATGAAGTCGCTTTTCGGGGAAGATACCGTGTATTCGACCTCGCAGGGAGAATATGCGCCATACCAGATGAACCGGGGGAGATATAACGAGTTCATGGCAGGGTATGGAGACGGCACATATTCTGTCCAGAACGCCAGAAACACAACACAGGCGCTCGGAGAAGGAACCGGGACAATTTACGACTTATTCCACACAATCAAGCAGGAGCTAAACGGGGAAAATCCCCTGGGAACTGAATTGTTCCAGGCGCTGAAAGGCATGAGTAAAACCGCTCAGACAGAGTTCCAGAACATGTACTCCAATCTTGCGCAGAATTATGACCTTGAAAGGGTTATTGCCGACACGAAACAGTACATGCCATATGACGGAGCATGGGCGGACACCGGAAGCGCCATGCGTGAGCCGTGGGCGATGTACCAGCTTATGTACGGGCAGGCCAGTGTGAACGCAGAGGACTACCGCATTAAGGTAACGCCGGAGGTTGACACAAGCACGATCCCGAATAACCTTGACCCGATTCCGCTGCCTATTGAGCCGAAAGTAGAAGAAACAAGCGCGGCGGAGCAGCTTGCGGCGCAGGGCGTGACAGTAGATGTCGGAGCGGATACACAGTCGCTGGAAGCGACTATTGACGGCGCAGACGGACAAACACTGATGGAGTATGTGGACGGCGACGCAACCAACCTGTCTATGAAGATCACAGATCAGGACGGGAAGACGCTGACAGAAAACGTCACGGGAAACGCTTCAAGCCTTGCGGCAATCATCAACAGCTATAACGGGCGCACGATCACGGTAAATATCCAGGGCAAGAAGATGTTTGCATCCGGCGGACGTGCAACGACGGCTTCTATCTTCGGCGAAGCGGGGCCGGAGTGGGCGATCCCGGAGGAACATTCGCCGCGAACAGCAAGCCTTTTAAATCAGGCGAGGGCGGCTTCCGGTTTTTCGTGGCAGGAGCTTCTTTCGATGTACGGAGGACTGAATGCAGGCGGTGGCAATTCGCCGACGACATTGATTTACAGCCCGACGATCCAGGCGGCGGACACAAACGGCGTGGAGCAGGTGCTTCTTGACGATAAAAAGCGCCTTGAAAAATGGTGGAACGATAAACAGATGCGCGATGAAGTGGAGGTGTACGCATGACGCTTAGTGGGACACAGTACCAGTGTGTCGCCGGGGAAACCTTCGATTCCGTGGCACTGGACGTTTACGGCGACGAAAAATATTCCTGCGAACTTCTGAACGCAAACCCGACACTCTGCATGATACCGATATTCACGGGCGGGGAACTCTTAGACCTGCCCGTAGTGGAGATACCGGACGGCGAGGACGAGGAATATATGCCGCCGGATGCGCCGTGGAAGGAGTGATGAACCGTGGCAACAAGGACCCTCAGATACGGATGCACGGGCAGCGACGTGAAAACGCTGCAAAGAAACTTGAATAAGCTCGGCTTCAACTGCGGTGCGGTGGACGGCATTTTTGGACCGAAAACACAGGCGGCGGTTAAGAGCTTCCAGAGATCAGCAAAAATCACGGTTGACGGCATAGTGGGACCGCAAACGCGGGCGGCGCTTGCCGGGAAACTGAAAAAGAAGAAAAAGAGTGTAGTCAAGAAAAAGACCAAGAAGAAGAAAAAGACAACGACATCCCACGAGATCGGGCGCTGGGGCGGGCATAAGTTCGTCATATCCAGAAAGAAGATTGAGAGCTTCAAGGGATTGCAGGTCAAGGGATCATCCGAACTCAAAGACAAGAAGAATACCTCGCAGGGGACGGTCGCAAGGAAGGGAGCAAACCCGACGGAAGTAAGCTTTACGATAGTGCTGAACGCGTTCACGGGAAGCGGCGTGAGGGACACGGCGCTAAAACTCGTGGATCAGGCGAGAAGCGGAAAGACGGATTATTTCTATGTCGGCAACAAAAAGCTTGTCTCGTGCAAGCTCATGCTGACAGAAGCGACCGTGAAAGAGCCGACCATAACCCAAGGTGGAAAATGGACGGGCGCGGAAGTGATGGTCACCATGAAGCAGTGCAGCAAGGGCGGCAGTTCAAGCGGTTCTTCCAGTTCGTCTTCTAAAAAATCCAGCGGATCAAGCAGCAGATCGGGAAGCAGCGGCGGAAGCAACAAGACATCTGTGCGCAATACTTCCCCGACTACAACAAAGAAGACGAGCTTTTTTCAGAAAGCGGCAAACACTGTAAAGAATTATGTCAAAAAAGCCACTAAAACGGCGAATGCAACGATCAAAAAATTCGTGCAGCAGGCGAAACGGGCAACCGCAGCAAAGAAGTATGGCGGTGGCGGAACACGCTACATGGCGACAAAGTAGGAGGTGGCACATGGCAAAATACCAGATCGACAATGTGGCCGCCCCCATCAACTTTCAGACACAGGACATTATTCTGCGGACGGTGCAGAACGCAAAAAACCTTCTCATGTGCCGCATGGGCGAGGTTCCGTATGACAGATACCGGGGCTTTGACCCGGACACGTTTGACCTGCCGATACCGGAAATGCAGACGGAGCTTTTGCCGGAGCTTGACCGCGTGATGGAGTGGGAGCCGGACGTGGAGGTGGTGGACGCGGAAGCGACGCTTTTGCCGGACGGGAGCGTGTATATCAAGTGCATTATCGACGTGACGATAGCGGAAGCAGAAACGGAAGAAGACGAATAGGAGGGCGGATAAGTGGATAATACAGAACTTCATTATCTGACCTATGACCCCGACGAGATATGGGATCAGATGATAGAAAATTACGTGGAAGCGGGCGGGGACATCCTCTATCCGGGCGACGAAAAAGAAATGCTTCTGCGGAGTGTGCAGGCGGATATCGTGCAGATTTTCGCGGGCGTTGACAATGCCTTGCGCATGGCGACGCTTCGTTATGCAGTAGGACCGTATCTGGATGTTATCGGGGAGCTGCGGAGCTGCGCGAGGATTGAAGCATCTGCCGCAACCGCGACGGTCACGATCACCACGAACGCGACCGGGAAATCTGACGTGCTGGAAGCCGGGGAAACCATGACGGCGGACGGGCAGGTATTCTTTGCCCTTGTGGAAGATTTTACACTGACCGGATATCAGCAGACGGCAACGGTGCAGGTGGAATGCACGGAAAGCGGGAACGACGGGAACAGCCTGACAGCGGGGCAGGAAATGGTTTTATCCATCACAAATGAGGGCGTAAGAAGCATAGTTGTTGCGACGGACGCAAGCGGCGGCAACGAAGAAGAAGACGACGAGACATACCGCGAACGCATCCGGGAATATGGCCTTGCGTCTGTTTCCACGGGACCTTATCAGCAGTACGAATCGGCGGCGGAAGCCGTGAGCAGTGAGATAGTGGATGCAAAGGCGCTGAATATGGGCGGCGGCAATGTCGGAATCTACCTGATATTCGCGGAGGAAACCGGCAAGGCGGCGATCATGGCGGCGGTTCTTGCGGCGCTTTCTGCGGAGAATGTGCGGCCGCTGACCGACAATGTGGCGGTCTACGAAGCAACCGACATTCCCTATACGCTGAACGTGCAGTATGAGTGCGACAATTCAAGCGGCACGGTTACGGCGATAGGCAACGCGGTGACAGAGTACCAGACATGGCAGGACAATACCATAGGGCGGGCGTTTAACCCTGACCGGCTTATGGCAATGCTCTACCAGTCCGGGTGTACCCGTGTCTCGTGGATCGGCGGCAGCGAGTTCGGGGACGGCGGCGCGGTCACATATACTGAGATTGCGGCGAATGCAAGGTGCAAAGGAACGATCACCCTGACTGCCGCCAGTCTGTAAGGAGGTGGCGCGTTGTTTACCTTTGAAGCGAAAGACTGGGTGCCGCGTTTTATCATGAACGACAAGAACGGCTACGCCATCGCGAAAGCGATAGAAGCCGCCTTGCAGTTTATGAATGACAAAATCAGCGACAGCGTGAGCCTGATTACAGACTATGAATCTATGCCGGAATGGCGGCTTGACGAATTAGCCTGGGAGACGAATTGTCTTTATGACTATAACGCAGACGTGGAGACAAAGCGGCAGTGGATCATAAACGCGATCCCATATTACCGGCTGTACGGCACACCGCAGGCCATTTACAACTACATCGGCAGCTACTTTGACAGCATCGAGGTTGAGGAAAGCTGGGTGTATAACGGGGAGCCTTATCACTTCCGCGTCATGGTGGACGGTGAGTGGAATCCAGAAAATGAAGCCTGGGCGAGAAAGGCAATCGACAAGGCAAAGAACGTCCGGTCTGTCCTGGATGCGCTTGCCATCGGAAGCCGGTCGTATATCGGCATCATGGCAGAGGGAGAAGTCGCCGCAAGGTTCGTTTATCCGCTCACAGGCGCGGAAAATTGGGCCGGAAGGTGGCCGCAGGAGAATCATATAGGCTTAATCGACGAAAGCGCCAGAATGGGCGCTGACGGACGCACAGAGGGCTATTCTTTCCCCTATCCGCTTGCCGGTACAAGACCGGAAGTGAGCACGCTCGGCGCGATTGGAGAAGGGCAGATTGGAGCCGAGGCGGAATCTGCCGGATATAAGTACGGCTATCCCATGACGGCGGAGGAAATGGTTGCCGGTACGCATCCGCAGGAAGCGACGCTCGGAGTAATCGACGGAGCGGACGCGGCGGCATCCGGCGACTCTGTGCCGTATAAAATCGCCTATCCCGTAACCGGCACAGTGCCGCAGGAAAACACAATCGGGATCAGTGACAGCAACATCCAGTCCGCGCAGGCGGAAGACGCATATATGACAATCGCCTACAAGCTGTGCGGGCAGGATGAATTTTGAAAGGAGGAAGCGGGAATATGGCGGACGTACTGACCTATGACAGCGCCTATCTTGCCAAGGAACGAAAACGCGTCAAGGACGACGTATCGTATGCGCGGTACAAGGTAGGCAGCACATGGTATCAGACAGATATTCAGTCGGCAGAAATCCTCTCTGACGGGCGCGTGGAAGTCACGTTTACTATTGACCACACTGTAAGCGGCAACATTACAGTGACGGGCATTGAACTGTATGACAGAAACGGGACCCGGATTGCAAGCCGGACGGTGAGCATCACGCGAGCGGCAGCAACAGAGGGAATCAAGTATGTATGCCGGTTGAGCTTATTCCAGGTCGTGCCGAACACGGCAGGAACCGGAAATTATGACGCGCTTTAAGGAGGTGAAGAACGATGTCTTACAATAAGCGCATTGGTTGGTTAGATCATGTAGTGGAGCGTCCGAGGACGTATAAAGAAACCAGTAACAGCGACGGCAGCAAGACCTTCACGGCAGCACCGGGCGAGGTCATCCAGCAGGGGACGGCTCAGAGTGCAACCAATTTCGGCGCGATGGACGAAGCCTTGCAGCATTTGAGCATCGCCTACGATATGCTTATGACCATCACGCAGGCGGAATTGCGCGACAAGGAAGACCGCATTGCTACGCTGGAAACGAAGGTCGCGACATTAAGCTCGTAAGGAGGAAAGAGGATCATGCCGAAGAATGAAGAAAACCTGACGGAAGAAATCGCGGCGGAGGTCACGGAAGAAGTGACCGAAGATGCAGCAGAAATGCCAGACGCGCCGGATTTTGACCCGGACGAATGGGAGAGAAAGAGGAAGGAAGCGGCAGAAGCGGAGCTTGCCGGGGTAAAGGCGGCAGCGAAGCAGCGCAAAGAGAGCGCGGCAATCATCGCAGAACACGACGAAATGCTTGCCGATATGCTTTTTGAAATGACGATGAATGAAATGTCAGAGGAATAAGGAGGTAGGACATGGCTTATAACCTGATGAAGCGCATTATCCTGCGCGGCGGATATGACAAGGACGATGTGATGGACAAGCTCGACGCTTTCCTTGCGGCTGACCGGATCACAACGGCGCAGTATCAGGAACTTGTCGCGCTGATGAAGTGATGTTTGCGGAGAAAATCGCCGGTTGGGTCATAGACCGGAAGTACAAAGCGATTCTTGCAAGATTGGAGGGAAACACCATGACATACAAGCTGATGAAGCGGATCATTGAGAACGGCCTTAAAAAAGGCAATCTGGACGTGGAAAGCACCATGCAGAAGCTTGACGTTTTCCTGATGGCCGACCGGATCACGGTTGAGGAATACCAGGAACTCGTGGAACTGATGAACGGAGGTACGGCAAATGAATAATTCCCCTCTGGAATTTCTGGCGAAGAAATACGGCAACGTGGTCAAGGAACTCGACATCGAGGAAGTTGATTCCGTTACCGGGAAAACCGTCCGCAAAAAGAATGTGGCCGGTATCTTTGTGAAGTTCCCGAAAATGAAAAGCTCTGACCTTGTGGCGGGGCTGCCGGAGCATACGCACCCGGCATTTATCATCAACGGCGTGGAGCAGGATTATATTCTGCTCGGCAAATACAAGGCGGGCGAAAACGGTGTATCAAACGACGCGCTTGTAAGTCTGCCGAACATCATGCCCGCCAGATCGCTTGGCGCGGATCAGTGCTTATCGCGTATGAAGAAAGCCGGGGCGGGCATTACCGGAATGACAGTTGCCGATTACGGCTTTATTAAGCTTTTGGCACAGAAAAATGGCTGGGTTCCGAAGGGTAACACTTTCTGGGGACAGAGCCATAAAGACGGGACAGCATGGGAAATCGGTAAAGCGCTTTCCGCCGGGACCGTCAGAGCGTTTGAGGGATATCTGTACACCTGCCTGATTGCGCACACGACGGCGGCAGAGTTGAGACCGGATATCTCCCCGACCTATTGGGAACGCGGCAAGCTGATTGGCGGCATATCACAGGATAACGGGATGGATACAAACCATCAGACCGGATATCGGACGCTGAACGGGACCGGCCCGCTTGACTGGTATCTGGGAAAGGACCCGTCGAACCTTGCGGACATTATCGGATCGAGTTTGGAGCAGCAGTACGGGCTTCGGTATGTCAACTGCGAAATGCAGATTCTCGAAAACAACAATGCTGCCGATCCCGACGCGGATTTGTCCGCATCTTCTGCGGCATGGAAAGCGATCCTGCCGAACCAGAGCGACGACGGCTATACACTGGTTGCGCCTGGAACCGCCGGGACGCTTCACTGGACATGGCAGAACAGCAAGCTGACGCTTGACACCGTGGAGCCGGAATTTGATAACCAGTATCGCGGGACGAATTTCAAGGATTTGGCGTACAATGCGACCAACCTGCCTTATATTCCGTCCATCGTGAAGGAGCTCGGTCTTTTCCCGACCGATTCCAACGACAATACCGAAGGTTATTATTACCAGCATATGACGCAGGACGAGCGCTTCCCGCGTCGCGGCGGCCTCTACTACGACACCTCGAGCGCGGGGCTTGGGTTTGTCAGCTCCTACTACCCGCGCGGCTATGCGAGCCCGGGCTATGGCTGCCGTCCCCGCTCCCTGGACTGAAACCCTGACACCTGGATTCTGAACCCCTGACAGGCGGCGCGATAGCGTCGCCCTATGGGGCAACATTTGAGAGAAGGAAAAGCTATGTCGGAGACAACGTATGATGCCGGAAATCCGGGGCCGTGCTGTCAGAAGATAGAAGACATGCTGGATTATACGCGTCCGATCATTCAAAGATGGCCGCCGTTTCACAAGTACACGCTTGGTGAAGAAATCATGCGGGAAATCTATACCATGCTCCGGCTGGCGACAAAAGCCCGCCTGCGGTACATGAATAAATCGACGCTTGCCGATCTGGATACGAGTAAGGCTATTCTTGACGTGTATCTGCGGCAGGCGAACAGGACAGTATTTCACGACCGGGGCGGCAATGAAAGACGGCTGCTCACCGACCACAGCTACGGCGTATGGTCCGGCATGATGGAAGAAATCGGGAAACTGATAGGCGGCTGGATCAAAAGCGTATCGGGCCGGAAGAATAGCACAAAAGGGAACGTGCCGTGATTTGGACGACCTGTTCAGAGCGTTCGTTAGCGCTTCCCGCGTCGCGGCGGCAACTACAACAACACCTCGAACGCGGGGCTTGGGTTAGCAAAATAGCCCCTTGCGGCAGGAATGCCGCAAGCAAACCTGTTTAATTGCCGGAAAATCCCATGCGGACAACCGGCAGCCAAACCGCTACGGCGGAAGGTTCAACGACTATCCCGGAAGGGAGTAGGCACAAGCGTGCCGAAACAGCAGGAAACCAGACCGGTTTATGAAATAGTCTGCTCTGCATAGCAATATGCAGCAGCCGAAAGGCGCGTACAGAGTAGCGACCTGTGCGGAACATATAGGATGTCAACTCCAACAACCCGCGCGGCAATGCGAACACGAACTATGGCTGCCGTCCCCGCTCCCAGCATATATCTAAAGATTTGCGAGATTACGAATCAGCAAGCGTCCTTCTGATGGGAGGGGTGCGTTTTCCTTGGCGGGGAACCGCCTAAACAAAAATCCCGTGATGTCCGGAACCCACCGGCAGAGAAAAGGCAGAGCGGGAATCACTGCGAAGCGCCCGGAAGGGCGTAAAGCTATGATTGTCAGCAGTTATGAACGGGAGGGATGCAAGACCGTCCGCAAATATACAATCTACGCCGAACGGAAACGTCACGCGCAGTATTTATCACAGAGCGGGGTGACATTTTGGAAGGGCTGCACAATCTGAAAGACCGCATCTGCGATTTTGAGAATCTCATGGGCGCGTATCGGGACGCTGCAAAAGCGAAGCGATACCGCAATGAGGTTCTTGATTTTACTTTTAACCTCGGAGACAACCTGCACGAACTTCAAAGAGAGCTTCTTGATATGACCTATACAGTAGGGCCGTATCGGGAGTTTTATGTGCGCTTCCCGAAACCGCGTCTCGTTATGGCGCTGGGCTTCCGGGACCGTATCGTGCAATGGGCGATATACAGACAGATCAACCCATATCTTGACAAGCGCTATATCAATCACAGTTACGGTTGCCGGAGAGATAAGGGGACGCTGAAAGCGGCACAGTGCCTACACAACTGGCAGCAGCTTATCAGCAGGAAACCGGATGCGGACGACTGGTATATCATCAAAGGCGATATATCAAAATACTTTTACCGTGTGGATCACGGAAAGGTAGAAGAAAGTTATGGCGAGGTATCGGACGATATCTGGTTTTCATGGCTTATCGGGACGATCATAAACAATCCTGACGTGCCGTTTGGACTACCGCCGGGGATGAAACCGGACGACTGCCCGCGCTCTGAGCGACTGTTTGAAGTCGGCATGCCGATAGGCAACCTGACGAGCCAGGAGACGGCAAACCTGTTTCTTGACCGGCTGGATCAGTTTTGCAAGCATGTCCTGCGCCTACATTTCTATGTCCGGTATATGGATGATTTCTGTATCTACGTGAAGGGCAGGGAAAATGCAAAACGGATATTCGCCCTGATATCGGAATTTTTGAGGAACGAACTGCATCTTGATATCAGCCCGAAAAGCCGGATTCAGAAAGCGACCGCGCCGGTTGAATTTGTGGGCTATATGCTCACGCCGCACGGCATCCGCATGAGGAAGAAGACGACGAAGCACATCAAGCGAAGCTTGAAGCATATCATGGCGGGCTATGCCATTGGCATTGTCAGCTACGAAAAGGCGATAGAGAGCGCAGTGTGCTACATCGGAATGTGCAAGCACTGCAACGGCTACAATATGCTCCGCTGGATTCAAGATCATTTCGTCCTGCAAAGGAGCGACAACATGAATACGAATGATATGCCGCCATCCGGGCGGCGTTTTTATTCCATCCACGAGAACGAGGACGGGAGCGTTGACGTATATCTGCGGCCGGACGTGCTGCCGAAAACAGCGGACGGGCAGACGGATTATGACGTTGCCGTGCTTGTGGTTAGGGACGTGGAGCCTTTTGCCGGGATGGAAGACCATATACGGGAACACTTTGACGACTGGTGCGCTGACGCGGAGGTAATTTTCCTATGACGCATACTAATCTTTTCACTTCCGGTTGTTCATAAGATGGATATTTTGTGGATAACCAAGAGCCGACACCGCGACGATTGGAAAAGATACGGACCGGGCGAAAGCCTGTTGCGTATATGCAAACCGGAAACGGTTAATCTTTGCGGGAAATGGAGGTGAAAATATGAGTGGAGTTACACCGGATCAGTTAATGACTACCGTCTATGTGCTTTTGGCCGTCTTTGCAGCCATACTGACGGTAGACAAGGTGATCGACGTTTTCAAGAAATGGCGCTCACCATCCACAGACACGGCGAAGAAACTCGCAACCGACAAAGCGCGGCTTGATGAGCATGAACATGCCATCAATGACCTGCGCGAGGGGCAGCAGGTTCTTTGCTCCGGGATTCTCGCGCTCCTGGATCACGAATTGCACAACGGAAATTCAGACCAGATGCAGGACGCGCGGGACGGCATCATGAATTATTTATCAGGGAAGATAGGCAAGTAACGAAGGAAGGAAGCATGAAAAGCGCAGGCGCTTGCGCTTTTGCGGCGCGTCCGGGAACGGAGGGCAACCGCGCCGGAATGAAAGGAGACAAGAGGGAATGAAGATTGATTTAACACCGTTTTTGCAGGCGTTAATTGCACTCCTGGCATCACTCGTGACATATAAGCTTGTCCCGTGGATCAAGTCGAAGGTCACACAGCAGCAGTTTGAAAATCTGAATGCGGCGGCGCGTGTCGCTGTTTATGCCGCAGAGCAGATTTTCGCCAATGGGGACAATGCAAAGAAGCTCGACTATGCCGTACAGCAGGTTATGAGCGCCGGATTTGACTTAAACACCGACATAATCCGGGCGGCGGTTGAGCAGGCAGTCTATGAGTTGAAAGCAGAGCAGACGCTGACAAATAATTTTAAGCTCGGCTTTAAGGCTGGAGACGGTAGCTTGCACCCGCCGGAAGATACAGAAGAATGATTTTTACAAACCCCGGCAGAACGGCCACTGCCGGGGTTTATCCTTTTAGGCTTTTATTTAACACAATGCGAGGTGATGAAAATGCGTGTAGTACAGCCAATACGCGACCTTGACACGCTGGACAAGTGTTTTGAGATTGCGCGGCAGCACGACAAAAACAAGCGGCACGACGAAGTATGCTGGGAATTGATACTGCTTGTAGGCTTCAATACGTCGCTCCGCGTTTCAGACTTCCGGCGCTTTAAGGTATCAGACCTTCGCGGCAAGGATTATGCGCAGATCGACGCAAAGAAGACCGGCAAGGAAGCAAGAATATTGATAAATCCGCAGGCAAGGCGCGAAATCAACCGGCTTTTGGCAGGCAGAAAAGCCGACGAGTTTATCTTTCAATCCCGCGTATCAGACCAGGTGACGCACAAAAAGAAACCGATCACCCGGCAAAGATGCTATCAGATTATCAATCAGATAGCGCGGGAAGCGGGGATAGAAGAACGTATCGGATGCCATACACTCCGCAAGACATTCGGATATCACTACTACAAAATGACGGGCGACGTGGTGAGCTTGCAGCGGATTTTGTGCCATAGCTACCAGCGGGAAACCCTTGTGTACATCGGCGTTATCCAGGAAAACATTGACGAATCGCTTATGAAATTTAATATGTTGACCGGAAAGAGGGTGGGGCGGGCGTGAAGCTTTTACAGATCATACTTGCGATACTTCTTTTACCGCTGGTCGCCCTTGCCGCTATCGGCTTGCTGGTGGCGTATTCCATTGCGAATTTCATAGAGGATATTTACGACTTAGAGGACGAATACGGCGGCAAGGACTAAACCTTGGCCGCCGTTTTGCGATTCCATGGGGGACACATGAAGGAACGGCAGGCAAAGCGCCTGACATGGGGCGGATTGAAAAGAATCCTGTTCCATGAGCGGACCGGCGCGAACTTTGACCACGATCATATCCGGCTTGTTTACCCGGACGGTCACAGGGACTTTTTGAACATTAAGCACGATATATACGGAACCCCGTATTTTATCATCGTGAAGGACAGACGGAGGTACTGATATGAACAGTCAGAATATGACGGTACTGACGAACATAATCGGCGCGGTGGAATCCGGCGGACAAGTGTACGGGAAGCGCCGATATGACGCATATGCCGCGCCATACACTAACAGCAATGTCGAATACACGGTTACGCTTGGGTGGGCGCAGAATTACGGGGACGAGGCGAGAAAGCTGATCCTGATGATTCTGGACAAGATGGGCGAGACGGAGTTTAAGAAGATCGACAAGGACGGCAGCATTTTCAACATGCGCTTCCATGATTGGGTGAAGGAAAGATGGAACCCGACGGCGGCGCAGAAAAAGACGCTGATTGCCCTGATTGATTCAAAAGCGGGGCATGAGTGCCAGGACGAATTGTTTGCCCGCCTGATGGAAACATTTATTGCGGAGTGCGAGAGCAGGTACACAAAGAGTATTCCCGCGATCATGATGTACTGCGAAATCCGGCATCTTGGCGGCGCTGGGCCGGTTAAGCGCATCTTCGACCGCCTGGGCGGAGATTACAGCCTTGACGCGATCATGGCTTCTCTCGTGAAGGACCAGAAGGACACATCAAGCGATAATCAGGTAGGCGACGCGAAGTTTTGGAGCAGGCATATCAAATGCAAGACGTTTATTGAGCAGTACGCCGTGCCGGAGACGGCGGATGGGACAAAAACAGAAGCAAAGAAGGAGGAAACGAAAGTGAAATATTCGAGACAGAAGGTTGTTGACACGGCGAATAGCTGGATTGGCAAGAAAGAGAGCGACGGGAGTTTTAAGGTAATCATTGATACCTATAATTCCTATAAAGGAACGCTGCCGCGTGGCACGAAGATGGAATATAGCTGGGCTTGGTGCGCCTGCACATGGTCCGCGATTGCTATTAAGCTGGGCTATACCGCGATCATGCCTATTGAGATTAGCTGTTTCTATCTCGTGGAAGCGGCAAAGAAAATGGGAATCTGGGTTGAAAATGACGCCTATGTCCCGCAGCCGGGAGACGCGGTTCTTTACGATTGGGATGATGGAGCGAATTACGCCAAAACGGACAACCAGGGCGCACCCGATCACGTCGGAACCGTCGTTTCTGTGAACAAGAGCGCCGGAACATTTGTTGTCGTGGAGGGGAATAAGAGTAACGCCGTCGGAACGCGCACCATGCAGATTAACGGGCGGTATATTCGCGGCTTTATCTGCCCGAAATATGACGACAACACCGTGAAGCAGAAAACGGCGGCATCCACACCGGCAGCAAATTATATTGTCGGCAGCGGAAAGGTGGAGTTAAAGCATTTCCTTGTCGGCGCGACAGACCCGCAGATCAAGGCGATCCAGCGCATCTTAAATGCAAAGGGATATAAGGGGAAGGACGGAAAGAAACTGTCCGTTGACGGCAATCTGGGAGCGAATACGTCCTACGCTATCGCAAAATTCCAAAAAGCCGTCGGAATGAACCCGAGCAATCCGGGAACGGTTGCGACAAAGACGTGGGAAAAGCTGCTCAATGTTGACTGATTATGGCGGAATGGGTTGTAAAGAACCTTGCCGCAGGCGTGGCAGAAAGTGAGATACTTGGAGCGCTTGGAAGCTGCTATTGCGTAGAAGCGCATGAGGGACACGGCATAGATAGTCTTTCTCTGACATACGCGGGGACCGTCTATGCCGTGTCCGATCCGAAGCACCTCTATGTCATTTACAAGAATCAAGGCGGCGGCTATTGGTACGAAACGATGATAGAGACAGAAAAGGGACCGGTTGCGCCCTATGAATATCTTTTCGGCAGGAAAGAACCACGGGCGGACAATCGGCGGAGGAAAGGAAAGTGAAGGTGATTATATGCCGCATCGCTTTCGCCCTGTTCATCATCATGACGCTGTTTCTGACAGCTTATGGGGTGCGACAGTGGCGGAGGATGGAGAAGGAAGAAGCAATGAACATCCGGGAACTGCATTACGACGCGGACGGCGGCTTTGTCATGATTGACATAGGGGACGGGCATCTTGGCGTATATGACGCTGTGAAGCCGATCCGACATATCTGGTCAAAGCGGTTAAAACGCATTGCTCCCGGAACATACAATCTTTCAATCAGTGACGGTTGGATAGAGCTTTACAATCGGACCATGCGCGGCTCTTACGTCATCCAGATGAAAGACGACGATACGAAGTTTTTCTTGAAGTACGTGGAGCAGGATATTCCGGTGCTTGTGTATTGAACAATCTATCAAACAGAAAGAAAATGTGTTGAACAAGACATTTTCATGTGGACAAACCGAAAAAGCCGTGATACAATGGCGGCGAGGGGAGGGGTCTAAGGGGAACCAAAGAAGGAACCCTTTAGACCCCTTATTTTATTTGGGGGGGGGTAAAGTAATGGCTCTATATGATAATCTTAAATGGTTGGGACCGTTGCCGGAATCGGCATGGGGCAGGCTGAAAGGCTGTGACAGGAAAAGCACAAGAATAACAAAAGAAGACGCGCACGAATTGATAGAAGAAGTGTTGGACACGCTTATTGAAGTGGGAAACGGGACAACCGACGAAATGCTGCACGAAGCGGCGGACAAGCTGTTTGTTGTAAGAGATTGCTTTATAAATCAGGAATGATCCGGCGGAGAGCGGGAACAAAATGCCCTGGGCGAGTGCCTGGGGCTTATTATTTTTGCCTTTTTCCAGTCATTTACCACGTCTATTTGTCATATTAAGGGCAGGTAAAATAGAGCATTTCAAAAGTGGCACTTTTTAGCCGATTTAATTAAGGAAGAAACTTTTTCAAAAGCTATTTAACACAACCTCCGATTATGACAAGTAGCGGAACGGGGCGCGAGGGCAGCCAGGAAGGGCGGATCGGAAGCATTTACTTGAAGTCACGAAAATGATATGGCGGAGTGCGCTGCGTGCGTTAATTTAACGCGCGTAACGCGTTAAATGCGTTGAATATGAGTTAAGATCGAGTTAAAACCGGTGTTGCAACCAACTTGCAACTGACTTGCAATAAAAAAGCAACCATTCGGATTTTCCGAACAGTTGCTTAAAAATGATTTCGCGGTGTTATTTATCCGCGTTGGCTTTTGCTTCGATATCCTGCCTGATAAGCTGCTTTATATATCCCTGCATACTGGTCTGCTTATCAAGGTGAGCAATGATATCAGCATCGGTATTGATATTCAGTTTCAGACCGTACCTGCGGATATAAGCTTTCTCCTTTGCCGCTTTCCTGATCGTTTCCGGCAGCGCCATAATTTCACTCCTTTCACGCGTGTGAGGCGTCTTTCTATGCAGGAATTATAAAACGGTGCAAACCCCGCGTCAACTTCTTTCGAGATAAAGCGGGACAAGGGCGCTTATTTTCCTGGCGATATCATCGCCTTTGTGCGCCTTTTGAAAATTCAGATATTCGGAAGCGCTTAAAGCATCAAGCATCCGCTCGTAGATTACAAGCGGCCGGTATTTGATTTCGGTGTCAAGTCGGCCAATGAAATCATTGCGGGCATGATCGGCAGCGCGTTGTATACACTCCATATCTTTCTGCGGGATATAACCGGGCTTCACATAAAACTTGATGTTTCCGGCGCTGCTAATATGTCCTATGGTCTTATAATCATGATTTTCATAGACGGCTTTATTACAAAGCGTCGTGCCGTTCCCCTGGCAGCACATGAACAACTCGAACTTTCTTGCGGTCATGCTTTCCTTTCTGCCCTCGTAACCTCCGGGGCGGGGCATCGTCAAAAGCGCAGGCGCTTGCGCTTTTGAAATGATCCGGCGGCGTTATGCAACCGCCATGAAATTGTTAATAGCTCCTTCAAGCTCTGCGTCGGTCATTGCGGACAATTCCGCCCACATTTCCGCGTCTTGCCCGATACAATCCATGTCGTACCGGAGATTGAAAAGTGTGCTTTCTAACATTGCTCTTTCGGTTGCAGATAAATACATGGTGTTGGCCCTCCTTAAAAATTATTTATACCCCTTTGCCCTCGTAACCTCCGGGGCGGGATGGTATCAAAATGATTTGGCGACGTTATACGTCGATCCGGCCGGCAAATTCTTCAAGCGTCATTTCCGGCAGATATCGCCCAACATAATACGGTGAATACTTTTCCAGTTCAAACAAAAATGCTTCATCGGCGTAAGGATCAATAATATCCTGCTCCTCAAAGAAACGCTTGCTCATGCGGTGCGCAACAAAGCTCGCGGGTGTTGCCGGTTCGGGCCGCTCGGATAAAACGCCGTATTTATCAGCCATAAGCCGGAATGCCAGCAATGTACATTCCTTGTATTCGGCCGGTGTCATTTTGTGAAAGCTCCATTGCAGACCGTTGCACCAGGTGATAAAGCTGTCATTGATTTTTTGTTTTGTCTCTTCCACCATGGCAGCGTGTTCACCGGCGAGGTATACGCGCTCAAGCTCAATGACGTTTTCCGGGTATTCGTGCGCGGCATCCGGCAGATTATCGACGATCTCAACGCCGTCATACTGAACCGCCGAAAGACTGTTGACGAGTTTTAATACATCGGCTTTTGTATATTCCCCGGCTGGACCGCGCCAGGACTGATAACAATAGCATCCAGTATGGTTCTCATACTGAAAATCCGTATACAGGCCGTTAGTTGAGACGATCACGGGCTTGCCCTTTCGCCAGTCGCCGGATCGAACAATCCCGCGCGAAACATCCCCGCAAATTCTCTTTCCGTCCCTGTCTATAAATTCCAGGAAAAGCCTGTGGTTTTCAAGGTCGCTTTTCTGGCGTGCATCCTTATCATCTTCTGAGAAGTCGCAGCCGCGTTTTTCAAGATACAATTTCATGGTGTTGGCTCCTTTCAAAATGGTTTTGCGGCGCTATTGGTTTTCCGCGACGATCCCAGGCGGGGATCGTTTCGGCCGGTTACCGTCCGGCCATCATCAGGCGGAATTTATTCTTGCCTATCGTGTATCTTGAGCGGGTAATAGTGACCGTTCATTCTACTGAACCGGCTATCTGACGTGTTGGCGATATTCCCGCCATTCATCCACCAGCCGGGGCGCTTGACGATCTGCCCGGAAGCGTCGACACAGGCCGGGACAACGCTCAAACACTCCACAGGGCTGAAAGAAAACCGGCGGCGCTCGATCATACAGAAATTCAAAGGCGTTTCGATATCGCTGTCAAATGTTTCGTTGCCGTCCGGGCAGGCGATCAGCAGCTCATTAAACCGGCTCGAAATACCTCCGTTTGTGCAGTCTCCGAAATGGCTCCTATATACTTCAACGCTCAAGCAATGGATTTTCATAATATCCCTTTCTGCCCTCGTAACCTCCGGGGCGGGAAAGTGATTTACTGTCTTTCAACGATCATCATGCAAAGCAGCTTGTATATGTCATAAAAGGCGTTCCAGACAGGGCCTTTATAAATCGGGTCTTCGCTGCACTGATACATGTAACTGCTGAATGTTTGCGCGGCCTTTTTCATCTGCTCGGGGTTGAGTCGTTCGACATCCCAGGGCATAACCGGCGAATATTTCGGAAGCGTCCGCACATCATCGCCATATCTGCCGTTTACCGCTTTGATATTTGTTATATATAATGCTCTGTAAATATTGTGCATGTCGTTCGTATATCTTCCGATCAGCTTAACCGTTCCGGCGTTCAGTGGATATGAACCGGAATATTTTTGATTGAGTCGCAACATTGCATCTGTTGCCTGCGTCAGCAAATTGATTTCGTTCTGCTCTAATACATAAGCGCTCATTTTAATTACCTCCGTGGTGTTGGCTGCTTGTGTTTTCGGGGTTTGTACCCCGTCGGGATGATTGTACTATAGCACGGGGTTTGCACCCTGTCAACCCCTTTTTAAAAAAATCATTCGATCCATGCGGCGAATTGTTCGAGTGTGCAACTTGTCGGAAGCGGCGCGGCTTCCCCTGGCTCCCGATCCGGCACGCCACCGGAGCGGACCGGCGCGGATGTTTCCATGTCTTGAATATTCAAAATGTTTTCTGGAAGTTCAACCGGTGGATTTTTCCGGGGGCGTCCTGGACGCTTCTTTTCCGGCGAAACCATTTCTTTTTCGGCCCGTTTTATTTCTGCGGCGCGTTCCTTTGCAGCCTGCTTTTCTGCGGCTTCAACCGCTTTGATTTCGGCAGCACGGCGGCGTTTTTCTTCACTTGCTTTTGCGGCGCGGTTTACCTTTGTGGACTGGTATAGAATATTGGCAATTGGCAGCAAAAAGAAAATGACGGCAGGCAGATAAAGAAGCAAGCAAAATGATTTCACGGCGTTATCCTCCGGTTGCCCTCGTAACCTCCGGGGCGGGCGTCAATCAATACCCATAAACAACTGTTTCACCGTTTTCTTTATACTTCCGGCTATCTTCCGTCAGTCCAAAGTCCGCAATACATTCATCAATGATTTTGTGGTTCGCCCACTTTCCACAACTGCGGCGTATCTTTTGCGGCGGGGCAGGAATAATAACAGCAAAGTAGTTGTTTCCGCATACGTCCGTTGTTTCGTCGACATAATACATATAACCGGTTTCGTCCGTCCTGTATGATCTTCTCATGCTTCCATCTTTCCTTGCCCTCGTAACCTCCGGGGCGGGATAAAATGATTAGGCGGCGTATAATTCCGAAAGCTGGCGGGAAAGCTCTTTTGCGGAGCGGAACGCCTTGAAAGTAAGTTTCTTATTCCAGCTATTCATAGCGCTTGAATAATAAAATCCGGCGTTTTCGGTTGCGACTTTTGCGGCCGCCGTCGGCGTTTTCTCAAAAATAACGCGGGTCCGGTTTGCTTCGCCGTCAAAAATGATTTTCCATCCGTTGCCCTGGATCGTTTCGCCGATGAATGTTTTTTCGGGAACGGGACCGCGCGCCTGCTTTGGATCCCTGGCGGCTTTTGCCGCTTCTGTTTCGACCGTTTCGGCGGCGGGCGCTTCCTGCTTTTTGCCTGTCGCTTCTTTCGGCACGATTACATTTCCGGCGGGCGTTGCAATTTTCCGATATCCGGTTGAAATGTTTTCGGGGCGTTTTCCACTTGCCGCCGCTGCTTTTGCAGCGTCCAGCGCGGCGGCGTATTCCGGTTCATTCGGACGGATAACAATTTTCTGCTTGTGCCGGTATCCGTTCGGTTCGACATCCAGGATAACAAAAGCCAGGACGGAACCGTCTGCAATGACATTGTATTCAACCGGGAATGTAACGCCCTTACAGGTCAATGTTGTTTCAGAGAATGTATAAACCGGCGTGCTTTCAGTTTCCGGCGTTTCGTTTGAAATGCTTTCGGGGCGTTCGGCCTGGACCGTTTCGGCCGCGTCTTTTTCGGCGTCATGTTCCGCCCATGCTTTTATCATTTCCCGGATCGGTTCGAGCGCTTCCGGCGTGCCGATAATGTTGATGTTTCCGCCGTCCAGATATGAAACGTCGTCGGCCTTTTTTGTGATAAGTCCGGCGCGGCGGGCCGCCGTCGTCACTCTGTCAAAACGATAATTGCGCGTTGTGCAGAAATTTACCATTTCCCAGGTTGCAACGTCCGATTCCGTCGGCGCGTTCTGAAATGTTTCGACGGCGTTTTTGAAAAAGCCCGCCGGTTTGCTTTCAACCATTGACTTGAAATGTTCAGTATATTCTTTTGCAGCGGCGTCCCGCGTTTTGCTTCCGACGGTCACGACGCCTAAACCGGTTGAAATATGATCGACATACCAAAAGTCGCCGCGTTTCCTGATTGCTACGCCGTCCAGCCCGTCCGCCGTATATCCGGCGACTTCCTGCCGGGTAACGATCCCGTATTTGCTGCCGTTCTCAAAACGTCCGATAATGGAATAATTGATTTTCTGGAATTTCATGGTGTTGACCTCCTAAAAAATGATTGCGTTTGACTTTCCGCGACGGTCCCGGCGGGACCGTTTCGGCCGGTTGTCGTCCGGCCCTCATCAGGCGGATATTATACGGCGGGGACTAAATCGGGATCGGGACCGGCGGAACCGGTAAAATGTGCGCTTCCATACATCCGGCGGATATCGTCAAGAGTCATGGACTTTTTCGAGCGCTTCCGGTACGGTTCCCGGTGAAAATACCACGCCGCTTTATTGCGGGACCACTTAAAACCGAGCGCTTTTAATTCTTCCTTTACGGCTTTTGTATTGCCGGATACCCATATCCAGGAGCCGCACAACTCAACCTCAATACCGAGTTTTAAGAGCTTGTTTATCAGGTCCATAAATTCGCGGGCCGTTTCGGTTGTCTCTTTTTCGTACGTTTCCCCGTCTTTATTGACGTGAATATTTTTCAGTCTGTCAAAAGCCTTTTCAAATTCGGCCTGCATTTCCTGAAAATCTCTCGTGGTATCTTTTCCGGGGTTGTTATCCGGGTGCAGGGCTGCCGCCGCTTTTCTGTATGCCTTTTTGAGTTCTTCTGCCGTTTTGCAATTCGCGAAATATGTTGTCATGGTGTTGGCCTCCTGTTTTGTTCTGTTTTCGGGTTTTTGTTCGGGGTTTGTACCCCGTCGACGATTGCATCATATCACGGGGTTTGCACCCTGTCAACCCCTTTTTTGAAAAAAATATTCCGGTCAGCGTGTTACCCCCCTACGGGGGTAAAAGTTTTTTGCCGAGGGCTTTCATCCACGTTTGAAAATGATTTTACCCTATTGCAAGCCGCCGCGCCGCCCTGGACACCGGCAGCGCGTCCCGCGTTACGCGGTATATATGAACGCGCCGCGCCGCCCTGGACACCGGCAGCCGATCCGGCAGCGCCGCCGCCACGGTCCCGACCTGGACACCGGCAGCGCGTCGCCATATATCGCGAAAAAGCAAGAGAAGAAAACAAAAAGAAAATAATATAAAACCCCTGGACACCGTCAGCCGATCCGGCAGCCCGCCCGCCGGATTGAATCGGGATAGAATCAAAAAGGCACGAAAAGAAAACAAAAGAACGTCTGCCACGGTCCCACCCTGGACGCCGGCAGCCGATCCGGCAGCGCCGCGCCGCCCTGGACACCGGCAGCCGATCCGGCAGCGCCGCGCCACCCTGGACACCGGCAGCCGATCCGGCAGCGCCGCCGCCACGGTCCCGGAACCGCCGCGCCACGCGCCCAGGAAGAAAACCCTTTAGGGTTTTCCTTTATCGCGCAACGCGTGCGCGTTTATGGAAGCCACGTCGCCAGGGCAGCCAGGGCAGTCAGGGCAGCAACGCCACGCGCACGCGCCCAGGAAGCAACCCCTACGGGGTTGCCTTTATCGCGCCCGCTCGCGCGTATATGGAAGCAATCGATTCCCGATCCGTTTTGGTCCGCAAGGTACTGTGGCCGCAGCGCGACGCTCTGCGGGCGCTGGGAGCCCGGGAAATGGTTAGTTTTTTGTATTTTTTTATGAATTTCATTCACCCGGACAGGGCAGGGACCCCCCTCGCGCGCACGCGCGCGAATCTGTTAGAAGAAACGCCGGACGGGCGGCAGGTTTTCACCCGCCGCCCGTCTAAGGTCAGAAATGAAATTTTAGTTTATGCTGATTTCATGCGTCCGGCTTCATAACAACCAATCCAAGGACACCTGACACAAACACATAGTAGTGTTCGTATTTGGTAACTCTCACGGACGCGTGAGTGTTCAAATACGAACACTCTTCCTCCGCCCTCGATACAGTATCGGGGGCGGTTTTTACTTCGTCAAATGAGAGCTTTTTGCCGCCACGAATATTGTAAAAGATGATCGTCCGATCATCGTACATATAAACACTGTTGACAAAGGTATCAATGATCTTGCGGCAAAACTCCACGTCCTCAACGCTTCCATGCCGGAACTGTTCAAGCCACGCTTCTACTTCTTCTTCGGTCAATTCAATCTTGCTTGCGACATTCAGTTTCGCGTAGCTTTCCTGCATATCTGCCTTTTGAAGTTCCAGGGTTTCCATGCGTTCGTAAATCCTTTTGTGCGCCAACTTCGGCGCGTCAATCAGGGTATCTACCAGCTTTTCAAGCTCCGTTTCGATCTTGCTGATACCGGCTTTTAGTTCAGAAACACGGCTGCCGGAAAACTCCTTCTTGTATTCAATCACAACCGCTTTCGCGATATGTTTCATCTGATCCGGCGTAAGAATATGCTGCAAGGTCTGCTCGACAACAAAACGTTCCACAATGTCCTTGCGTTCATTCTTTTTCGGGCAATGAACGGGGTATTTGCGTTGAGAGCAGCGGTAATAGTGGTAGAGTTTTTTACTCCTGGACGTGCCGCCTACTCCAACCATCGGTTCACCGCAGATGCCGCAGTACGCTTTCCCACTCAAAAGATATTTAACCTTTGCCTTGCGGGTAGCCGGGGCGCGTGATCTCGCCTTTATCTGTTCCTGCGTTTTCCAGTAGACATCATCATCAATAATCCTTTCAACCACTCCTTCGATCTCCTGCCCGTCATAGGCGTAATATCCGGTATAAAGCCGGTTACGCAGAACCGAGTTAAAGCTTGAATAGTTCAATGGCTTCCCGTAATACGTCCGAACGCCTTTTGCCGCAAGCTCTGATATCAAATCTGCTTTTGCAACTCCGGCGGCGTACTGCTCAAACATATAGCGGACAACGGGAGCAGTTTTTTCGTCGGCGACGAGTTTTCTGTCCACGAGTTTATACCCAAACGGGATGTGTCCGCCGATCCAGTATCCTTTCAGCGCGGATTCACGCAGACCACGTTTTGTATTTTCTGAAAGATTGGCAGAGTAGTATTCCGCCATGGATTCTAAAAGCCCCTCTAAAATAATTCCCTCTGGGCTGTCCGTGATGTTCTCCATGACCGAGACAACCTTCACGCCGTATTTTTTGAGCCGCGCTTTATATACGGCGCTGTCATAGCGGTTTCTGGCGAAGCGGTCCAGCTTCCAAACGATCACAATTTCAAAGCGCTTTTCGGCGGCATCCGCGATCATGCGTTGAAAGTCCGGCCGATTGTCCTTTGTCCCGGTTAATGCGCGGTCAATGTATTCATCAATTACTGTTATGTCGTGTTGTTTCGCCCATGCGTAGTTATCGCGAAGCTGCCCTTCTATGGATTGTTCCGTCTGGTTCGACGAAGAATAGCGGGCGTATATTACTGCATTCATGCTTAAAACTCCTTGATTTTCCGCACTTTCCGAGCTATAATAGAATAGCAAATCGGACAAGTGGTGTTGGCTGACTTTGCGTAGCGCTCCGGGAGACCGGGGCGCTTTTCATTTATCTTACATAGATCAAAATTCCTGCGGTGCTGTCTATGGTAATGTAGTAGGTCTTCTTGCCGCTTTTCTTGAATTGAACCATCTGTCCTTTCTTCAATTCGTCAAGATGGCTGTCATACGCTTCACACATCGCCCTGTAAAAATCCGAAGCATATTCTATGGCAATGCCGGAATACGTGTCGTTCCACTCCGGCGGTGCGTCGTATTCGGTAGCGGCAACAAAAGCCATAAAGCGCATAATCTGACGGCCTTTTTCCTCTTTTCCGTCCCAATAGAAGAAGTTCACCGACTTGGTTTTGAATGTCTTAGTATTGCAGACCACGGAAATATCGTCAATGTTCATTGCCATATCTTCGCTGTTCAGATTCGAGGACGAGATTTCTTCATCCAGATCAGATATTCCAAACGTCCCGCACCATGCGATATAACGCGCTTCAATATTCGCGGCAGCATCCAGGTATGCTATAGGCTTTAGATCATCCTCTTTTTGTGGGTTTTCCGGACCGCTGTTAAAACTGCCTGCGAAAACAAGAGAACTGCTTAAAAGCAAAAGCACAATAACAGACAAAAAGACGGGCATTTTTCTTCTCATGTTTGTTCCCTCCGAAAATTCTTGATATGCGCAGTCCTTCGTTTAATGTTGAATACGCATCCGGCCTGAACGGAGGACTGATATTGAAAAGAAAATATGTACAATACGTAAAACACATTCACTATGCTGACAAAGGCGTATACGCGCTGTATTACCGTAAAAACTGCACCTTATACATCAACCTTGACTTCAAAGGAAGATGTAAACTGTATATTTTGAAATGAGAAAAACAGGCCGGGTGCTTTTTACCCGACCTGCGATCCGTTTTCAACTGGCGGAAATTCCTTTTCCAATTCCTCCGGCGTTTCCGGGTGAGACGGTCTGTTTAAGTGCTTTTTGAAATGTTCTACAAGCATCTGCCGGACTTCTGGATCAAGCTCAAAGTATGCTTTCAACACTTCTAATTCCAAATCCGACGCGCCGCGATCCTTTATGAACCGATCAAGGCTAAAGGCATCCGGCTTCACAAACATTTCGCCGGTTCCATTCAGAAGCCAATCCTCATTAACACCAAACTCTTTACACATCAACTTTATTAGGGAAAGCTTTTGGTCTGGACGAGCAAGCAAATCAAGCTCAACATTATTTATTACCGACCGGCTAACGCCAAGATGCTCTCCAAATTCAGTCTGCGACATATGAAGATGTTCTTTTCTTAGTTTTCTTACACGTTCGCACAGCTCCATTTCTTCACCACCTTTCTGCGATAACCTTTGTATTTTCGATAATACAACTAATAATTGCTTTAGTCAAGGCAGAAAATGAAAAATATTTCAAATATTGCATTGACAAAAGCATTAGAGCGGGGTATTATGATTTGTACAAAGCAAGACAACCAAACAGACAGCACCGATTAAGGCAAAAACAAGAAAGGAGGACTCAAAGGTGAAACAGGAAATCAAAACTACCGAAACCATGGTTCCGCAGGATTACAGGCCGGAAGCGGAGGAAGTCGCTAAATTCATGGAACAGCTTGACCAGGGCGGCAAGGAAAAGTTTCTGGAATTTATCAGGGGCGCTAAGTTCGCGCTGAATCTGATGAATCAGAAGCCGATTGTGCGGGGGTGATTATATTGACGGATGATTATATTCAAGTCGGAGTAACCGCCCTCCGCGATCCGGCTACCGGGGAATATCTGCCGGCTGTCCCGCTTTACATCAAAGCGGACGAAAGCGCGGTTGAAGCGCAGGAGAACTTGCACAACGCCCTCGGAAAGCTGGTTGCCAGGCAGATGAAACAATATCTGGAAGGGTGCGAAGAAGCGGGGGTGAAGGTATGAACTATCCGAAAGTTATAGCTGTGGATTTTGACGGCTGCTTGTGCGTCAATAAGTGGCCGGAAATCGGCGATCCAAATTGGAACGCAATCCATACGTTGTTAGATCACAAATCCGACGGCGGGAAGGTCATATTGTGGACCTGTCGTGAAGGGCAGATGTTAGAAGATGCGATTATGTGGTGTTTAAACCATGGATTAAAGTTCGATGCCGTCAACGACAATCTGCCGGAGAATAAAGAGTATTTCGGAAACAACTGCCGTAAGGTGTGGGCTAACGAGTATTGGGATGATAAAGCGGTTCCGGTTGCGGCGTATGATTGTCCGATTGCGGGGCGGATTATCGAAATAAAGGAGAAACCGGAACCAGAGAGAAAATCTTTTCTACAGAAAATTAAGGAGTGGTTACGAGAATGAGCGAAGAACGCAAAGCCAAATTTATGATGTTGCCAGCACCGCCGGGAACCTGCCCGAAATGCGCGGTAAAACACGATCCGTTGATGCCGCACAACAAAGATAGCTTATTTTACCAGTATGCCTTTTATGCTGAAAACAACAGGTGGCCGACATGGGCGGATGCCATGGCACACTGTCCGCAGGAAATCAAGGACGCGTGGATTGAAGCTCTGGAAAAAAGAGGAATTGCTATAGATGGCGGGCAGAAAGAAGAAAGAGCCTAACGCAGAGCTGCTAAAAACGGTGGCGGAAGCAAAAGCGGCAGGGATGTCATACGGGCAGTATCAGGCAAAGAGGTTTATTGAAGAAGAAATGGCGCGAAAAGAAGAACTAAAGCAGAAAAAACAGGCGGAACATATCGAGACAGCTTGCCGCGAAGCCGGACTTGGCGGGCATGTTATGAACTTTGGAAAAAATCACTTCAAGGCAAGCACGGAAGCCCAAAAAATAATGATGGAACAATTCGCGTCCGGCAAGGTTGTTCCGGCAAAAACCAGTTTCATGTACTGCGACGAGCTTGATATGTGCTTTTTCTACTCCGCGAGCGGAAAAGCTTGTTGCAGCTACTCCGGGATAACAAAAGCCGGTTCGGACGACATTGAACACAATATCGTCCAGGCATTCAAAAGCGCAAAAGCCGTACTGGACAGGATGCAGGAATTGTACATCAAAGATAGACCGTGAAGGGAGCCGACACCATGACAAAGCAATATCATATCGAAACACCAGAGCAGCTAAAGGAGATAAACGCCTTTGCAAAGAGCGGAAGCGCCGCACAGATGGCGGCGGTATGGAGTGCAAAACTTCGGAAGGACGGTGTATCGCCGTGGGACAAGGCGATATTTGCCGTATTTACAACAGAAAACGGAAGAAAAGCCTTTATCGGCAGGAAAGTCGGGGCAGGCATGACGATAAATACAGAACTGAAATACAATCCCGCGTTGAAATACTGCGAGGAACACTTAAAGAAAACCGAGTAACGGTTTTCTCCGGGAATGTGAGCGTAAAAGGCGAACGCGACGACAGGCAGTGTCATGACGAAAACCTCCGCACTGCTTTAGATAATGCCGGTTCAAGTCCGGCCATTCCCTTTATTCTGCGGGTACGGCGTGCTGTAGTGGGCGTTATAGCATGTATATAGCATCGTTATAGCGCTTCCGGTGCGCGAGACGTATGGGTTTTAGGATCGTACTGAACGAAGCCCCACAAGCGACACGGTGTAATTGCGGTTGCGGCAGGCACAAAATCAATCAAGAGGTCGTTCTCTCTGCCTGGCAGCCCGGAAAGACGGGCAATTTTAGGCGAAAGGGGGTATTTTCGCCCTTTTACGGGCTATATCGCGCAAAACATGAATGAAAACATGGAAGAAATAAAGGTTGTTCCACCTTTTCCGGGATCGTGTCCGATTTGCGCGACTGTACACAGACCGGAAGAACCTCACGACAGGGACAGCTTATACTATCAGAACTACTTCCGCAGAAAACATAAGCGCTTTCCAACATGGGCTGATGCAATGAGCCATTGCACGGAAGCCATGAAGGAAGACTTCAAGAAACGGCTTGCGCTGCGCGGAATAGTTTTGAAGGAAGGGAACGAGGAAGGATTATGACAGAGTTAGCCAATACCACGAAAAATGAAGTGGCATTGCTGGACAGTTTGGCGATCCAGGCGAAAACCTGCGTACTCGGTGCGCGGATGAACCTTTTGCAGCTTGGACGCGTACTGACAGAAGCAAAGCCGCTTGTGCCGCATGGCGAGTGGGAAGCGTGGGTGAAGGAAAACGCCGAAATGAGCGTGAGAGCCGCGCAGGGATTTATGCAGGCATATGCCACGTTCGGATTGAACCCCGATATCGCGAAGCTCGGCACTACAAAAACCATGAAGCTTTTGCCGCTTTCTGACGGCGAACGCGAAGAACTCTTTGCCAACAACGATGTGGAATCCATGTCTACCAGACAGCTTGATGAAGCGATCCGGCAGCAGAGGGAGAAAATCGCGCAGGAAGCACAGGCGGCGATAGCGGACGCGAAAGAAGCCGCGCAAAAAGAGATCGACCGGGAGAAACGGGCGAGGATTGCGGCAGAGCAGAGGGCGGAAGCGGCGGAAAGCCGGCAGCCGGAGCTGCCGCCGGAATATGCGGAACGCTTAGAATCGGCAGAAGCCAGGGCAAGAACGGTTCAAAGCATGGCAGATCAGTTTTCTGAACGGGTAAAGCGGTCAGAAGCGGCATTGAGCGAAGCGAAAAGGCAGAATGAAGCACTCCGGCAGGAGATTGCGGAGCGCGACGAACTGATAGAGGAACAGCAGGAGGACTATAACCGCGCACAGGCGGAACTTCTGAACATGAAATCCTCTATTGCGAAGGGCGACGCGGAACGCGTGCCGTTGGATTCCCTTACACCGGATGCTTTTGCAAGAGCCGTCCGGGCATTTATCGGAACTTGTGCCAGAATGCCGCACATGACAGCGGCCTTTTGCACTATGGGGGACGATGAACGGCAGGAATATGACGAACTGTTGCGGACCGTTGAAAGCTGGGCGAAAGACAGCCGCAGGGCACTTGACACGGTGACTGTGGAAGGGATGGTGATTGAGCATGACTGAAAAGAAAACGGCAATTCCGTCGTATTTACCGGACGGCAGCGTGGAAGCACTGGAACCGGCAGAGGGGACGGGCGCAGGGATCATTGTAGAACCGGAAATGATAGGACAGATCATAACGGAACTCATGCGTCCTGTCATGCAGACCATCGGAAAGATGCTCGAAAACAACACGGCCGCGCTTGAACAGCTTTCCGCCGCACAGTCTGTTCAGAACGACCGCCTGGAAGCGCTTGAAAAACAAATCAGGCTTCAAACGCCGGTCACGAGCAAGCAGGTGACGTTTCTTAACGACGCGATCCGGCAGCGGGCGCGTGTCCTTCTGGACAAGAAGGGCATAGAGGACAAGAAAGCCGTCACGAAGCTTGGAAACGCGATCAGGAAAGCGGTGCTTGCCCGTTATGGCATCGGAAATGTCCGTGAAATTCCGAAGCATGAATACAGCGTTGCAATGTCGCAGGTTGAAATGTGGAATGATGTTCTGATTGTTCGGGATGTCGCAAAAGAAGCCAGAGAAAGGGTAGAGCAGGAGGCAGATCATGAAAATCAGTGAAGTATTACTTCCTTGCCCATTCTGTGGAGGAAAGCCGCAGATTATCATTGCACCGACAAACGAAGCGAACGGGATTCCGTGTTATGGCATCGCCTGCAAAGAGTGCCACGTCATGATAGGCACGAACCAGGCGGGCGTGACGGACTTTTATAGAACGCCGGTTGAAGCGGTCAATGTCTGGAATAGAAGAACGGATATTCCAATAAAAATCACAGTGAAGGAATAGATCCATGAAGATAATATGTCCTGAGTGCGGGCGGGTAGACAGGTACTTTTTGAGAGTTCGCACAGCTAAAAGCCTTATCTTTGACGAAAACAAGGAGCCGGACGGAGAAACGGAAGAAATTATTACATATCAATCAAACACGCCGCGCTGTCATTGCGGGAAAAAGGTAAAGATCATGGAGGAAGATAATGCAAATTAAAGACTACCAAGGGCTTGCCATGCGGACAAGCCCGGAAGGGCACGATAGGCAGCTTAACGGGTGCATGGGGCTTATCGGTGAGACAGGAGAGATTGTTGATATCGTGAAGAAATGGAAGTTTCAGAGCGGGGATCATGCGGAGCTGCCGAAGGACAAGTTGATTGATGAATGCGGTGACGTGCTTTGGTACTGCGCGGAACTGGCAACCGGAATGAATGACTTCATGGCCGCACTGTTTCTGGAAAAGAACTTCTTCTTTGAAGATATGCGGGAGATCAACGAGGAAACACCGCTTGAAATCACGGTTACACGCCTTGCCACGATGGCTACAAGACCTGCCATGTATCTATTTGACGGCATACCCGCCGAAGGAAGGGAGATCGGCAGACATTTTTTGGAAGCGTCGGCAAAAGCAGAGATTGTAGGCATCATGTCAACGATCCGCGATATTCTGGAAATTCATTGCGGCGTAACGCTTGAAGACGCTATGGGACACAATATAGAGAAACTTCGCAGGAGGTATCCTGACGGTTTTGACCCGGAAAGGAGCCTGCACCGGAGCGAATAACGGAAAGGCCACACCACTATGAATGTCAATTTTATTAAGCAATTCCGGTTGTTAATGGAATACTCAAAACGAAATAAGTTAAGTAGCTACGAGAGAATGTTCTACATAGCATTATTCTACTGCGTGAATCAGTATGCAATGGCAAGCGAGAACCAGGACTGGCCCGAGACATATTTCCCAGTAAGTAATTCTGAGATTAACAGCTGGACAGGCTTTGACGAAAGAGCGATTCGCAATTTGAGAAACAGTCTCAAACAGCGCGGATTGATTGGCTTTAAAAAAGGTGATGGCAAGAAGCGCGACCCGTCATACCGCTTTTTTTATCTCAAACAGATCGGGTGCAAAATTGTACCCGATAGCAGAACGACCGCAGGCAAAAACGCATACGGTATCCACATCGGGAGCAAAATCGCACCCGATAAAGCGTCTATCGACCACAAATCTGCACCCGATAGTGTAGGTGATAGTGTAGGTGATGGTGTACCCGATAGCGTCGTTATCGACTGCGAATCTGCACCCGATTCTGGCTTTCTTTCTTATAGTGAAAAAAATAAAAAAGAAAAAGAAAAGAAAAATATAAATGGAGAGGGAGAACATCTAATCTTATCTAATCCTATCGGGCTTCCAGACGAAGATACGATGCGATCAGATGGAGATATGATATCGACCACTATCAATCAGACAATCATAGAAGATTATGAAAAGCGGATAAAGAGGAATATCGGTTATGATGATCTGCTCATAACAAACCCGTACGACATTCGCATGATCGACAACATGGTTGACCTGATTGTAGAGCAGCTTCTTTCCAGGTCTGACGAAATAGTTGTATCCGGCAACAGATATCCGGCAGAGATTGTAAAACGCAGGCTTTTGAAACTGGAATACAGCCACATCGAGTATGCGCTGCATTGCCTTAAAAACAACACAACAAAGGTTGGGAATATCAAAAAATACCTCATGGCTACGCTGTTTAATGCACCGGCGACTATTGACGGATATTACACCGCAGAAGTGAACCACGATATGTATGGCGCGCCGGAATAGAAGGAAGGGAACGAAATGTTGGTATATTGCGGAGTTGAAGACTGCGAACACTGCGAGGATGGTATGTGTGAAAATGTATGGCCAATAGGGACCCATGCAATCAGCATAGATGAAAACTATATGGGGATACCGTTCTGCACAGACTTTAAGCAGAGGGAAGAACAGGAGGAAGTATCACAATGTTAAGTCTTGTTTTTATCGGCAATCTGACCGCAAATCCGGAGACCCGTTTTGTAGATACGGCAAACGGACAACAGACGGTATGCAATTTTACCGTTGCGGTAAATCGGGTAGTAAGAGGACAGAAAGCGACAGAATATTACAGGGTATCATGCTGGAATAAACAGGCAGACAACGCGGCAAAGTATCTGCACAAGGGAAGCAAAGTTTGCATAACGGCAAGTACCATATCAGCCAGAGCATACACGGACCGGAACGGCGAAGCGAGAGCAAGTCTTGAAGTTCCGGCGGACGGGATCGAATATCTTTCCAGCAAATCGGACGACCAGCAGGAACAGACACAGCAGGCCGCGCCGCCGCCCGCACCGGTGGACACTGACGGCTTTATGAACATTCCTCCAGGCATTGACGAGGAATTGCCGTTTTGCTGATGGAGGTATGCCGATGGTGGATGTACAGAGGATCGAGCAGAGAAAGGCACGGAAGCGATACGAATGCCAGCTATGCGGAAAAGCCATATTGCCGGGGTGCGAGTATATCCATGAGACATACAAGCACGATGAAGGGTTCAGAACATTACGGCGACATATTCACTGTGACGCAATGCTTGACGCATATAATTCCGAATACAATTTCGACGAATATTATGACGAATGCGAAGTGTCGGAAACGCTGTGGAGCGAACTGTGTAAGCAGATATGTGACGAGGAACAGCAGGACGAGTGTAGCATTGACGACCTTTACGCCTGCGAGTTATGCCAGAGAAAGCTATTGCCGCCGTCGATCCTTGGCACGGCGAAGCAAAGCGTGATAGATAACGACGAAACACTATGAAGAAAGGAGCAAACACCATGAAAGTAACAACCGACATGCCACGAATCTTGCGCTTTATTTACCGCCAGGAGCCGGGCGATCCGCATTACGGGTCCTGTCTTTGGGCGATATTTGACCTTGATCCGGGCAGGGGATTGCTCAACATACAGAGCGATTGCGGAAATTACGCGTACCGCTGGCCGGAACGCGGCATAGACTTTCTGAAGCTGCTTGCCGGTAATATGACAGACAGTTATCTGTTAGGTAAGTTATGCGGAAAACCGAAGGAGTTCAATGTAGAAGCGACCATTGCAACAGTGAGGGAATATCTGAAAGATGCAGAGTATAACGAGGATGAAAAGAAAAACAGGCTATTCATCGACAGGGCCGTGAAACGTCTGGAAAGTGAGTTTTCCGAATATGACCTGTCGGACGAACCAGGCATAGCGGAATTCATTCTGGACAACTGGAATTCCGACAACAACATGGGAATAGATTGCGCGTGGGAATTGGTCAAGAAAGAATACGGGGCATGGCAGAAACGCATAGTTGCCATTTTCAAGGAGCATATCGCACCGGAAATCCGGCTTGCGATCAGTGAGTACGGCGAGGTACCGGAATGAGGATGGAGGGCGACAGGCGATGGAAGGAAGCAGAAAACAGAAAGGCTTTTTACGAAAACCTGATACGGGCCGTAGAAGAATCCGACATGCCATTGCCTGACAGGCACGACGCGGTGACGGCACTGAAAATCCTTGCAAAACCGCACACCGGCAGCAGGAGCGCTGAAGAGTGGATCAGGCGAATGACCATGATTGAGCGCGGGAAGAGGATAAGGGTAAACAATATGCTGCCCTGCCCGTTCTGCGGGTGCGGGATGGAGCTTGAAGAAACCCTTATGATAGACTACCGGACAATCCGGTACGATCCTGTACCGATCAGGAAACACAAACGGGGATGCCAGCTTGAATTTACGGGCGGGGCATTCATAGGGCAGCCGGAAACCATAAAGGCAGCCGTGGAAAAATGGAACAGGAGGGTGTGAATATTGGATATATATACAAAAGACGGCCAGATTATCATGTGTCTGCCAGACAATGCCGTGTGCAAAGCAGCGGGGAAATCTCCGCACGACATTGATAAATGCCCGTTAGGATTTGACAAGTACGACGAGTGTATGTGCATACCGGAAGTATGCAACGAGTATGAGGAACCTGAAACAAACAGGAGAAAGGATTAACGCTATCCCGGTGAAACCGGGTTGCGGCCAGGTGCTAACAAGCCGCGTAAAATTATGAGTTTTGCTATTAGGGATAAAACCCACGAGGATAGAGCTTGAGTAATTGCCACGCTCACGGATAACGTAGTGTGGTGCGTTGAAAGTATGTTGGATGTCAGCAGGGGTAAGCAGCTTTATTGCCGGATACCTCGCGAAAGATATTGACGAATGGATTTACATTGACGTTGAAGACCAGCACCCTGACAGTATGAGGTTTATTGGTGATTGTGAACGGGTGATTGGAAAATCGGTTACGATCCTTAAAAGCCCATATCGGAACGTTGAAAATGCTATAAGGGCAGCGCGGGTAATCAAGCTACAAGGCGGGTTTGCTCCATGCACGGCTTGGCTAAAGAAGCGGGTACGCAAGGAATGGGAAGCACAGCACGCCGACACACATTTGGCGTATGTATGGGGAATGGATAGAACGGAGATAAAAAGAGCAGAACGGTTACAAGAAGGAATGCCGCAGTTTTCACACGAATTTCCACTGATCGACCAGAACATTTCCAAAGAGGCTGCACACTATATACTTAGTGAACTCGGAATAAAAAGGCCAGCCATGTACGATCTCGGATATAACAATAATAATTGTATCGGGTGCGTAAAGGGCGGCATGGGGTACTGGAATAAAATCAGGAAAGATTTCCCCGATGTATTTCAGTCGAGGGCGGCACTTGAAAGAGAAATCGGACATAGCATTTTAAAGGAATGCTATTTAGACGAACTGGAAGAAGGCAGGGGGAAGCAAAATGCCGGAGTAGTGCCGGAGTGTGATATCTTTTGCATGCTGCGGGAAATGGATTGAAAAGAAAGGATAGCCGACATCATGAAAATACAAGAATTTAACGATGTAGGAATAAAAAACCTAAACGACCTGACAAAAGAAGAACTGATTTATTGTATCAAGGGCGCACTTGAACGCGATTGGTCAGCTAAATTCTGGTTCGAAAGACGCTTGATTGAAGTGGCTGATAAAAGGCGGCGGAAAAAGATAGACGAAGACGAAGCAAAAGGGAAAGCATATATAGATGCCGTTAAGGAATACGAAAAGCTACTTGAGCCTTATAAGGGAATGAAAATAGGGGAACTGCCGCCGGAAGTAGTACAAAAAGGCGTGGAATTGGAGAGGGAAGCGAAGAAAGCATGGGAAGCATACTCTGCAACGTTTGAACAGGGGCATGCGTGATGAATAAACAGCCAACACCGAGGATATTGCTTGCAGCGATCCGGGCGAATTGCCTTGAATGCAGCGGCGGCAGCAGAAAGCAGGTGCGGAATTGCGAGATAAAGAACTGCAAGCTGTGGCCGTACCGGATGGGCGAGGATAAGGCAAAGAAACCGAAAGTAGGAGCCGAGAAGTACAAGCAGATAACCGTGTTCGATTTGATGGAGGAACTATATGACAAAGACTGAATTTGCCGCTTATCTTACAGAGCGTGGATATCCGGCAGAGAATGAAAACGGAGTCGTGATGATCCGCAAAGATAAGCCGCTCACAAAGGCGGATTTGAAAGCAGTACGCGACATGATGCACGAAGCGGGATACAACGCGAGTTATGGGCACTCAACAAATGAAAGGCAAGGCTAAAATTATCTGCCGTTACTGTGGCGGGAAGTTGGTTATTGAATATTTCGGTAGTTACGGCGCGGTATATCCGCTAAAACGAAACGGAGAAGAAGGAAAACGAAGGATAAAGAGGATATTGTACGAAGAGAGCGGGAGTGATTACCTGATATATTGTCAAGCCTGCGGCAGGCAGCTGGATGCTACAGAGACAGAAGAGAGGGAAATAGGATGAATGATACAACAAAAACATATTCGGATGGACTGAGGGAAGCATGGGATGTTGCTTACAGAATATCCATGATGAGCAACGAGCAGAAGTATAAAGTGTTTGGTGTTTCGCCACGGGATAATATTTTTGAGGTGTTCAGCGCAGATCATGTTATTGAAACTCTTGGGATAGCAGACGCAGCGCGCAATGACCATATTACAAAAAAGAAGCTGGAAGATTTTATGTATCACCATGGAATCTGCCATCCTGATTTAGACGAAAACGTCCCTGGTAGCCTTGTGCTGGATATTGTCAACGATATCATCAAAGAGCTACTGAGAGCAGGGACGCTGAAAGATTTTTTGGATCAGATATAAAATGATTATTGGATTACACGACAGCGATAATACGGGCTTTCCGAATTATGCGCTTATGAAGATATCCGCCTGGCATAAGGCAAGAGGGGACTCAGTGGAGTGGTTTATGCCGCTCATGCGCTACGACAAAGTATATAGTTCGAAGGTTTTTACATTCACGCCAGAAGATCCATATTTGCCGGAGAATACCATACGCGGAGGAACGGGATACGGAATATATGACACACTGCCAGACGAGATAGATGCGATGTACCCGGACTACAGCATCTATCCTGATTGTGACTATGCTATAGGTTTTTTAACGCGCGGGTGTATCAGAAAATGCCCGTGGTGCATTGTTCCGAGGAAGGAGGGGGGGGGTAAAACCTTATCTTACATGGCGGGAGATCAAACGCAAGGACAGCAGGGATATAGTTTTCATGGACAACAATGTGCTTGCCTGCCAGCACGGGATAGATCAAATGCGGGATATGGTCGGGGAGAATGTGCGCGTAGACTTCAATCAGGGATTAGACGCTCGGTTGATTACGCCGGATATCGCAGAAATATTGGGTGGGCTTAAATGGATAAAGTATATCCGAACGGCCTGCGACACCGACGGTATGCTTGATGTGGTTTTGGAAAAGGCGAAGCTGCTTTCGAGACACGGCGTAAAACCATGGCGGTTATTTGTGTACGTCCTCGTGAAAGACATCCCGTCTGCGGAAAGACGCGTAATTGCTTTGCGCGACGCAGGAATGAACCCGTTCGCGCAGCCATACAGAGATTTTGAAAATAATCTCGACCCAACACCGGAAGCAAAGTATTTCGCGCGCTGGGTGAACAACAAAGCTGTTTTCAAGAGCGCAAAGGCTTTTGAAGAATATAACACAAAAATCAGAGGACACAACAAAGAGAGGATTAAGAAATGAATTTATCAGTCAACACGGCACTTGGAGAATTTACGTTCAAACTGTCACAGACGAGCGTCATTTACCTGCTTGGGCTGGCGCAGCAATTAGAGGATGAAGGAGATGAAAAGATACCGGATTATGCAAAATCAAAAGTTGCTGTTGACGCGGCGGCGCTGGAACACGTAGACGGAAAAGACCTCGGAGAGAGAATCGCAGGACTGCTTAAGCAGCTTGGGATTACCCAAAGAGAGCTTGCGGATCGTATCGGAATAACAGAAGTCTCAATGTCGCGGTATATCCGGGGTGACCGGACGCCGAAAGGGCCGGTCGTTGCAAATATGGCGACGGCCCTTAATACCACAACAGACTATCTTCTTGGGATCGGGGAGAGCAACGAGGAAAAGCAGGAGGAATTATCGCTCCCGGAGGACGAAGCGGAGACACGGGGTTTTGGAGAAGTTTTAGAAGAATTTGAGCAGAAACAGAAACGGGCATGGAACGAAACAGGGGGAGCGGTATACAAACCGGCGGACGGAAAGTATAAAGGGTTTCTGTTTATCAAGTGCGAACATTGCGGAGAGACGCGCGGCTTCTGCGCAAAGCAGCCTATTGATGAATACCGCTGTGATGAGTGCGGCGGCAAAACAAAACTGAAAGACCTGCGCCGGATGTTTCTTGACTGTGAGTGCGGATCACACTACAAGTATTACACCAACGAGACAGCAGAGGTTGTGACAAATAACTGCATCAACTGCGGGTCGCCGGTCGATATGATGCTCAATTCCCGGAGAACAGCCTATGTTTCTATCGGGGGGGG
>Ga0256406_1000799_pt1 | contig 54056 bp, 56 predicted proteins | sample RumenRJG_03DNA_FD_185986 | JGI IMG/M metagenome (GOLD analysis project Ga0256406, IMG submission 185986) | Bovine rumen microbial communities from Lethbridge, Alberta, Canada - RJG_03 | ecosystem: Host-associated > Mammals > Digestive system > Stomach > Rumen | place: Canada: Alberta | collected...
AGCTTTTGGCTTTATGCTTCATGTACGGAAAAGAAATCGTCAGAAGTTTTCGGAAGCGTGCCGACCTATTCTTGGAGAACATACAGACGGATGGGCAGGGAGAATCATCGATTTGCTTGCAGTATTTGCCCTTCTGGCGGGAACAGCAACAACATTTTCTGTAGCTACGCCTCTGATGGCTGCGGCAATTGAGGCGCTCTTCGGAATTACAGTAAATAGAACGATGGTGACAATCGTCATCTTGATCATTACTTGCATAATCTATACCTATAGCCTTCTACACGGAATCAAAGGGATCAGCCATCTTGCGAATGCATGTATGTACCTGTTCTTCGGCTTTTTGATTTATGTGCTGGTATTTGGCGGAGAGAGTAAGTATATTCTTGAAACGGGCTTGGAATCATTTGGCCGAATGATCAATCATTTTGTGGATTTGTCAACATTTACAGATCCTCTCCGTACATCCAGCTTTCCACAAAACTGGACGATCTATTATTGGGCATACTGGATGGTATGGAGCATCGCGGCACCATTCTTCATTGGTCAGATTTCACAAGGACGTACGATTCGACAGACAATATTGGGGGGCTATGTTTTTGGTGTTGGAAGCACATGCGTTAGTTTCATAATCCTTGGTAATTACTCCATGGGGAAACAGATGGCCGGTGTTGCTGACTTTATCGCACAATATCAGGCCGGTGCGAATACCTATGATCTGATCATTAGTATGATAAAGACGATGCCACTCGTGCCGGTGGTATTGATTTGGCTGATCTGCACGATGATCGCGTTCTATGCGACAAGCTTTGACTCCATTGCCCTTATTGGTTCCTGCTACAGCTATAAACACCTAGAGGATGGACAGCAGCCATCAAAGAAGATTGAATTTATGTGGTGCATTCTGTTAATCATACTTCCGATTGCACTGCTGTTCAGTGACAGTTCCATGTCAAATATTCAAAGTGTAAGTATTATAGCAGCTTTTCCTATAGGAATTGTCATGATTTTGATCGTGGTCAGTTTATTGAAAGAACTGAAGAGCTTCTGGACGGAGAAAAATAGAAGAAACAGTTCGCATTCAGAAGAGGAAACATTATGTTAAATTTTACAGTTGGTCCGGTTATGTCGTCAGAAGCAGTTTGTGCTGTAGGCGCAGAGCAGATTCCGTATTTTAGAACACCTGAATTTTCAAATACGATGTTTGAAAATGAAAGGCTGATGCTCAAGTTAGCGAAAGCACCCGAGGGATCTAAGGCGGTATTTCTTACAAATTCTTCAACAGGAGCAATGGAAGCAGTTATTATGAACTGTTTTACGGAGAATGACAACGTTCTGGTAGTTAATGGTGGAAGCTTTGGCACTCGATTCGTTCAGATTTGCGAAATCCATGATATTCCACATACAGAAATTAAACTACGGCATGGGCAGAAACTTACAAAAGAGATGCTATATCAGTATGATGGTAAGCCATTTACTGGGCTTTTGGTAAATGTAGATGAAACTTCGACCGGGGTTTTGTACGATACACAGATGATCGGTGAGTTTTGTAAGAAGAATCACTTATTCTATGTTTGCGACTGCGTATCATCATTCCTTGCAGATCCATTCAATATGGCGGAATGTGGTGCTGATGTTATGCTGACAGGATCACAGAAGGTTCTTGCATGTCCTCCTGGAATTTCTATTGTTGTAATGGCACCTGATGCAGTTGAAAGAGTCAAGAACGCACATGTTAAATCAATGTACTTTAATTTAGCGGATGCTCTGAAAAATATGGAGCGTGGGCAGACACCTTTTACACCGGCGGTTGGAATACTCCGCCAGATCAATACTAGGCTGAAGGAGATTGATGCAGCCGGTGGTGCTGATGTAGAAGTTGCTCGAGTTGCAGCACAGGCAGCTGATTTCCGTGAGAAGATTAAAGATCTGCCGTTTGAAATGGTTTCAGAGTCGCCTGCGAATGGAGTAACGCCGCTTCATCCGCTTCATGCAAATGCCTATGATATTTTTCTGAAGTTGAAGGATGAATATGGTATTTGGATCTGCCCGAATGGTGGTGATATGAAAGATACTATATTCAGAGTTGGCCATATAGGATATCTGAATCATGATGACAATACAACTCTGGTAGAAGCGTTTAAGGATATGCAAAGCAAGGGACTTTTAGGATAAGAAGGAGGACTGATATGATCAAAGTAATTACATATGGTACTTATGACCTTTTACATTACGGTCATATCAAGCTTCTTGAGAGAGCTAAGGCTTTAGGCGATTATCTGATTGTTGGTGTTACAGCGGATGACTTTGACCGGCAGCGTGGGAAAATCAATGTTCAGCAGTCATTAGAAGAACGTATTGCAGCAGTTAAAGAAACCGGAATTGCAGATAAAATTATCATTGAGGAGTATGAAGGTCAGAAGATTGACGACATCAAACGCTATGGTGTGGATATCTTCACGGTGGGGTCTGACTGGGAAGGCTATTTCGACTACCTGAATGAATTTTGCAAGGTTATCTACCTGCCACGAACACAAGGAATTTCCAGTTCAGAAATACGAGCCGAGAAGAGCTCGGTAAAAATTGGAATGATGGGTTATTCCTCTTTTTTGAGCAAGGTCTATAAGGAATCCAAGTATGTTAATGCGGTGGATGTCACATCGTTATGCTCCTCTGATTTTACGAAGCTATTAGATGTAAGAAACGAAATTGCTCAATGTACAGATAGTTATTCCGAGATGCTTGAAAAAGTGGATGCGGTCTATATTTATTCACATCCGGAAGAGCACTATCATGATATCCGCCAGGCTCTTTCGCAGGGAAAACATGTTTTATGTGAAAGCCCTATCGTACTTCAGAAAAATCAGTTTGATGAGCTACTTCAGTTTGCCGATATGAAAAATCTGGTTTTAATGGAGTCAATACGAACTGCCTATATGTTGGCCTATTCCAGACTACTATTGATCATTAAGAGTGGTAAAATCGGCAAAGTTGTTTCGGTTGATGCAACTTGTACCAGCCTTCGAGCTTATGATAGTATCGGCAAAAATAGTAAGAAATGGGGCAGCCTTGCGAACTGGGGACCGACGGCTCTTCTTCCTGTTTTTCAGATATTAGGTACGGGATATAATGGAATGGATTTCTTCTCTATTGAAGATAATGAGTATCCAGAGACTGACGCCTTCACAAAGGTAAATATAAGTTATCCGGATGCCACAGCAACCATTAAGGTTGGTACTGGAGTGAAGTCAGAAGGGGAGCTAATTGTATCAGGAACAAAAGGGTATATTTATGTACCAGCTCCGTGGTGGAAGACGGATTACTTTGAAGTGCGTTACGAACATCCAGAAGACAACAAACGGCAGTTCTATCAGTTGGAAGGCGATGGCATCCGGTATGAATTGGTAGAATTCGCTCATGCAATACAGAAAGGTGATGCAGAATTCTATATTAACCGATATGTTACCGGAGCCATCGTAGATGTGATGGAGAGGTTCACAAATCAGTATTGCCGAGTTTAGGATACCATCGTTCCGCTCCTGAATAAGGTCTGCCATTCTCTTATGAAATTAATTATTTAACAGTAAATCCCTTCTCCTTCAGTGCATCAAGAATTGTCTTCAGAGGTATGCTATGTCTTTCAGCAGCTTCAGGGATTGTTACATGAACTCCCATCATCCTTCTGTGTTCCGGATCTGCCAGGGGAGTAAATCCTAATCCCACAAGGACATCAACTACCTCAGGATATGCATCGCAGATTGATGCAACATTGTCATTTAAATTTATTTCTTTAGCCATTTTTAATATACCTCCTGTTTACTACTGTAAGATCTTTTTAACTATTCTGAGTATAGTATGGTTGGCTATTTTTTCCGTTGTTATTACAACAAGAATGAATTTTTTTAATAAATAAATCAATCAAAGGCTGTTCAGCCTTATTTTTTTTACTAAAAAGAGTTGACAATATTATAGGCATAGTGTACTATTTCAATAGTACAGTGATTGGAGGCGATATAGAGTATGGAATTCAAAAACGACATACCTATCTATCTTCAAGTGATAGATGATATCAAGTCGCGTATTTTGTCCGGAGAGATTCATCCGGGCGAAAAGCTGCCTTCATCTCGTGAGATGGCTGTAATATATGGAGTTAATCCGAATACAGCATCGCGTATCTATAATGAGATGGAAAGACAGGGCATTACATATATGAAGCGAGGTATAGGTACGTTTGTGACAGATTCAGCTGAATATATCGAATTATTAAGAAAACAGGAAGTGAGAAAGATTACAGAGAAATATGTAAGCGACCTCACTAAACTAGGGCTTAAGGAATGCGACATTCAATCTGAGATCAAACAATATTTTATAAATTTGAAAGGATAAAAATATGGAACTTGTATGTCAGAACCTGACAAAAAAGTATTTTAGCCATAAAGCTGTCGACGGACTCAATCTTAAAATCGAGAGCGGGCACATTTACGCATTGCTTGGGCCTAATGGATCAGGCAAATCAACTCTTATGAAGATGATAGCGGGACTTACAAAGCCGACCGAGGGAAGGATCACCCTTGACGGAGAGCCTCTCACATGGAAAAGCAAGGCCGGGATATCATATACACCGACGGAATCGTTTTTTTTCAATTATATGAAAATAGGTGATGTGGCAAGGTATTATGCCGACTTCTTCGAGGATTTCGACGAAGAACTGTTTGACAGGATGCTCTTGGAAATGAATCTGGACAGATCCATGAAAACAAAGAGTCTTTCGTCCGGCATGATGGCGAAAGCAAAGATTGCTGTGTCGTTTGCGAGACGGGCAGAGCTTATAATGCTTGATGAACCTCTGAACGGCGTTGACCTTCTGACACGTGATAGTATTCAGGAACTATTGATAAAATATGCGCCCGAAGATGGATCTATTTTAATATCCAGTCATATGGTTGAGGAACTTGAGAGAATGGTTGACCGGGCGATCTTCATGAAAGATGGTCAGATGGTTATTGATACTGATCCGGAAAAACTAAGGATCAGCGAAGGTCTCTCAATTGCGGACAAATATAGACAGCTCTACAGCAAGGAGGCGTAAATCATGGGAAGAATAATGAAATATGAGATCAGAAAGAGCAGGACTATTTTTATTATAATGGCTGCAATGCTCACTATCCTGGAAGTGTCATTTCTGATTGTTAATAGATTTTCTTATAAAAATGCGATAATTCTGTTTATGATCTTGATAAATTGCGCCTTAATCACATATGTTATGGTTCTTGTAAACGGAGTCAGCATGTTCTCAAGAGATATGAGAGAAAAGTCTGGCTACATGGTTTATATGACTCCTGTGCCGGTATGGCAGATAATTCTCGGAAAGATACTGGTATGCTTCATTTCCGGATCAATACTTTTTGCTCTATATGTGCTTTTGGCATATTTGAATCTGGGTCTTGTGCATCACTCCATGCTGGTTCACGGATCCGCATCAGCCAAGATGTTTGCCACACTGATAAATAATCTCGCAAATGCTGAAACATTTAAGATCATAATCCGAATACTTATCTCTGTTATCACAAGTGCATTCGCACTTGTAAATGCCGCATATCTTTCTATATCCATCGGAAATACAGTGCTCCGCGGCAAAAAAGGAGAGCGGGCAATAAGCTTTGCTGTTTTTATAATAATAATGATCCTGATCTTTATAGTATCAGCCAAGATCGGAGCAATAGGCACCGGAGATTTCGGTATTATCATTTCTTCTCAAGGTCTTTCATATAAGCTTGAGGCGGATTTTTTTAGAGAAATAATTGATAATGTTATGAATGTATTGTTCGGTCTTATTATGTTTATAGGATCTTCATATCTTATCAAGAATAAGATAGATCTGTAGAAGTATTCAAGAAAATATATATATCGGAAAAGAAACTTAAAAAAAAGGCTTGCATTGTTTCACTTTCTCATATATAATGCTTATTGTTGTCGCAAGGAAATACTTAGTGACAACAATTCTGGTTCGTTGGTCAAGCGGTTAAGACGCCGCCCTCTCACGGCGGAAACGGGGGTTCGATTCCCCCACGAACTACTAATTCAATAGCCCAACCCAGCGAAGTACCGGATAACCGGTACTTTTTTTATTCATTGAAAGGGAGGACAAGGCATGGGGAATAAGAACAAATATGTAAGTCTTACATCTTCTTATGTCAATGATATTCTGAAAGGCTCAGATATTTCGCTTGTTGATGTGGAATTCGTCAAAGAACTTGATGATTACTATCTCAGAGTATATATTGATAAGAAGGGCGGTGTTTCCATAGATGACTGCACTGCATTAAGCGAGAAGATGAATGAAATTCTTGATCGCGAAGATTATATAGATGAGCCCTATATATTTGAGGTATCAAGCTCAGGAGACAGGCCTTTTAAGAATGATAATGATTTCGAAAGAAATATCGGCTGCGAGATAGAGGTCAGAACCTATAGCGCCGTAAATAAGGAGAAGGAATTCAGGGGTTATCTCGAGTCCTTTGATAAAGATCATATAGTAATCAAGATAAATGACAAGGAAGTAATTACTCTGGACCGTTCGAATCTGTCGCTGGTCCGAAAGGCTTTTTGATTTAGGAGGAATATTATGTCAGCAAATCAGGACATGTTGGAAGCATTACAGGCGCTTGAAAAGGAGAAAAACATACCGCGTGATGTTATTATAGCGAACATAAGGGAGACACTTCTTACAGCTTGCAAGCAGACATTTGACAGAGTTGACAATATCACTATTAATATTGATCCGGATACATGCGAGTATCATATTATTCAGGAAAAGACTGTTGTTGACACTGTAACAAATCCTGAGACGGAGATAAGCTTACAGGATGCTCAAAATGTTGACGGACATTATATGGTCGGAGATACTTTTCATAAGGAAATTGAATCTCTTGATTTTGGAAGAATTGCAGCAAATGCCGGAAGGAACAGCTTTACATCAGAGCTCCAGAAGGAAGCTAACCAGGCAGTATATGATGAATTCAAATTAAAAGAACATGAGATCGTTACAGGTATTATTCAAAGGCAGAACAGGAACTCCTATAATGTAAATCTTGGAGATGCTGAGGCTATACTTACAGAAAAGGAGCAAATTCCCGGAGAAAGATATCAGCAGGGCGACAGATACAAATTCTTTGTTACAGACGTAAAGAGCACGAAGAGAGAGCCAAAGATCTATGTTTCACGTACTCATCCTGAGCTTGTAAAGAAGCTTTTCGAGCAGGAAGTCTCTGAAATAAGAGATGGCATCGTTGTAATTAAGTCAATCGCCAGAGAAGCCGGCAAACGTACAAAGATGGCCGTTTATTCAACAGATCCCGATGTTGATCCTGTTGGAGCTTGCGTTGGAATGAATGGAGCCCGTGTAAATGCAGTAGTATCCGAGCTGCATAATGAAAAGATAGATATCATAAATTGGGATGAAAATCCTGCAGAACTTATTCAAAATGCTTTAAGTCCTGCAAAGGTAATTTCGGTAATAGCAGATTCTGAAGACAAGACAGCAAGTGTTATTGTTCCTGATTATCAGCTTTCTCTTGCTATAGGCCGGGAGGGACAGAATGCTCGTCTTGCTGCAAAGCTTACTGATTTCAAGATAGATATCAAGTCTGAAACTCAGGCAAGAGAATCAGGAGATTTCCCTGGTCTTGAAGAAGAGTATTATGATGAAGATGAGTATATAGATGACCAGTCTTCAGAGAAGAATGGAGAAAATATATCAGAAGATGAGTAAAGTTCCGGAGAGAAGATGCTTAGGCTGCATGAAAAGTTTTCCCAAGAAAGATCTTATCCGCTTTGTGAAAAGTGATGAGGGGATCTGTATGGATCTTGACCAGAAGAAGGATGGAAGAGGCTTCTATCTTTGCAGGAATGAGTCATGTTTGAATAAAGCTATTAAGAAAAGAGCTTTCGAAAGGGCTTTTTCCATGGATTTAGATATGGGATTTTTTGATTTTATAAGAGAGGAGATGGATTGATGGAAAAAATCTATTCGCTTCTCGGCCTGTGCATGAAAGCGGGGAAGCTTAAAACCGGCAGCTTTCAGGTCGCTGAATCTATAAGGGATCAAAGCGCCTGCCTTGTGCTTCTCTCATCTGAGGCATCCAGGAATACGAAGAAGAAATTTCATAATATGTGTGATTTCTACGGAGTGAAGATAGCCGAGATCGGAACTATGGAAGATATAAGAAAAGGGATCGGTAAGTCCGAAAGGGCGGTCCTTAGTGTAATTGATGACAGGCTTGCAGACCTGGTTTCCGGGCAGCTTGCACAAAATCAATGATTCGGAGGTAATTTATGGCAAAAATACAGGTTTTTACACTTGCAAAGGAACTGAATATCCAGTCGAAGGAAATTGTTACATTTCTTGAGACAAAGGGGATTCATGTTAAAGCTCAGAATAACATTGATGAAGATGCTCAAAAAGCTGTAATGGAACATTTTTCTCCAAAAAAAGCAAGCGAAGATAAGAATATTAATAAGGCCGTGAAGACTGAAAAGGCTGAAACAAAGCCGGAAGGAAAGGCTTCTCCAGAGAAAGCGCAGACTGATGTTAATAAGTCTAAAAAGAAGAAATCTACTATAACGGCAGTTTTTAATGCTCAATATTCAAGAGAAAATTCTGGAAGCAAAAGACATGACACGAGACGGAAACCCGCCCGCAATAATAGTTCAAACGATGTTTACAGGCCCAGAATCAAGCCAAGAGGAGGCCATGGACCTATAAGAGAAGATGGAACCAGGATAGGTGAACCGACTCTTGCTGAGCAAAAAGCAATTGCTGCAAAGAGAGAGGCTGAAGAAAAGGCAAGAGAAGAGAAAAGAAGGGCTGAAGAAGCAGAGAGAGCAAAAGCAGCTTCGAATTCTGCTGAAAATAAGGAAAAAAGACAAGAAAAGAATATCGATCAGGTTCAGAAAAATAAAAATACAGAAAAGCCCGAAAGACATTCTGATAACAGAAATTCCGACAGAGGAGGAAAGAAATTCTCTTCTGACAGAGATAATAAAAATAATAGAAACCAGGATAGAAATCTGAAAAATAACGGAAGAAAGAAATTTAACGATAATCCTGTTTCTGACAATAATCCCAGAAATCAAAAGAAAGCTCATGACAAGAAAAAGAGAAGAGAAGATTTCAAGGATAAGGAGAATGAGCATTTTATCAATCTGGAGAAGAATGGCGGAAAGAAGAAAAAGGCTCCAGAGCAGAAGCCTCAGGAGGAGATCAAGTCTATAAAGGTTCCGGATCAGATCACTGTAAGAGAGCTTGCTGAGAGAATGAAGATGAAGCCGGCAACTATCATCAAGGATATGTTTGCAAAGGCTGTAATGCTCACTATCAATTCAGAAATAAGCTATGACCAGGCTGAAGAGATAGCCCTTGAATATAATATTTTATGTGAACATGAAGAGAAGGTCGACATTCTTAAGGATCTTTTAAAGGATGATGAGGATTCCGAGGCAACTCTTGTTCCACGTCCTCCTGTAGTTTCAGTTATGGGACATGTCGATCATGGTAAGACTTCACTGCTTGACTGCATAAGAAATACAAAGATCACAGAACGTGAAGCCGGAGGTATTACCCAGGCCATTGGTGCTTATGTAGTTAATGTAAACGGAAGAAAGATAACCTTCCTTGATACGCCCGGACATGAAGCCTTTACTGCCATGCGTATGCGAGGCGCAAATGCAACAGATATTGCAATCCTTGTAGTTGCTGCTGATGATGGTGTAATGCCTCAGACTGTTGAGTCAATAAATCATGCCAAGGCTGCCGGAGTCGAGATCATAGTTGCAGTAAATAAGATTGATAAGCCGAATGCTAATATTGAAAGAGTAAAGCAGGAGCTTTCTGAATATGAGCTCATTCCTGAGGACTGGGGCGGAAGCACAGTTTTCGTTCCTGTATCAGCAAAGACTGGTCAGGGTATAGATGAGCTTCTTGAAATGATTCTTCTTACAGCCGATGTAATGGAATTAAAGGCTAATCCCAAGAGAAAGGCCAGAGGACTCGTTATAGAGTCCAAGCTTGATAAGGGAAAAGGTGTAGTTGCAACAGTTCTCGTTCAAAAGGGTACTCTTAATGTCGGTGATCCTGTTTCTGCTGGAAGTTCTTATGGAAAAATAAGAGCTATGACGGACGAAAACGGCAAGAGAGTAAAATCTGTCGGTCCTTCAATGCCTGTTGAGATTCAGGGACTTAATGAAGTTCCTAATTCAGGTGAGATATTTGTAGCTCATGACAGCGAGCGCGAGGCCAGAAACTTTGCCCAGGCCTTTGTTGACAAGGAAAAGACTCGTCTTGTTGAGGAATCAAGAAGCAGGATGTCTCTTGACAATCTCTTCTCACAGGTTAAGGCTGGAGATACAAAGGAACTTGATATCATAGTTAAAGCTGATGTACAGGGTTCTGTTGAGGCTGTTAAGTCTTCGCTTGAAAAGCTTTCCAATGATGAAGTCGTAGTTAAGGTTATTCATGGCGGAGTCGGAGCTATTAATGAGAGCGATGTTGTTCTTGCGACAGCTTCAAATGCCATCATAATAGGATTCAATGTAAGACCCGATGCCGTTGCCAAATCCACAGCAGATCATGAAGGCATAGATATAAGACTCTATAATGTAATCTATAATGCTATTGATGATGTTCAGAATGCCATGAATGGAATGCTTGAACCTGTCTATGAAGAAAAGATCTTAGGACATGGAGAAGTACGTCAGACATTTAAGGCTTCAAAGATCGGTATTATTGCAGGCTGTATAGTAAATGACGGTGTATTCCAGAGAGGCTGCAAGGTCAGACTTTCAAGAGATGGTAATATACTCTATGACGGCGAATTGAGCTCTTTAAAGCGTATGAAAGATGATGCCAAGGAAGTTAAGGAAGGCTTTGAGTGCGGCGTCGTAATGAATGGCTTCAATGACATTCAGGAAGGCGATCAGCTGGAGACCTATACAATGGTCGAGGTTCCCAGAAAGTAGGAGTGATTACTTTTGAGAAAAAACAGTATTAAAAATATAAGGATAAATGAAGAAGTTAAACGAGAACTTTCTGATATTATCCGAAATAAGGTCAAGGATCCAAGGATCGATATGATGACAAGTGTCACCTCGGTTGAGGTGGCTCCTGACCTTAAAACATGCAAAGTCTATATAAGTGTTCTCGGTGACGAGGAGAAACGTGACAAGACCATGGAAGGCTTATTAAGCTCGAAGGGCTTTATAAGGCATGAACTTGCAAGAACGGTCAATTTAAGAAATACGCCCGAAATCACATTCATTGCTGATGAATCTATAGAATACGGCGTAAAAATGTCAAAATTGATTGATGAAGTGGCCGAAGAAGACAAAAAGAATGAGGAATGATCATGGATATCCTTTCTGCAGTTAAAGATCATAAGAGGATCGCTATTGGCGGGCATGTAAGACCTGACGGAGATTGTATAGGCTCATGTCTCGCAGTATATAATTACATTCTTGATAATACTGAAGGAAAGGATGTTCATGTATTTCTGAATGAAATACCTAATCTTTTCAAATTTTTAAAAAACAGTGACAGGATCGAGGAAGCAGGAGAGGCCTTTTCGCCTTTTGATCTTTTTATCTGTCTTGACTGCGGCGATATTTCAAGGCTTGGCAAATCAGAGATTTACTTCAAGGAAGCAAAACATACTTTTTGTATAGATCATCATATTCAAAAGGGGAGCTTTGCTGACATTAACGATGTTGATCCTGAAAACAGCAGTACTTGCGAAATGGTCTTTGACAGGATGAATAAAGATCTTATTGATGAAAAGATCGCAGAATGCCTTTATTCGGGCATTGTCACCGATACCGGAGTATTTCAATATTCCTGTACAAAGAGTTCTACCATGAAAGCGGCCGCATTCCTTATGGATAAGGGAATACCATATCCTGAAATAGTAAATCGGGTATTCTTCGAAAAGACATTTGAGCAAAACCAGGTTCTGGGCTATGCACTTATGAACGCAGAGCTCTATCTTGATGGACGTGTCATTGTTTCATATATTCCTTCTTCGATCATGAAGAAGTACCATGCTCTCCCCAAGCATATGGAAGGAATCGGCGCAGCTTTAAGATCAACAAAGGGAGTCGAGGTTTCGGTTTTTGCCTATGATACTCTTGAAAATACTCTTAAGGTAAGCTTAAGAGCAGGAGAGACAAAGGTAAATCTTTCCGATATAGCTTCTCATTTCGGAGGCGGCGGACATGCGAAGGCCTCAGGATGTTTAGTCAAAAAACCTTTTGAAAATTTCAGGGACAAGGTCCTTGAACTAATTGCTGAAGAAATTTAAAGGGATACTAAGGTATCCCTTTTTTTACAGAGGAAAATAATATGAAAAGCGGGTTCATTTTGATAGATAAACCCACAGACAGAACAAGTTTTTCGGTAGATTCTGCTGTAAAGAAACTTTATAATACAAAAAAAGTCGGCCATTCCGGTACTTTGGATCCACTTGCTTCAGGTCTTCTTCTTATAGGAATAAATAAGGCTACTTTAGCCTTTTCGATTCTTCCAGAGACAGATAAATGCTACGAAGTAAAAATGAAGCTCGGCGTGAGCACGGATACTTATGATATTACAGGACAGATCCTGTCCGAACATGAGATAGTCATGGATCAAACTATTATTGAAAGCGTCATAATGGGCTTTGATAAGGGCTATGATCAGATTCCGCCCATGTATTCCGCCAGGAAAAAGGATGGAATAAGACTTTATGACCTGGCAAGAAAAGGCAAAGTGGTCGAAAGAAAAGCAAATTTTGTTAAACTTTCTATAGAGGATATTTCCTTTGATCTTCCCTTTGTCTCATTCAAAGTTACATGCTCAAAAGGAACCTATATAAGGAGTCTTGTAAATGATATTGGGGAAAAGCTTGGCTGTGGAGCAGTAATGACAGAACTTCGGCGTATTAAATGCGACGGATTTGATCTTAGTGAAGCCTATAAGCTCGAGGAACTTTTTTCAATGTCAGAAGAGGAAAGAGAAGAGAAGCTGATAAATTTGGACAGCCTTTTCATGGACTTTCCGCCTCTTCATATTAAAAATGGCAAGGACAGATTCCTCTTGAATGGAAATGCACTTGATGCGACAGACTTTATTGAAAAAGAGATAAATAACGGAATCTCAAGGATTTATCAAAGCGATGGTAAATTTGCCGCTCTCTACAAAAAAGATAAGGATATCTTAAAACCTTTTAAAATGTTTATTCAGGAATGATTCTCATGAAGATTTATACAGATTTTTTTCAGGAACATATTGAAAAAGGCACTGCAGTTACCATTGGAAAGTTCGATGGCTTTCACAGGGGTCACAAGAAGCTGCTTGATCTTATAAAAAATGAGAAAAAACTCGAGTCTCTTGTAGTCACTTTTTCTACTTCGCCGCGTGTCATTCTTTCTGATGCAGAAAACAAAAATCTCTGTACAGATAATGAAAGGCGTCTCATCCTTGAAAACGAGAAGATAGATGATCTTCTTGAATGCAGCTTTGACAAGCGCTTTTCAGAGACAGAGCCTGAAGAGTTTATAAGGATACTTCTTTCTAATTACTCTATGAAATTTCTTGCAGTTGGTTCTGATTTTACTTTTGGAAGATGCGGAGCCGGAAATACGGAATTATTGAAGAAACTTTCAAATAAGTATTCTTTTAAGCTTCTTGTAATTGATAAGATAAAAGATATGGGCAGGGACATAAGCTCCAGCTTCATAAGAGAAAAAATAAAGGCCGGAGATGTTGAAGCCGCTGAGGAATTACTGGGCTATCCTTATTTCATAGTCGGGAAAATCGTTCATGGAAGGCATCTTGGTACATCTATGGGGATCCCTACCATAAATCTTTTTCCTCCACTTGACAAGCTCCTGCCTCCGAAAGGAGTTTATTTTACCAGGACAGAAATAGATGGGAAAATAATAGATGGAGTCACAAATATAGGAGTAAGACCTACAGTTGATTCATCAGGAAAGCTCACGGTCGAGACCAACCTTTTATATGAAGGCGGTGACCTCTATGGAGAGACAGCCATAGTAAGATTTTATTATTATGAAAGACCTGAGCAGAAATTTTCTTCTATCGATGAATTGAAAAACAGGATCGAAATGGACAGAAAAGAAGCTTTGGCATTTTTTCAAAACCTTAGTTTACAAGACTAGCATTCTATGATAGAATTTCAATGTTGCTTACCTGGGTTAAGTGAATGGAATATCCGACCTTTCACATGATTCGGGCTTTAAATTTGATTGGAGGATAAAAATGATTTCTAAAGAGAAGAAAACAGCTGTAATCAACGAGTATGCACGTACACCCGGTGATACAGGTTCACCTGAAGTACAGGTTGCAGTTCTTACAGAAAGAATCAAGGAGCTTACAGAACATCTTAAGGTTAATCCTAAGGATAATCACTCAAGAAGAGGACTTCTTAAGATGGTAGGTAAGAGAAGAAGACTTCTTGCCTACTTAAAGAAAGTTGACATTGAGAGATATCGTTCGCTTATTGAGCGTCTTGGACTTAGAAAGTAATTTTTTAGAGCGAAGTATGGTAACATATTTCGCTCTATTTTTGGTTATAGTATTTTTTGACGTTAGGAGACGAAGTGATGGTAAAGACATTCAAAATGGATCTTGCGGGAAGAGAGCTTTCCGTTGAGGTTGGAAAAGTTGCAAAGCAGGCTAATGGTGCGGTATTCATAAGATACGGCGAGACAACAGAGCTCTGCACCGCAACAGCAAGCGATGCACCAAGAGAAGGAGTTGATTTCTTTCCCCTTTCTGTAGATTATGAAGAGAAATTTTATTCTGTCGGAAAGATTCCCGGCGGTTTCAAGAAGAGGGAGGGAAAGGCTTCAGACAATGCCATCCTTACGTCACGTGTTATCGATCGTCCTATGCGTCCTCTTTTTCCAAAGGATTACAGAAACGATGTTACACTTAATAATCTTGTAATGTCAGTAGATCCCGACTGCAGACCTGAGCTTGTAGCAATGCTTGGAACTGCAATTGCAACCTGCATTTCTGATATTCCTTTCGATGGTCCCTGCGCTATGACACAGGTTGGAATGAAGGACGGCGAATTTATAATCAATCCAAGCCAGAAGGATTGGGATGATGGGGATCTTAGGCTTACTGTCGCATCAACAAGAGAAAAAGTAATAATGATCGAGGCCGGAGCAAACGAGATTCCTGAGGCCAGGATGATCGAAGCTATCTACAAGGCTCATGATGTAAACCAGGAAATAATAAAATTCTTCGATACAATTATTGCTGAAGTGGGTAAGAAGAAGAGCGAATACGAGCATTATGAAGTTCCTGCCGAGATGTTCGAGAAGATAAAGGAGATCGTTACTCCTGCCGAGATGGAAGAGGCTGTCTTTACTGACGATAAGGAGAAGCGGGATGAGAACATCAAGGAGATCACCGAAAAATTAAACGAAGAATTCCAGGATAATGAAGAATGGCTCAAGTTTGTTCCTGATGCTGTTTATCAATATCAGAAGAAGACTGTAAGAAAAATGATCTTAAAGGATCATAAGCGCCCTGACGGAAGAAGGATAGACGAGATCAGACCTCTTTCTGCAGAAGTTGACGTAATCCCCAGAGTTCATGGTTCAGCACTTTTCACAAGAGGCCAGACTCAGATATGCGATGTGGTAACGCTTGCCCCTCTTTCTGAAGTACAGAAGGTAGACGGACTTGATCCTAATATCACAGAGAAGAGATATATACATCAATACAATTTCCCTTCATATTCAGTTGGAGAGACAAAGCCTTCAAAGGGACCTGGAAGAAGAGAGATCGGACATGGAGCTCTTGCAGAACGTGCTCTTATTCCTGTTCTTCCTAGTGTTGAGGAATTCCCCTATGCTATTCGTGCCGTATCTGAGACATTTGAGTCAAATGGATCTACATCAATGGCTTCAACATGCGCTTCCTGCATGTCTCTTATGGCAGCCGGCGTTCCTATAAAGAAGATGGTAGCCGGAATCTCCTGCGGACTTGTTACCGGAGATACAGATGATGACTATATAGTTCTTACAGATATCCAGGGACTTGAGGACTTCTTCGGAGATATGGACTTCAAGGTAACAGGTACAAAGGATGGCATCACAGCCATTCAGATGGATATTAAGATCCATGGTCTTACCCGTCCTATAGTAGAAGAAGCTATAAGAAGAACAAGAGAAGCAAGATTTTTCATCATGGATACCTGCATGTCAAAGGCCATAAGCGAACCGAGACCTCATCTTTCAAAATATGCTCCTAAGATCGTTTCACTTCAGATCGATCCTGCTAAGATCGGTGATGTAGTAGGACAGCGTGGAAAGACAATTAATGAGATCATTGCAAGAACCGGTGCCAAGATAGATATCACTGATGATGGCAGAGTAGATGTTTGCGGAACAGATCAAAAGGGTATCGATGATGCCGTTGAGATGATAAAGATAATTACTACTGATTTCTATCAGGGACAGATCCTTACAGGAAAGGTAGTAAATATCAAAGAGTTTGGAGCATTCCTTGAATTTGCGCCCGGCAAGGAAGGAATGGTTCATATTTCAAAGATAGCTAAAGAGAGAATAGATCACGTTGAAGATGTTCTTACACTTGGTGATGTGGTTAAGGTCGTCTGCCTTGGCAAGGATAAGATGGGACGTGTATCATTCTCAATTAAGGATGTTGAGCAGTAATTCATGGAATTAAATGTACATCTGGATGCATTTGAAGGTCCTTTGGACCTTCTTTTGCATTTAATAGATAAAAATAAGATCAATATCTACGATATTCCCATTTCTGAAATAACTGATCAGTACATGGAGTATCTTAAGGATGCCGAACGCTATAATCTTGAGATAGCGAGCGAATTTCTGGTCATGGCATCAACTCTTCTTGACATAAAATCCCGCATGCTCCTTCCGCGTGAGGAAAACGAAGAAGGAGAAGAAATAGATCCAAGAGAAGAACTGGTTCAAAAGCTGGTCGAATACAGAATGGTAAGAACGCTTTCAAATGAACTTTCTCTTATGCAGGAAAAACAGGCCTGCTGCTACAGAGACCCAAGTATTCCAGACGAAGTAAAGCAATATGAAGAACCCGTTGATCTTGATGAACTTATGGAAGGGATCACTCTGGAGCATCTTCAGAAGATTTTTGAAGGAGTTCTTCGCCGCAAGGAATCAAGACGCGACCCCATAAGAGCAAGATTTGGCGACATACCTAAGGAAGAGGTCCCTCTCGAGAAAAAAATGCTTGAATTAAGGCAATTTATTTCCTGCCATACAAAGTGCATGATGAGAGAGATGCTGGACAGGTCATCCACAAAGATGGATGTAATAGTCACTTTTTTAAGTATCCTTGAACTAATAAAAGATGGTACGATAATTGTCCGACAGGAAAAGACGTTTGACGACATCTATATTGAGGAAAGATCGAAGGAGGCTACTTCGTGATATGGAAAGAAGCAAGAAAAAATCTATAATAGAGGGAATACTTTTTACTTCAGGCGACAGTGTTTCTGTTGATTCCATAGGAAAGGCTCTTGGTCTTCCAAAAGACGAGACAGAGGAACTGATAAAAGAACTTGCGCAGGAATATGAGGAAAATGACCGCGGCATCAGAATACAGAAGATAAATGATAATTATCAAATGTCATCTTCAAAAGATATATATGAGTATCTGGTAAAGATAGCCAGACAGCCTAAGAAATATGTTCTTTCTGATGTACTTCTTGAAACACTTTCCATTATTGCCTATAAACAGCCTGTAACCAAGGCAGAGATAGAGAAGATAAGAGGAGTTTCCTCCGATCATGCAGTAAATCGTCTCGTACAGTTCGATCTTGTAAAGGAATTAGGCAGGATGGACGCACCTGGAAGACCTATGCTGTTTGGAACAACTGAAAATTTCCTAAGAACATTCGGTTTGTCCAGTATGGATGATCTTCCAAGACTTGATCCTGCAGAAGTTGAAGAATGGAAAATTCAGGCGGAAGAAGAGGCATATGAAACTATTTCAGACGAAAACATCGAAGGTGAAAAATCTTCAAATGACGAAAAGGCCTGATACTGAAATAAAGTAAACCCATAAATGATAATTTTTTAACATAATCATTGAATTTAACTCTGATTTGGCATATATTAATGTCGTGAGTTTTAAATTTATAGTAATGGAGGAAGACAAGATGAGTAATGGCAATTCTAGTCCTGCCATGAGACGTATCGAAGAACTTCTCGATGAGAATAGTTTCGTTGAACTCATGTCTGAAGTCACATCAAGAACAACTGATTTTAACGAATCAAAGTCTCTTACACCTTCAGACGGCGTTATTACAGGGCATGGACTTATTGATGGAAATCTGGTATTTGTTTACAGCCAGGATCCCGAGGTTTTGGGCGGCACAGTAGGCGAGATGCATGCAAGAAAAATTGTTTCTGTATACAGAGACGCTATGAAAGTCGGAGCGCCTGTTATTGGCCTTATTGATTCCCAGGGAGTGAGACTTCAGGAATCATTCGACGCAGAAACTGCTCTCGGAAATCTTATTGCAGCAGCCGGTGAGGCATCGGGCACTGTACCTGTGATCACATGCGTGATGGGACAATGCGGCGGCGGACTCTCGGTTCTCGCAGGACTTTCAGATTTCACATTCATGACTGACAAAGCCGAATTATTCTTAAATTCTCCTGACAGCATAAAGGGTAATAAGGGAGAGGACACAAGCAGTGCTGATTTCCATTCCAGGAAGACAGGACTTGCCATGAAATGCGATAATGAGGAAACACTTTTCGGTAAAGTACGTACTCTTGTCACACTTCTTCCTGCTTCATGCGACGAGGGAAACAGAGTAGAGTCATGTGATGATGACTTAAACAGAGGAGTCTCTCTCGAGGATAAGCTTGCAGATCCCATGGCTTTTGCAATTGAGACAGCTGATGACAACAAATATTTTTCAATAAATGAAGAATATGGAAAGTCAATGGAGACCGGCTTTTTAAGGCTTAATGGCGCACTCGTTGCCTTTATAGGAAACAGAGAGCAGGATGAGAATGAAAGCGTTCTTTCTACATCAGGAGTAGAAAAGGCTCTTTCAATGGTTAAATTTGCAGATGCTTTTAATATTCCTATTCTTACACTTACAAATGTAACGGGCTATGACAGAACAGTTCATAGCGAATATTCTCTTTTAAGAAAGCTTTCAGGACTTGTTTGTGCATTTGCAGATGCTGATGTTCCAAAGATCAATCTCTATACAAAAAAGGCATATGGCTCAGCCCTTGCCCTTATAAATTCAAAATCTCTCGGAGCTGATATTTGTTATGCTTATCCTGACTCTGATCTCGGAATTATGGACAGCACAAAAGCTGCAAAAATAATTGCCGGAGATAATGGAGATCTCGATTCTGTAAGAGAAGAATTTGAGGACAAGGCATCAGGAGTGCTTAATGCTGCAAGACGCGGTCTTGTTGACAGAATTATTAATAAGGCTGACACAAGAAAGTATCTAAATTCAGGCTTTGAAATGCTATACAGTAAAAGAGAAAAATTAAGCATTAGAAAGCACAGTACTAAATAGAAAGGCAGATTATGAAAAAGAAAATTTTTGGAGCGATTCTTTCTCTTTTCGTGATCTTTACTCTTAGTGCATGTGGTTCTTCAATTAATTCACAGAAAGAAGTCTATGGTGTCAAGAGAGATTCCATTATAGAGAGCATGGAAAAAACAGCTCTCCAAGTTAATGGCCTTTCTGTGAAGGAAATCAAGAAATATCAGGAAGCTTTCCAGCAGCAGGCTGATACAGCTACAAATGATGCTGACAAGGATTCAGCTGAGATGTATCTGTCTCTTTTCGACAATGTACTTAGCCATAAAGATGAGCTTGGTACATTCAAGGGATTTGAGACATTCAAGATTTCAAAATCCGGCAAGACAGTAACCTGCACTTTAAGAGAGAATTTCTCAAAGAGAGAATGTGATTTCGTTTATGTTTATACAGTAGTAAACGATGGAATGAAGCTTACCGGCATGAATCTTACTCCGGTATATTCACTCGGCGAGACAATGTCAAAGGCAGGCTGGAATGTTTTGATGGGAATGGGAATAGTTTTCATTGTCCTCATTATAATTTCACTTATTATCTACGCCTTTAATGTCTTCCCTTATATCGAGAAGAAGATGAAGGAAAAAAACAAGGCCGTGGAAAATACAGAAGTAAAAGAGCCTGTTTCTACTGAGACCATGGACGATGAGCTGAATAATGAAGAACTCGTTGCAGTGATAGCAGCTGCTGTTGCATCATTCAGCGGAGAATCCACAGACAGCTTTGTCGTAAGATCAATAAAGAAAAGATATTAAATCCTTAAGGAGAGATCTGAAATGAAAAATTATACAATCACAGTAAATGGAACTTCATATGATGTAGTTGTTGAGGAAAAAGGGTCCAATACAGAAGCAAAGCCTGCTGTTCAGGCAGCTCCTGCTCCTAAGAAGCCGGCTTCTTCAGGATCAAAAGGAAAGATTGAAGTAAAGACTGAGGCTCAGGGCAAGGTATTCAAGATTAATGTAAAGCCCGGACAGGCAGTTAAGAGAGGAGAGGGCATTATCGTTCTCGAAATAATGAAGATGGAGACACCGATCACAGCTCCTCAGGACGGAACCATAAAGACTGTTGAGGTAACAGAAGGACAGCAGGTTGATAACGGAGACCTTCTCATCACAATGGATTAATACTTTGGAGGAATGAAATGAGTTACTTTCTTGAAACAATGGGAAACCTTGTTCATCAGACGGCTTTTTTCAATCTTACAGTAGGTAATTACATCATGATCCTTGTGGCATTCGTACTTCTTTATTTTGCAATCAAGAAAGAATACGAGCCGCTTCTTCTGGTGCCTATTGCATTTGGAATGCTCCTGGTCAATATTTTCCCTGGTATTATAGCCAGCCCTGCTGAAACCTCAAACGGGGTAGGCGGACTTCTATATTATTTCTATTCACTGGATGAATGGTCTATCCTTCCTTCGCTGATATTCCTTGGCGTTGGAGCCATGACAGATTTCAGTCCTTTGATAGCGAATCCTGTCAGCTTCCTCCTTGGAGCCGGAGCTCAGTTCGGAATCTTCACAGCCTATTTGCTTGCTATTCTTTTTGGATTCAGTGATCAGGCTGCCGCAGCAATTTCAATTATCGGCGGTGCCGATGGACCTACATCAATTTTCCTTGCCGGAAAATTAGGTCAGACTCAGCTTATGGGACCCATAGCAGTCGCTGCTTATTCATATATGTCACTTGTTCCTCTTATTCAGCCTCCTATAATGAAGCTTTTTACAACAAAGAAGGAACGTTCTATTCATATGCAGCAGCTCAGACATGTGTCAAAGCTTGAGAAAATTCTTTTCCCTATAGTTGTTACTGTTGTTGTCTGCCTTATACTTCCTACGACAGCTCCTCTGGTCGGAATGCTTATGCTGGGAAACCTTTTCAAGGAGTCAGGTGTAGTAAGACAGCTCACTGATACAGCCAGCAATGCCATGATGTATATTGTTGTAATCCTTCTCGGAACATCTGTCGGAGCTACGACGAGTGCTGAAAATTTCCTTAACATAAGCACAATAGAGATAGTTATTCTCGGACTTGTTGCTTTTGCGGTAAGTACAGCATCCGGCATCCTTTTAGGAAAATTATTATGCTGGATCACTCACGGAAAGATAAATCCTCTGATTGGTTCGGCCGGTGTATCTGCCGTTCCTATGGCTGCCCGTGTTTCACAGAAGGTCGGTTCAGAGGAAGATCCTACAAACTTCCTTCTTATGCATGCAATGGGACCTAATGTTGCCGGAGTTATCGGAACTGCTGTAGCAGCCGGTGTCTTCATGGCAATATTCGGAGTTAGATAAAGGAGTTTAAAATGTCTGAAGATATTAAGAAAAAACCTTTAAAAATAACAGAAACCGTCCTTCGTGATGCTCATCAGTCTCTTATAGCAACACGAATGACTACTGAAGAAATGCTTCCTATTGTTCCTGTAATGGACAAGGTTGGATACAATGCAGTAGAGTGCTGGGGTGGTGCGACATTTGATGCCTGCTTAAGATTCCTTCATGAAGATCCATGGGAAAGACTGAGAAAACTTCGTGACGGATTCAAGCACACAAAGCTCCAGATGCTTTTTAGAGGACAGAACATACTTGGATACAAGCCTTATGCGGATGATGTAGTTGAATATTTTGTACAGAAGTCCATAGCAAACGGAATCGATATCATCCGTATCTTCGACTGTCTTAACGATCTAAGAAATCTTGAGACAGCAGTGAAGGCTGCCAAGAAGGAAGGTGGTCATGCTCAGGTCGCACTTTCATATACACTTGGTGATGCCTATACTCTTGACTACTGGACAGAGAAGGCAAAAGCTATTGAGGAAATGGGAGCCGACAGTATCTGCATCAAGGATATGTCAGGTCTTCTTGTTCCTTCAGAGGCAACAAAACTTATACAAGCTTTAAAGAAGGCCACAGATCTTCCTATTGAGCTTCATAACCATTACACATCAGGTGTAGCATCAATGACATGCATGAAGGCTGTTGAAAGTGGTTGCGATATCATCGATACAGCGATATCACCTTTCGCTATGGGCACATCTCAGCCCGCAACAGAGGTTATGGTAGAAGCCTTCAAGAATACACCTTATGATACAGGACTTGATCAAAAGCTGCTTGCAGAGATAGCCGATTACTTCCAGCCTATTCGTCAAAAATATCTTGATAACGGAAGAATGTCAACAAAGGTTCTCGGTGTAAATATCAAAACACTTCTTTATCAGGTTCCTGGTGGTATGCTTTCAAATCTTATAGGTCAGCTTAAGGATCAGGGCAAGGAAGACAAGCTCCAGGAAGTTCTGGAGGAAGTTCCCAGAGTAAGAAAAGATCTTGGTGAGCCGCCTCTTGTTACACCTTCTTCACAGATTGTAGGAACTCAGGCAGTTTTCAATGTTCTTATGGGAGAAAGATATAAGGTAGTTACAGATCAGACCAAGGATCTTCTTCTCGGAAAGTACGGAAAGACTGTAAAGCCTTTCAATCCTGAAGTTGTAGAGAAAGCTCTTGGACCTGACAAGGACAAGGCGATAACATGCCGCGCAGCTGATCTTATCGAACCTCAGCTTCCAAAGATGGAAGAAGAGGTTAAGAGATGGAAGAGACAGGATGAGGATACACTGACATATGCTTTGTTCCCTCAGGTTGCTGTCGATTTCTTCAAATATAGAGAGGCACAGGATACAGGAGTAGATCCTAAGAAGGCATCATCGGAGAATAAATCCTATCCGGTATAATTAATGAATAATCTTAATGATCTTATTGAAAGAATCAATTTAAATTACAAGAGCTTTTCCAAAGGACATAAGCTTCTTGCAGATTACATTGAGAAAAATTATGATAAAGCTGTTTTTCTGACTGCGGCCTCTCTCGGTGAAGTCGTCGGAGTAAGCGAGTCTACCGTAGTCAGATTTGCCATGAACCTCGGATACAAGGGCTACCCTGAATTTCAGAGTGCCCTCGAGGAAATGGTAAAAACCAAGCTCAATTCCATCCAGAGAATGGAAGTATCAAAAGAGAAACTTAGCAATTCTGACATTCTTGAAGGAGTCCTTCGTGAAGATGAGGAACTCATAAAGGATACAAGGAATTTTACAGATAAGAGATCTTTTGAAAAAGCAGTGAATATTCTTCTTGAAGCAGAGCATGTTTATGTGATCGGTATCCGTTCCTGCGAACCACTTGCAGAATTTTTTGCCTTTTATCTTAATTTGATAAGAAAAGATGTAATAAATTTACGCACCAACAGCACCAACGAGATATTCGAACAGATGATCCATATTCAGGACAAAGATGCCATAGTCTGCATATCATTTCCAAGATATTCCAAACGCACCCTTATGGCACTGGAATTTGCAAGATCCAGGAATGCGAAAACTATAACTCTTACAGATAGTATAAATTCACCGCTCAACAATTATAGTACTTGTAATCTCCTTGCTAAATTCAATGTGACTTCTTTTGTGGATTCACTTGTAGCTCCCTTAAGCATAATAAATGCTCTTCTTACAGCAGTGAGCTTTAAGAAAAGAAATGATGTAACAAAGACTTTGAGTTTCCTTGAGGATATATGGAAACAGTATCAGGTCTATGAAAACGACGAAATAGAAGATAAGGAATAGTATATGCACCGGGTTATAGTTATTGGAGGCGGAGCCGCCGGACTCATGGCCTCATACAGCGCCTCTCTTACATGTCCGGTCATTCTTCTTGAAAAAAATGAAAAGCTCGGAAAGAAGATATATATAACAGGAAAGGGCAGATGCAATTGCACCAATGCCTGTTCTATGGATGATTACATATCTAATTATGTTTCAAATCCGAGATTTACATATAGTATGTTAAGATCATTTACTAATCAGGATCTTATAGATTTTCTTGAAGCCAATGGTACGAAGACCAAGGTAGAAAGAGGGAACAGAGTTTTCCCCGTAACTGACCATGCGTCTTCCGTAACAAAGGCTTTTTCTAATGCCTTAAAGAAGAATGATGTTGATATTCGTCTTAATAGTGAAGTAAGCGATATACTTTTTTCACCTTTAGATGATACGAAATATAAATTGAAAATAGACGGAGTGAGACTAAAAGATGGTAAGGAACTAAAATGTGACTCACTTGTGATAGCGACAGGAGGACTTTCTTATCCTCTAACCGGTTCTACCGGTGATGGATTCAGGTTTGCCAAGGAGTGCGGTCACACGATCACGAAGCTCAGGCCATCACTTGTTCCCTTTATATTAAAAGAGGATGTGTCATCTCTGGAAGGCCTTTCTTTAAGAAATGTTGAACTCTGTATAAAATATAATAAATCTAAAACCTACAGGGAAAGAGGCGAGATGGTCTTTACACATGACGGGATCTCGGGACCTCTTGTTCTTACAGCAAGTGCTTTACTTAATAAATATCTTGATGAAGGCGCGCTTACAGGTTATATTGATCTAAAGCCTGCACTGGATGAAGAAACGCTTGACAAGAGACTCATAAGAGAACTTGAAAGCAGGCATAATCAGGATATAAAAAATGTACTCTCATCTCTTCTCCCCGCAAAGCTGATACCTGAATTCATAAGACGGCTTGGCATTGATCCAAATATAAAAGCTCATGATTTTACAAAAGAGCAAAGAAAAAGAACTGTCTTTTTACTTAAGCATTTTTCCTTTACCATTAAGGGGTATGGATCATATAATCAGGCTGTTATCACACAGGGTGGAGTTAGTGTAAAAAACATAGATTCAAAGACAATGGAATCGAAGATAGTTAAAGGACTTTTTTTCGCCGGAGAAATTATCGACGTAGACGGATTTACAGGAGGTTTCAATCTCCAGTTCGCTTTTTCCAGCGGCTATCTTGCAGGAATTAATGCCTCTAAAGAAAGGAATCAATAATGAAGATCGCAATTGATGGACCTGCCGGAGCAGGAAAGAGCACTATAGCCAGAAAAGCTGCAGCAAAACTTGGTTTCATCTATGTGGACACTGGTGCAATGTACAGAAGCATAGCACTTTTTATGCTGGATCAGGGCATTGATCCTTTAGACAAAGAAAAAGTTGAGGCAAATGTTAATAGAGCCGACATCAGGATAAAGTATATTGATAATGAACAGGTTATTTTTCTAAACGGAGAAAATGTTAATAAGAGGATACGCACACCTTTAGTGAGCCAGGCTGCAAGTTCCACCAGCCGCTATGCCAAGGTAAGGGAGCATCTTCTTTCACTTCAGCGTGACATTGCTTTGAAAAACTCCGTTATAATGGATGGAAGAGACATAGGAACAGTTATCCTTCCTGATGCTGAAATAAAGATCTTCCTCACGGCAAGTCCTGAAATCAGAGGCGAAAGAAGATATAAGGAATTAATTGAAAAAGGCGAGAGCGCCAATCTTTCAAAGATAATTGAAGATATTAGAAAGCGTGACAAAAATGACAGCGAAAGAGAAAATGCTCCTCTAAAAAAAGCCGACGATGCGATACTTATAGATTCTTCAAATATGACTATTGATGAAGTGGTAAATACTATCACAGATCTTGCCAAAGAAAAAAGAGGTTAATTAATGAAGATAATCACAGCTGATTCGGCAGGTTTTTGCTTCGGAGTAAAAAGAGCTCTGGAAACAGTAGAATCCGAGATCGATAAGAAAGATTTTCCTATCTATACCTATGGCCCCATTATCCATAATGAGATCGTCGTTGATGAGCTTAAGAAAAAAGGCGTAGACGTCATGGAACCCGGGGAAGATTTCGAAGATGATAAAAGGACTGTTATAATAAGATCGCACGGAGTTCCGGAGAAGACAATAAAAGAGCTTGAACAAAAAGGCTGTAATTTAGTTAATGCAACATGTCCCTTCGTTCAGAAGATCCAGCATTCAGTTAAGAAATACGATTCCGAAGGCTATAATATTGTAATCACAGGAGATGATTCTCATCCTGAAGTTCAGGGGATAATCGGCTGGATACCTTCAGGAAAATATATTGCTGTTCATACAACTGAAGAAGCAGAAGAACTTCCCTTTAAAAAAGGGGATAAGGTCTGTGTGGTTTCTCAAACAACCTTTAATTACAATAAATTTGAAGATATAGTTGAAATAATAAAGAAAAAAGGTTATCATCTAATTTGTTTGAATACGATCTGTAATGCCACTGAGGAAAGACAGAAAGAAGCCCGTGACATTGCAAAAAAAGTTGATGTGATGATTGTAATTGGCGGAAAGCATAGTTCTAATTCGCAGAAACTATATGAAATCTGCAAAGAGGAAAACCCGGATACTTATTTTATCCAGCAAGCTTGTGACCTTGATTTCTCCTTACTAAAATCCATTGACAGCGTAGGAATAACAGCAGGGGCTTCGACCCCAGACAAAATAATTGAGGAGGTTCAAGGAACATGCCAGAAGAGAGCTTTGAACAGATGATTGAAGCAACAATGAAACCCATTCACAACGGAGAGATAGTTGAGGGAACTGTAATCCAGGTTAAACCTGAGGAGATCGCACTTAATATAGGTTATAAGTGTGATGGAATCATTACAAGAAATGAGTACTCAGATAATTCTAATCTCGACCTTACAACAGTAGTAAAGCCCGGAGATCAGATGCAGGCTATCGTTACAAAGATCAATGAGGCTGAAGGTCAGGTACTTCTTTCATACAGAAGACTTGAGCAGGAGAAGGGTAACGAAAAGTTAAAGGAAGCTTATGAGAACCATGAAGTCCTTACAGGTAAAGTTGTAAAGGTTCTTAATGGAGGACTTTCCGTTGCTGTTGACGAAGCTAAGGTATTCGTACCTGCAAGCCTTATAAGTGATACATATGTTAAGGATCTTAACCAATACAATGGACAGGAGATCAAATTCGTCATCACAGAATTCAATCCCAGAAAGAGAAGAATCATTGGTGACAGAAAGCAGCTTCTTGTTACAGAGAAGGAAGCAGCTCAGAAGGAATTTTTCGATAAGATCCATGTAGGTGATGTTATCGAAGGAACTGTTAAGAATGTTACAGACTTCGGAGCATTCGTTGATCTTGGTGGAGTTGATGGTCTTCTTCATATTTCTGAAATGTCATGGGGACATGTTGATAATCCCAAGAAGATCTTCAAGATAAATGATAAGGTAAAGGTATTCATCAAGAATATCAATGGCAAGAAGATAGCTTTAAGTTGCAAGTTCGATGACACAAATCCCTGGAATGGTGCCGGTGAGAAGTATGCAATCGGAACAGTTGTTACAGGAAAAGTTGCACGTATGACAGAATTTGGTGCATTCGTAGAGCTTGAGCCGGGCATTGATGCACTTCTTCATGTATCACAGATTTCACGTGATCATGTAGATAAGCCTTCAGATGTTCTTTCAGTAGGACAGGAAGTATCAGCAAAGGTTGTTGAGATCCGTCCCGAAGAGCACAAGATCAGCTTAAGCATCAAGGCTCTTGAATCTGATGATAATACCTCATCTGATGAGAATACAGAGGAATAATCGCTGATTTGATTGCTTCTTGATCAAGAATAAAGAGGTTTATCAAATGGAAGATTACGAAGGCTTTAAAGATAAAGTTTTTAAGATGATAAAGATAGATTTGTCATCTTATAAAGAAAAACAAATGAGAAGGAGAATCGATTCTCTCGTTAGCCGTAATAAATGCGGTTCATATAACGAATATGTCGATCTCTTAAAGAAGGATCCTAAGGTTTTTGATGAATTCATTAATTTCCTTACTATAAATGTATCGGAATTCTACAGAAACCCGGATCAATGGAAGCTGCTCAATGATGAGTATTTCCCTTATTTGATTAAAACTTTCGGTAGGAGACTTAAAATATGGAGCGCCGCCTGCTCGACAGGCGACGAGCCTTACTCTTTGGTTATGGCTTTATCCAGATTTTTGCCTCTTTCTGATATTCACATTACAGCAACTGACATTGATAAGCAGGTTGTTGCTCAAGCTAAGACCGGAGTCTATTCGGCGAAGTCAATAGCAAATGTACCTGAAGATCTTAAGAAGAAATATTTTACCCAAGTTGGCTCATCCTATAAAATATCGGATGAGATCAAGCGCTGTGTAGAATTCAAACTGCATGACTTGTTAAGAGATCCCTATCCAAGGGATTATGACTTGATCGTTTGCAGGAATGTGCTTATTTATTTTACCGAGGATGCCAAGGAAATAATTTACAGAAAATTCTTTGACGCTCTAAAGGAAAAAGGGCTTCTTTTCATTGGAAGCACCGAGCAGGTAATGGATTATAAGGACATAGGTTTTACCAGGAAAAATTCATTTTTTTATCAAAAGGGCCAATAAAAAACGTCTGAGTATTATATATCCGGAAACGGATAATATATTACTCAGGCGTTTTTCTTTGTAAGAGTTCACATTATGTGTACTTTATGTTCACTGTAATTATTTATTAGATTAATGACTGATTGATTTATCATTTCGTTTGTCACATTCTCAGGCTCTATCTTTATATAACATTCCTCTTTTGAGGGGGCTCTGTATTTATAGAGATCAGTCTTTGGAACAAGAACTTTGGGAATTATTGTCGAATCTTCAATATGATAGAGATATTTTGATATATCTTCCTGAAAGTAGGGGAAGGCTCCGTCTATAAAGTGGATCACTCCTTTGATCCTGTTTTTCATTAATCTTAAAGTCATATGCTTTGAGGCAAGACTGATTTCTACAGGTAAGGCAGCATTGCTGTCACATTCAAATGTAATCTGGTCAATAGAGATGCTTTTCTTTATTGAAGACAGGCTTAATCTATTGAGGCTTCTGTATTCAAGAATTGGAAGAATATCCAGAAGACCTTTGATATCATCATGATTATGTAGAAGGATTATATTCTCAAGATCCGCATCATTATTTTTCTCATATGCCTTATATAGCTTTACGGATCTGGCACCGTCTATTTCATCACTTCTCGTTATTCCCAGAAAAGTCTCTATGTTCTTCTGCTTCATGGATGGAAGACCTAAAAGAATTTTATATTTTTTTATTTTCTTATAGATATCAAAGCTCGAGAATGAGTTACTATCTGCATTTATAGAAAGGGCAGAAGTTCTTGCCTTCATGAAAGGTATGTCAAAACGGTCTCCGTTATAAGTTATAAGGCGGTCGAATTCTTCCGTTGCTTTGTAGAAATTTCTTAATATCTCTTCTTCCTCGCTTTCATTTTCAGCCAGGAATTGAAGGATATTTAGAAAGCCATCATCAATGAAACCGCATCCTATTAGAATGATCTTATTTCTATCTTTTGACAGACCGGTAGTTTCTATATCAAACAGTAGGTCCTTGCTTTGTAAAAGAGTTTGACCAGGAGCGGTTTTTTCTTTGTATTTCTTTATTTTCAAATTTAAGCCTCTTTTTTCGGATTAATAAATTGGTAAAAATGATGAAATATATATAATTATTCTTGTTAAAATTATAACATTAATATGCGGATATTTAAAATGTATTTAAGGTATTGAAATTTGTACAAGAATCTGGCGCCAAATAAGGGTGAATTTATTCGAAAGTGCTATAATTAAAAAGCATGAATTGCTTAAATAACTAATTGAAGGAGGGATACAGTTCATGGCTTTAAAAACATTTCGTGGCGGAGTTCATCCCGAAGAAGGTAAAGAGCTCTCCAAAGATAAGCCAATAAAAGAATTTGTGCCTGTGGGAGATCTGGTTTTCCCTGTTTCCCAGCATATTGGTGCTCCTGCCAAACCTATCGTTAATGTCGGTGATACTGTTTTGAGAGGACAGATGATCGCTGAAGCCGGTGGTTTTGTTTCTGCACCGATTTTTTCATCTGTATCAGGTACAGTTAAGGCTATCGAAAAAAGGCGTGTCGCAGTAGGTGATATGGTTGATTCTATTGTTATCGAGAGCGATGGTCAGGACAAAGAGGTTGAATTCAAAGAGACAGAGCTTATGGATGTCCTTAAGATGGAGCCGTCTGAACTGGTCGAGAAGATCAAGAATGCCGGAGTAGTCGGAATGGGCGGTGCCGGTTTTCCGACTCATGTAAAGCTTTCTCCGAAAGATCCTTCTAAGATCGACTATATTATTGCTAACTGTGCAGAATGTGAGCCCTATCTTACAAGTGATTATAGAACTATGCTCGAACATACAGACAAGCTTGTAAACGGAATGAAGATCATCCTTTCTATCTTCCCAAATGCAAAGGGCATTTTCGCAGTAGAGAATAATAAGCATGACTGCGTCGAGAAAATCAATTCTCTTATAGGAGATGATCCTAAATTAAGTGTAACAGAACTTCTCACAAAATATCCTCAAGGCGGTGAGCGTCAGATTATCCATGCAGTAACAGGACGTGATATCAATTCTAAGATGCTTCCTGCAGATGCTGGATGTATTGTTGATAATGTTGCTACAATATGTGCCATTTATGATGCATGCGTTCTTGGAAAACCTGTCATCGATCGTGTATTTACGGTTTCTGGCGACGATGTTGTTGAGCCAAGAAATTTCGCTATCCATATTGGAACCAGCATGAAGGATCTTCTTCAAGCGGCTGACGGAGTGAAGAAGCCTGCTGAGAAATATATATCAGGCGGTCCCATGATGGGATTTGCCATGTTTGATATTGATGTTCCTACTACAAAGACCACATCATCTCTTCTTGCTTTCACAGAAGATGAGGCATCCAAATATGAAATGACGGCCTGCATTTCCTGCGGCAGATGTGTAAGTGCATGCCCTGAGAGACTTGTTCCAAGCCGTCTTTCAAAATACAGCGAGCATGGCCATAAGGATCTTTTCGAACAATGGTATGGGCTCGAATGTATTGAATGTGGAAGCTGCAGTTTTGTTTGCCCTGCAAGAAGACCACTTGCTCAGGATATAAAGACAATGAAGAAACAGATCCTTCAGGACAAGAGAAAAAAGAAGTAAAGAGGAGGCATAAAATTGAGCGATCTTTTAAAAGTTACATCATCTCCTCATGTGAGAGAGAAGACTGATACCAGAACAATAATGCTTTTTGTAGTTATCTCACTGCTTCCGGCCAGTATTTTCGGTATTTTCAATTTCGGCCCCAGGGCACTCTGGATACTTGTATTAAGCATTGTTTCCAGCGTTTTATCCGAATATTGCTATGAGAAATTACTTCATAAGAAGACAACTGTCGGAGATCTTTCCGCACTTGTAACGGGACTTCTTCTCGGACTTAACCTTCCTCATACAGTTTCATGGTTCATTCCTGTTATAGGAGGTTTCTTTGCTATCATAGTAGTAAAGATGCTTTTCGGCGGACTGGGACAGAATTTCATGAATCCCGCTTTGGGCGCAAGATGCTTCCTTCTGCTTTCATTTACGCAGCAGATGACCAGCTTCACTTATGATGGAGTTACAGGAGCGACACCGCTTGCACTTGTAAAAAGCGGCAAGGCGGTAGATCCCATAAGCATGTTTCTTGGTACTGAAGCCGGTACTATTGGTGAGACAAGTGTAATAGCACTTCTTATAGGAGCTATTTTCCTTCTTCTTACAGGAGTTATAACATTAAGAATCCCAGGAACATATATTATTACATTTGCGATTTTTGTCCTTCTTTTCGGCGGACACGGCTTTGATATTACATATCTTTGTGAAGAGATCTTTGGAGGCGGACTTATACTCGGAGCCTTCTTCATGGCCACAGATTATGTAACATCACCTATCACCCCTCAGGGACAGGTTATATATGGAATTATCCTCGGTGTACTCACAGGTCTTTTCAGGATCTTCGGAGCATCGGCAGAGGGTGTTTCTTATGCGATTATCTTCTCTAATGTACTTGTACCTCTTATCGAGAAGTACACAGTTCCCAGAGCATTTGGTATCGTAAAGGAAGTCAAGGCTAAGAAGGAGGATGCGTAAGATGAATAAATCCGTAAAAGACGCACTGACTCTTACTCTTATCACAGTCATTTCAGGACTGGCACTTGGTGCAGTGCATGAAGTTACATTGGCTCCTATAGCCAAGGCTAACCAGAATACAATAAATGAAGCCTACAAGAATGTTTTTTCCAATGCAAAGAAATTCGATGAATATAAGGACTTTAATGAGAAGAAAGCAAATGCCGTAGTTTCTAAGGCGGGCTACAAGGGAGTCACGATCAATGACTGCGTTGTGGCCTCTGATTCAAATGGCAAGGCTCTCGGATATGTAATTGCCGTAACAAATAATAATGACTATGGCGGAAGTGTTACATTCTACATGGGTGTAAAGAATGACGGAACTATGAATGGTTATTCAATTACAGATATTTCCGATACACCCGGACTTGGAATGAAGGCTACTGAAGATAAATTCATGAATGAATTCGAGGGCATCAAAGCTGACAAGACATATGAAGTATCAAAGTCTGGCGGCGGCGATGGTAAGATAGAGGCTATCTCAGGCGCCACAATCACAAGTACGGCTATGACAAATGGAGTTAATGCCGGATTCGCTTATTTTAATTCTATTAACGGAGGTGAGGCTAAATGAGTAAAGAAATGCCAAAGCCTATAGAAAGACTTTATAACGGACTTATAAAAGAAAATCCTACTGTAGTTCTTATGCTTGGAATGTGCCCTACATTGGCAGTTACGACATCCATGATAAATGGTATTGGAATGGGACTTTCAACTACAGTCGTGCTTGCTCTTTCAAATACTATTATTTCGGCTTTAAGAAAAGTAATTCCCGACTCTGTCAGAATGCCGGCTTATATCGTTATCGTTGCGTCACTGGTTACTGCGGTACAGTTTCTTATGGAGGGCTATTTCCCTTCTCTTTATAAATCACTTGGAATCTATATTCCTCTTATCGTAGTTAACTGTATAATTCTTGGACGTGCAGAAGCTTATGCATCTAAGAATCCTGTTATTCCGTCTCTCTTCGACGGACTTGGAATGGGACTCGGGTTTACAATGTCGATTTCTACCATAGGTCTTGTACGTGAATTTCTCGGAGCAGGACAGGCACTTGGTTTCCAGGTACTTCCGCTTGCTGATGCAGCCACTCATAAAGCAGGATATACACCTATTTCTATTTTCGTACTTGCACCTGGAGCCTTCTTTATCCTGGGCTCACTTGTTGCGACTATGAAAGTAGTAAGAGACAAGATGGCCAAGAAAGGCAAACCTCTTGCACCTGCTCAAGGTGCTGTATTCACAGGTGACTGCACTTCATGCTCATTAAGAGCAACATGCACCGGCAGAATCACAACAGCCCATGTTGAAAAGGATGAAAAAGGAGGTAATGATTGATGAAAACTCTTATCTTACTTCTTGTAAGTTCAGCTATAGTCAATAATGTTGTTCTTAGTCAGTTCCTTGGTCTTTGTCCTTTCCTTGGAGTATCAAAGAAAACAGAGACGGCAATGGGAATGGGTGGAGCTGTTATTTTTGTAGTAACACTTTCGTCATTGGTTACAGGATGTATATATACATTCATTCTTAAACCGATGGGACTTGATTATCTTAATACTATCGTATTTATTCTTGTAATCGCAGCTCTGGTACAATTCGTTGAAATGGTATTGAAGAAATATATGCAGGGACTTTATAAGGCACTCGGTGTATATCTTCCCCTTATTACAACAAATTGCTGTGTACTTGGAACAGCTCTTAATATTGTAAAATATGATTATAATATTGGAACCGGAGTTATTTACGGATTCGGCATTTCACTCGGATTCGCCATTGCAATCACTATAATGGCCGGTATCCGTGAAAAAATTGTAGATAATGATATCCCTTATGCTTTCCAGGGAACGGCCAGTGTGGTATTTACAGCCGGTCTTATGGCCATAGCATTTATGGGATTCTCAGGTATCATAAGATAAGGGAGAGAAGATATGGGAATATTAATTGCTACCATAGTTGTCGGTGCAACCGGATGCCTGATCGGATTCTTCCTGACATTCGCTGCAAAGAAATTTTATGTTGAAGTTGATGAAAAGGAACAGGCTGTACTTGAAGCGCTTCCCGGAAATAACTGCGGTGGCTGCGGTTTCGCCGGCTGTGCCGACTGTGCCAAGGCTATTGCATCAGGCAAAGCTCCTGTTTCCCAATGCCCTGTTGGAGGAGCTCCGGTTGCAGCCGAGATTTCCAAGATCATGGGAGTAGAAGCAGAAGCAGCCGAAAAGAAGATAGCATATGTTCATTGCGCAGGTGACTGCAATAAGGCAAAGGACAGATATGAATATACAGGATCGGAAGACTGCCATGCATTAAAGCTCCTTCCCGGCGGCGGCCCCAAGGCCTGCAATTACGGCTGTCTCGGAAGAGGAAGCTGTGTAAAGGTCTGTGAATTTGATGCCATGCATATTGTTGATGGAATAGCAAAAGCAGATAAGGAAAAATGTGTTGCTTGTGGTAAATGCGTAAGCGCCTGCCCTCAGAAGATAATCTCACTTATTCCTTATGACAGCGCTTATGAAGTAACATGCAGCTCAAATGACAAGGGCAAGGATGTAATGAAGGTTTGTGATATAGGATGTATCGCCTGCCATATTTGCGAAAAGAATTGTCCTCATGATGCTGTTCATGTTATTGATAATGTTGCAGTAATCGACCAGGATAAGTGTACTGGCTGCGGCATATGCGCATCCAAGTGTCCTAAGAAGGTTATCTTAAGACAGCCTGGTAAGGTAAGACAGCCAAATGCCGAAAATGCCTGACTGATAATCTTATAATATTGACTCCGGATCTGTTTAACTTGTGGATCCGGAGCCTTTTTTATTATAAAGGATGAAATTTACATAAAATTATGTTAAATTATATCGAGGAAAAGAAGAGGATAGCCTATGAATGAGTCAAAAAATAATTTAAGAATTCTTCATTCATCTATAAGACAGAGATTCACTCCTGAAGAATTGATCTTAAAATCCAAGGCAATATGTGTAAGACTGTCTGAGTTGCTTGAAAAAGAAGATTTGATTGATAAAGATATTCTTCTTTATATGCCTATGTTTGATGAACCAGATATAATTAATCAATGCTTTGCTGATTCATTAAAGGATTATAGATGTTTTTTCCCGAAAACCTGTAAAGATGGAAATTTAAGATTCTACAGGATAAGTGATCTGTCCGAGATGGAAGCCGGAGTCCTTAATATAACTGAACCAGTTGGAAATACAGAAGAGTATAAGGGCGGAAAAGCTATTGCAGTCGTCCCTGGTATAGTTTTTGATATCAATGGGAACAGGATAGGTCACGGAAAGGGATATTATGACAAATTTCTTTCCGTTTATTCCGATATAAAGAAGATCGGGGTAGCCTTTGATGAAAATCTTATCTACAATATTCCATCCGAAGATCATGATGTTCCTATGGACATTGTAGTGACGGATAAAAGAATAATAAATCTTGAAGGAGCAGATCAATAACCAGTAATGAATCAAGAGACCATAAATTTTAGAGAAACAAATAAACAGCTCGAATATATAGAAGAGGGAAGGAAACTAATAAAAAAGCTTTCAGATGAAAAAGGAAGAGAGCTTACCTGCCATGTTACTACTTTCGGCTGCCAGATGAATGCCAGAGATTCTGAGAAGCTTCGTGGCATTCTTGAGGCCATGGGTTATAAAAATATTGAATCGGAAGAAGCAGATCTTGTAATCTATAATACATGCACGGTAAGGGAAAATGCCGATAATCATGTTTATGGCAGACTCGGTATTTTAAATGGTTACAAGAAGAAAAATCCCGATATGAAGATCGGAATATGCGGCTGCATGATGCAGGAAGCCGAGATAGTTGATAAGATAAAGAAAAGTTATCCATTTGTTGATATTATCTTTGGAACTCACAATATACATATTCTGGCAGAGCTTGTAGTAAAGAACCTTCGTTCTGATAAAAGAGAAATAGAGATCTGGGATAAGGCTGATTCCATAGTTGAAGATCTTCCCACAGACAGGAAATATTCTTTCAAGTCTGGAATAAATATTATGTTTGGCTGCAATAATTTCTGCAGTTACTGCATCGTTCCCTATGTAAGGGGAAGAGAGAGAAGCCGTGAACCCAAAGATATACTTAATGAAATAGAGAAGCTTTCAAATGATGGTGTTAAAGAGATAATGCTTCTGGGTCAGAATGTAAATTCCTATGGAAAGACCCTGGATAATCCTGTTAGCTTTGCAGATTTATTAAGAGAAGTCGACAAAGTCCCCGGCATTGAGAGAATAAGATTCATGACATCCCATCCCAAGGATCTTTCGGAGGATCTTATTGATGCCATAGCGGAGTCTGAACATGTCTGCCACCATATCCATCTTCCTCTCCAGTCAGGTTCTTCAAGAATCCTTAAGCTTATGAATCGCCATTATGACAAGGACAAATATCTTGCTCTTGTTGATTCAATCAGGAGGAAAATACCTGATGTCAGTCTCACTACAGATATAATAGTAGGTTTCCCCGGTGAAACAGAAGAAGACTTTGAAGAGACAATGGACATTGTTGAAAAAGTCCGTTTTGACAGCGCATTTACATTCCAGTATTCAAAGAGAACAGGAACTCCTGCTGCCGCAATGGAAGACCAGGTTCCAAAAGAAATTGTAACCGAAAGATTCAATAGATTACTAAAAAGGGTTCAGGAAATAGGAAAAGAAGAGACAAAGAAGCTTGAAGGACAGATACTTACGGTTCTTCCAGAAGAGATAAATCGTGAAGACAAGACTCTTCTTACTGGCAGACTTTCTAATAACAGCGTTGTTCATTTCCCTGGAGATCCTTCACTTATAGGCTCTATTGTAAAGGTTAAGCTTAAAAAAGCCGAAAACTTCTACTATTATGGTGAAATGGTAAATGAATGAGACTCGTTTCAGGAAAAATGATCTCATTTTCTTAATAGTAATAGTTATTATTATTGCTGCTTTCTTTGTAGTAAGAGCTTTTTCCCTTAAAAATAAAGGAAGTAAAATTAATATAACTCTTGATAACAGGACTTATGGACAATATTCCCTGAATAGAGATCGCAGCATAAAGATCAAAAAAGACGGAAATGTCGTAAATATAATAAAGATAAAAAATAACAAGGCTTATATGTCTTTTGCTGATTGTCCGGATAAGCTCTGTATAAAAATGGGATCTATCGATAAAGTCGGGGAATCTATAGTTTGTCTCCCCAATAAGGTGGTAGTGACCGTAATATCAGGAAAGGGCAATTCTGTTGATTCTGTGGTGGAGTAAAGATGAATTCCAGAAAAACAGCAAAATACGGAGCATTCCTTGGGATAGCTCTGATCCTTTCCTATGTTGAATCACTTGTACCATTTGCCTTCGGAGTTCCTGGCATGAAACTGGGACTTCCGAATTTATGCATAATACTTGTGCTTTACATGATGGGACCTTTTCCGGCACTTATAATTAATATAATGAGGATCCTGCTTTCAGGCTTTATGTTCGGAAACATGTTTTCCATTATCTACAGTCTGTCAGGAGGACTCTTGAGTCTCCTTATTATGTTCTTCTTTAAAAGAACGAAAAAATTTAGTCTGATGACTGTCAGCATAGCAGGAGGAATTTTTCATAATATAGGTCAGCTTTTTATAGCTTCTCTTGTAATATCAAACTTTAATATGATGATTTACGGGCCGGTTCTTTTTGCTGCAGGAGCCGTGACTGGAGCTCTTATAGGTATCATTGCAAAAGAAGTTCTTAAACGACTCAATAAATTTAAGAAGGAATGAATAATTATGCTTGCTTTTATCGAAGGCAGAGTAGTTAAGATAAATGCGGACTCTATAGTCCTTGATCATAATGGCCTGGGCTTTAATCTTTTTGTCTCAAAAAGAGATCTTTCTGAGATAAGTCCTGACGAAGAATTATTAGTATATACTTATATGCAGATAAAGGAAGATGGGATTTCTCTTTTTGGTTTCCTAAGCGAAGAGGATCTTTCCATATTCAAACTTCTGATAGGGGTTTCGGGTGTCGGTCCGAAGACGGCGCTTTCCTGCCTCGGTCTCTATAATGTAAATGAAATCCGTTATGCCATAATAAGTGATGACTCAAAGACTCTTGGCAAAGTCCCGGGACTTGGTTTAAAGACAGCGAAGAAAATAATACTTGAACTAAAGGACAAGGTCGGACTTCCGGATGACATTGAAACGATTGATGACGATTCAAATGTGATTTCAAACCAGAGCAGAAGCGATGCTATACTTGCTTTAAATGCGCTTGGCTATTCTACAAGCGAGGGAATGCGCATAATAAGTCAGATCAAGAATGCAAATGAGCTTTCGACTGAAGATCTTATTCAAATAGCACTTAAGAATCTTGGTCAGAACCTTTAAAGGATTTGAAAGAGATATAAATTGGAAAAACGTATTATTTCAACAGAAGTAAATAAAGAAGAGGCGAAGGTAGAAAATTCTTTGAGGCCTAGAAAACTCGATGATTACATAGGCCAGGAGAAGATCAAATCCATGCTCTCGATCTTCATGAATGCTGCCAAGGAAAGAAAGGAACCTCTTGATCATGTCCTTTTGTATGGACCTCCGGGACTTGGAAAAACAACCCTTTCAGAAATAATAGCTAATGAGATGGGAGTCCATATTAAGATAACATCGGGACCTGCAATTCAGAAGCCCGGGGAAATGGCTGCAATTCTTAGCAATCTTTCTGAAGGAGATCTGCTTTTTATCGATGAGATCCACAGACTTAATAAGCAGGTAGAGGAAGTTCTGTATCCGGCAATGGAAGATTATGCCATAGATATAGTCATTGGCAAGGGTCAGACTGCAAGAGCTTTGAGGATAAATCTTCCCAAATTTACTCTGATTGGAGCAACTACTCGTGCCGGACTCTTATCATCGCCGCTTAGAGACAGGTTCGGAGTCCTTTACCATATGGAATTTTATACGGATGAAGAGCTTAAAAATATCATTCTTCAATCTGCAAAGAAACTTGATGTGGAAATAGAGCTTGATGCGGCTATGGAGCTTGCAGGAAGATCCAGAGGTACTCCCAGACTGGCAAATAGACTTCTTAAGAGAGTGAGAGATTTCGCTGAAGTAAAGTCTGATGGAAAGATTTCAAAAGAAGTCGTAGATAAGGCACTTTCCCTGCTTGAGATAGATTCCATGGGACTGGACAAGACAGACAGAGATCTTCTTTTGACCATAATTAATAATTTTGCCGGCGGTCCCGTGGGACTTGACACACTGGCTGCCTCGCTTGGAGAAGATACAGGAACTATTGAGGATGTATATGAACCCTATCTGGTAAAAACGGATCTTATCCATATCACTCCTAAGGGAAGAGTGGCAACACAGAAAGCTTATTTACACTTCAATATCCCTTATCCCGAAAATTAATGGAATCCTTTGTCTTATAGGGCTATAATAATAAAAAGCCAAATAAAGGAGAACTCATGTCTGCAAAAAAGGTTACAAATGTTATAATTGGCGGAAAAATGTATACGTTGAGCGGATACGAAGAAGAAGAATATCTTCAAAAGGTTGCCGCTTATTTGAATCATAAATTGGAAGAGATAGGGAAAATAGAAAATTTTTCCATGCTTTCAAGCGACTTTAAATCACTTATGCTTGAGATTAATATTGCTGATGATTATTTCAAGGCCAGGGACAGGATAGTAAGTCTTGAGGCAGAACTAAAGCATAAAGACAAGGATATTTACAGTCTTAAGCATGAACTTGTATCTGAGCAGGTTTCTTCCGAAGAAAGCGAAAAAGAAAAATCAGATCTTAAAGAACAAGTGCAGGAACTTAGACTTGCAAAGGCCAAGCTGGAGGCAACTTTAGAGGATGCGCTTCTGGGATCAGGACCCTATTCTGAAGAAAAAAACAAATCAAAAGAAGAGCATGACGATAATAAATAATCTTTATCTGTTTAAGTAAAGGCAAAGCATGAGTAAAAGAGGATTGGAACTTCTTGCACCGGCCGGTGATCTTCCTACTTTGAAAACAGTAATAGATGCCGGAGCTGATGCAGTTTATTTCGGAGGCGAGCTGTTTGGAGCGAGGGCTTATGCCAGGAATTTTTCCCGGGAGGATTCTCTGGAAGGAATAGCTTATGCCCATCTTTTCGGTCGAAAAACCTATCTCACTGTTAACACTTTAATTAAGAACAGTGAATTCTCTGAGAAATTATATTCATATTTAAAATTCTATAGCGATGCAGGCATAGACGGATTCCTTGTTCAGGATATCGGTCTTCTTTCTTTTATAAAAAAATATCTGCCGGAAGTACCTGTCCATATAAGCACTCAGATGTCTGTTTCATCATCTTTTGGGGTATCATATCTTAAAGACCTTGGAGCCGACAGAGTCGTACTTTCAAGAGAGTTGTCACTAAAGGAGATCAAAAAAATACATGACGAAACCGGAATGGAACTTGAGACTTTCGTCCATGGGGCTATATGCGTCTCATACTCCGGCAATTGTCTTATGAGCAGTATCCTGGGTGGAAGGAGCGGAAATCGGGGAAGATGTGCTCAGCCATGCAGACTTTCATACAGTGCAGAAATAAAAAATCAGGAATATAAGGAAAAATATCTTTTAAGTCCTAAAGATATGTGCCTCCTGCAAAGGATCCCTGAGCTTTACGAGGCCGGAGTCTATTCTCTTAAGATCGAAGGACGTATGAAATCACCTCAATATGCAGGTGGAGTAGTAAGGATATACAAGAAATATATAGATAGTTTCCTTAAAAACAAAACACTTAAAGTCTCACCTTCTGACATGGCTTTATTAAAATCTCTTGGAAACCGGGGCTTTACGGATCTTTATCTGGATAAGAATAACGGACCGGAACTAATGTCTATGGAAGACTCTTCTCTTCATACGGGAGATATTAAAGCCCCTGAAATAAAAAAAGATAGGATAAAAATAAATATAAAGGCTGTCTTTAAAAAGGGCGAGGCCGCTAAAATAAGGCTTTCTTGTCGTAACATTGAAATAGAGGAAAGTGAAGACATAGTCGAGATTGCGAAGAACAGACCTCTCTCATTTGAAGATATTGAGAAGCATTTGAAGAAAACAGGTTACGATGCTTTTTTCATAGATCATGTTGAAATAGATATGGATGATGACATTTTCATACCTGTATCAAAGATCAATGAATTAAGAAGAAAGGCTTTAAAAAGGCTGATATCAGTACTTACAAAAAACGATAGAGTCTCGTCAACTATCCAGCTTTCTTCGGAGGCCTATAAATTATTTGATTATAAAAATAGTGAATCATCTGATGAACAAGGTCTCATGATAATGGTTTTTACAGTTGATCAGCTTAAAACTGTTTTAAAAGAAGCTGACAGGCCATTCATTCTTATATTGTCCCACAGCTTCATGAAAGACTTTTCCTTAATTCAGAATATCAAAGATGAAAGCCTTGTAGAAAGTATAGGATTATATCTTCCTCCGCTTCTTCGTGAAAAAGCAGCATCTTTTTTACTAGAGAATAAATTTGAAGAAAGAAAAGAATTTTTCGATTACTTTGTTGCTTCATCATTTGATTCACTTGGATTTTTAAAAGATCATAACATTGCCAAGTCAAAGATAATAGCAGGTCATAGGCTTTATTCTTTTAATAATGAGGCGGTGGCTTTTTTGAGAGAAAGAGCTGAATTTCTGATCGCACCTTTTGAACTGAATCGTAAGGAGCTGTCTCACAGAGACAACCGAAACGGAATAATCATGACCTATGGCCGTATACCTCTTATGATAATGGCAAATTGCACAAAGAAGAATCTTTCTGGCTGTGATAAAAAGCCCGAAGTCTATTATTTAAAGGACAGAAAGGGCAAAACTTTCCCAGTAAGATCCGATTGCAATATATGTATGAATACTATTTATAATTCCCTGCCGCTTGACCTTTATTCCTACAAAAATGAGATCAGAAATCAGGGATTTTCATACGAGTTGCTTTCATTTACTATAGAATCAGGAAGAGAAACAGAAGAAGTGCTAAAGGAATTTCTTTGTGGCTCAGCTCTTCAAAGTCCTACCACAAGAGGACATTTTAATCGCGGAGTGCTTTAATGGATAAGATTTTTACTTCTACATCAAGATATATTCTCTTTATTCTTATGGCCTTTTATACCATGAATGGTTTCTGGGCTCTTAAAAGGAATATATCAGAGGCTTTCTCCAAAGCCTTATATTTTCTTCAAAATATATGGCTTTTGCTTTTTGTTACCATATCAGATCTGGTGCTTTATATAAATACGAAAGAAGATACATATGTCTATCTTCTTATTTATGAGATCTGTCTTATAATAGGCATTCATATAATTTTTAATCTTTTATATGACAAATTTAACAGACAGCTTTTGAATCATCAATGCATGCTTTTGTCCATAGGTCTTATAATGATATCTCGACTAAAGCCTGCCGAAGCGGAGAAGCAGCTTATGATCACAGCTGCAGTAACTCTTGTCACGGCTTTAATACCTTATTTTATAAGAAATTTTACTTTCTGGAAAAACATGATCTGGCTATATGCAATTTTGGGTCTTCTCGGTCTTTCCATGGTTCTTCTCACAGGATCCGTAGAAAATGGAGCCAAGTTAAGTATTCATCTTGGCCCTGTCAGCATACAGCCGAATGAGTTCGTAAAGATCTTTTTTGTTCTCTTTCTGGCTTCAGCTTTTATACATTGTGAGAGCATAATTGATTATCTTATTGTTTCGGCCGTTGCCATGGCTCATATATTCCTGCTTGTCTTATCAAGAGATTTGGGCGGAGCTTCTATACTTTTTGTTATTTTTCTTCTCTTGCTTTTTCTTTTTACAGGAAAAGTCCTTATACTCCTTACCGGAGGCGGGCTAATGTTTCTCGGTGTCTTTTTGGCAGGAACTCTTATGACTCATGTTAAAAACAGGATTCTGGCCTGGCAGGACCCATTAGCGCATTTTGATACTTCCGGATATCAAGTCTCTCAATCGCTTTTTTCAATTGGATCCGGAGGCTGGTTTGGAACCGGACTTACAAAGGGCATGCCGAATAAGATACCTGTAGTCACAAAGGACTTCATATTCGCAGCCATAACGGAAGAATTCGGAGCACTTTTTTCAATACTTCTTATATTCATATACATAAGCTGCTTCATCCTTATTATGAACATGGCTCTTCAGAAAAAAGACAGGTTTCAGAGCCTGATTGCCGCCGGATTCGGACTTTCGTTCGGCTTCCAGATGTTCCTTTCAATCGGAGGAGTCATAAAATTCATTCCTTCGACAGGAGTCACTCTACCTTTCATAAGTTCGGGAGGAAGCTCGATTTTTTCTTTGTTCATCATGTTTGCCGCCATTCAGGGAATGGGCATGAAGAGAAAGGAAAGAAAAGAAAATGACTGATCAAAATAAAAAAAGATCTCAAAGATATCTTGTGATTATCTATATTTTTCTGATCCTATTTATGTCTCTTGCAGTATATCTTGCATATTTTATAGCCATAAAAAGTGATAGATATAACAAGAGCGCATATAATCCGAGAAATATCGATCCGGAAGTTGATGTTTTGAGGGGAAAAATACTGGCCAGCGATGGAACCGTGCTGGCAGAGAACAAATCAGAAAATAATACAAGCATAAGATATTATCCTGAGGGCAATCTTTATTCCCATGTTGTTGGTCACACAGACAGAGGAAAAGGCGGTCTGGAACTAAGCTATAATAAGGAACTTCTTACTTCTACATCAGATCTGGGTGAATCGCTTACAAAGGACCTTAATGGTGAAAAAAAGGTTGGCGACAATCTCTATACGACTCTTGATCCTAAGCTTCAAAAGGCTTGTTATGATGCAATTACGACGGAAAAGGGCGCAGCCATAGTTATGGATGCTGAAAGTGGTGCCGTTCTTGCGGAAGTTTCAAAGCCGACTTATGATCCAAATAAAATAAACAATGACTGGAATTCTCTTTCGGGTGATGCTGATGGACCTTTGTTAAACAGGGCAGTAAGCGGACTTTATCCGCCAGGATCTACCTTTAAGATTATAACCACCCTTGCATATCTTAGAGATGGCGGAAAACTGGATGATACTTTTGACTGCAACGGATCCTATTCTGTCGGGAATTATACAGTCCATTGTGCAGGAAACAGAAGGCATGGGCATCAGACTTTAAAGCAGGCATTCGGGAATTCGTGTAATGTATCTTTTTCAAAGATAGGTCTCTCTCTTTCAGACGGAATATTAAAAGATACAGCTGAGGATTTTCTGATCAATAAGAATATAAAAATAGATCAGACCATATCAAAGAGCAAATTTATTCTTAAAGATAATGATTCAAAAGCAGCAAAGATGGCCACGGCTTTCGGCCAGGGAGAAACGCAGGTAACACCCATGCAGATGCTTCTTGCTGCAGATGCTGTAGCAAATGGCGGAAAGATGATGAAGCCTTATCTTGTAGACCGCATCGAAAATAAGGATGGAGTTACCATAAAAGAAACAAATTCCAAAGTACTTAATGATGTGATGACGACTGAAGAAGCCTCTGAATTGCAGGAAATGATGAGATACGTTGTTACCAACGGAACAGCAAGATCTGCTTTTTCCGGCGTGAAATATGAAGTTTTTGGAAAGACTGGAACAGCTGAATTCAATGCGGCTAAGGATACCCATTCATGGTTCACGGGCTTTGCCACAGATGGAAACAAGAAAGTATGTATAGTAGTTCTTCTGGAAGATACTGATCTTCATGCCAGCAATGCTGCAAAGAAGATTTTGAATACTTATTTTAACGAGTGAGAGGAATAGAATGAGAGCATTTTCTTCAATCTACATTTCAGATGAAATAGAAGATATAGATCTGAAAAATGGCTTTATTTCTTTCAAAGACAGCCATATATTTAATGCAGATTATAGGATTCTCATTCTTATTAAGAGAGAAACATTTAAGATAGAAATGGTTTCTAAAAGGGAATACATTTCCAATCATTACAATGAACGAGATGGATATGTTATTGCAGTCCTTAATAGAGAAGAAATTGATCCCTTTATTGTAAAGCTCACAAAAGAAAGCATTTCCGAAGGATTTGGTCCGGATCTTATAAGCTTTTTCACAAACAGGATGGAAAAGGAGCAATCGTGAAAGTACTATTGATAATAATTCTTATTATATTGATTCTCCTTCTTACCCTTGCCATTCTTATTTTTACTCCATGGCGAATCAAAGGAAAGGCCTTGTTTGACAGCAATGAAGATTTTTCTTTCGAAGTCCGAGGCGGATTAAGAAGTTTTTTTTTCTCAATTAAAATAAAAATAAGCTATAAGTCTTCTCTTCTTATAAAAATATATATTCTCTGGTTCATACCGGTCTTTATAAAGACTATTGATTTTTTCTCTTCTGATAAAGAAGCTGATCTTGATGATAAGAAAGAAGATAATAAAGAAAATAAATTTTTATCTTTTATAAAAAAAGTTCCTGAGATAAGTGCTTCCATAAAGAAGATTTTTCGCATGGTCAAAGATCTCTTAATGAAAATGGATCTGAATATGGATGGTACAGACATTTCTTATGGTCTTACAGATCCTGCTCAGGTAGGAATTGTAACGGGCATACTCATGCAGTTTCCATTTCTCCTTTCAAAACGTGTCTCTCTTTCTCCTGACTTTACGGGTGAGAAAAATTATATAAATGGACAAATAGAGCTAAATGGTCGTATAATCCCTATATGGGTAATTAAATTATTGATTTCTGTTTTTAATGACAAAGATATAAAGAAACTTTTGAAAAAAGGCAAGAAAACGGAGGACAGTAAAAAATGAGTGAGAACAATGGAGAATTCAAACCTATAGTAGAATCACTTTTTGAAGGTATGGAGCACTTCCTTACCAGCAAGACTGTATTCGGAGATGCAAGGACTTATGGTGATACAACTATCATCCCTCTTCTCAATGTATCATTTGGAGTGGGAGCAGGAGCTGTCCAGAATGAAAAAAAAGGAAATGGAGGCGGCGGCCTCGGAGGAAAAATGACGCCGGAAGCTGTTCTTGTCATACAGGGCGATGATGTCCGCATATTAAGACTTCCCTCAGATAAATCCCTGGACAGAATAATGGAAGCCATTCCCAATGTTGTTTCAAAGGTTTCTTCAATCATAAAACCGGGAAAGAAAGAAAAAGGGTCAGCAGCTGATAAAGATAGTGGAAATGAATTCTCTGATGATGTTGAAGAGTAAGGGAATTATTGCCGTTCATATCCGTAAAAGGCTTACCGTCTGAATTAAGGCGGTAAGTCTTTTTACTTTCTGATTGGGGATTGCATGCAATCTCTATAGCCTTTCCAGATGAAATGAACCTGTTTTCAGGACATACGGACACTGCGACTGTTGGGCTGGAGAAGAAATACGGCTTCTTTCGAGCATAGTAAAAAGTTTACTTGACATAGTAAAACTATTACTATAATATTTTGTTAAAATCTATTATGGAGGAAGATATGGCTACTATTAAAGAGATTGCTGAAAAAGTCGGTGTTTCCAGTGCTGCGGTTTCTCGAGTTCTGAATTATGATGAAAATATTTCTGTCAGTGAGGAGAAGCGTAAAGCTATATTTAAAACAGCAGAGGAACTCGGCTATAAGAAGAAAATAGTATATCCAAAGATTGAGAATGTTGCGCTTCTGTATTGGGTAACCCAGGAAGAGGAACTTGAAGATATTTACTATCAGATTCTATATACTGAGCTTTTAAGCTACGCTAAAAAAGTGAATGTTCATATTCATGTTGTTACAAAAGAACAGGGTATAAAGAGTGTCAGAAATGATTTAACTGCTTTTATTGCTATAGGATGGTTCTCACGTAAGGAACTCGATGCTTTGTATAAAAAATGCAAGAATGGCGTATTTATAAATAGTTCTCCTGATGAAAAACTCTTTGATGCTGTTCGACCGAATTTCGATTCTTTTGTAACTCAGATGGTCGATTATTTTGTCGAGCATAAACATAAGAGCATAGGATTTGTTGGAATGTACGACAAAGATATTAATACAGGTGAAAATGTTATGGATGTTAGAGAGTGGTCATTTAGACAGAGTATGCTTTATTATAATCTGCTGAATGAGAAGGATATATATATTACTAATCATACAGCTGTGGAAGAAGGCTTAAATATCGGTAGATCGATTATATCAAAGGGAAATATACCAACAGCTTTTGTTGTAGCTAGCGATACTCTTGCTGTTGGATTATTACAGGCTTTTAATGAGCAGGGTATTAGAATTCCGGAAGATGTAGCTATATTCAGCATAAATGATGTCAGTGTTGCGAAATATGTTTCGCCTCCACTTACTTCATTTCATATTGACATCCCGACTATCTGTGATTCAGCTATTTCTCTACTGAGAGAACAGGTGGTTAGAAAGAGAAAAGTTACAAAGACTATATTGATAAACGGAACACCGCATTTTAGAAAAAGTTGTTAAAATGAAGTGTATTTTTTAGACGTAAACGGATTAAAAATATCTGTTTACGTCTTTTTATTTTTGCACAGTTTTAGCATTCGGTTTTCTAGCACTTTGACGAAATATGAAAAGGTATATTGACACTTTTTGTAGTAAATGCTAAATTCAAATCAAGGTAAATGATTTACCAAAATAAAGCTAAAATTTTAAGGGAGGGGACGGGATATGGATTTGGTTAAAGGAATGGATGTGTCTTTTACCAAAGAGTTAGAAGAACGTGGAGCTAGGTACTATCTTAATAATACTGAGAGAGATATTTTTTCTATATTAAAAGAATGTGGTACTAATCTGATTCGTCTTCGTCTGTGGATGAATCCTTATGATGAAGATGGTAATGCTTATGGCGGAGGCATGAATGATATTGCGACTACGATTGAACTGGCCAGACGTGTAAAGCAGAATGATATGCAGTTTATGCTGGATATTCATTACAGTGATTTCTGGGCAGATCCGGGGCGTCAGTATAAACCTAAAGCATGGAAATCTCTAAAGGGCAGAGATTTGGAGGAGGCAGTATATGAATATACGCTTCGAGTTATGAATGTTATGAAGGATGAGAATTTGAATCCTGAATATGTCCAGGTCGGTAATGAGATTACAAACGGATTCTTATGGCCTGACGGAAAAAATGAAAATCTAAAGGAAATGGTTAGTCTCTTAAAGAGTGGTATTAGTGGAGTTAGAGCAATCTCTCCTGAGAGTAAGATTGTTATCCATTTGGATTTCGGTACGGACAATGAAATGTACAGAAGATGGTTTAATGCCATTGAGCCGTACCACCTCGATTATGATATCATAGGAATGTCGTTCTATCCGTATTGGAATGGTAGTATTGAGAAAATAAAAGCGAATATGAACGATATTAGCAAGACATTTGATAAGGACGTCATGATCGTAGAAACGTCTATTGGATATACAACCGATTCGCTGGGATGTGATGCCATGGTATATTCTGAGAAGTTTGAGAAGGAGACAGGTTATCCTGCTACAGAGGAAGGACAAAGTAGATTTCTCGAGGATCTATTTAAAGCTGTTCGAGAGGTTGATGATTCCAGAGGCAAAGGAATTATTTACTGGGAACCTGGCTGGCTTCCTATTCCAGAATGTGCCTGGGCGACAAAGGCTGGGCAGATTTATATGAAAGACGAAGTCGAACCTGGAAATTCACATGGAAATCAGGCGTTATTTGACTCAAAGGGGAATGCAAATAAAGCACTTTATAAATTAAGCGAAATGTAAAGGAGAAGAATTATGAAAAAGAGGTTTATGTGTGCAGTTTTTGCTGGATTAATGTTGCCAACTCTGCTGACAGGCTGTGGTACAAAGCGGTCTTCATCTGCAAATGCAAAGAAGCTTACTATCTGGACTAACATGGAAGTCGAGACAAAAGCTCTGCAGAAGATGGGAAATGAATGGGGAAAAAAGAATGGATACACAGTAAAGGTTATTCATCAGTCACCTTCTGTACAGAAGTTTGCACAGGCTATTAAGAGCCCGAACGGCCCGGATGCAGTAGTTGGTATTCCAAATGATCAGCTTGCTGATTATATCAATGCTAATCTCGCCATGGAGACGCCTGCTGATTTGTACAAAGATGAGGATTTTTCAAAGGCTGCAATTAGTGCTTGCTATGTAAACGGAAAAAGATATGCAGCACCTATTTCAGTTGAGACAAATTCTTTGTTTGTAAATACTGATAAGATTAAAGATGTACCTGCTTCATGGGAAGATTTGGTTAAAGTCGCAAAGGACAATGGTGGAGTTCAGTTTGATGCTACGAGTATCTATTATGATCTCGGATTTGTAAGAGCTGAAGGTGGTTACATCTTTAAGTATAAAGATGGAAAATATGATGTCAGTGATATCGGATTAAATACAGATGGAGCTGTAAAGGCATATGAGTTTATCAACTCTCTGTATAAGGATTATGGATTTGTGTCACAGGATGTGACTGCAGATATTGCCAGAAGTAACTTCCAGAATGGACAAACAGCATTCTATATTGGCGGTCCATGGGATATCGATGGATTTAAGTCAGCCGGTCTTAACTTTAAAGTTGTGGAAATGCCTACATTTAATAACAAGCCATTTGTTACACCAGTTGGAACACAGGTAAGCTTTGTCAGCAAAAAAACTGCTAAATCAAAAGCAGCTTGGGATTTTATCAATTATGTTTCAAATGAAGGTGCAGAAGAACTTTATAAAGTAGGTGGACGTATTCCTGCTAAACTTTCAAAACAGGATCTTGATTCTGTAAAGAGTGATGAAACTACAGAAAGCTTTATCAAGCAGATTAACAATGGAGAACCAATGCCAACAGTTTCAGAAATGGGACAGCTTTGGGATATTCATACAAACAACATTAGATCAATGTGGGCTGGAAAGCTTTCTCCAAAGGAGACGGCAGACAATATAGTTTCTCAGTTGAAAGAAGCTATTAAACTTATGGACTCAGGAAAGTAGGGACTAACAATGAAGAGGAAGAATAACATTAAGGCTTTTCCATATTTATTGCCGGCTTTAGTTTCGATTATAGCAGTGACAATAGTGCCGATTATTTATACCATATTTATTTCGTTTACGAATTATAATATGTATCATTTGGATGATTTCTCCATGGTTGGATTGAGAAATTATCTGGATGTGTGCAGTGGAAGCATTAAAGATGTCTTTCTTCCTGTTTTGGGGTGGACTCTCGTATTTGCTATTCTTAGTACTTTTGGTTCTTATTTTACGGGGCTTATTCTGGCGATTGTATTGAACAATCCGAATATGAAAGAATCAAAGATTTATAGAGCAATTTTAATCGTTCCGTGGGCTTTGCCGGCTACGATAGCAATTCTGGCCTGGCAAGGTCTTCTGAACGAACAGTATGGTGGGATAAATACTGTCTTAAGTCTGCTGGGTTTAGCAAAAGTTCCGTGGCTTACAGACCCTACATGCGCACGTATAGGGATAATTATTGTTAATATTTGGTTGGGCTTTCCGTATATGCTTAAATGTCTGTCTGGGTGGGCTTCAGGCTATTTCAAAGGAATACTATGAAGCTGCTGCTATAGATGGAGCCTCAAAACTTCAGAGCTTTGCATCGATTACTTTGCCTCTTGTTACGAGACTTTCTATTCCCCTTATTATTTCATCATTTGCAGCAAACTTTAATAACTTTGGAAATATCTATATGATTACACAAGGTGGTCCTGCCCGTCCGGATAATCAGTTTGCTGGGTATACAGATATACTTGCTAGTACAACATACAAGATGACGACTATGTCAAACCGATATGAACTTTCGGCTACATTCAGTGTGCTGTGTTTCCTGATCGTAGGAACGCTTACATTAGTATGGATGCATTTTTCTGGAGCATTTAAGGAGGTAGATTGATATGACATCAAAGAAGAAGTTAAATGGTTCAGATCTCAGGACATTGTGGTTTAGCCGTATATTTATATGGTTTGTCATAGTTTTAGTATTATTCCCGGCAGTATGGATTCTGATGTCTTCTTTTTCGGTAGGAGATAGTTTCTTTCTATCTTCGTTGTTTCCGAAGAAAATAAGCTTTGAACACTATAAAGAGTTGTTTAGCGAAACGGACTTTGTAATCTGGGTTATAAATTCTTTGAAACTGTGTTTTATAGTAGCGATTATTCAGCTAACACTTACGACGTTGAGTGCATATGCTTTTTCTAGAATGCGTTTTACGGGTAGAAAATATGGACTTATGACGTTACTGGTTCTACAGGTTTTTCCGAATAGTATGGCTGTAGCAGGTTATTATGTATTGCTATATAAATTTGAGCTCGTAGATAATAGTCTGGCTTTGATTCTGGTTCTGGCAGGAGGAAGTGCTTTTAATATATGGTTGTTAAAGAGCTATATAGATAGTATTCCTAGAGAATTAGATGAAGCTGCTGCTATAGATGGAGCAGGAGATTTCCAGATTTTCTATAGAATTATCCTGCCTTTGGCTATGCCTCAGATTGTTGTTATATTCCTATTTTCATTTATTGCAACTTATAGTGAATATGTAATTACATCTATATTCCTTCAAACGCCTGAGAAGGCAACATTGGCATTAGGATTGCAGACCTTTATTACTAATCAGTTTGCTGCGCATTGGACATTGTTCTCAACTGCAGCGGTTTTATCATCCCTGCCTATTTTGATTATTTTTATGTTATTGCAGAAATATATTCAAACTGGTCTGATCGCAGGTGGTGTGAAAGGATAATTATATGAAAAGGTATATAAAGGGTTTTACGTCATTTGTTTTGATGTTTCTGTTGGTAATCGGATTGCTTCCACCTAGTGTTGTAAAGGCAACATCGAAGAATGAGAATAATTTTGTTCGAGGTGTGGATGTTTCTACACTAGATATGTTGGAAAAGCTTGGAGCAAATTATTATTCTAATGGAAGAAAAGATGATGCTCTTAAGATTTTAAGAGATAATGGAGCTAACTATGTTCGTTTGAAATTGTGGGTTGATCCATATGATGAGAATGGAAATCCTTATGGCGGAGGCAATAATGATTTTGCTACAACCTTGAGACTTGCAAAGAGAGCAAAAGCTCTGGGTATGAATATCTTGCTTGATTTTCATTATAGTGATTTCTGGGCAGATCCAGCAAATCAGATTAAACCAAAAGCTTGGTCAAAGATGTCATTTAATTCACTTAAGACGACTATTTATAAATATACTAGAGACACTTTGAACGCATTTGCTAAAGAGGGAGTATATCCTTCTATGGTGCAGATTGGAAACGAGATTTCTTCGGGTATTCTACATAAGGATGGAAAAGTAGGGGATGGCCAGAGTTTCAATAATCTGGGAGAATTACTCGGATTTGCATCAAAGGGAGTCAGAGCTTCTGCAGATAGACATGCAAAGATAGTTATTCATCTGGATCAGGGTGGAAAGAATCAGCTTTATAAATGGTATTTCGATTCGTTGTTGAAAGCAAATCCTAATCTGGATTTCGACGTTATAGGTCTTTCATATTATCCGATGTGGCATGGAACTATGGAGGGCCTGCAGTATAACCTTAATTATTTGGTTGAGCATTATAACAAAGAAGTGTGTATTGTTGAGACGGCATATGCATGGACTACACAGGATTATGAAGGCTCAGGAAATGTATTTATAGCAGGAGATGAGAAAGTAGGCGGCTATCCTCCTACAGTAGATGGTCAAATTCAGTTTATGAATGATCTTAAGTCTATTATATATAATGTACCAAATAATAAAGGACTGGGATTCTTCTATTGGGAACCGGAGTTCGTTCCTGTTAAAGGTGGTACTTATGCTACTAGCGCAGGTGTAAAGTATAAGCATGATACAGTAACACCTAGCAATACATGGGAAAATATGACTCTGTTTGATTTCAAAGGAAATGCATTGCCTTCGATGTGTGTTTTAAACAAACCATCAGAAAACAAGATTTATAATGAAGGCTTTGAAATTCCTATGAATTCTGTTAATTCTGATTGGAAGATATGGATTGAGAATGGAGATACTTCAACTGTAAAGAGCGAGTATGGCTATGCTTATGAAGGCGAGTATAAGTGTTCATTCTGGAATAAGAACAGATACAAAGCTTCTATTTATAAGACATTTACAAATCTTCCAAATGGGACATATCAGTTTAGCGTAGAAGCAAAATCTTCTGGAAAGCAGAAAACTCTTCAGCTTTATGCAAAGAATTATGGTGGAAGAGAGGTTACTAAAAAAATTGGCGTTTGTGATGTAAATTGGAATAGATTTACATTGCAGAATATTAAGGTTACAAATCACACTTGTGAAATTGGAATTTATACAGATGCTAATGGTGATGACTGGGCTAATTTTGATTCAGTCTCTTTCAGAAAAATAAACTAACCTTCTTTTAAGATTGGGGGTGCGGACAAAAAGTTGGACTGTATTGCACCGAATAAGGTATGAGGTACACAATAGATCAAATTAAAACCGCTTTACTTTTGCTTAAAACAACTGGATCCCCCAATAAGGTGATCGAATTGTT
>Ga0256406_1000800_pt1 | contig 54043 bp, 42 predicted proteins | sample RumenRJG_03DNA_FD_185986 | JGI IMG/M metagenome (GOLD analysis project Ga0256406, IMG submission 185986) | Bovine rumen microbial communities from Lethbridge, Alberta, Canada - RJG_03 | ecosystem: Host-associated > Mammals > Digestive system > Stomach > Rumen | place: Canada: Alberta | collected...
GTATATGATTAAATGCTGTTCCAAAAAAAATAAAATTTGGACAGTTCCTTTAGAGTGCCTCAAAAACCAATCAAAACCAATAAAATTTACTTCTGGCAGGGTGAATAAAGGCTTATTTCCCCTATATGTGATAGAAGAACTTCGATTTAGAGGTATTTTATACGCTGCTAAGTTAATGATATTGGGGTTAAGGGAAGGTGACGCCGCCCGGCGGCGCGAGTTTTTATGGGGACTTTTCACAGGCAGGGCTTAAAGACTCTGCAGTGCTAAAATAAAAAGCTTTCACTGAATGGAAATTCAATGAAAGCTTTTATTTTGGAATAGACAGGAAAATAAATTTGTCAATGGGGGCACTGACCGGGAGCCGAAGGCTTCATACATAAGATTGGTTTTCCGCAGGAAAACCATATCCTTTCCTTTTCCCTTTGCCCGTTCCCCTTTCCCCTCGTTCATGGAGAATTTGTCAGAACTCAGCTCTTCGCCGTAGAGAGTGTCGTATCGATCTTATTTTCCGGTTTCTGGGAAATCTGCACGATTTCACTGCGGATCCGTTCCATTTCATCGTTGTTGTCCTGGGTGAGGGGCTTGAGGGTGACGGTGGAACCGTCTGCATTGGTGAAAGGGGTATCCATGGTCTTGGAGATCGTGTTGTAAGAGAGGGCGAGATCTTTGCCGCCTTTTTTCGGGGTCACTACGAGCCTTCCGCCATCGACTACGCCGGTGCCTGCCAGGGATCCGTCCACTTCACGGCTGCCCTGCTGGACTTTATGGTCTACATTGATGGTTCCATCCTCGTTCTTTGTGAAATTGATGGTTTCCAGATTGCGGATATTATCGCCGGACCAGTTGATCCCTGCGTCCTGCACGCCCCACCAGGTGCCCTGCCAGGGACCGCCACTGATGAAGTGAACAAAAATAAAGAATCCGCCTGCTATAAGTATGATAATGGCAATGAGTAAAAGTGCCAGTTTTTTCATGATTACACGTCCTTAGGGAAATAGAGAGTATACAAGTTAATTATATAAAAAACAGACAAATAAAGGAAGGTGTTTTTTGAATTTTATTTTACCTTTCCTCAGCGGGAATTTTACAAAAATGGCTTTATTTCCATTCAAACGAAATTTATTTTCTGTATAAGAAACAGGAAATCTGCTTAAAAACGGCCTTAAATGGCTTTTTTAGCGATTTCATGGTATAATATATAAGAAGTTCCAACGGGACCCGGGGCTTTCGGGTCTTATTTTTATGTTTGAAACAAAGGAGTCCTTATGGAGTGGAAAGAAGGTAAAATCGTCAATACCCCTCTCGAGGGGCAGATGAAGAATTCCTACATCGACTATGCCATGAGCGTCATCGTCACCAGAGCGCTGCCTGATGTGCGGGACGGGCTGAAGCCGGTGCACCGCCGCATTCTCTATGCCATGAATGAAGCGGGAATGCTTCCCAATAAGCCTTATAAAAAATCCGCCCGAATCGTGGGTGACGTTCTCGGTAAATTTCATCCTCACGGCGATACGGCGGTTTATGAATCGGCTGTCCGCATGGCTCAGGATTTCTCCACCCGCTACATGCTGGTAGACGGCCACGGCAACTTTGGCTCCGTGGACGGCGACTCTCCGGCCGCTATGCGTTATACCGAAATGCGCATGGCAAAGATCACTCTGGAAATGCTGCGGGATATCGACAAGAATACGGTCGATTTCATGCCGAACTACGACGGCTCCCTGCAGGAACCGGTGGTCCTCCCGTCCCGCATCCCGAATCTTCTGGTCAATGGTTCCTATGGTATAGCGGTAGGCATGGCCACGAATATTCCTCCCCACAATTTAGGTGAAGTGGTGGACGGCTGCTGTGCCATGATTGACAATCCGGAAATTTCCATCGATGAACTGATGAAATACATCAAAGGCCCGGATTTCCCGACGGCCGGCATCATCCTGGGACACCGGGGTATTGAAGATACCTACCGCACAGGACGCGGTTCCATCACCGTCCGCGCAAAGACGGAAATCGAGGATATGCCTCACGGCAAACACCGGATCGTAGTCACTGAAATCCCGTACCAGGTGAATAAAGCCCGCCTTATTTCCTCCATTGCCGATCTCCAGCGCCAGAAAGTACTGGACGGTATCACTATGCTCCGCGATGAATCAGACCGCACGGGTATGAGAATCGCCATCGAACTCCGTGCCGATGTGAGCCCGGAAATCATGCTGAACAACCTCTTCAAGCATACCCAGATGCAGATGAACTTTGGAGCCATCATGCTGGCCCTGGTTGACGGCCATCCGCGGGTACTGAACCTGAAGCAGATCCTTTACTACTACCTGAAACATCAGGAAGAAGTCATTACCAGGAGAAGCCGGTTCGAACTGGACAAGGCAAAAGCCAAGGCACATATCCTGGAAGGACTCCTCATCGCCCTCGACCATATCGATGAAGTAATCCGCACCATTCGTGAATCCCGCACCGACGTCATTGCAAAAGATGCATTGATGACGAGATTTGACCTGTCTGAAAAGCAGTCTCTCGCCATTCTCGATATGAGACTCAGAAGACTGACAGGTCTCGAAAGAGATAAACTGGAAGCTGACTATAAAGACGTGAAAGAAACAATCGCATACCTGGAAGACCTGCTCTCCAGCAGGGACAAGATCATGGGCGTGGTGAAAGAAGAACTGCAGGACGAAAAAGCCAACTTCGGCGACGACAGAAGGACGGAAATTTCCGAAGCACAGGAAGAATTCACCATCACCGACCTCGTGCCGGATGAACCCATGACCATCACCATGACGAAACAGAATTACATCAAGCGCATGGATTCTTCCGATATCCGCGTACAGCGGAAAGGCGGCCGCGGCGTATCCGGCATGAAGATGAAAGACGGCGACTATGTATGGAAGCTCCTCAATACGTCCACCCACAACCGCATCCTCTTCTTCACGAATAAGGGCAAGGTCTACATGAAGACGGCAGTGGACTTCCCGAAATCCGGCAGGACCGCAAGGGGCAGCGCTATCATCAACTATATTCCGGGACTCTCTTCCGGCGAAAGAGTGACGGAGCTCCTCGATATCGATGCAGCAGGGGAAGAAACGAAATTCCTCCTCATGGTCACCAAACTTGGCTATGTAAAGAAGACCGAAATTTCCGAATATGGAAATATCAATAAAAACGGCCTTATTGCCGTACGTATCAACGAAGGGGACGAACTGGCCCAGGTGCTCCGCATTAAAGGAGACGAAGATCTCATCCTCGGTACCAAATGGGGTATGGCCATCCGTATTTCCACCGAAGAAATCCGGGCTGTGGGCCGCGCGGCAGCCGGCGTTCACGGTATCCGCCTGAACGAAGGAGATGAAGTGGTAGGCGCAGCTATTGCCGACGAAAAGGATATCTTCACCATTTCCGCAGACGGTAATGCAAAGAGAAATAAAGCCGATGCCTACAGACTCCAGGGCAGGAACGGTTCCGGCGTCCGCAACTTCAAGAAAGGCTACGAAGTGGTAGCCCTCGTGGCAGCCGACGACGATGATGAACTGGTAGGCGTATCCGAACAGGGCATCACCATCAAGACAAAAGCCAGCCAGATCCTCTCCAAGAAATCAAGAGGCGGCCAGGGCGTCATCCTCCAGAGACTCGAAGAAGGAGACAGAATCGCCTCCATCGACGTGCTTTTCGCAGAAGATGACGAAAATGAAGAAGAATAATTAGCCGCCAGCCGTTAGTTATCAAAAAAAGCTGTACAGTCATTGTGAGACTGTGCAGCTTTTTTATTGGTGAAAGTAGTAAGTGATAAGTGTAAGTGAAGCTGCGGCGCAACAGTAGAAGGCGCCACCTTCACGAATCACGAATCACGATCGCGCGAGCCTGAGAATACCGTTTCAAGTCCCGGCAGGGCTGACTCACGAAAACCGATAGTGACTCAAGCCATCAGAATGAGCCTGACAACTCTCACTTCAGCATCTCTTGAAAATCTGCATTGAGCTTATTCTCCGCATTAGTCAGTTTTTCTTCCTGCCGGGAGACCCAGTTTTCATTGTCAGCGAGGTCTTTCTTTGCCATGGAAATCATCTTGTCAAGTTCTGCCGGCTGGGGTCCGCCTTTGACTTTTCTGTTGTGCACGATGGCTACGGGGTCTTTGGCATGGTTCCATTCTTCTTCGGTCATAGGGAAGGATTTCGGGAGGACCGGATCGTCTTTGGCAAGGTTCGCATAGACCATCTGCGCTTTATCATAGGTGAAGTCTTTCGGGGTGATGTTGTTGGCTCTTGCGTAGGTCACGATTTCGCTGGCAAAGTGATGGCCCGTGCGGAAGGGGATGCCGTGATTCTTCATCAGTTCATCGGCGATTTCCTGGGAGCAGGTCCAGTCGAGGTCCAGTTCTTCGAGAGACCTTTCCGGTTTAATGACCAGATTGTTCAGAATCCTGTCCAGACCGGAGAGGACTTTCGTGCCCTGGGGCATGAGGTCGCGCCTTCCGTTCAGCCTTCCGTCAGCCATGCCGGCGGGGATATTGTGGGAGCGGAAAGCGGCTTCCATGCTCATGCCGAGAAGGGTGGAAGCTTCTCCGCGGCAGGAGTTCAGGATGCCGGGGTTCCGCTTCTGGGGCATAGCGGAAGATACGTATGTATTTCCACCGCCTTCTTTCAGGAGGATCCAGGGGCGGGGCTGGGCATACTGCTGCATGATTTCTTCAATGAAGGAAGTGGTATGGATGGCAATGCAGTTGGTAATGCCGCCGGTTTCAATGGGCGCTTCCTGAGGGAAGACCTGTCCTGCATCGTAAGTATTGTAGGCAAGGCCGTCAAAGCCAAGGTAGGCGGCCATACGGTCACGGTTAAGTGGCCAGCCGGTGCCGTTTAAAACGGTGGAGCCCATGGGGGAGCGGTTGAGGCGGGCGTAATATTCGCGGGTCCGCTGCATATCACGGTTGTAGGCATTGGCATAGGCGATGAGGTAGTGGGCGAGGCTGTTCGGCTGGGCCTGTACGCCGTTCGTATAGTTCGGAATGACGGTTTCTTTATTTTCTTCCGCCAGACGGATGAGGTCGGCCTGTACTTTGTTCAGCTCTTTTGCCATATCGAGGAGATGCTCTCTCTGTTCCATGATGCCTACGGTGGTGAGCATATCCTGGGAGGAACGGCCTGCATGGATTTTCGTCACCTGGGGGCCGGCAGCCTTGATGAGGTATGGCTCGAAAGCGACTACGTTGGACGGTCTTGGCGCGCCGGGGCGGGAGCCGTCGGCGAGGACCTTCCGGATGCCCTGGGCAATATTTCTTCCTTCCTCCGGCGTCAGGAGTCCTTCGGACGTATTGATGATGTCCGAGGCTTTATTAATCTGGCCGAGCCAGTAAAAGTTATCCCGCGGCGTTTCCGCGGCAAAGGCTGTGCCGCTTGAAATCAGTGCGGCAATCGTTAAAGCAAGGATGGATTTTTTCATAGGTTTCTCCTTTGAAATAAACGGAATGACATACCTTATATATTATAAAATACATTTTTACTAACGCATGTATTGAAATGATTTATAAAGAGTAACAGGAAATAAAAATCACAGCTTATGGCCTGCTCCCTGTATTTCCCATGGCGGGTCAGGACGGAAATTTTATAAGACCGGCAGCAGGCTGTACAATTGGAAAGAAATTCTTTTTATACCGGAAACGGGCAAAAAAAATTCCCCCGGCCGTCTGAGCTGGGGGTAACCTGAAAAGAGCAGTATGAATCAATCGGCTGCAGGGACTTTGACCTGTACACGCAGGGACGGAGCTGCCGTATGAACGGAGGTGGTCTACAAGTTTTTCATGTCGTGATGGATTGCTTTCTGGTTCCCGCTCACTTTCGACCGGGGGAATTTTTTGTTTTGCCGGCAAAGAAGAGAGGAAATTAATCTGTTCCGTCCTTCCGCCCGTTTCGATCGATTGTGCACACGGGTTTATGAAGGATTTCCCAGGGGCCCTTTCCGTCCCTTCACCTATATAGTACAAAAAGCTTATTTTATTTTCTCTTTTTATTTATAAAATTTTTTTATGTGAAAATGACCTTTCTCCTTATAAGAAATAGAGCGGTTCGTGTTTTCCGTGCGGATGATTTTCATGACCGGGCGGCCCGGTATTCTTTCGGAGTGAAGCCTGTTTTTGCTTTGAAATATTTTCCAAAGAGGCTGACCTGACGAAAACCTGTGTCCAGGGCGATTTGCCCTATGGAAAGATCGGTGGCAAGGAGTTTTTCAGCCGCCTTCTGCAAACGGTATTCGAGCAGGTATTGATAGGGGGTGGTATGCATGGAAAGGCGGAAAGCCCGAAGGCATCCGGACTCGCTAAGATGTGTGCTCTCTGCCATATCTTTAAGGGAAATATCTTCGTCATAATGGTCTGCGATGAACTTCAGGATGATTTTTGCTTTTTCTGCATTGGCGCCTTGCCGGGGAGTCTCTTTGCCGGTCGAGTGCTTTTTCAGGAGAAGAAGCTTGAACAGGCGCAGAAGTACTTCATAAGCATAGAAATGGGGCTTGTCCTCTTCAAAGCGGGAGAGGTCTTTCAATATTTCCAGTGATTCTTGAGCCCAGGGAACCTTCGGGGACAAGTGGGCAAAGGAAAAAGAGTTTTCAGCAAAAAAGCTGGAAAGATCTTCATTGGCCGGACAGGAAGGGTAGAAACGGAGCATTCCGGCAGGAAAAAGGAAATTGTAATAATGGGTGTCTACCGAAGCTTCGATGCGGTGAATGATTTCCGGCCCCAGGTATAAAGCTTCCCCTTCTGAAAGCTGCAGGGTTTCTGAAAGGGTGTGTACGGTGAGGCTTCCCGAGGCAGCATAAATGAACTGGAATTCTTTTGGAAAGCTCACGGTCCTCATCTTTGCACGGTCTATCGGTTTCACTGTGTGCAATACATTCATTCCTATTTTCTGGATTCAGGTCCTGCATGCTTCCCCTTCGGAAGGAAGTTTCATCCTCACCATCCTTTTCTCCCTGGGAACGGTGATCACCTGGTTCGGCGGCCTTCTGGCGGACCGCCTCGGATGTGTCCGGATGCTCCGCATCTCTTTCCTCTCTATGATTCCTGCCATGTTCCTCCTCATCAATACCGAAAATATTGCGGCAGCTATGATTTTTCTGTTTCCTGCAGCCTTTGCCCTTTTTGCACCTTTCAGTGCAAGCGTAGTGCTGGGGCAGGATTACCCGGGAAAGAATGTGGCCTTTGCTTCGGGCATTACCCTTGGCCTTTCTACCACCTTCAGCGGACTCGTCACTCCCGTTATCGGCCGGGCTGCCAATACTTTTGGCCTTGTCCCTGCTCTCCAGATTCTATGGGTCGTGGCCATTCCGGGAGCCGTATTCGCTTTTACCCTGAAACCGGATAAGAAAATGGAAATAAAGAGAGTCGGCTATTCGAAACGGGTACAGCAGGAAATCTGATAAAACTCAGGGTATTTCCATAAAATGAACCTCCCGGCACCGGATTTTCCTTCTATGGTGCGGCGGGAGGCCTTTTGCCGGTTCGGGCAGAGTACCCCGGTCCTTTTTATTTCATTTAGAAAGTACCATTATCAATGTGTACCCATTGAATGTAATTATTCATAGTAGTATAATTAAAACAGAATTTAATACGCTAAAGTGCGAAGGTGCACTCCACGTTTTTTTGTGCTCTTTTTACTTTAGCGGATTTTTAAATCAGAAGGAAGGGACATCTCCGGCAAAACCGTTAGACCGGTCAATGGGGAGGGGATGAAAAGACACAGGGGGTGGCTTCTTCTGATTCAGGGGAGGGCTTATATGACAAAAGAAGAAATGAAAAAAGCTGTATGTGCAGCCATTGATACGTCGAGAGACGATCTGATCCGGGAAATACTTTCCGTAGAAGCAGAGCCGGAACTGGGCTGGAAGGAAACGAAAACCGCTGCAAAGATGGCTGCCTACATGAGAAAAATGGGACTTGACCCTGAAACGGGCCTCGCCATTAATGGAGTGAAGGGGGAAATTCACGGGGCTAAAGACGGCCCGGCAGTAGCCATCCTGGCAGAACTGGATGCAGTAGGCACGCCGGACAGCCCAAAGGCGGATCCTTTGACCGGCGCTGCCCACACCTGCGGCCATTTCCTGCAGATGGGTGCCATGCTGGCAGCTCTTACAGGTATTGCCAAAGCAGGCGTTATGAAGGAACTGGCAGGTACTGCCGTATTCTTTGCTGTTCCGGCGGAAGAATACATCGAAATCGACTATCGCAAGAAACTCCGCAAAGAAGGGAAGATTCATTTCCTCGGCGGCAAGAGCGAACTCGTATACCGCGGCTGTTTCGATGATGTGGATATGGCCATGATGATGCACTCCCAGGGCAATGCTCCGGAAAAATCCGTGTACATCGGACAATCCAGCAACGGCTTTGTAGGCAAGACCGTCCGCTACATCGGAAAACAGGCCCATGCGGCCAATGCGCCTTTTGATGGAATCAATGCGCTCAATGCGGCATGCCTCGGCATCATGGGCATCAATTCCCTGCGCGAGACCTTTAAGGATGAAGATCATGTGCGGGTACATCCTATCATCACCAAAGGCGGCGATTTTGTAAACAGCGTACCGGCAGATGTGCGCATGGAACTTTATGTTCGTGCAGCAACCATGGATGCCATTGACCGCACCCATCACCGGGTAGATGCAGCTCTCAAGGCAGGAGGAGATGCCATCGGAGCCAAAGTGGAAATCGATACCCTTCCGGGCATGCTTCCGCTTTCCTGCGATGAAAATCTGAACAAACTCTTCGTTGATAATATTCTGGAAGAAGCGCCGGGAACGGAAATCAAAAATGCCGGCCACTTCAGTGCATCCACGGACATGGGCGATATTTCCCATCTCATGCCTGCCATTCATCCATACATCGGAGGCGCAGACGGAGGCCTTCATACAAAGGACTTCGTGGTGACCGATTATGAAGCAGCATTCCTTTCACCGGGCAAAGCTTTTGCTATGACCATCATCGACCTGCTTTACGATGATGCAAAATTAGGAAAGAAAGTTCTTGCCGAACACAAGAATATCCTCACCAAGGAAGAATATCTGGCAAAGATGGACAGCTACTTCAGCGGTTCAGAAGAATAGTAGAAGAGTAGAAATGGAAATCTCCGGATTTCCGGATTCAAGGAGAAAAATTATGAAAGACCTCAGGCTTCATATCACAGTCCTGGTGCTGGTCATCGTATCCGAATTTATCGGCACCTACGTATTCAACGTAGGCATTGGGAAAATCGTCCTCCTGCCTATGATGTATGCGCTTATCCTCGGCGTACTCACTGCGCCCCGTTTCACAAAAATTTCCACAGATAAAGAAATCAAGGCAGCCGGGAGTCTACTGGGTGTTACCCTGATGCTCCTCATGGCCCGCTACGGTACTCTTGTAGGACCGACCCTTCCGAAGATTCTCGCCGCATCCCCGGCCCTGATCCTTCAGGAATTCGGCAACCTGGGTACCATTTTCCTGGGCATTCCGCTGGCCGTATTCCTCGGTCTGAAGCGGGAAGCCATCGGTGCTGCCCACTCCATTGCCCGTGAACCGAACGTAGCCCTCATCGGCGAAAGATACGGCCTTGACTCTGCCGAAGGCCGGGGCGTTATGGGCGTATATATTTCCGGTACCGTTATCGGCACCATCTTCTTCGGCCTCATGGCTTCTGTCATTGCTACCTATACACCTCTTTCTCCACTCGCCCTTGCCATGGCCAGCGGTGTAGGCTCTGCTTCCATGATGACTGCTTCCGTGGGCGCTCTTACTGCCCTCTATCCGAATATGGCAGGAGATATGGCTGCCTTCGGCGCTGCATCCAACATGCTCTCCGGTCTTGACGGTCTTTACATGAGTATCTGGATGGGCCTGCCGGTATCTGAATGGCTCTACAAGAAATGCTATCGCATTAAATATGGCGAAAATCCGCCGGCTCCGGTTACCAGAGATCTCAGCAAAGGCGAAGCAGCCGATGCAGTTGAAAATCCAGAAGAAAAGGGGGATAAAAAATGACAAAACTGTCTGATATCACACTGGCCCTCATCATTACAGGCCTCCTCTCCCTCGTGGCCAATGTTATTGGCACAAAAAATACCCTGGTAGACGGGGCTCTGGGCATGGTCGTCCTTGTCTTTATTGCTCTTGCGGGGATCGTCCTTGCCAAAGTCCTTCCGGGAAATATTCCTGCCGTAGCTTATGTCGTTACCCTGGGTACCATCGTCAGCTTCCCGGGCTTCCCCGGCGCTGATTTCGTCAATTCTGTCGTTAAACATGTAGGTTTCCTCCAGCTCTGTACACCGATTCTCGCTTATGCGGGCATCTCCATCTGCAAAGATCTGGACGTCTTCAAAGACAGCTCCTGGCGTATCGTGCTCATCAGCTGCGTAGTCTTCATCGGCACCTACCTGGGCTCTGCCGTTATCGCGCAGGTCATCCTGACATTCCTTGGACAGGTATGATCATAAGGTAAAAATAAGAAACAGGGAAACCATCGCACCGGTGGTTTTCCTGTTTTTATTTTTTAAAATTTCAAATGGCGGATATGAAATCCTTTCCTGTTTCGGACTGTACGTGGTAAACTGCCATATAAAACAGGAAATATAGTTCAGAAAATTATGTAAAGCAAAGTCACTTGACAAGCATCTGAAGTTCTAGTATAATATTTCACGTCGTGGTGATGCTATGTCTATAGAAAATATCGTTTGGAAGGGAGAGCTCCTGGACTGTTACGGAGCACTTCTGACGGAAAGGCAGAGAGACTGCCTTGACTTATACTATAATGAAAATCTGACGCTGGCGGAAATCGCCCAGCATTTCCATATTTCCCGTCAGGCGGTGCATGATGCCATGCGCCATGGCGAGGAGGCGCTCCTCGCCTATGAGGCAGCCCTTCATCTTGTCTCTTTCAGGGAAAAGAAAGAAGAGGCCGCCAGGGAGCTCATGAGTCTCATCCCTGTTGAAAAGCAGGGAGAGGCCGAAACGTTGTTACAGGTTTTGTCGGAATGAAGGTGACCATATGCCGTTTGAAAGTTTAGGCGATAAACTGCAGTCCGCGTTCAAGGATCTCCGGGGGAAAGGCAAGCTTTCCGAAAGTGATATCGATGGAGCGCTCCGTGAAGTACGGCGGGCCCTTCTGGAAGCCGATGTCAACTTCAAGGTGGCCAAGGATTTCATCGCCCATGTCCGCGAAAAGGCAATGGGTGAGGAAGTATTTGGCAGCCTGAAGCCGGACCAGACCGTTATCAAAATCGTTAAAGAAGAACTGACCGAGCTCCTGGGCGGTATCCAGAGCAAGATCACTCTTTCTCCTTCGGGACTGACCATCATCATGCTGGTAGGCCTTCAGGGCGCCGGTAAGACGACGACCGCTGGCAAGCTGGCACTGATGTTCAAGAAAAAAGGCCATCGTCCCATTATGGCAGCCTGCGACGTATACCGTCCGGCAGCTATTAAACAGCTGGAAGTCCTCGGCCAGCAGACCGATGTCCCTGTTTACCGCATGCCTCCCAATGTGGACCCTGTCCATATCGCAAGTTATGCAGTAGATACCGCAAAGGCCTACAACCGGGATGTGCTGATTCTCGATACCGCCGGCCGTCTCACCATTGATGAGAAGCTGATGGCGGAACTTAGAAATATCAAGGCTGAAGTTCATCCTCACGAAATCCTCCTGGTCCTGGATTCCATGACCGGCCAGGATGCAGTGACTACAGCCAAAGCCTTTGATGACAACCTTGGCATTGACGGGACCATCCTTACAAAGATGGACGGCGATGCCAGAGGCGGTGCTGCCCTTTCCATCAAGACAGTCACCGGCAAGCCGATCAAGATGATCGGTGTATCTGAAAAACTGGACGGCGGACTGGAAGATTTCCATCCGGACCGCATGGCAGGAAGAATCCTGGACCTCGGGGACCTCGAAACATTGATCGAGACAGCCCAGAGGAATATGGATGCAGACTCTATGAAAGATGCAGCCAGCAAGCTCCGCAAAGGGGAGTTCACGCTGGATGATTTCCTGAAACAGCTCAAACAGATACGAAAACTCGGTTCTTTCCAGTCCATTCTCGGCATGCTGCCGGGCATGGGCAAGTTCAAGGATCAGCTGAAAGATATTGACCTTGACGGAAAAGAAATTAAACATATAGAAGCCATCATCCTTTCCATGACCCCTGAAGAAAGGGCGGACGTAAGGATACTGAACGGCAGCCGCCGCAAGCGTATAGCCAACGGGGCAGGTGTGAAGATCCAGGATGTAAACCGCATGATGAAACAGTTTGCCGAAATGCAGAAAACCATGAAGAAAATGAAAGGCAAAATGGGCGGCAAAGGCGGAAAAAAGTTAGATCCATCCAAATTGGGAAGCCTTGCCGGTTTCCCCGGGATGTTCAATAAATAATCGAGATCATTTCAAGGAGGTGAAATTTCAATGTTAAAAATTCGTCTGACCCGTATGGGCGCAAAGAAGAATCCGTTCTACCGCATCGTAGTTATCGATTCCAGAGAAGCAAGAAACGGCGCTCCCACCGATACCATCGGCTGGTATGACCCGGCTAAACTGGATGCTCCGGTAAAGATTGATGAAGAAAAGGTTCTTTCCTGGCTGGGCAAAGGCGCACAGCCGACCGACACCGTTCGTTCCATCCTGAAGAAGAACGGCATCCTTGCCAAGTTTGCAGAAGCAAAGAAATAATGGGGGCCCTCTATGAAAGAATTAGTGGAAACACTTGTCAAGGCTCTCGTAAGGAACCCTGACGCCGTGACTGTCACTGTCGTCCAGAAGGGCAGCCTGGAAATTTACCAGGTACGCGTCGCTCCGGAAGACATGGGTAAAGTCATCGGCAGAAAAGGCCGCATTGCCAATGCAATCCGCACGGTTGTGAAAGCAGGCGCTCTGCGTGAAAACCGCAAAGTGGCTGTGGATATTATGTGAGAGGTGCAGCAATGGAAGAAATGCAGATTCTCGTACCGGTGGCTGTTAAATCCAAGCTCACCGAGACGCTGAAGACCACTCTGCTCAATGAAATCGGGCAGAATATCAGCCGTGTCGAACATGATATGGCACAGCTGGAATTTGAAGCCAACGGTAAACTGGCTGAACAGGCAAAGATCAATATCCAGGCAGTAGCACCCCTTCGCGCGCAGTATGAGGCCCAGAAAGCCCGCATGCAGCAGGTGAAGGACAAGCTGCTTTCCGATAAGGATCACCTCGAAAGACTTGCCATCGGCGCTGAACTCAACCGTCAGCCCATGAACCGCCTTGTCACCATCCATGTGGGGGATGACATGAATGCTTTAACCGGCGGCGAAATTCTGGTTGAAGACGGAAAGATCATCGCTTTCCGTAACTGATATGAAACCCGATGAAAAAATAATCGTCGGCCGAATCGTAGCCCCGCATGGTGTGCGGGGTGATTTGCGTATTTTACCCGATACGGACAGGCCGGAGATTTTTAAAAAACTCAAAACCATCTATATCGGAGAAAAACCGTATACCCTGAAATCCGCCCGTCCCCACAAGAATGTCTACATCCTTCATGTGGAAGGCGTGGATGACAGGAATACGGCGGAAACACTGGTCTCTAAAATCGTGGAAGTCCCCTTCAGCGAACTCCCGAAGAGACCGGAAGGAACGTATTATTATTTCCAGCTCATCGGCCTTGCCGTAGTTACGGAAGACGGTACGAAGGTAGGAACTTTGAAGGAAATCATGGAGACCGGCGCCAACAATGTCTATGTCATTGAAGGCGAAGATCACAAGGAAATCCTGATTCCGGCCATACCGTCATGCGTTCTCTCCACAGATATCGATGCAGGACGCATGACGGTGCGCCTGCCGGAGTGGGAATGATTCCCATTCAAAGGAGCCCATCGTGAAGATTGATATCCTGTCCCTGTTTCCAGAATTTCTGGAAGCTTTCTTCAACCAGAGCATCATCAAAAGAGCTCTCGAGGGAAACCTTCTCGAAATGGCGGTTACCAATCCCAGGGACTTCACAAAGAGCCGGCACCGCCAGGTAGACGACACCATCTACGGGGGCGGAGCAGGCATGCTCATGATGTGTCAGCCTCTTTTTGACGCCTGCCATCATGTGCTTCCCGAAAAGGGTCAAAGAGACCGGGTGATCTTCCTTTCTCCCGCCGGAAAGACTTTCAATCAGGATAAAGCGAAAGAGCTTTACCGCGATTATGATCATCTTGTCCTGATTTGCGGCCACTATGAAGGGGTGGACCACCGGGTGGAAGAATACCTGGCGGATGAACTGATTTCCATCGGGGACTACGTCCTGACCGGCGGCGAACTGGGCGCCATGGTCATATCCGACGCAGTAGCCAGGATGGTACCGGGAGTTCTGGGAGACGCGGGCAGCGCCTCTTCCGACTCCTTTTACGAACCGATTCTCGAGTATCCCCAGTACACGAAACCGGCTGAATATAATGGGTGGAAAGTACCGGACGTGCTCCTTTCCGGCCATCACGCAAATATTGCCAGATGGAGGAGAAAAGAAGCTCTCCGGCGGACCTTGAAATGCAGGCCCGACCTGCTCAACGGGCAGGAATTTTCCAAAGAAGATAAAAAACTGATGGCGGAAATATTGGAAGAAGAGAGGGGCGAGTAGTTTGGCACCTGTATACATAGGGCTTATCCACTATCCCATTTACAACAAGCACATGGAAGTGGTCACTACGGCGCTTACCAATTATGACCTCCATGATATTGCCAGAACGGCAAAAACCTACGACGTGAAGAAATATTTCATCGTGCATCCCGTAAAAGCACAGAGAGAAATGGCTCTCCGCATCATGACACACTGGAAAACAGGCGGCGGCGTTCATTACAATGCCAACCGGAAAGAAGCCTTTGAAGAGACGGAACTTGTCCCGGCCCTTGAAGACGCCATTTCCCTGATTGAAAAAGAGACGGGAAAGAAACCGGCCATTGTCACCACCGACGCCAGAGTGTATCCAAATACAGTTACCTACAAAGAAATGCGCAGGAAAATCCACGAGGAAGATACACCCATATTCATCCTCTTCGGTACAGGCTTCGGCATGACCAAAGAAATGATGAAACAGTTTGATTATATCGTGGAACCAATTTATGGCGCAGGCACTTACAATCACCTCTGCGTGAGAAGCGCTGTGGCCATCATCCTCGATCGCCTTCTCGGCGAACCCTGGTGGAATACTAAGGAGGAATAATATGTCCGGACATTCCAAGTGGGAAAACATTAAGCGCAAAAAGGGCAAGACTGATGCCATCCGCGCAAGAATCACCACTAAGATTTCCAAAGAAATTACCATCGCTGCCCGTATGGGCGGCGGAGATCCTGTCGGCAACATGCGTCTGAAACTGGCCCTCACCAAGGCTAAGCAGAACAACGTACCGAAGGAAAATATTCAGAGAGCCATCGCCAAAGGCGTAGGCGCAGCATCCGGCGCCGGTTTCGATGAAGTGACCTATGAAGGCTACGGCCCCGGTGGTGCGGCAGTCATCGTAGAATGCAACACCGATAACAGAAACAGGGCAGCCGCTGCCATCCGTCACGCATTTACTCATCACGGCGGTTCCGTAGGAACCCCGGGCTGCGTATCCTGGATGTTCAAGAAAAAAGGCTCCATCATCGTCAGCAAAGAAGCTGCCGACGAAGATACCGTCATGATGGTAGCTCTCGACGCAGGTGCTGAAGACGTGGCATCCAACGAAGACAGCTACGAAATCACCACCACTCCGGAAGACTTCCTCACCGTTTCCGAAGCCCTCGAAAAAGAAGGCATCGAAGCAGAAGCATCTGAAGTCGCTATGGTTCCGGATACCTACGTCAAGCTGGAAGGCGATGCAGCAGAAACCATGAATCACCTCACCGGCGAACTGGAAGAACTGGACGATGTACAGGAAGTGTACACCAACGCAGAACTTCCGGAAGACGAAGAAGAATAATTCTTTTCGTTGATAAAAAGACATCTCCTGACGGGATGTCTTTTTTGATGGAAATAATCATATCTGAGAGAAATTTATTTTTCGGGTTTTGAAATCCGGGCTGCCGTTTCCGAAACATAACCCTGAATACCCCTATTGACCATCCCCATTCGGTCTTATATAATAAAATAATCATGCGAGCGTGGCGGAACTGGTAGACGCACAGGATTTAGGATCCTGCGCTTTATGCATAAGGGTTCGAGTCCCTTCGCTCGCACCATGCTGACCGCGGAACAGACGCTGTTTTGCGGTCTTTTATATTTCGTAAAAGTGATAAGTGGAAAGTGGTAAGTGAAGGAGGCGGCCTGACGGGCCGCGGGTTTTTATAGAGATACAGTCTACTGGTGAATTTTTATTTCAATGAAAAGAGCAGCAGAAAATGGGTCCTGCTGCTCCTTCTTATCTAACTGCTAACGGCTGACTGCTAATTGCCAAACGTTCAGAAATTAACAGTCTTCCCATAGTAAGCGCATTCAAGAATCTTTCCGAGAGCTTCGGCATCCGCTTTTCTCGGATTTTCCGGCGTGCACGCATCGAGCTCCGCATTGGCGGCAATGGCATCTTTGTGTTCAAGATAAAGCTTTTCATCGATACCGTAATCTTTCAGGGACAGCGGGATGGAAAGCTTCCTGTCCAGTTCGCGGATGGCCTCTTCATAAGAGAGCACCAGCTGGGCATCGGTGCGGCCCGGAAGGCCGGCGACTCTGGCCAGATCGGCATAGCGTGTCATGCAGGCTTTCTTATTGAACTGGATGACATAAGGCAGGAGGATGGCATTTGCACAGCCGTGGGGGATGTGGAAGACTGCGCCAATCTTGTGGGCCAGGGAATGCGTGATACCGAGGAGACCGTTGGAGAAGGCCATACCTGCCAGGCACTGGGCGATGTGCATTTTGCCTCTGGCCTCTTTGTCACCATGATAGGATTCAAGAATATTGTCGAAAATATCGGACACCGCCTGCTTGGCCAGAGGATCCGTGAAACCATTGGCTTCCGTGGAAACATAGGCTTCAGTCGCATGGGTCAGGGCATCCATACCGGTATGGGCAGTAAGCTTGGGAGGCATGGTGAGCGGGATATCCAGGTCCAGGATGGCAAGGTCCGGGGTGAGATTGAAATCGGCCAGCGGATACTTGATGCCGGTAGAATAATCGGTGATGACAGAGAAAGCAGTCACCTCAGTAGCAGTCCCCGAAGTAGAAGGGATGGCTACGAAAATTGCCTTATTTCTGAGAGGCGGGAGAGAGAAGGGAGTCTTGATTTCATCGAAAGTGATTTCCGGATATTCATAGAAAATCCACATGGCCTTGGCTGCATCAATCGGAGAACCGCCGCCGATGGCCACAATCACATCGGGCTTGAATTCATCCATGAGGGCGGCACCTTCCCTGACCTTCTCGATGGACGGGTCCGGTTCGATGCCTTCCATGGTGCGGGTCTCAATACCCGCGCTGTGCAAAGTGTTTTCTACCTTATCCAGGAAACCGCCGCGGCGCATGGAATGGCCGCCGGTGCAGATGAAAGCCTTTTTATGGCCCTTCAGGACTGAAAGTTTTTCAATAGCTCCATAACCGACGTAAATATCTCTGGGCAATGTAAAACGGAACATTCGAATCTCCTCCTTCTTTAAAATAAATTCGGGAAAGAGCGGCCTGCTCCCCAGGACTTCAGGGTCTTTCCTTATTGACTTTTTCCATCTATATTATATCGTAATTTCTCGAAGAAGGGTAGACTCATTCCTGTTTGATATAGGTAAAGATTAGAAATAACTAAAATGCATATAGTAAAAATTCGGTAATATCTATACCTGAAATCAATAGCAAACATTAATAAAGAATGAGAATCGAAAATTTCCAATCTGAAGCGGCACTCGGTGATAAATATGATATAATGGAGAAAATCAATGGCAGCAAGCCATATTAAGTCCTGCCATGCAGGCAAATGGAGGCGTGTTATGAAAAAATACGTATGCAAAATCTGTGGATGGATTTATGATGAAGCCTTAGGTGATCCGGATAACGGCATCGAACCGGGCACCAAATTTGAAGATCTTCCGGAAGATTACATCTGCCCCATGTGCGGCGCTCCGAAAGAGGAATTCGAAGTCCTTGAAGAATAATCCGTAATCGAAAAGCCGGCTTTCAGGCCGGTTTTTCTTTTGACGAAAACAGAAAGCGGATATCACCCTGATGCATGCAGGACGATGTATCACTGATGTGAAGCCGATATCCCGGGATTCTGTAGAGGCAGGAGATATGGATTACAGGAATCTGTTGAAGGACATAATAGGAAAAATGATTGTAAATAATTGTTATTTTTCAAAAGAAAACAGCTTGACAATATAAGAACAAAGGTGTATCCTATAGTCGTAAACAAAAAGGAAATCACCATTGGCCGTGGTGATTCCGCTCATTGTTACCAATCTTTCTACACAATCCAACGTCTCCAAAAGAAGCCTCCCGCAAGGGAGGCTTTAGACGTGGGGCTTGTGTCAACCGGCATTCTTATGATAGAGCAGACATAGTGCTGCTCGTGATTCGTGAATCGTGGTCCGTGGTCCGTAAAGGTTGCTGCTCTGGCGAGCCGCATTTTATATGGGCGCATTCAGCGTTTTATCGGTTATTGTCATTTGTGGTAATCGTTCTTCGTGATTCGTTGTTCGTTCTTCGTGAAGGTGGCGGCTCTGTTGAACCGCAATTTTTGTATGGGGACTTTGCACAGACTGGGGGATTCGTATTTCTGAAAGTAATAATCAAAAAAAGACGTCCGATGAGGGGCGTCTTTTCCTGTTTTTGGCGGGCAATCGTTATCGAACAACGAATCACGAATAACGAAAATCCTGAATGGGAAAGACCGTTAATTCGTCAATTGCCTCAATTCTTACTTCAGTTCTGCGGTGCAGTGCGGGCAGCGGGTAGCATCATCAGCAATGACTTCTTTGCAGTAGGGGCATTTTCTCGGTTCTTTGGCCGGTGCTTTCGGGAAGAAGTGGTTGATCTGCTTGATGCAGAGGAAAATTGCAAATGCGACGATGAGGAAGTCGATGACGTTATTGATGAAGGAGCCATAAGCAATGACCGGTACGCCTGCTTCTTTCGCTTCCGCCAGGGTGCTTACCGGAATGGAAGAGAGGGGAATGAAGAGGTTGGAGAAATCAATCCCGCCCAGAACGGCGCCAATCGGCGGCATAATGATGTCGCTGACGAGGGAGGATACGATTTTACCGAAAGCAGCGCCGATAACTACGCCGACTGCCATGTCTACCACGTTGCCGCGGAGAGCGAAATCTTTGAATTCTTTGAGCATACCCATGAGGGAAGACTCCTTTCTCTTATTTATAAAAAGAAATATTTTATTTATATCAATATACCATATTTCCTATTGAGTACTCAACTACTTTTTGAAAAAGTATAAAATTACTTTTTGAGCTGAGGCATGAAATGAGACTTGACTTTGAGTCCCTTCTCCGCACTGCAGACTGCGGGGGAATGAAAAAGGCCTGCTGAGGGCGTGTCTCTTTTATGTCGACAGGGCTTCATTCATGCAGGACAGGGGTGTTTCAAGTTTATTTCCGACGAAGAGCTGTAAAAGACGATTTCGCAGGATGATCTTCTATTTCCTGCCACCTCCCCAGGGGGATTGACAGGGAAATAAAGGATGTGTTATATGTATTGACAATACCCTCTAAAAAAATGGGTGATTTAGTCGAAGGAGGATAAATTATGGCTAAGAAAAGAATAGTAGGCGTAGTAGGATTGGGCCATGTAGGCGCTCACGTGGCATTTTGTCTGGGAATGATGGGGATTGCCGACGAAGTCCTTCTCTGCGATCTGAAAGAATCCAAGGTAATCAGTGAGTGTCAGGATCTGAATGATGCTGTGATGTACATGCCGAATCATACGGTATATAAAGTGGCAGATTATGCAGGACTGAAAGACTGCGATGTCATTGTCAATGCGGTAGGCGATATCACTCTCTGCGCTACGGGCAACCGGGATGATGAACTGGAAAACAGCGTGAAGCAGGTGGCCGATTATGTACCGAAGGTGATGGCCGGCGGCTTCAACGGCATCTTCGTTAATATCACCAATCCCTGCGATGTCATTGCCAACCTGATCCAGCGTAAATCCGGACTTCCGAGAGGACGCGTCATGGGTACCGGTACTCTTCTCGATTCTTCCCGTCTCATCCATGAAATTTCTGCAGCTACCGGCCTCGACAGCCGCGGATTCTTCGCATTCATGATGGGTGAACATGGCAATGCCCAGATGGTGGCATGGTCCCAGATGAGTTTCTACGGGAAACCTCTGGCAGAAATGGAAGAAGATCCGCGTTTCGTTTTCGATAAAGACCTGATTCAGCAGAAGGCTATTAAAGGCGGCTGGGTGACTTACTCCGGCAAATTCTGCACTGAATATGGCATCGCTTCGGCCGGAGCTACTCTTGTACGTACCATCCTTCATGATGAAAAGAGAATTCTTCCCTGCTCAGTCCAGCTGGATGGGGAATATGGCGAAAAGAATGTATTTGTCGGCGTACCTGCTGTGATCGGCCTCAATGGCGTTGAAGAAGTCATGGAATACAACCTTCCGGAAAATGAAATGAAGCGCTTCAAAGAATGCATCGCTACTGTCCGCGTAAATATTGCAAAAGGCGACAAGATTCTTGGAGAATAAGGAATCCTGAAAAAAGCTGCACCTCCCGGTGCGGCTTTTTTTATTGAATCAGGGAAAAGAGAGAACTCATACACCTCAATATATCGAATTATTTAAAAACATATGAATTCTACACATCGATAATTTTATTTATATTATTTGAAATAATAAAATAAAATAAATAAATTTAAAGGCAAAATGATATCTTTGCGGCGAAAAATAATAAATAAAAATAAATGAATATACGAAATGATAGATAAATAATCGTGTAAAATGAATTCTTATTATTTTATCCCAAAATATGTACCTATTACTTTTATGAATCGATGGGTAAATTTATACTTATTCAGAAAAGGCTATTGATTTTTCAGATTTCCCTTTGTAAAATGAAATCATCCGCGGCACCATGTCGTGTTGTTTATAAGAATTACCGCTTTCGGTACATCCTGAAGGCAGTTCAATGAAAACTTGAGGGAGGATTTTATGAAACACATCCGCAAGGTCCTTGTGGCCAACAGAGGCGAAATCGCCATCCGTATTTTCCGGGCCTGTAACGAAATGGGCATCCGCACCGTTGCCATTTATTCCAAGGAAGATATTCTTTCCCTTCACCGCAATAAGGCGGATGAAGCATATCTGGTAGGTGCCGGGGATAAGCCGGTTGATGCTTATCTGGATATCGAAGACATCATCCGCATCTGCAAGGAACATAATGTAGATGCCATTCATCCGGGTTACGGGTTCCTCGCTGAAAACGCAAAGCTTGCAAAGCGCTGCGAAGAAGAAGGTATCACATTCATCGGACCGAAAGTGGAACATCTTATCATGTTCGGCGATAAGGTGAATTCCCGTATCGCTGCTTCCAAAGCCGGTATCCCCATGATTCCGGGTACCAACGGCGCAGTAAAGAATTTCGAAGAAGTGAAGGAATTTGCCGAAAAGAACGGATTCCCGATCATGATTAAGGCTGTCAATGGCGGCGGCGGACGCGGCATCAGAAACGTGGACCGCATGGAAGATCTCCGTGATGCCTATGACCGCGCAAAGTCTGAAGCCAAGATGGCTTTCGGTGATGAAGAACTGTATGTAGAAAAGTGCATCATGAATCCAAAGCACATCGAAGTGCAGATTATGGGGGATGAACATGGCAATGTGGTTCATCTTTTTGAACGTGACTGCTCCATTCAGCGCCGCCACCAGAAGGTCATCGAAATGGCTCCGGCCTGGTCTCTGCCGGCAGAACTTCGCCAGCGCATCTGCAATGCGGCTGTCAAGCTGATGAAGCATGTTCATTATGTGAATGCAGGTACTGTCGAATTCCTGGTAGACCAGAATGAAAAGGATTTCTATTTCATCGAAGTCAACCCCCGCGTCCAGGTAGAACACACCGTTACCGAAATGATTACGGACGTTGATATCGTCAAGAGCCAGATCCTTATCGCTGAAGGGTACGCTATCGATGGGCCGGAAATCGCCATCGGGCAGCAGAATGAAATCTGGTACAAAGGCGTGGCTATCCAGTGCCGTATCACCACCGAAGATCCGCAGAATAACTTCATGCCGGATACCGGCAAGATTATCGCTTACCGCAGCGGCGGCGGCCCAGGTATCCGTCTCGATGCAGGCACCGCTTATACGGGCGCAGTTATCACTCCATACTATGACTCCCTCCTCGTCAAAGTCACTGCCCATGCGCTTCATCCGAAGGATACCATCCACAAGATGCTCCGCTGCCTTGATGAATTCCGCATTTCCGGCGTAAAGACAAATATTTATTTCCTCCAGAATATGCTTCGCACCCGTGACTTCCAGGAAGGCAAGTGCGACGTCAACTACATCGACAGGAACCCGTGGCTCCTGCAGGAACCGGACCTCATTTCTGACCGCGGTACCCGTCTTCTGTCCTACATTGCTGATATCACTGTCAACGGTTACGCAGGTACCGGTCATCAGGATAAACCGGATTTTGTTCCTCTCCCGGCTCTCGACGCTTCTAAAGAAGAAGCTCCCCGGGGTACCAAACAGCTCCTTGATGAACTGGGACCGGAAAAATTTGCAAAATGGGTAATGGATCAGAAAGAGCTCATGTTCATGGATACCACCTACCGTGATGCTCATCAGTCCCTTTTGGCTACCCGTGTCAGGACTCACGATATCATGAACGCCATTCACTATACCGCCGTTCATGTGCCGCAGCTTTTCTCCTTCGAAAACTGGGGCGGCGCGACTTTCGACGTGGCATACCGTTTCCTTGATGAATCTCCATGGAACCGCCTGCGCCAGATGAGGGAAGCGGCTCCGAATATCCTCTTCCAGATGCTTACCCGCGGCGCCAATACCGTCGGTTACACCAACTATGCAGAAAATGTAGTCCGTCACTTCATCGACCAGGCAGCGGATAACGGCATTGACGTATTTAGAATCTTTGACTGCCTGAACCAGCTTTCTCACATGATCGTATCCATTGATGAAGTCCGCAAGAAGGGCAAAATCGCCGAGGCCTGCTTCTGCTATACCGGTGATATCATGGATCCGAAGCGCCAGAAATATTCTCTGAAATATTACACTGACCTGGCAAAAGAAATGAAAAACGCCGGCGCCAACATCATTGCCATCAAGGATATGGCAGGCCTTCTGAAACCGGAAGCGGCCTATGTCCTTGTATCCGCTCTGAAGGATGCGGTGGATCTGCCGGTTCACCTTCACAGCCATGAAGGCGGCGGCTGCACCCTTTATACCTATGCAAAGGCAGCCGAAGCAGGTGTGGATATCGTGGACGTGGCAACTTCTGCTTTCTCCAACGGCACGAGCCAGCCGTCCATGACTGCCATGTACTATGCACTCCAGAATAATCCGCGCCAGCCGAAACTTGATATTGAGGCTCTCGAAACGATCGATCGTTATTGGCAGGGCGTTCGTCCGTACTATGCGGGCGTTGACTCCAAGATGGCTTCCCCGAATACCACCCTGTATCAGCATGAAATGCCCGGCGGCCAGTATTCCAACCTCCGCCAGCAGGCAACCGCTGTAGGTCTTGGCGATCAGTGGCCGGAAGTATGCCATATGTATTCCAGAGTCAACATGCTCTTTGGCGATATGATCAAGGTGACTCCTTCCTCCAAAGTGGTGGGCGATATGACGCTCTTTATGGTACAGAACCATCTGACGGAAGAAGATATTTATGAAAAGGGCGATACCCTGGATTTCCCGCAGTCTGTGGTTGAATTCTTCGATGGCAAGCTCGGCATCCCCTATGGCGGCTTCCCGGAAAAGCTGCAGCAGATCATTCTTCGCGGCAAGAAACCTCATCTTGAAAGCAAACCGGCCAATGTAGACTTTGAACAGGTCAAGATGGAAATGAAGGAAAAACACCTTCCCACCAGGGAAGAAGACGTTTCCTCCTACTGCATCTATCCGAAAGTGTTCAGCGACTATGTAGACCGTTACCACAAGTATGGCGACCTTTCCATCCTCGATACCCCGACTTACTTCTTCGGCATGAAACCGGGTGAAGAAATCCGGGTCAACGTGGAACCGGGCAAGATGCTTCTTGTCAGACTGGACAATATCACCAAGCCGGACGGCGATGGAAATAGAGAAATCCAGTTCGAACTGAATGGTATGCCCCGTGAGCTGAAAATTCATGACAAGCATGTAGCTGAATCTGCTACCACTTCCAGAAAAGCGGACAAGGATGTACCGGGGGAAGTCGGTGCAACCCTTTCCGGATCCGTAGTGAAACTCCTGGCAGACAAGGGCGCTTCCGTGAAGAAGGGCCAGCCGGTCATCGTTACCGAAGCCATGAAGATGGAAACCACCATCACCGCACCGATTGACGGTATTATTTCTGAAATTCATGTCAAGGCGGGCCAGAGAATCGAATCCGGCGATCTGCTGATGGTTATTGAATAAATGACCAGTAGTATGTAATAAAAAAGGATATCCCCGCACGGATATCCTTTTTTATTATATTTCTTCTATCACTTACAATGAATCTTTTTTTGATTTCACTTTACAAAATTACCGATTGGGCATAAAGGACTTCATCTTCTCTTGCAATTTGAAACGAACCATGCTACAATACGCTGGAACAAAGCGTATGAAAAAATCAATAGATTTTTTGACGCAAAAATATTTCTATAGCTCAAATAAAATATTTTATAAAAGAAAATATTGTTATACAGATATTCAATATTTCTTTATGTTAAACAAGAAGAAACAATTGCAATTATTTTATACTTGTAGTAAAATTTTATTTTGCAACGTTCCTTCTTTTATTTATTTATATAATAGGCTGAAAGAAAGATGCAGGTCCCTGCAGCTTTCGGAAAGTCATTTTTTTACGAAAGGGTGAGGCGAGGAATGCCCAAAAGCAAAATGTTCAGACCTGTGCAGATTGGTAAGAAGAAAAGATACACCTATGCCAGATCACAGGAAGTTCTGAAAATGCCGCATTTGCTCGACCTGCAGACCAAATCCTACGAATGGTTCTGCCAGGAAGGGTTGAAGGATGTATTTGCGGATATTTCGCCAATTGAAGATGGTGCACATAAGTGGGCACTTTACTTTGGCAATTATGAGTTCCGCGAAGGCAAATACAGCATCGAAAGATGCAAAGAGAAGGATATGACTTATTCTGCGCCTCTCTATGTCAATGTCTGCCTCCAGAACAAGGAAACCGGTGAACTAAAGGAACAGGATCTCTTCATGGGAGACTTCCCGATTATGACCGATACCGGTACGTTCGTTATCAATGGTGCAGAACGTGTCATCGTATCCCAGCTGGTCCGTTCTCCCGGCGTGTACTACAAAAAAGAAAGAGATGCCTTTGATAAGGAAATCTACAGTGCCCAGCTGATTCCGAACCGCGGCGCCTGGATCGAACTGGAGTCTGATCCGTCCGGCTCCATTTCCGTCCGCATCGATCGTAACCGCAAGATGCCGGTTACCGTGCTTGTCCGCGCGCTCGGATATTCCTCCAATGATGAAATTCTGGAACTTTTTAACCACGATATCCACATCATTGAAACTCTGAAGAAGGATAATACTACTGACCGCAAGACCGCGCTTATTGAAATTTACCATAAGCTGCGCCCGGGCGAACCGGCTACCGAAGAAAGCGGTACTACACTCCTGAATAATTTCTTCTATGATCCCCGCCGTTACGATCTGGCAAAGGTAGGCCGCTACAAGCTGAACAAGAAGCTGGCCTGGAAGAACCGCCTCCGCGGCCACAAGACTGAAGGACCCATTGTTAATCAGGAAACCGGTGAAGTTGTCATCGAGGGTAATGCCACCATCGATGATGAAGCCATTGCAAAGATTGAGGAAAGCGGCGTATTCTCTTCCTTCGACCAGGTGGAAGTGATGACCCAGAAAGATGACAGTACCCCGGTCAAAGTCATCTGTTCTTCCGGCAATCGTGAAGATAATTACAGAATTCTTGAACGGTGCGACATCATTGCCTGCATCGATTACCTGCTGAACATGATGCAGGGCTACGGCAAGAGCGACGACATCGATCATCTCGGCAACCGCCGTGTCCGCTGCGTGGGAGAACTGCTCCAGAACCAGTTCCGTATCGGCCTGACCCGTATGGAACGTGTCGTTCGTGAAAGAATGACCACTCAGGACCAGGACAAGATGACCCCGCAGGCCCTCGTTAATATCCGCCCCGTAGTGGCAGCCATCAAGGAATTCTTTGGTTCCTCCCAGCTGTCACAGTTCATGGACCAGACGAATCCGCTGGCTGAACTGACCCATAAGCGCCGTCTTTCCGCTCTCGGCCCCGGCGGCCTTTCCCGTGAACGCGCAGGGTTTGAAGTTCGCGACGTTCATTACTCCCATTACGGCCGTATGTGTCCGGTAGAAACCCCTGAAGGTCCGAACATCGGCCTGATTTCCTCCCTGTCCAACTACGGTATCATCAACAAGTACGGCCTGATTGAAACTCCGTACCGCCTGATCAATAAAGACACCCATGCAGTTAGTGATGAATGCAAGTACGTAACCGCTGATATTGAAGAAGATAAAATCATTGCGCAGGCCTCTGAACCGCTGGATGAAGACGGACATTTCGTACATAAGAATGTAGCGAGCCGTAGAGGTCCGGATGTACTGGAAGCAGAACCGGAAGAAGTAGACCTCATGGACGTATCTCCAAAACAGGTCGTTTCCATCGGTACATCCCTTATCCCGTTCCTCGAACACGATGACACAAACCGTGCCCTCATGGGTGCGAATATGCAGCGCCAGGCGGTGCCGCTGCTCCGCCCGGAAGCACCGCTTGTCGGAACCGGTATGGAATGGGTAGCCGGACAGGACTCCGGAGTCTGCATCCTTGCCAAACGCGGTGGTATTGTTGAACACGTCACAGGAAATAAGATTCTTGTCCGTGCAGATAATGGTGAACTGGATACTTATGAACTGATTAAATTCAAGCGCTCCAACCAGTCGACCTGTATTAACCAGCGTCCCTGCGTATCCAACGGTGAACGTGTCGAAGCAGGAGCTACTCTGGCTGATGGCATGGCTACCGACCAGGGTGAACTGGCCCTCGGCCATAATGTGCTCGTTGCCTTTGTATCCTGGGAAGGGTACAACCACGAAGATGCTGTTCTGATTTCTGAACGTCTCTGCAAGGATGACCTTTATACCTCCATCCACATTGAAGAACATCAATGCGATGCCCGCGATACAAAACTGGGTGAAGAATCCATTACCCGTGAACTTCCATCCGTTTCTGAAGATGCAGTGAAATACCTGGATGAAGACGGAGTCATCATGGTAGGTGCCGATGTCAGACCGGGGGATATCCTTGTCGGCAAAGTCACCCCGAAAGGTGAAACCGAGCTCACTCCTGAAGAAAGACTTCTGCGCGCTATCTTTGGTGATAAGGAAAGAGAAGTCCGCGATACCTCCCTGCGTGTTCCTCATGGCGAATTTGGCAAAGTCATTGAAGTCAAGAGATTCACCCGCGGAGATCCGAATGGAAACGAACTTCCTCCGGGCGTCAACCAGCAGATCGTCGTATACATCGCACAGAAACGAAAGATTCGTGAAGGCGATAAAATGGCCGGTCGTCACGGAAACAAGTGCGTATGCTCCAGAATCCTTCCTGTAGAAGATATGCCGTTTACTCCCGATGGACGTCCGGTAGACCTCGTACTCAATCCTCTGGGCGTACCATCCCGAATGAATATCGGCCAGATCCTGGAAATTCATCTCTCCTGGGCCTGCCACATGCTGGGTGAAGAAATTCACGAAGCCATGAAAGACCAGAATAAATATGAAGAAATGAAGCAGCGCCTCATCGACTGCGGCTATGATTTCGATAAATACGGCATGCCTGAACCGACCGAATCGGGCATCCACATCGCGACCCCGGTATTCGATGGCTGCCGCGATGAAGACCTGGCAGCTACACTTAAGGCAGCAGGCCTCCCGGCAAACGCAAAGACCGACCTTTATGACGGACGTACCGGTGAAAAACTTGACAATCAGGTCACTATCGGCTGGAAATACATGCTGAAACTCCATCACCTTGTCGATGATAAGATTCATGCCCGTTCTACCGGTCCATACTCCCTCGTTACCCAGCAGCCTCTGGGCGGCAAGGCACAGTTCGGCGGCCAGCGCTTCGGTGAAATGGAAGTCTGGGCACTGGAAGCATACGGCGCGGCTTACACCCTGCAGGAAATCCTGACCGTGAAGTCCGACGATGTCATTGGTCGTGTAAAGGCATATGAAAAGATCGTCAAGGGCGAAAATATTCCGAGCCCGGGCGTTCCGGAATCTTTCAAAGTACTGATGAAGGAACTCCAGTCCATTGGCCTCGATGTCCGTATCCTCAACGAAAATGGCGACGAAGTCGTCCTGAAAGAACTGGATGAAAGCGACCTTGAACAGGGCTATGGCGGTGGCGGAGAACGCTGGCGCAGAGAAGACGTCAAAGAAGCTATGGAAGGCGAATCTGCTGTGACCGAATCCAGAAACGCTATGGAAAGCTCCATGAACGGCGGCGAAGAAGCAGGCAGTGATGATGTCGCTTCCTTCAATGATACACTGGAAGCAGAAGTCAACGCTCCCATGGATGAAGAAGCCGGCTTTGGCGAAGAAGACATGAATATGGAAATGAGCCGTACTGACGGCCAGGACGAATAACCGGAAAGGAGACTACTCAATTGTTAGATGTAAACGAATTTGATTCCATGAAAATCGGCATCGCCTCTCCGGAAAAGATCCTTGAATGGTCTCATGGTGAAGTAACGAAGCCGGAAACAATCAATTACAGGACCCTGAAGGCAGAAACTGACGGGCTCTTCTGTGAAAAGATTTTTGGACCGACCAAAGACTGGGAATGCAAATGCGGCAAATACAAGAAGATGCGTTACAGAGGCACCGTCTGCGACAAGTGCGGTGTCGAAGTCACCTCTTCCAAAGTACGTCGTGAGAGGATGGGTCACATTCAGCTTGCCTGCCCGGTATCTCATATCTGGTACTTCAAAGGTACCCCGTCCCGGATTGGTCTGATCCTTGAAATTTCCCCCAGACAGCTTGAAAGAGTCCTCTATTTCGCAGCCTATATCGTTATCGATCCGGGTGAAACGAACCTTCTGAAAAAGCAGGTCCTCAATGAACAGGAATACCAGGAAGCCCTTGCCACCTATGGCAAAGGTTCCTTCAAGGCACAGATGGGTGCAGAAGCCATCCAGAAGCTCCTGAAAGAACTTGATCTGAAAGAACTCGAAGTTGCTTTGAAGAAAGAAATTGAAGAAGGCAGCGGCCAGCGCAGAGTGAAATGCATTCGCCGTCTTGAAGAAGTCGAAGCTTTCCTTCATTCCGGAAACAAACCGGAATGGATGATCCTTACCGTCCTTCCGGTCATTCCACCGGAACTGCGTCCTATGGTCCAGCTCGATGGCGGCCGTTTCGCTACCTCCGATCTGAATGACCTTTATCGCCGTGTCATCAACAGAAACAACCGTCTGAAGAGACTGATGGAACTGGGTGCACCGGAAATCATCATCAGAAATGAAAAGCGTATGCTTCAGGAAGCTGTCGATGCCCTCATCGACAACGGCCGCAGGGGACGCGCCGTATCCGGCCCGGGAAACAGACCGCTGAAATCCCTCTCCGATATGCTGAAGGGCAAACAAGGCCGTTTCCGTCAGAACCTTCTCGGCAAACGCGTTGACTATTCCGGCCGTTCCGTAATCGTTGTCGGTCCGGAACTGAAAATGTACCAGTGCGGCCTGCCGAAGGCTATGGCTATCGAACTCTTCAAACCTTTCATCATGCATGAACTGATTAAGAGAGGCGTAGCCAACAACCTGAAAGCTGCCAGAAAGAAAGTCGATAAACTGGCGCCTGAAGTCTGGGATGTCCTGGGCGATGTCATTAAGGAACACCCGGTACTCCTGAACCGCGCACCGACCCTTCACAGACTGGGCATTCAGGCCTTCGAACCGATTCTTTGGGAAGGCCGTGCCATCAAGCTGCATCCGCTCGTATGCCCCGGCTACAACGCGGACTTCGATGGTGACCAGATGGCCTGCCATCTGCCGCTGTCCGTGGAAGCGCAGGCGGAAGCAAGAACCCTCATGCTTTCCATCAATAACATCCTTTCTACCAAGGATGGCAAACCTGTCGCTATTCCTTCTCAGGATATGATCCTCGGTTCCTACTACCTTACCATTGTAGAAACCGCCAATGATAAAAAGGTCGAATTTACAGAAGAGGAAAAGAAAGCTAATCCTCATGCAAAATTCGATCCCATGAAAGAATGGAAAAAGGCAGAAGACGAAATGGATACTTCCCGTCTCCATGCCTACACCGGTTATGACGAAGTCATGCTGGCTTATGCACTCCATGAAATCCGCATCCATGATTTCATTAAAGTGCGCATTCCGAAAGAAGATCGTCCGGATGGTTTCAATGATGATGACAAAGATCTCGTCATTACCACTCCGGGCCGCCTGATTTTCAACTATGCCATCCCAAGAGAACTCCGCTTTTTCTATAAGCGTCATGAAAAGAGAACAGATGAAAACGGAAACAATTATGAAGTCGTGAATAACGGCCTCGGTGTTACAATCGGCAAGAAGCAGATGGGCAAGCTCGTCAACGACTGCTTCAAGAAACTGGGATTCAAAGCAACCGGCGACCTTCTGGACTCCGTCAAGGCACTTGGCTTCCATTATGCTCTCGTTTCCGGTATTTCCATCGGCATTTACGATGTCGCTGTACCTCCGGAAAAGAATGCCATTCTTGCAGATGGGGACAAACAGGTTGAAGCCATTAAAAAGTCTTACCGCCGCGGCTTCATGACCAACGATGAAAGATACAAGCAGGTCGTTTCCGTCTGGTCCAGAAAGACCGATGAAGTCGGTGCGAAGATGAAGAGCTCCATGGTGAAGTTCAATCCGCTGACCATGATGGCCCAGTCCGGTGCCCGTGGTAACGATAACCAGATCCGTCAGCTGGCAGGTATGCGCGGCCTGATTGCCGATACCTCCGGTAAGACAGTAGAACTGCCGGTTAAGGCAAACTTCCGTGAAGGCCTGACCGTTCTCGATTACTTCACTTCCTCCCACGGCGCCCGTAAGGGTCTGGCAGATACAGCACTCCGTACCGCAGACTCCGGCTATCTGACCCGTCGTCTGGTCGATGTATCCCAGGATGTCATCGTTCGTGAAGAAGACTGTGATGTACAGGTTTTGAACTTCGACAGGGAACAGAGCATTATTGCTTCCCAGCCGGAAGTCAAGAATACCATTTTCCGCCTGAAACCGAAACTCCTCGGTGCAGTACTCGATGAAGATGTAATTGACCGGAGAAACGGCAATATCCTTCTCGTCAAGGGCAAGACACTGGATGCCGATGATGTGACCCTTCTCAACCATCATCTTGTGGAATCCATCACTGTCGTTATCCCGTCTGCCGAGGAGGGGGATGAAGCGGAAAAACCGCAAACCTTTGATCTCGGTACAGCTGACGCAGTCAAAGAATACAACCGTGCTATGCGCCATCACCTTACTGTCCATTTCGCAGGCAAGAAGCTGGAAGACGATGCTCTTGACCGTGAAGGCCGTGTAGTCCTTCCTGCTGGTACTGTAATCGATGCAGAAGCTGCTGAAAAAATCCTTTCCTCTGACATTCCGGTCATCCGTGTCCGTATGGATCAGATGGAAGGCGTAGAAGTCACCAAGATTGATGATAATGGACAGCCTATCGAATCTCTGGCAGACCGCATTGCAGGCCGCTGCCCGCTGGAAGATGTGGTCAACCCGGATACCGGCGAAGTGATTGCTAAGAAGAACGAAGAAATCACTGACGACCAGGCAGAAGAAATCCAGAAATATTATGATAAGCTTACCGTTCGCTCCATCCTGACCTGCCACTCCGCTCATGGCGTCTGCGCCAAGTGCTATGGCAGAAACCTGGCAACCGGCCGTCACGTGGAAATCGGTGAAGCGGTGGGAATCATCGCTGCCCAGTCCATCGGCGAACCTGGTACCCAGCTGACCATGCGTACCTTCCATACCGGCGGCGTAGCATCGGCAGAAGATATTACCCAGGGTCTTCCACGTGTCGAAGAATTGTTCGAAGCACGTAAACCGAAGGGCAATGCCATTATTTCCAGAATTGCCGGCACTGTTTCCATCACCAATGCGGAAGATAACCCGAACGTCAAGGTCATCACTATTACCAATGATGAAGAAACAGAGAGCGAAAAGATTCCGGTAGCCAAGAAGATTTCCGTCACTGAAGGTCAGCACATCGAATCAGGCACCCGCCTCTTTGAAGGTAATATCAATCCTCATGATATCCTGGCGGTCCTCGGCGTACAGGCCACCCAGAACTACATCGTTAAAGAAGTCCAGAAAGTTTACCGCAGCCAGGGCGTTGAAATCAATGATAAACACATTGAAATCATCGTTCACCAGATGCTCCGCAAGATCAAAATTATTGAACCGGGTGATTCCGGCTGGCTTCCGGGCGAGACCGTGGATATCGTGGCATATCGCGCTACCAATGGACGTCTCGAAGATGAAGGCAGGAAGAAAGCTGTCGGTGAAAATCTGCTTCTCGGTACTACCAAGGCAGCTCTCGCTACAGATTCCTTCCTCTCTGCCGCATCCTTCCAGGAAACCACCCGCGTACTTACTGAAGCCGCTATTAAAGGCAAGGAAGATCCGCTGCTGGGCCTGAAAGAAAACGTTATTATCGGCAAACTCATTCCTGCCGGTACCGGCATGAGCCGTTACCGCAAGCTCAATGTGGTTCACAACGATGAACCCGCTGCAGCACCTGCAGAAAGTGCGGAATGATTCAGTCGTAAAAAAAACATCGGACAATTTGTCCGATGTTTTTTTGTCTTTTTTCAAATACAGGGGAGAAAAGGACTGGAAAAGGGATGGTATGGCCCGGATCAAAGGCCGGTTTTATGGAACCGGACCGATATGTTGTCATATGAAGCACAATCCTGCAGAACGATGCTGCGGCGGCATGACGTCGGAAGCCATGAATGCGGCCGGCCCGCTCCGCGGTGGAGAATACGGATTCCATATTTCCGTCCGGTGTAAATCCTACTTGCGGGATTCTTCAATTTTTTCTACAATAAAAGAAATAACAAGCTGGATTCATGGAAGGAGTTTGTATGCTTCATACTCTTCGAAATATTACGCTTGCCCTGGCACTTGCAGCGGGGGCCGCGGCACTTGCTGCGGCAGAGGACCTCACCATCGATGGCCTTGGCACGATTCCTTTCGGGCGGGAGGTCACGGTCACCGACGGGGGGCATACGGCCATCAATCGGTTCTTCATAGACAGCTCTCATCAAAAGGACTACGGGAACACGGCCAATGCTGCCATGTGGTCGGTCCTTACGGTGCCGCCGGGGATGCAGCTCTATCCCGAAAAGCCGCCATATCCTTATGATTCACTTCATATTTACCAGCTGAAAAAATCGAAAGTGAAAGGACTTTACACAGCATCCCTTTTTGTTATCCGGGGGACTGAAGAAGATTTCTTTCATGAGGGAAAGAAAAGGAATGCATCTTTCTGGAAAAATGCCTTCCGGGAAGATGCAGGACGTCCTACATCCCTCTTTGGCCTGCCAAAGATTCAGCTGTCCGAATTTCAGGATCTCCTTGACCATGTAATGGAAGAAAAGGGCGGCAAGGGGCATGTGCGGATTCAGGCTTTCGAGCCCTGGCGCGCCTATAAAGCGGATGATGGCACATACCACTGGGCGCAGGAGGCACGCATTGTCATGACCAATGAAAAGGGGCTTTCGTTCCCCATGTGGATTTATTCAGCGCTTTTCAAAGAAAAGGACAATTATTTCCTCATTCTTACTATCGGCAGCCATGCCACTGCTGAGGAAATGGAAAAAGTTCTGCTTTATGGATATTATCAATTGAAAAGGAGTGAAGGCTGATGAAAAAAATAGCATCCCTCCTTATGACGGCGGTCCTTCTCATGGGCGCAAGCGCTGCGGCCTATGATTTTCAGGCACTGGCAGAAAAGAACCTGCCGGACCGGTTTACCTATAAAGATATTCCCGGTACGCAGACGATTTCCTTCGCCGGAGGAGAAGTGCCTTACCAGCTGGGGCAGCTTGCGGTTAATCTGAACAGCGCGAAAAAGTTCTCTTCCGGTTACATTATCCGGACCCGGCTTCCCCAGAAGTCAGCCAAAATGATGATGCCATTTTTTGCCATGAATCTGGGAGAAGAGCAGTGGAAAGTCCTTACTGAGGTTAATCGCGCTTTTCTGGATCCGGAATCAACTCTTCGCAAAGATATGGAAAAGACCATGATGGGCCTTGCCATCAATGCCATGGGTCCTCTGGCTGAAAAGAACGTAACAGTGGAAATATCCAGTGAAGAGCCTCTCCGCCGTCTTGCAGGCAATGAATCTTACGTACTGACTGCCGGCGCCCGGGTCATTTATAACGAAGAAGGACTTATCCTTCCTATGTATACGAGAGCCTATCTCTTCCCGAGCGAGGACAGGAAATATCTGGATGTGCTCATGCTGTTCACTCCGGATGAAGGCAAAGGACCCCTTATTTATGCCATTGACGACCTGGCAAAAATTGCTGCTAAAGAGGAACTGCTTGGCAAGCGCCAGTACATGGATCTGGGAGAAATCCTGGGTGACAGTCAGAAGAGAAGGGCAGAGCGGGAAAAGCAGGCATCGGAAAGTAAATAGTGAGAAATATGGATTTCATCAGGTTAACCGGTTTTCCGGATAACCTGATTTTTTATTGGAATTTTCAAGAAATATCATTCATCATGACAGATGTTGTCTCAGGTGGGTGATATACTATGACCGTAAAAGGCAAAGGAGGGAGTAAAAACAATAGAAGCGGATTTCCGGTAGTCAAAGGAAGGGGAGTCAATGAAAAAAGCATCATTTATCATTTCCCTGGCGGCGCTGATCTTGTCCATCATCAATCTGTATAACGCCGTCAATGGCCTGGGAGGAGGACTTAAGAGGAGAGAAAGCACGGTTGAAAAAGGATAAGGCTGAAGCCGAAGGAGGACTATGGTTATAGACGAGGTCATGACGATTGCGGAAGCGGCCGGGCGGTGGCATGTCTCACCCAATACCCTGAAATCCGCCTGCCGGGGCCAGAAGGGATATCCGCCAAGATTTTCGAGAGAAGAAAGCCGTCAGTCCGGCAGGGTCTGGCTCATTACGAGATCAGGCATGGAAAGGCTCTATGGAAAAGAGGCAGGAGTGTAGGGGATACATTCTGATTTAATGGAAATAATTAAAAGCTGAATCTTGCTGCAGGAAAAGGTTCGGCTTTTTTATTTCCTGTTTCCGAACTTTTTGAAATATGGAATTTCCAAATAAAGAATGGGAAAATCCATATTCTTACTGTAATCGGGCCGGGGCTGTGAATCTCCTCTGCCTGGCTGTTAAAAACTAAAAACTGACTACCGATTGCCATCCACTATTTCTCCAATCTGCCTGATGGTCCGCCCTATATTTTTATCGCAGAAAAGATAGGTTTTGTGGTAATATAATGATGTATGACCATGAACTTTTCGCCATTTCTTGAGCGTTGCGGGCTCTGCCCGCGTTGGGGAAGGAGTGTTGAAGGTGTCTGATATCAGACGTTTGTATGTACGAAAGAAAGAAGGTTTCCGCCAGGGTGAAGAAAGCCTGACGAGCCAGCTCCGCGAGGTACTGGGGGACCGCATTGCAGGCTCTGCCATTTACCATCGTTATGATGTAGACGGACTTACTGATGAAGATTATGAAAAGGCAGTAGCCACTGTATTTTCTGAACCGCCGGTAGACAGCACGACCACTGAGCTTCCGAAAGGAGATTTTGTGCTGGGCGTGGAGTTTCTGCCCGGACAGTATGACCAGAGAGCAGATTCTGCTGAGCAGTGCTTGGCTATTGTCACCGGTAAAGACAGTGCCAGAGTGCGCTGTGCCCTGGTTTATGTATTTGAGGGTTCCTTCATCGACGGGGATCGTGAGAAAATCCTGAAATTCCTGGTGAACCCGGTGGAATCGAGAGAAGCTTCTCTTCTTCCGGCAGATACTCTGGACCTTCCCATCGAAGAACCGAAGCCTGTTCCCACAGTGGAAGGACTCACAAAGCTGGATGATAGAGGAATTGATGATCTCATCGCATCCATGGGCCTTGCCATGAGCCATGATGACCTGGCCATGATCCGCGATTATTTCCGGGATGAAGAAAAAAGAGATCCTACTGTCACTGAAGTCAAGGTGCTCGATACCTACTGGTCCGATCACTGCCGCCATACCACGTTCTCCACGAAACTCACCGATATCGGCGTGGAAGAAGGCACTTACAGCGCACCAATCGCCAGAGCTCTGGATGAATATAAAGAAACAAGAATCCATATTTACGGGAAAGATACGACCCGTCCCGTGACCCTTATGGATATGGCTACCGCTGCAGTCAAAGCCCTTCGCAAGGAAGGAAAACTGGCCAATCTGGATCAGTCCGAAGAAATCAATGCCTGCACCATCAAGGTCAAAGTGGATACGGAGGAAGGAGTACAGGACTGGCTTCTCCTCTTCAAAAATGAAACCCACAATCATCCGACGGAAATCGAACCGTTCGGCGGCGCAGCCACCTGTCTTGGCGGCTGTATCCGCGATCCTCTTTCCGGCCGTTCTTATGTATATCAGGCCATGCGTGTCACTGGTGCCGGTGACCCCAGAGTGCCTCTTTCAGAAACTCTTCCGGGCAAACTGCCCCAGAGAAAAATCACCATCGAGGCAGCCAAAGGGTACAGCTCCTATGGCAACCAGATTGGTCTGGCCACAGGAGAAGTCAAAGAATATTATCATCCGGGATTTGTGGCAAAACGCATGGAAATCGGTGCGCTGGTAGCCGCAGCTCCGGAAGACCACGTCATCCGCCTTGCTCCCGAGCCGGGGGATGTAGTCATTCTTGTAGGCGGACGCACCGGTCGTGACGGTATGGGCGGTGCAACGGGCTCTTCCAAGGAACTGAATACGGAATCTATCGAAACCTGCGGCGCTGAAGTGCAGAAGGGCAATCCTCTGACCGAAAGAAAAATCCAGTGTCTCTTCCGCCGGGGTGAAGTGACCCGCCTCATCAAGCGGTGCAATGATTTCGGTGCCGGCGGCGTATCTGTAGCTGTAGGCGAACTCACTGACGGCCTCGATATTAACCTGGATAAAGTCCCGAAGAAATATGAAGGCCTTGACGGGACGGAACTGGCTATTTCCGAATCCCAGGAACGAATGGCAGTGGTTGTCAGAAAAGCAGATGCTGACCAGTTCATTCGTTATGCAGCAGAAGAAAACCTGGAAGCTACCGTGATTGCCGATGTAACTGATACAAAGCGCCTCGTCATGAAATGGAGAGGTACACCGATCGTTGATATTTCCAGAGCTTTCCTGGATACGAACGGCGCACAGCAGGTGAAATCCGCCTACATCGCAAAGCCTGATGAAACAGGCTATTTCCATCCTGTAGAAACAAAATCCGTGAAAGAAACCTGGCTCAAAGCCATGGAAGATCTCAATAACTGTTCCCAGCAGGGACTTTCTGAACGGTTCGACTCCACTGTCGGTGCCGGTACGGTGCTCATGCCCTTTGGCGGCAAGTACCAGAAGACGCCGACCGATGGCATGGTGGCTAAATTCCCGGTACGGAAGGGCGAAACGGACAGCGCATCCTTCATGACCCACGGATTTGACCCTGCCCTTGCTACCTGGTCCCCGTTCCATGGAGCTGTTTATGCAGTGCTTCTCTCTGTGACCCGCCTCGTATCCCTTGGCGCTGACTGGAGAAAAGCTTATCTTACCCTGCAGGAATATTTCGAAAAACTGACCGATAAAACAAGCTGGGGCAAACCGGCAGCTGCCCTTCTTGGCGCTTTCCATATGCAGGAAGCCCTGGGTCTTGGTGCTATCGGCGGCAAGGACTCCATGAGCGGCACTTTCAATGATCTTCATGTACCGCCGACACTCGTCTCCTTCGCAGTGGCTCCGGGCAAAGCTTCTGAAGCCGTAAGCCAGGAACTGAAGAAGGAAGGAGATGCCCTTGTCCTCTTCGGAATGCCGAAAGACAAAGAAGGCATGCCGAATCTGGATGTATTCAAAGCACATGCTGATTTCCTCTATAAAGAAGTGCAGGCCGGCCATATCGCAGCCATGAAGGCCGTAGACCATGGCGGAGTGGCAGTCACTGTGGCCAAGATGGCTTTCGGCAACAAGCTGGGCGTGAAATTTACAGGAAATCTTCCGCTTGCCAAATTCTTTGGCAACTTCTATGGAGCTATCGTCGTGGAAACGACACCGGAACTGGCGAAAGAATTTACGAAACAGCCCCATACGAAACTCCTTGGCACCGTAGGCGGAAATACCATGGAGGCCTATGGAGAAACCATTCTTCTCGCCGATCTCCTCAAAGCCTATGAAGAACCGCTGGATCCCATTTTCCCGCGCCGTGCAAAGGGGAGCGATGAAAAGGTGCCGGCCATTCCGGACAAGAAATTCCATCCTCTCTTCTACGTTCATACAAATATCGCAAGACCGAGAGTCTTCATCCCCACCATGCCCGGCACGAACTGCGAAGTGGACAGTGCCCGGGCCTTTGAAAGGGCAGGGGCCGTGGCCGATGTATTTGTATTCAGGAACAGGGATTCCGCTGAACTGAAGGAAGCAGTGGAAGAAATGGCAGAACGCATCCGCCATGCCCAGATTGTCATGTTCCCGGGCGGCTTCTCTGCAGGCGATGAACCGGATGGATCTGGCAAGTTCATTGCAGCCGTTTTCAGAAATGATGCACTGAAAAATGCCATGGAAAAACTTCTCCATGAAAGAGACGGACTTGTCCTTGGTATCTGCAACGGTTTCCAGGCACTCATCAAGCTGGGTCTTGTACCTTATGGTGAATTCAAGCCTTTGACCGATGATGCGCCGACTTTGACTTTCAATACCATCGGACGCCATCTTTCCCGTTATGTCACCACGAAAGTGGTTTCCACGAAATCCCCCTGGCTTTCCCTCTGCAAACCGGGAGATCTCTACAGCATTGCCATCAGCCATGGCGAAGGCCGGTTCATCGCTTCCGATGAACAGATCAGAGCCCTTGCCGAAAATGGGCAGATTGCCACCCAGTATACGGACCTTGAAGGCAATGCCACTTACGACAGCCGGTACAATCCGAATGGTTCCTGCTGGTCCATCGAAGGCATTACTTCCCCGGACGGCAGAGTTCTCGGCAAGATGGGCCATACCGAAAGAAGAGGCACTAATATTGCAAAGAATATTTCAGGAAATAAATACCAGCCCCTTATTGAAGCAGGCGTGAAGTATTTCCGGGGTTAATTCACTTTCGACAGGAAAGGTTCAGCGGCTTTTATCGTAATCGTGATTCGTGATTCGTGAAGGATATGGACCTTCGGAAACCAATCTTATATAACGGTCCTTCGGGTCTTTGGCCCGCAATTCCTGCGTGAAACGTATTCCTTGCTATTCCGTAAAATAAACCCATCAGGTTCAAGAAGAATCTGATGGGTTTTCTTTTTTTATTTGGCGCGCTTCCGTGCCACCTTCACTTATCACTGAGCAATAACCGCTAACTGCCAACGGCTAATGGCTGACTGCTGACTTCTGTCCCCTATTTCCCCATTAGCCAACAGCTCTGAAAAAAGGTATAATGAATTTATTAAGAGAGAGTACGAAGGGAGGGAAGGCCATGACAATCGAGGACTTCTATCCAAAGGAAACGGACGGGACGAAGATGTTCTTCCTCAAGCGTTTCTTCCAGCGGTTTAATGATGACAATGTGACGGCCCTGGCGGCGGAATCCACCTATTATTTCATCCTGGGCCTTGTTCCTTTCCTGATTTTCATGGTGAATGCCATTCTTTTCTTTGCAGCTCCCCAGATGAGCCTGATTCTGCGTCTTCTGACCTATCTTCCCGCCGATGTGGCGGCCACGATGGAGCAGAATATTATCCGCATCCTGCAGGCCCGAAGCTCCATCTGGCTGATCGTCGGTCTTGCCGGTGCCCTGTGGACTTCTTCCCAGGGGGTGGATACGTTGATTCGCGCCATGGACGCAGCGTTCCTGGGGGACAGAAACCGGCAGTCCTATATCATGGTCAATGCGAAATCCATTATTTTTACGCTTTTTATTTCCTTTGCCATGATCCTGTCTCTGGGGCTCATCGTTTTTGGAAATGCCGTGGTTTATGCTATTGCTTATTATTTTAAGGTACCTGCGCTGTTCCTTGATTTGTGGACTGTGGTGAAATTTGGTATTCCTTTCAATATTGTCGCTTTTTCTCTGGGGTTTTTCTATCAGTATGCGCCTGACGGGAGGCGGTCGAGCTGGAAGCGGGTGCTTGTCGCTTCATTTCTTGTGACCCTCATCTGGTTGGGACTCACTGCTGCTTATGGATATTATATCCTTCATATTTCCTCCATGGGCATTACTTATGGCTCCCTCATCGGTTTGATTGTCCTCTTCATCTGGTTCCGCCTGGCTGCCATGGTCATTATCGCTGGGGGAGAAATCATTGTGACCTGGAATGAGACGGCAGAACGAAGAGACAAGTATCTGGGAGTTGAAAAAGCGGAATGAACCGCTGCTCGTAAAAGTGCCTGCATAAGGGCACTTTTTATATTGGCGGAAGAGGGATTGAGAATCAGGAATCGGGGATTGGGGCAGGCGGGGAAGGGGATGAGAAGGCTGCAATTTCATATTTCCTCATCAAAAAAGCCTTTCAGAATTGACAGCGTCTGAAAGGCTTTTTTATTAGTTTGTCAGCTAATATGAGATAACTGATAACTAAGAACCAAAAACTAAAATCTTACTTCGCAGCTTCACCGGCAAGAGACTTGTTTTCCATCTCTTCTTCTTCATCCCGGCCGACACACCAGGAAGCAAAGAGGGAGCCGGACACATTGTGCCATACGGAGAAGATAGCGCCTGCGATTCCGCCGGCTGCAGTGAAGTACATGAGGGCCAGGGTGGAAGCGAGGCCGGAGTTCTGCATGCCTACTTCGATGGACATGGCGCGGATCTGGGCTCTGTTCATGCCGAATTTCTTTGCGCAGAAGTAGCCGAGAGCCATACCAAAGAGGTTGTGAAGGATAACGACTGCCAGGATGATAAGTCCGTTATCAATAATCGTATGACCGGAGAGAGAGACTACGCAGCCTACGGTGAAGATGATAACGAGAGCAGAAAGGAGCGGGGTCACAGTGGTGACTTTCTCTACCTGCTTCGGGAAGAAATAGTTGAACCCTACGCCGATCAGGAGCGGCAGGAGGACCATCTTCACGATAGACATCATCATGGAAGTGAAGGAAATATCAACCCAGGCACCGGCAATGAGCCAGATGAGGAATGGGGTAACGAAAGGCGCCAGGATGGTATTCACCATGGTCATGGAAACGGAAAGGGCAACGTCTGCATGGGCAATGTAGGAAATGACATTGGACGCGGTGCCGCCGGGGCAGCAGCCGACCAGGACTACGCCGATAGCGATAGCCGGGGGCAGTGCGAAAACTTTAATCAGGACAAATGCCAGAGCCGGCATGATGATGAACTGGAGAAGGGTCCCCAGAGCTACATTCTTTGGCTGCTTGAAAACGTTTTTGAAATCCTTTGGCGTAAGGCTCATGCCCATGCCGAACATGATGACACCCAGCATGATTGGAATATATTTTGCAAGAGGTTTCAGGACATTCGGGAAGAATACGCTGAAGATACCGATCAGCACAACGCCGACGGACATATATTTCGTACAGAAACGGACGATCTTTTGTAACATTTACATTCTCCTTGAGAAAAGGGGAGGAGAAAGCAATGCAAGGGCTCGTATGCACCCTGCATGCCAGTCCTTTTGATGACCCCTGAAAATATTGTGGCGTTTCACAATGATGCAGGAATCAGCCGATTTCTCTTTCCTTTTCCTGGCCTCTGACCTTCATGGGACGGTTGTGTTCGTCCAGCATGACGACTTTCGGCTGAAGAGCGCGGGCTTCTTTTTCATCCATCTGGGCATAGGCCATGATGATGACGATATCACCTACCTGGGTGCAGCGGGCAGCTGCGCCATTGAGGCAGACTACGCCGCTTCCCCGTTTGCCCGGGATGGTATAGGTTTCCAGACGGGCGCCATTATTGTTGTTGGTGATCTGTACAAGTTCACCCGGGAGGATGCCTGCAGCATCCAGAAGATCCTGATCGATGGTGATGCTTCCCATGTAATTCAGGTTGGCTTCCGTCACGGTTGCCCTGTGAAGCTTTCCATGCATCATTGTGTAAGTCATTGCTTATGCCTCCAGTACTACGTTATCAATGAGTCTAGTCTTGCCGAATTTGACGGCCAGTGCCAGGAGCGCTTTGCCCTCAATGGTTTCGCCCATTTCAGTCAGGCCCGGCATGCCGTACATTTCTACATAATCGATGTCGCTCATCGGTTCAGTTTTGATTTCTTCAGTTACCTGGTCGATGAGTTTCTGTTTATTTCTTTCACCTTTTTCAAAAGCTTCTTTAGCATGCTTCAGGGAACGGGAAAGAACGAGGGCTGCTTTATGTTCTTCAGCAGAGAGGTAAATGTTTCTGGAACTCTTTGCGAGGCCGTCTGCTTCACGGACGATCGGGCAGATGCGGAGTTCGAGGTTCATGAAGAGGTCTTCTACCATACGTTGGAGGACCTGGGTCTGCTGGGCATCTTTCAGGCCATAGTAAGCGCGGTCACATTCGGTGAGGTTGAAGAATTTCGTGCATACCGTAGCAACACCTCTGAAATGAATCGGTCTGGTACGGCCGCAGAGGACTTTGGTAATCGGTCCTTCTACTTCAACCCAGGTGGGGTCCTTGTGGGGGTACATTTCTTCCGGAGCCGGGTTGAAGAGGAAATCTGCGCCGGCAGCTTCAGCAACTTTTGCATCAGCTTCCAGGGTTCTCGGATACTTTGCATAGTCTTCGTTTGGTCCGAACTGGGTTGGGTTGACGAATACCGTGGTAATGACGATATCGTTTTCAGCCCTTGCAGCTTTGATCAGGGAAGCGTGGCCTTCATGAAGGGCGCCCATGGTTGTTACGAGGCCGATGGACTTGCCTTCCTTCTTGCACTTGTGAACGAATTCCTTCAGTTCGCTGATCTTGTGAGCAATAATCATTTTTTGACATCCTTTCCTGGGAAATCAGCTTTCCCTACTGCTTTTCTGCAACAACGGGACAGGATTTCAATAAAAAAGACGCACTCCAAAGAGAATGCGTCAGCGCCTGCTTTGCCACGTGGTGACCAGGAAAAGGGCATCCGAAAGATGCCCGTATTTTTGAAATCACTGCATTCGTCTCGGTTATTACAATCCAAGCGATATGAAATTTTTGGAAACATCTGCGGTCGGTTTCTCTCTCTTTACCCGCTGCAGCTCCGGGACGGTTACTGCGCGGATGCCCGGGAAACTTTCCCATGCAACGCGGAATCCTCATCACTTTAAGCTCCCTCCGGGATGCCCCTGTGAATTGGACGCCTGCCATGTCATCCAAGGGAAAGAATACCGCGGCAGGAACCTTTTGTCAAGATGAAATGATTAAGAAAACATTTGAAAAAGAAAATCCTTATAACAAATAAGTGATAAGTGAAAAGTGGTAAGTGGTAAGTGAAGGTGCGGCGCAAATTTATGAGCGCCGAAGATTTTGCCTTTTACGTATTTGACCCGACAGGGAGATTTTTTCAAAATATAAAAAAGGGCGCCCTGTATTATTAAGGCGCCCATGATCACGAATCACGAAGAAAGAACAACGAACAACGATTCAGCACTAAATGACCGATCAGGTTTCTTCCCTGATGATGAGAGTAAAATATATCCTTCCCTCTTTCCAGCTGACGTTAAGGGGGAGCGAGAGGAGGCCCGAAAGTTCCCTGGCGATGGAGAGACCTATGCCGTAGCCGGACTTTTTGCTGTTATGGGATTCATCACTCCGGTAGAACCGTTCGAAGAACCGTTTGTAGTCCACATCTTTTCCATCTTTGTAATCGTTGGAAACAGAAAGTTCTATTTCCTTTTTATTGCTCCGAACGGCTTTTACCGTGATGGTTCCTCCATCGTCACAGTACTTGATTCCGTTGTCCAGAAGGATATGAAGGATTTCAGAAAGAAATTTTTCATCCGTTTTCACTTTGAAATCTTCGCTGCAGGAAAGAGTGAGCTTTTTCTGATGGTCCTGGGCCAGGACATCAAATTCCTCCACATTCCGTTTCAGTACATCCTTCAGATTAAAAACTTCCGGCTTCAGCTCTGCTTTCGTGCTTTCTCCCGCCTTGGAGAGGAGGATGAGATGGCTGATGAGGCCGGACATGCGGCGCACCTGCTTTCTGATTCCTTCGGTGAATTCATTTTTCCCTTCCATCATTTCCATGGCTTCCGCATTGACGGAAATAATGGCCAGCGGCGTCTTCAGCTCATGGCTGGCATTGGTGATGAACCGTTTCTGGTTTTCCGCATTTCGTACAAAAGGCTCGATGGCTTTTTTAGAAAGAGCCGCCAGAATGATGACGTATAGGATGACACAGAGCAGACCGAACCACATGGAATAGGACATGAAAGTATGAACATCGGAGAATTCTCTCGTGCAGTCCATAATGACGATCAGGGAACCTCCGTCTTCAAGAGGCGTTTTCATGTATCCATAGTGGGTCTTGTTTTTCGTGATGAAACCGCTCACATCATCTTCCCGGAGGGCGGTTTTTACGAATTCCACGGCCTGCTTTTCGGAAAAGGCATAGATATTCTTTACATTGACCGCAGTAATTTCCCTGTTCTCGTTGAGATGGATGGAGAAATACCGGGTCTGGAAGGCGAATTCCGGCGTATCTTCCGCCCAGGTGAACCCGGGAAGGATATCTTCAATCCAGAGGGAGGGATTCCTGTGGTACCGGGAGGGCATGGTCCCACCGTTTTCGGAAATAAATGCCATCGTATCCAGGCAGTGGTTCTTCATGGTATAGTAGCCGATACCATTGATGAGGCCAAGTGCCCCGATGAGTATAATGCAGACGGCCAGGGTAGCAAGCGCAATGAACCGGCGGCGAAGTTTGCGGATAGGATTCATGCGTCCTCCTTCCTCAGGGTGAGGCGGAAATCTTTCCCCTCCTCTCCTTCAATGGCAAGGTCCGAATTGATGGCGGAAAGTTTCTCACGAAGGTAGGAAATATAAATCCACACCACACTTTCGTCTACATCGTTTTCGTTTTCCCAGATTTTTTCAAAAATATAATTCGTGGAAAGAAGTTTTCCTTCGTTCAGCATGAAAAGCTTCAGAAGCTTTGTTTCCTTTCCGGAAAGGCGGATGGCATTGTGGGCGGAAAGTTCCTGCTCCTCCGTATCGAGAGAAGTGGAACCGACAGTTAAAGTGGAAGGGGTAAAATCTTTCACCCTTCTTGTGAGGGAACGGACCCGGGCGAGCAGTTCTCCAATGGCAAAAGGCTTTGTGAGATAATCATCAGCCCCCGAATCCAGGCCGGAAATACGGTCGTCGATTTCCGACTTTGCCGTGAGCATGATGACAGGTGTCACATCGCCGGATGCGCGGATTTCCTTCAAAGCTTCGATTCCGTCCATCACAGGCATCATAATATCGAATATCATGCAGTCGTAATTCTTCTTTGATGCGAAGTCTACGGCAATCTTTCCATTCTCCGCCCAGTCCACCTCATACCCCTGGTGCTTCATAATGGCCACGACTACCTTTGCCATGTCTTTTTCATCTTCGGCGTAGAGTAATTTCATAGAAAATCTCCTTTTATGTTGAGAAAACTGATTTTAGTATAACTTTTGTTTCGGGAATGACGGGAAACTCGGGGGTATCGGGGATATCGGGGCGGAGCGCCGCAACAGAAAAAGGCGGCGCAGATTTGGAAAAAGCTTTTCATCGGTGATGAGAGCCAAAGGCCCTATATAAAAGATTGGTTCCCGCAGGGAACCATATCCTTCCTGACAGTCCCGAAATGAATCCCGATAATCCCGATTCAAAAGGAATTTTACTTTAAAGTAATCAGTATTTCTATATGGTAATCAATGTTCCTGCCTGATCAGATTCCGTATCGTCTGCATGGATAGGTCGCAGGAGGCTAGTTCATCGGCGCAGCGCTTGAGTTCCCTTGTAATCATTTCCGGATTTTTGATATCCTTTTTGTACTTCATCTGGTGTTCCAGGCTGGCCCAGGAGTCCTGGGCAATGGTTCTGAGCTGGACTTCCACATAAAATTTTCCCGGATTATTTCCTTCCTCATCTTCAAATGGGGCGGTAAGGCGGAGAATGAGATGGTAGCTCCTGTATCCGCTGGGCTTGGAATTCCGGATATAATCCTTGCGGTTTACAATTTCCACATCCGGAAGGGAGGAAATGAATTCGATATTGTCATATACATCATTGAGGAAGCAGCAGACAATGCGTATGCCTATGGCATCATGTATATCCACCAGTGCGGATCTGGCTGTCTCGGGAAGCCCTTTCCGACGGCATTTCTCCCGCATGCTTTCCTCTGACTTCACCCGGTAAATGAGGTGCTCATAAGCAGCCTCACCGGTTTTTTCCTTATAATCATCGCTGAACGCTTTGATTTTTGAAACAAGCCCGTCAAGTACCTTCGGAAGTGTGTCTTTATGGGCTCCATAGATGGATTCTGGCATTTTTTATTTCCTTTACAGGCGACTCAATTTAAATTTTACATATATAAGGTATTCTTTATTATAACATGAGGATAGAAAGGAAACTGAATTTGATGTTACTTTTGAATCGGGGATGTCGGGTAACTCGGGGTGTCGGGGATTCGGGAAGGCGGCGACTTAAAATTATAAGGGCGCAGAGTTTTGATTTTGAGGAACCTGAAGGAACATGAATTTTATTAAAATCGTTGGACCACTGAATCTTGAAGTATTGAGGAAAGGATTTTTTGTATTTTAAAACAGATATGATTCCAGAAAACCTTATTTCCTTTATTTTAAGTACGCCAAAGGCTGTGCGCAGAGCGCACTATAAAAATTGGTTCGCGCAGCGAACCATATCCTTCCCGACTGCCCCGACCGCCCCGATACCCCCCCGATTGCCCCGAGACAAAAACTGTCCCGGTTGAAAGTTTCCCTTACATAATTATTGTATTGGTAGATAAACCATGCTATAATAAACCGTATTGACAATTTCTATAAACATCTTTGCCTTTATATGGTATAATAACCAAGATGCATTGAATTTTTTGCTGTATACCCGAGGGAGAAAAAGAAAGAAATGAAAAGAGAAGATATCCGCAATATTGCCATTATCGCTCACGTCGACCATGGCAAGACGACTCTTGTGGACGCTATGTTGAAACAGAGCCATGTATTCAGAGAAAACCAGAAAGTGGAAGAACGTGTCATGGACTCCAACCCGCTGGAAAGAGAACGAGGCATTACCATTCTGGCCAAGAACACCTCTGTCATGCACAATGGTGTAAAAATCAACATCGTTGATACCCCAGGGCATGCGGATTTCGGCGGTGAAGTAGAACGTATCCTCAATATGGTAGACGGCGTTCTGCTGCTGGTCGATGCTCATGAAGGCCCGATGCCCCAGACCAAGTACGTACTTCGCAAGGCTCTGGAACATAAGCTGAAACCAATCGTTGTCATCAATAAGATCGACCGTCCTGACCAGCGTATTTCTGACGTGGAAGGCGAAATCCTGGACCTCTTCATCGAACTGGAAGCAGATGATGACCAGCTCGATTTCCCGCTGATTTATGCTTCTGCCAGAAACGGTATTGCCAAACTTCATATGGAAGATGAAGGCAAAGATCTGGGACCCCTCTTTGATACTATCCTGAAATACTGCCCCTGCCCGGATGTGGATCCGGAAGGCGGACTGCAGATCATGGCTACCACACTGGAAGCCGATGATTACCTGGGCAAGGTTGCTATCGGCCGTGTCACCAGAGGTACCGCAAAACAGGGCATGACCGTTGCCATTACGGATGGAGAAAAAACCCGCACCGACCATATCGGTTCCCTCTTCTCCTGGCAGGGAATGAAACGGACTCCGGCTGCTGAAGTCAAAGCAGGCGATATCTGCGCAATGGCAGGTTTCAAAGATATCAATATCGGTGAAACAGTAACTGATGCAGTGAATCCGGAAGCTCTCCCCACCATTCATATCGACGAACCGACCCTGTCCATGGTATTCCATGTCAACAAGAGCCCCTTTGCCGGCAGAGAAGGCGATTTCGTCACTTCCCGTCACATTCGTGCCCGTCTCTATAAAGAAATTGAAACAAACGTGGCTCTCCGCGTAGAAGATACTGATACTTCCGATGCATTCAAGGTTTCCGGCCGCGGCGAACTTCATCTCTCCGTACTTATCGAAACCATGCGCCGTGAAGGCTTTGAACTGGAAGTTTCCAAACCCCAGGTTATTTACAAAACCATCGATGGCAAAAAATGTGAACCGCTCGAAAGACTGACCATTGAAGTTCCGCAGGAATTCATGGGTGCTGTTATGGAAGGTCTTGGACCGAGAAGAGCAGAAATGATTTCCATGGATGAACTGGCCGGCTACATGAAGATGGAATTCTCCATTCCTGCCCGCGGACTCATCGGTTTCAGAAATGAACTGCTCACTACCACCCGCGGAACCGGTATTATGTACCATGTATTCCAGGGCTATGCTCCTTACAAGGGAGATATTCCGGAAAGAACAAGAGGCTCCCTCGTTGCTTTCGAAGCAGGCACCACCACTGCATACGGCCTGAACTCCGTACTCGACCGCGGTGATCTTTTCCTCGAACCGGGCGTTGAAGTATACGAAGGTATGATTGTCGGTGAAAATGCCCGCGACCAGGATATGGACGTCAACCCCTGCAAGAAGAAACACCTCACCAATACCCGTGCAGCCGGCTCCGATGATGCAATCAAGCTGCCGCCCTGCCGCAAATTCACCCTTGAATCCGCACTCGAATGGATCAACGATGATGAACTGGTCGAAGTTACCCCGAAGAGCCTCCGCATGAGAAAGATGGTCCTCTCCCGCCAGGCACGCTATAAGAATGCCAATGTAAAGAAGAGCCAGCAGTAATACTTTTGATTGACCGCTTAAGCAAAAAGTCCCGGCTTTGGCCGGGACTTTAATTGTGTCTGAAATGGAGTGGTAAGTGATAGGTGGAGGTGCCCGCATAAAAATATGAAAGCGGGCCATTTTATATGGAATACCGGACAAGAATGAGTTTGTATTCATGCCCATTGCGGGCCAAAACCTGTGCGCGAAGCACACCATAAAAATGGATTTTCCGCAGGGTCCATATCCTTCACGGACCACGATGTATGCCAAATATCTCGAATCGTTATTTATAGAAAGTTTATAATTCTTCTATCCGTTTTCCCTAAATTGGGTATATAATAGTTACAAGAGAGAATTATAGAAAGGAGGAGTCCTTATGAAGAAGATTTTGATCATGGCAGCCGCCCTGGCGCTGACCGGCGCGGGGAGTGCCTTTGCTATTGGCGGGATCATGGATGTGGAAGCCGGGTATAATTACAATACGGCAGCTGACGGCATTCATGGCGGTCACCTGGAAATCAGGCCGGTTCCGAAGCTGGCTATTGGCGCGGAATATCGTCACTGGAATCACCGGGGCGATGAAACGGATGTGTATGCCAAATATAAAATCGGCCGCATTTATCTGGGCGCCGGCTCGAGAAATTACTATGACAGAGATGCAAAGATGTTCGGCTTGGTAGAAGGCCGTGCGAACGTAGTGGGACCCCTCGATGCCTATGCAGGCCTCCTCGTTTCCAGCGAGGAACGGCAGTACAAGGCGGGTCTCCAGCTGGATCTGGTACCTACGTCCCTGGATCTGGACGTGAACTATACGTACTATGATCGGGATGATATCGATAACGAAGGCGGTATCGGCTTTGGTCTCAATTATCACTTTTAAAAGAAAAAGCAGTCCATTGAGGGCTGCTTTTTTATTGCTGTTTTTAGAAACAGGGAAATAAAATTTGTTTATATAAGGATATTAAAGGAAGAAACACTTTTGAATCGGGAGTGTCGGGAATCTCGGGATTGTCGGGGTTGTCGGGCAGGTGTGCCGCTGACGCGGCACGAATTATATATGGGACTGTGCACAGGCGGAGAAATTAACCATTAACTCCAATGTACAGTTTCTCTCATTCAAGTCATCCTCTTCACTCGAAAGTCATTTCGCTTTTTGGAAATTTAAGATTCTTGTTTTAAGGAAACTGAAGGAAGAAATATTTTTGAATCGGGGATGTCGGGAATCTCGGGAGTATCGGGGATGTCGGGCAGGTGTGCCGCTCGTGCGGCACGAGTATTTATGGGGAATTCTCACATTATCTCCGGGCAGCTGTAGAACAACCCCTCAGTCGCCTGCGGCGGCAGCTCACCAATCTTGGGGAGCCTGAAACGATAGAGATAAAATCCTTTCCAGTCAAATGGCATGTTATGACCATACTGATTTACCATTAGCCATTAACCATTAACCATTAACCCCAAAGTACAGTTTCCCTTATTCAAGCCATCCTTTCTACCCGAAGGCCATTTCGCTTTTACAAAAACCAACGGCTAAGGGCTAACGATTAACTACTTCTTATTTCACCACATCCCATTCCGGCCGGCGGTCGCGGAAGACATTGATTTTTGTCCTTACTTCTTTAATCACATCCGTATCCATGCGGCCGAAGGCGGTTTCTTCGCCCTGCTCCAGATGGCAGATGTCCTCGCCCCAGGGGTCGAGGAGGAGGGATTCACCGGCATATTCCAGGCCTCCCGATTGTCCGCCCTCGTTTACCGCTGCCAGATAAAACTGGTTTTCAATGGCCCTTGCCCAGTTCAGGCGGACCCAGTGATTGTTGCGGATTTTCGGCCAGGCAGCAGGCACGAAGAAAAGGTCCACTCCCATGAGCGCTTCCCTCCGGATCAGTTCAGGGAAACGGATGTCATAGCAGACGGCCATGGAGCAGGGGATTCCATCCAGCTTGAAATGGGCCAGATGGTCACCCATTCGGAAATAGTCCGGTTCTCCGGAAAGGGAGAATCCGTGCATTTTATCAAAAGAAGAAACAAGGTCCCCCTTCCTGTCAAAGACAAGGCTCCTGTTGTACACATCTTTTCCCACGCGTATGGCTGTCGTTCCGCCAACGATATTGACTCCATATTTTTCCGCCAGGGGAGAGAGAAGATCGGTCGTTTCCTTTCCCTCTTCATCGGCCAGTTCCAAAAGGTTTTCTTTCGGGAAAAATCCTGTATTCCAGGTCTCCGGAAGTACCAGGATATCCGGCTTTCTTTCCATTGCTTTTTCGAGCAGCTCTTTTGCATGGGCAAAGTTTGCCTTTGGATTGCCCATTTCCACCTGCATCTGGATAAGTCCGATTCGTAGTTTCATAATATGACCTCACTTGTAATGATAGAGACTTTTATTCATTATACCATTTGGGAGAAAGTAATAAGTGGAAAATGATAAGTGAAGGATATGGTTCACAGGGCAAACCGATTTTATGGATGGGCCCTCGGTTCTCACAACGGAAAAAATTATATAAAAAGGCCCGCTTCAGTTTCTGATGCGGGCCACAATCACTTATCACTTTTTATTCAAAAAATTCACACACCGCGTGGACCAGGTTTTCCGTATCGGTTACGCCGGCTGTTTCCCAGGAGGAGTGCATGGCCAGCATGGGGAGGCCGATATCCACGGTAGGCATGGAAACTTTCGTATTGGAAATATTTCCCAGAGTGGAACCGCCGGGGTTGTCGCTGCGATTGGTAAAAATCTGGGTGGGAATATTAAATTTCCCGCAGAGGTCTTTGAAATAAGCGGCAGAGAAGGCATCGGTCGCATAACTCTGGCGGGCGGAATATTTGATTACGATTCCTCCGTTGATAATCGGCTGATTGACCGGATCTGCATATTCCGGATGATTCGGGTGGAGGCTGTGCGCATTGTCTGCGGAAATCATGAAAGACCGGGCAATCATGGCCATGGTCTGGTCATAGGTATTTCCTAAAGACAGAGACAGGCGGGTGAGGACGGTTGAAAGGAAGGGGGAACCGGCGCCCCGGGCCGTTTCGCTGCCCACTTCTTCGTTATCAAAGAGGGCATAGACGGCGATGGTCTTTTCTTTCTTTCCCATGGTATAGCCGCGGAATGCGGCAAAAGCGCACTGCAGGTCATCCAGTTTCGGGGAGGAAATAAATTCCCTCTCTTCGCCCCAGATGGTGCCGGGTACGCGGCTGTACAGGTACAGGTCGTGGGCCAGGATATCTTCTGCCTTTACTTTGGCAGCAGCTGCTACTACGTCCATGAAGGAAGTCTTTCCGGAAGACAGTCCGTAAAGGGGAAGCAGGTCATTCTGCACGTTCCAGTCTTTTTTGTGGTTTACATTCCGGTCCATATGGATGGCAACGGATGGAATGACGAGCATAGTCCCATCCACAGCCACCAGTTTTTCTGCCAGATGGCCGTTTTCGCGTGCGATGAGGCGGCCTGCCACGGAAAGAGGACGGTCCAGCCAGGTGGACATGATCATTCCGCCATAGGCTTCCACATTGAGCTTCACATAAGGGCCCGCTTTGATTTCCGGATTTTCCTTGATCTTGAAAGTGGGGGAATCGCAGTGAGCCGCCACTACATGGAATCTGTCTCCCCCTTCTTCCGGTACGGAAAAAGCGATGAGGGCAGAGCCATTCCTGGTGACTACGTATTTCCCGCCTTTTTCGATGTGCCATTCATCTTCTTCCCGGATTTCCTGAAAGCCTGCATAGAGGAGAGCGGCCTTCATGCCCCGCACAGCATGGAAGGTGGAAGGAGATCTGGCTATAAAATGAATGAGATCCCGGGATACTTCTTCCGGGGTCTCAGGTTTTTGAAGAGCCATTATTTCTTCTTGTTGAATTTCTTCTGGTAAACGGCTTCGGCCATTTCAGCACGCTGGCGGATGACCGGATTGCGGGAGTTGATGGAGGTAGGGGTGAAATTGCTGGTGTAATGGAGGGATTTCGTTTCCTTTTCCATTTCTACCACAGTGATGGTGCCTCCGGTACGGTCATAAGCATAGGTGTAGGTGCAGGTGCCTCCTTCAATGGCTTCTACAGCGACGAAGTGAAGGATTTCATGGCCGTTGGTCGTATGGGTGACTTTCGTTTCATCCATGTCGATGGTAATCGTATCATTGTATTTCCAGTAATTTTCTGCGGAAACAGACATGGTGCCGGCAGCGATGGCAGCAGCCATGCCCAGGGCGATGATCATTTTTTTCATAAGATTCTCACTTTCCCGGGAAAAGAATCTTCCCGTCATTTTCAATTTCGGTAAATACCTTTATGTATTATACCATAAATAGACTCGTAGTCGAATGGGGGAATTTCGGATATCAGAAAAAGTGAAAGGGTAACTGTATAAAGAAATACTTTTGAATCGAGATGATCGGGGTGATCGGGGCGGTCGGGGTGATCGGGGCGGTCGGGATGATCGGGGCTATCGGGAAGGTGTGCCGCTGATGCGGCATGAGTATTTATGGGGGATTTGCACAGGCGGGGGAATTAACCATTAACCCCAATGTACAGTCTCAACGAAGAAATGGGATGACAGCCATTGGGCGAATTAACCATTAACCTCGATGTACAGTCTCAACGAAGAAATGGGATTGTAGCCATCGGGTCAATTAACCATTAACCCCAATGTACAGTCTCAACGAAGAAATGGGACTGTAGCCATTGGGCGAATTAACTATTAACCCCAATGTCATTAACTTAAGAAATTCATAAAATAGTTCAAGTACGCATCGAAAGGTGCGTGCTTTTTTGTGCAAAAAAGTCGAAAAAAATACGACAAAATCTGAAAAAAGTACTTGACAAACCCC
>Ga0256406_1000801_pt1 | contig 53970 bp, 41 predicted proteins | sample RumenRJG_03DNA_FD_185986 | JGI IMG/M metagenome (GOLD analysis project Ga0256406, IMG submission 185986) | Bovine rumen microbial communities from Lethbridge, Alberta, Canada - RJG_03 | ecosystem: Host-associated > Mammals > Digestive system > Stomach > Rumen | place: Canada: Alberta | collected...
CGCGGTTACGCGCTAACACAGCGCGTTAACTTCTATTTGCGAAATGTTAATAGAATGTCAATCAGTATATTGCAATGTTTGATTATTCGCGAAAGCCAGTAAAATGGCAAGTGGGAAACTTTAGTTCATTATTGGTTTTCTCTATAACTAATTGACCTTTTGACGGGTGTTTAATTAGCTTTCCATCCAATGAATAGTAAATCGACTGTGACTTTAGTTCAGAAAGATTTAAGTTTATGCCTGTGGTTGCGGTTTTGTTCAGAAAATCAAAATAAAGAGCGTCATTCTTGGTGTTGATATTATAGATAGGCAAGCTATACGTGCCGGTCCATGGTAAATAGTTTATCAGCGACTGATTGGCAGTAATACTGTCGCCTGAAGTAAAAATGTCGCCAGCTATTTGATCTTGATAGGTGTTGGTGCCATCCATTCGGTAACTGCTCATAAGCAAGCCGTCGGCAGGCACTACAGTCATTCTCGGATGCCCGATTTCGGTATTTACGGTATTACCCGACAAAGAGAAGCGGTAAGAATCGTAATCTACATGATAGAGCAGCAAGCCATTTACCTTCATGGTGTCGTCGGCTGGATTATTTCCGCCAAGGTATTTGTTCCAACCTTTGTTTTGCACATACTGCACTATCCAGTACTCCTTATTGTTGTTGGGGTTCACAATGCGATAAGCCTTGCCGCCTTCATCAATGTTGGTTAATTTAACCTGACCGGCAGTTTGCAGTGAATCAATTGTTGCCCAGCCCATGGCTTCACGTTCCCAGGGGGTGTAGGCTGTGGGGCACCAGCCATTGTATACATTTTCGCCGTTGTCCATTAAGCTCCAGTCTTCCATACCCTGGTTGTCATAGATAGAATCAGTGTTAACTGTGCTATAGAAGTCGGGCAAACCGAGCGTGTGTGAGAATTCATGACAAAACAAGCCAATGCCGCTGATATGAGGCGTTTTGAATGAAGTGGAAATACCTAAAAGTTCGCTGCTTATGCCTGCATAGCGAATATTGTTTTGTGCGTAGGGAAATGATTTTGCCCATAACGTACTGTCAGGTGCGCCATAATTTTCGCCGTAGCCGGCAAAAATTACGTAAACAAGGTCAGCCTGACCAGTACCCATATTATCGTAAGTGTTAAGATTAATAGAATCTCTCATCAGCTGTACGGCATCGGTTATAACGTCACGATAATTGCTGTCCTGACCATAACTGTTATTGCCTCCGTAATATGACTCGCTATGTGGAAGATGCACCGGACCGTAGACATCGAAAGTTGGAGTAAATGCGCCATTGCTCTGATCTGCAAAATATTGTGAAACACTTGCTACGTTTCGGTTTTCATAATTACCAAAGTTCTGGGGGGCACCCACACCGTTAAAGAATTGGTTAAATGACTTTTTAGGGTCGGGTAGTGAGAATTTTATATCTGAGAAATCGGCCAATATTACGGCTACTTTTATTTTTCCGCTGTGGGGCACATAGCCACTTGCAGAAATTGCTTCTCGTTTGACAATGGAACGCAGCATGCTTTGTCGTTTAGAAAAGCTGCTATAATTTTGATTTAAATACGCTTTTGTCTCGGAAGGAGTGCGCTGATTCGAATTGTGGGCTACGATATCAGATGGTATTAAGCTACCATTCTGGGAAGTTTCGGCAACATAGAAATAATTTCCCTTACGTGCAAGAAGCTTTCCATCGGTAGAGGTGTACCAATTACCGTACTCATCACCATGAAGAATAACTGTAACATAAGTGCCATCGGGCTGTAAGAACGACAATGGCTGATTCCATGCTTTGGAAGCAAAAACAGCCTCACAAAGCATTGATAATAGGATAGTTGTAATAAAATGTTTCTTCATAAGCTAAACTTTCAGTGATTATTTAGTTCATAAAAATATTGGCCTTTTCTGTGTGTAAATCGCCCAAAGTCGATGGCTTTAACAGGACAGTGATGATAACAGGCAAAGCACGTGAGGCATTTGCCGGTATGAAGCCAGGTGGGAAACGAGTGGCTACCACAATCAATATTGCCGACCGGACAAACTTTAGCGCATTTACCACATTGAATACACTTTTGGGTATCCACCTTAAAATGCTTGTCGGTTACCAGATATTTGTAGAATAAACCTCCTAATAAACGTGAGTTAATAGCGGGCCATTTTCCCTTAACTACATCATAGGTGTTATCTTCGTGAAGCTTAATCTTTTCTACAAATTGGAGTAAAGTTTGTTTTGCCTTTTGTTTTTTGTATTCCTCATTGGATAGCTTATCGACATCCATAAAGGGCAGACCAACATAGGTTTCCGGCATTATGAGGCTGCACGCTGCCTGCAAATGCAGGTTGCTCTGCTTTAGTAAGGTTTGCAATTCTTCCAGGGTTTCACCAATTGTATCACCAGCAGTTAATAAAGCAAATGTATATTGGTGGGAATAGCCTTTTAACGACATGTGGTTAATAAAAGTTTTTACCAAAGGCGGAACCCGCCATCCATAAACAGGAAAGCATAGACCAAGATTTTCATCCTGACCTATGCTAAAGTTCATAGAGCCTGCAATGGCTTCGCTCATGTCAATGGCGACGTCATTGAGTGTCTCTGCAATAGTTTTTGCAGCCCAACGGCTATTTCCATTTGCCGAGAAATAGAATATCATTGCAGAATCTTAACCATATTCAACGAAGAGATAAGCCCATCGGGACCCACTGTAGCCGATATTCTGAATTTGGTGTGTTCGGGCTGGTCGGCATCTGTCTTTTCTACCTCTTGTGTAGCCGAGAACTGAACAGCGTATTCATACTCCTGGTCGCCTACTTCTTTCTTGTTGATTTTATAATCGTTATTGATGCGCCAGGTCATATTAGTGATGTCATCTTTATAAATCTTGTTCATAAAGGTTACCACATCACTTTTGGTTGCATCAGGTTTACCAAGGAAAGAGGTAAGGAAGCTGCTCACTGTAGACTGCAACCCATCTTCGTTGCGTGAATTTATGCTTTGGAAGAAGTGGCGGAAAACGGTTGAAATAGCCTGACGCTCTTGCGGAGTTACATTCTTTGCGTTAAGAGCCTTGAGTGCCTCTTTGGCATCGTCAGCGTGCTCGCCAGATGCATGCTCGTCAAGATAGCTGTTGTAAGCATCAAGTGTGTTGGCAGCCAGAGCTGTTTGCCAGTCAATTGAATCAATCTTATGAATTGCATCCTGGCGGTGCGGACTGTTGGGGTGGGTGTTAAGATAATCCTCTAACGCTGTCTTGCTGCCGCTGATAACAGCATTGTTCCAATCGTTATCGGTTTGCTGCAGCTTAAGCAAATGTGCTTCGATAGAATCACGGTGTGCCTCGGGAGCATCGCCATAGGTGTTCAAATAATTCTGCAACACCAATGGGTCGTTGCTGTCCATGGCCTGCTCGTATGCTTCAAGCTCCTTGTTCTTGTTAGCCGACTGATACAGATAGAATCCTACAAAGCAGAATGCCAGCAGTATAACAATGGTTGTAACGAGCACAACATGGTTCTTCTTTTTCTTTGGTGGCTCATTATTGGCGTTGGAATTATTATTGTTGTTACCCGGTGTTACTGGTGGAACGGGTGGAGTGGTGGGGCGCGACGGGGCCACGTTATTATTAGGCCGGCGCACTCCTGCATTGCCAGCTTGCATACCGGCATTGCTTGCTGAACTCATTGCAGCAGTGTTCCTTACCGGCTGAGGTGCCGGAGCGGCCTGCACAGGCTGTGCTGCCTGAATAGCAGGGCCACTGGCTTGTGGCGGTCGCTGTGTATTCTGCGGCTTAACATTGGCGCTTGTATTTTGGACATCTGCTACATTGTGGGCCGGCTGGCTGGCTGCTGGTGCAACTGCGGGCTGTTCTATAACAGTGGCATGGTGGCAGTTAGGGCACATAGGCTGGTTTTTGAAGTAAACTTCGCCACATTGCGGACAGCGAATAATTTTACCGGCTATTTCTACGCCACACGATGGGCAAACAGGTGCTTTGTCACTAATTTGGTGACCACACTCGGGACATTTAATGATGGCCATGATATATAATCCTTATATTATGTTGTTAGTTTATTACTTATGTCTGAATCTTATTTCACGGAGCTTATGTTTCCCCATGAATCTGCTTTTATCAATATAGCCGTTTACACCGTTGATGTGGCCTTTACCAGTGTACTGCCACATGGTGATGTCTCGTCCATCAGCAAGTACAGGCTCACGACGCGTGTATTGGGCAATCATTAATTTATATTCGTTGATGTAACCTTTGAGGTGATTGTTATAAAAATTAGTGAAAGTGTAAAGCAAAGGCCTTTGCTTATAAGCTTTTTCAATAATCTTTATAAACGTAAACAGAGAATCCCTGAAGGCGTTATCATTGAGTCCGCCAGTGGTTTCGATATCTATCATTGGTATTAAATCCTGATCGCCTGGTCTGCATTGAGCCATAAAATTGGCTGCCTGTGTGGCCTGGCAAACAGCAGGACGATAGAAATGATAAGACCCCACCTTTAAACCGTAGCGATGGGCCAGATCGATGTTACGCTGATACATTGCATCGATTTTCGAGCCACCTTCAGTTGCCTTAAGATACACGTAAGCCATCTTGGTATTGTCGCCAACGGTTTCCCAGAACACATTGCCCTGGTAATGGCTAAGGTCTATTCCGTGTATATGATGGCACGTGTCTTCGCATTCTACATAGCCTTGTGCTCTGAGAGGTGCACAAAGCAGACATAATATGATAAGTGCACAATTTCTGAATTTCATGGTTGCAAAGATACTGCAAATAAGCTTATTTACAAAATAAATTATACATTATTAAATGGTTTGTCGTGTTATTTTTTGGTTAAAATGGCATGTAAAGTTGTGAAATACTTTTTTTGTATATAAGGTTTTCTGAAACTATTATATGTATTTATCATTGAAAAGTTGTAACTTTGCATGCATTATGAGAATAGACATTATTACCGTTTTACCCGATATGCTTAGTGGCTTCCTGAACGAAAGCATTTTAGCCAGGGCCCAGAAAAAAGGGCTTGTTGAGATTCATGTACACAATCTGCGCGACTATACGCTTGATAAATGGCGCCGGGTTGATGACTATCCCTATGGTGGCTCGGCTGGTATGGTTATGCAGTGTGAGCCCATTTACCGCTGCATTTCTGCCTTAAAGGCCGAATGCGATTACGACGACGTGGTTTACACCTCACCCGACGGTGAACAGTGGAACCAGCATCTGGCCAATGAGTTCAGTTTAAAGAAAAACATCATTGTGCTATGCGGGCATTACAAGGGAATCGACCAGCGTGTGCGTGACCATCTTATTACACGTGAGGTGTCGATTGGTGACTATGTACTGACGGGTGGTGAACTTGCCGCTGCCGTGATGGCCGACAGTATCGTAAGGCTTATTCCAGGAGCTATTAGTGATGAACAGAGTGCTTTGAGCGACTGCTTCCAGGATGATTTGCTGGCGGCGCCGATTTATACACGCCCGGCCGACTTTATGGGGTGGAAAGTGCCCGACATTCTGCTGAGCGGCAACGAAGCTAAAATTCGGCAATGGGAATTGGATAAAGCAATAGAGCGCACCAAGGCCTTGCGCCCTGATTTGTTGAAAGGCCCCGGCAAATAATGCCAGGGCTTTTTAATTATTGACTTAGCTGAATTTCTCGATGAAATCGTCTTCAGAGATAATGGGGGTGCCTAATTCGTGGGCCTTCTTGTTCTTTCCGCTTGTCGAGGTTACATCATTATTTATAAGATAGCTGGTTTTTTGCGTTACGCTGCCTGTTACCTTTCCACCCTGGCTTTCTATATAAGCCTTAAGCTCCTCACGGTTTTTGTAGTGGTGCACATTGCCTGTAATAACAAACGTTAGTCCCTGGCATAAGCCATTGGTGACTGTTGATTTTGTATGGTTGACATGCAGAAATAGAAGCAGCTGTTCTACCTGATGTAAATTTTTACTCTTACGGAACCATTGTACTACTTGCATACTGGTTTCCGGACCAATGCCATTAATGTCCTGGAACACCAATTCATCGCTGGTTGTACTAGCCAAATGAACCAATTCTTCGAAACTGTATACTTCGAGCAACTTTTTGCAGGCATCTTTGCCAACCATAGGTATGCAAAGACCATACAGCAAATGTGTAGCATCTACGGTTTCGGCTTGCTGTAATGAATGAAGTAAATTTTCGGCACTCTTGTCGCCCCATCCATCCAAAACCCTAATTTCATCAATATGATTTTTTAATAAATAGATGTCGGGAAACGATGAAATCCAGCCTTTATTCACAAACTGGTCGAGTGATTGCTCAGAGAAGCCCTCAATATTCAATCCATCCTTGGAAACAAACCGTGCGAATTTTTTCAGTTGCTTGGCTGGACATTCCTCGTTGGTGCAATGTAACGTGATGGTGCCACTAACGGGACTTACCACTGTCCTGGTGGGTGCATGGCACACCGGGCACTGCACTGGTATTTCAAGACTGCCTTCAGGCTTGATCACTTCTATAACCTTAGGTATAATTTTATTTGCCTTAATTACCTTAATCACAGAGCCTTTACCACGTATGTTTAAACGCTTACATTCACTTATATTACATAGTGAAGCGCGCTTCACGGTGGTGCCTTCGAGCTCAACGGGATTGAATACAGCCACGGGCGAGATGGTGCTTGCCGCACAGCTCCATTCTATATGGTCGAGCTCGGTAACAACACTTTCATCCTGCCATTTAAAGGCGTAGCCAGCTCGTGTGGCATGGTGACCGGTTACACTGCCTGTTTGTGAATAAGCAAAGTCATCGTAGGCAATAACCAGACCGTCGACAGGATAAGGCTGTTGTTTGTGCGTTACCTTTTCGGTGAACAAATCAATGGCTTTTTGAACATGTTCTAAATCTGGATGCTCAATGAGCAGGTGCTCAACAGGCGACATACCATTCTGCTTGATCCAGTCCATACGTTTGCCCCACGAATTGATTTCATCGTCGGTGTGCACAAGTGTAAACGGAATCCACGTAAGGTGGCGTTGTTTCACTTCACTAATATCTTTAAGCGTAAGCGAACCCGATGCGAGATTGCGTGGATTGGCATATTCCTCGTTGCTTTCAATATTAAAGTTGTTGAAATCGGCATACGAGATTACGCACTCACCCCTAATCACTGTGTGCCCCTTAGAGGGTATTCTGGCGGGAATGCCGTTGATAGCGGGAGCCAGGTGCGTTATGTTAGTGCCAATGTGGCCGTTGCCACGTGTAACCACTTTGGTTAATTTACCGTTGTCGTAGGTAACAACCAACGTAAGTCCGTCAAGCTTCCATGACATCCAGATAGGGCGGTTATCGGCCCATTTTACCAAATCGGCCGGCAATTTGGTCTTTGCCAGCGATAGTGCCGGGTATTCATGGGCTTCTTTTGCGCCCTCAATGCTGTCGGACGATACCTTATGGGTGGGCGAGCCTGGCAGAATAATACCCGTTAGCTGCTCTAATTGTTTGAGACGGTCAAACAAATGGTCCCATTCATAATCAGACATTTGTTCGTCTTTGCCATTGTAGTAGGCATCAGAGGCTTTATTTAGCTTGTCGATGAGCATCTGCATTTCTTGCTCGGTACTCTGTTCGGGTGTGTTCATTATCATGAAGTTATTCAGTTAATCTTTAGAATCTAATTTATATGCAAACTTACTATTTTTTTTTGGCAATCCCGCAAAATCGTTGCATAAAAAGCATACATAGTATTTAATTGACAAGCTGTAAATTGCACATCAACTACAACCGTAACAATGATTTTCTATATATGACTCTATATAAATTATGTGTTTGACATTGAGATTAATCAGCTAATTTTGCCAACGATAAACATTAAAAAGGAAAGAAAATGAAAACAGATTTATCAAATTATCCAAAGAGTTACTTATTGTGCTTTCTCGATAAATGCGAGAAAAAAGAGCAATGTGCCCACTTTATTGCACAGCAGCACAGCAGAGACGAGCAATTAATGGGTAAAGCCGTGTGCCATGCAGCGTTGTCTCAACAGGGAGGATGCCCTTTTTATCACCCATTAACTGAGATTCGTGCAGCATGGGGATTCAAACGGCTGTTTAAAAACGTGTTATCCCGGCACGACTCTTCTATCAGAGCAGCCGTCAAGGATTATCTTGGGAGTAATGGCACTTACTACCGATACATGCATGGCGTAATGTTACTTACCCCTGAACAGCAAAAGCACATTCTGGAAATCTTTCACGACTATGGTTATAGTGGCGAATTGAAATTTGATGGATACAAAGATGTACTTAACTGGTAAGCTACAGAATAATTACCAACCTTTGGTAAAGCAGTTACCACGCTTTGGTAAAGCAGTTACCACACTTTGGTAATGTAGTTACCAATCGCTGGTAAAGAAGTTACCAGACACTGGTAATTTTTAGGAAAAAAGGTAACATGCCTCCCAATAGGCCGTTGACAGAGTGTTCAATGTGGGCAGAATTCGTAATTAAATTCTGCTCACTTGCTTTACACCGTTAACAGCCTTTATTTTTTTTATTAAAGAATCAAGCCTTGACGTATCATCAAGCTGCACCACCAGATTTCCGTTGAACAGCCCATCGTCAGTATCAATATTGATGCTACGCATTTCTATTTTTTCCTCTTTTGAAATAATATTGGTTATATTACTTACAATACCTATGTCATCGTTGCCAACGATGTGCAGGGTTATGCTGTACTGGTTATTGCCCTTGCCACTCCAACGTGCCTTAACTATGCGGTAGCCAAACCTTCTTCTTAATTCAGGTGCATTAGGGCAGCATTCACGATGGATGGTGATACCGCCATTAACGGTTACAAAGCCAAAGATGGGGTCACCATAAATTGGATTACAGCATTTTGCCAGCTTATAATCAATTCCCTTAAGGTTGCGGTCGATAACCAGAACATCGTCGCCATGCTGTGCAAGTTCGGCATCTGGGTTGCCGAATTCAAAGTTCTTGGCACTCTGAGTTGTTTTTTCAACCGTGTTTTTATCTTCCTGATCACGCAGGCTTACGAAGTTTTCAATAACCGTATTAGGGTCAAGTTTCTCCTCGGCCACATCCTTATAGAAGTCGGACATCTCTTTGTAGCCCATCTTCTTAACAACATGAGCCATAATGGCCTCAGAATATTCAATTTTGCGGTTCTTGAATCGACGCTCAAGCATCTCCTTGGCCATCAGCCCCTCTTTTACCTGGGTTTCTTTCAGTGCAAGTCTAATCTTGGTTTTAGCCTTAGAACTTTTTACTATGTTCAGCCATTCACGCTTTGGATGCTGGTCGGCACGTGTTAAAACTTCAATGGTATCACCAGAGTTAAGAATCTGCCTGAAAGATACAGCCTTGCCATTAACCCGACCGCCAATACAAGTATTGCCAATGTTGGAGTGGATAGTGTAGGCAAAGTCGAGTACTGTGGAGCCCTTAGGCAGTTTGAGCAGATCACCTTTAGGTGTAAACACGTAAACCTCGTCTTCGTAAAGATCGAGTTTAAATTGATCCATGAGCTGCAAGTCATCATTGTTTTCCAAAGCAGCTCTTATGTTGGCAAGCCACTCGTCGATGCCACCTTCGCTCTTTATACCTTTGTATCGCCAATGTGCGGCCAGTCCATGTTCGGCAATTTCGTCCATTCGTTCGGTACGTATCTGTACCTCTACCCATTTTTTCTCAGGGCCCAACACGGTTATGTGTAAGCTTTCGTAACCATTGCTCTTAGGCACGCTGAGCCAGTCGCGCAACCGCTTGGGGTTAGGCTGATACATATCGGTGATGATAGAGTAAACTTGCCAGCACTGCATTTTCTCCTTGTCGAGTGGAGAGTCAAGAATAATGCGGATGGCAAACAAATCATAAATGCCTTCGAATCCACATTTCTGCTTCTTCATCTTCTGCCAGATAGAGTGTATGCTTTTAGTACGGCCCTTGATGTGAAATTTAAGTCCGGCTTGCTTGAGCTTTTGCTCAATAGGCCCGATGAAACGGCTTATATAAGCATCACGTGCACTTTTGGTAGCGTTGAGCTTATCCTTAATCATGTAATAGGCGTCGTGCTCAAGGTACTTAAGGCTCAAGTCCTCTAACTCACTTTTAAGTTTATAAAGGCCAAGTTTGTGCGCTAAAGGTGCATAAAGATAGCTGGCTTCCTGGCTGACTTCGTTCTTAGCTTCCACGGCCGTGGTATCTCTGATTTGCCGCATAATGTTGACCCTGTCGGCAATCATGATGAGAATTACCTGCATGTCCTCGGCAAACGAAACAAGCAGGTTTCTGAAATTTTCGGTCTGGATAACCGGATTCTTACGATATAAACTATGAATTCTAATCAGGCCATGGATAATTTTGCCTACACCTGGTCCAAAATCTTGCGCCACCTTTTCAATGGTGTCATGTGTACTGTTAGCCATACATGGGAACAGCAGTATAGCCAGCACCCCATCACGTTTAAGGCCTATTTCGTTAACAGCTATCTGAGCTGTCTGCAGAGCTGTTAAAATAGGGTTGAGCCCGAAAACATCGCGTTGTATTTTGTTCTGGCTAAGGCAAGTTTGTAGTTGTTCCCTTATTTTAGCCTCGTCGGTGTCTTTTAGAGTGTTGCCGATTTGTTGCCTTATTTCCGAGAGAAGTCGGAGTGACTCTTTCTTCTCTTCGGATGTAAATTCCAACTTGTTATCCATAGGCGCATGCATTAAAAATTACTTATCGTAAATCTATAATCTCGGCATTTGGAAAATCTTTTGCCCTGAATGTAAACACAGAGTTTGGCTGATTCCGGGCTTGGAAGTTTCGAATGTTTATGGTGGTCCACTGTGAACCTTGCTTCATCTTAACCTGCTGGGGTGCATAGGTTTTGCTGTCAACAAGAATGTAAACCTCTTTTACACTGCGCGAGTTGCTCTTGGCTACAAGGTGAACATTATAGTCAGAGCCTTTAGTGGTCATGCTGAGATTGTAACCAGCCTTATAGAGATTTAAAAAAGTGTAGGGGTTCATCTTCATTCTCTGAGCTTGAGAAGGTATGGTGATGTTCACTTCATTAGTCTTGCGCATCAAAGTGTACTGTGTCTTTCCGTCATACCATACAATGGCCTGTGGGGTAGTGGCCTGGAATTTACGCCCCTTAATGGCCAGCTTACCAGACACAGAGCGATACTTGCCGCCTCCAATCGAGAACTCTGCATAAGCACCACCTTTTCTGCCAACGATTTGTGCGGTTTTATCGAGAACAGCCCGGGCCTTGGCTGAATTCTGGGCTGATGCCGAAAATGTTAAACTGATGAAGAGCAGAAGGATTAATATTTTTCTCATGATCTTAATTTTAAAAGTAAACTGTTTAATGTGTTTTCGTCTTGTATGAGCACTTCACGAGGTTTGCTTCCCTGAGCTTCACCCACGATGCCCGCAGCCTGAAGCTGGTCCATCAGTCTACCGGCACGGTTGTAACCAATGCTCAGTCGGCGCTGAATCATACTTGTGGAGCCTTGTTGGGAGAGCACAATCTGGCGAGCAGCTTCTTCAAAGTATGGGTCAAGTTCATGCACTTCGGTTGAACCACCTTCAAACGAGCTGTCATTCGAATCTACTGGTTCTGGCAGTTCCATTGGTTCAACCGGACCGGGTTGCTCGCTGATATAATCGCAAAGTCGTTCTATCTCAGGGGTATCTATGAAAGCGCACTGCACACGCACGGGTTCACCACCATTCAGAAACAGCATATCACCTCGACCCACCAGCTGATTGGCACCAGTGCGATCGAGAATAGTGCGTGAGTCGATTTGCTGGCTTACTCTGAATGCGATACGCCCAGGGAAGTTGGCTTTTATGTTACCAGTGATGATTTTCGTAGTGGGTCGCTGGGTTGCTATAACCATATGGATACCCACGGCTCGTGCCAGCTGTGCAATACGTGCAATAGGCAGCTCTATCTCCTTGCCGGCAGTCATAATCAAATCGCCGAACTCATCGATAATCACGACAATATAAGGCATATACTGGTGGCCTTTCGTAAGGTCGAGCTTGTGATTAACGAACTTTTCATTATACTCAACGATGTTCTTGGCTCCGGCAATTTTAAGCATATCATAGCGATGGTCCATGAGCGCGCAAAGCGAATTTAATGTGCGCACCACCTTGGTAACGTCGGTTATTATTGGCTCGTCGTCATTTTCGGGCAAACAAGCCATAAAATGATCGGCTATCTTGTTGTAGATGCTGAATTCAACTTTTTTAGGGTCGATAAGAACAAATTTAAGTTCGTTAGGATGTTTTTTATACAGTAACGAAGATATAATTACATTCAAGCCTACCGACTTACCCATACCGGTTGCACCTGCTACGAGTAAATGGGGAATTTTTGCCAAGTCTACCATGAACACTTCGTTGGTAATGGTTTTTCCCAATGCAATGGGCAGTCGCATTTTGCTTTCTTTGAATGTCTTGGTATTCAAGATACTTTCCATCGAAACCACCTGGGGCTTTTTGTTTGGCACTTCAATACCAATGGTTCCTTTGCCTGGTATTGGAGCTATGATACGTATACCACGAGCTGCCAGACTGAGTGCAATATCGTCCTCAAGATTTTTGATTTTCGATATTCTAACTCCTTCAGCCGGAGTAATCTCATAAAGGGTAATTGTAGGACCAACAGTTGCCTTTATTGAACTAATCTGTACGCCGAAGCTATTGAGTACCTCTATAATTCTGTCGTTGTTGGCCTTCAACTCGTCCATGTGAATTTGCGGAGTATTGTCGGCATATTTCTTTAAAATGTCCAGAGTAGGGTACTTATAGCGTGTAAAGGGCTCCAAAGGATTGATTTTAACACTTAAGTCGTGTACCGTATCTTGTACGGCTTCGCTCTCATGATTTACTTTCGTGGGATTTACTGGTGTGCTCGTAACTGCAAAAGTAGGTTTAACTGGTTGAACAGGCACGTGGGTAGCGGTGTCTTCTGTTTCAGGTACTTTTGCATCGTTCGAATTTGTTGAAGACACTTCATGGAACACAGGTGTCAGGTCAATCGTTTCTGGCACATTTTTCTCCTTGCTGTTATTCTCTGCCTTCGCATTATTATCTGCTTTGTCGGTTTCTGGGGTATTTTCAACCTTATTGTCTTCTTTACTCTTATCAGTTATTGCCGAATTGACCGATGTATCAGTACTTTTGAATGATATTGCTTGAAGTTTTGCAGGATTCAATATACGGCGTACAAATACAATGGTCTGGCTGCTCAACACCGTAAGGAATGTTAGTGCAGTAATAACCAGAATAGCGATTAAACCGGGAGAACCCACCCAGTTCTCAATGTGTTGTACGCAATACAAGCCATGATTGCCACCAGGATTGAAAAACCAATCCTGCGTATAAGGCGTGAATATCTTGGCAAAAGCTATTGAGCACCATACCATAACAATGGTGAGGTACATAAACCACTTCCAGAGATTTATTCTGTTAAATGCAATAATCTTAAGGCCACAAAGCATAATAAACAGAGGAATAAGAAATGCTGGTATGCCAAAATTTACATTGACAAGATAGTAAGAAATCCAGGCACCCACCATTTTCCCTTTGTTCTGCATTAGTCCGTTGTCTTCAACCAGGCTACCTTTGTTTTGTATGAAATCAAGAACGCTTTGGTCGCTTGCACCAGTTGATAAGTAGGAAGCCATAACTACAAAGCAATATATGGCCACCACCACCAATACAATTCCAAAGATAAAATCTATTTTACGTGTGTCGAATTTTGTATTTAAACCCATCGCTTCACCTAAATTTTTAGGTTTACGCTCTGTTTTTGCTTTTCTCATCTCCGTGTTTATCAAAATTTACTGCAAAAATAACGTAAATATCTTAGAAAAGCTCATGTTTTCACAACTTTTTTCTAATTTTGCAGTTCAATAGAGTTTATTTGATGAAAAAAAAAATTTACAGTAAATTTAATAAGAACAAAATAGCGTTGCTGCCTATTGTAGAGTTTCCAGGCGAAATTGTCGTTGTAGACAAAGCCGAGGATACTGCTGATGCTGTTGCCGACTTGCTTAAAAGTGACATTCTTGGCATAGACACAGAAACCAGGCCCATATTCAAGAAGGGAACCAGTCATAAGGTGGCGTTATTGCAGGTTAGCAATCATACAAAATGTTATCTGTTCAGGTTAAATCTAACTGACATTACCGATGCTATAAAAAAGCTGTTAGAGAATACACGCATTCCTATGGTGGGACTGTCTTTGCACGACGATATACTTGCTCTGCATCGCAGGGCAGATTTTGTGCCAGGCAGATTTTTTGAATTGCAAAACATAGTGGGCGATATCGGCATTGAGGACTTAAGCCTGCAAAAGGTTTATGCAAATTTGTTCGGATTGAAAATAAGCAAACGACAGCGGCTCTCTAATTGGGAAGCTGCCACTTTAACCGACAAACAGCAAATCTATGCCGCAACTGACGCTTGGACGTGCATTAATATATTTGAGGAAGTATGCCGACTGAAGGTGAGTCAGGACTACGAACTCATCAAAGTACCTGATCCTAAATTACAAGCAGCACCAACTGAACAAACAACTGCAGATAAGGTAGATACTGAAGAGTTAAAAGCTGATGATGCAACAGTTGAAAAATCAGCTGGGCCAACCGAAGTTAATTCACCAAACGAAGCTAAAGCATAAAATTATATGTCATCTGTTAATCAACTATCAGTTAAATTGTTATGCAAATAAATAATCAGTATAAAAGCATCCTCTTAAAACGAGGTAAAGAGGAATCACTTAAACGCTTTCATCCATGGATTTTCTCAGGTGCCATTGCCAGGATAGATGATGGAATTCAAGATGGTGATTTGGTGAATGTTTTCACCCACGATCATCAATTTATTGCAGTGGGTCACTATCAGCGTGGATCGATTACCGTAAGGGTACTTTCTTTCGAGCCTGAGGTCATTGATAATGAGTTCTTTGTAAAACGACTCACCTCTGCCTTTAATATGCGAATGGCCATTGGTGTAGCAAACCGGCTTAACAACAATACTTACCGTCTGGTCCATGGTGAAGGTGATAATCTGCCAGGGCTGGTTATCGATTGCTACGATACCACAGCAGTTATGCAAGCCCACAGCATTGGTATGCATATGATGCGCCACGAAATTGCAAAAGCTTTGCTTCAAGTAGAAGGTTTAAATATTACGAGCGTATACTATAAGAGCGAGAACACGCTGTCGTACAGGGACAATCTGGAGCAAGAGGATGAGTTTCTTATAGGATACAGTTCTAATAATATTGCCTTAGAAAACGGGCTTAAGTTTCATATTGATTGGCTAAAGGGACAAAAGACCGGTTTCTTCGTCGATCAGCGTGATAACCGTGCTTTGCTCGAACAGTATGCTAAAGGTAAAAATGTGCTGAATATGTTCTGTTATACCGGTGGATTCTCTGTTTATGCTATGCGTGGCGGTGCCAACCTGGTGCACTCTGTCGACAGTAGCGCTAAAGCCATTGAACTCACCAATGAGAATGTAGAGATGAATTTCCCGGGCGACACACGACATGAAGCCTTTTGTGAAGATGCTTTTAAATATCTTGATGAGCATGATGATAAATACGACCTTATTATTCTTGACCCTCCAGCTTTCGCGAAACACCGTTCGGCTTTGCATAACGCACTTAAAGGCTATACCAGATTAAATCTTAAAGGTTTCCAGCGCATCAAGCGGGGTGGCATATTGTTCACCTTCAGCTGCTCTCAAGCAGTAAATAAAGATCAGTTCCGCTCAGCTGTATTTACGGCTGCCGCCCAAGCTAAGCGTAAGGTAAGAATACTGCATCAGTTGCATCAACCAGCCGACCATCCTATTAATATCTATCACCCTGAAGGTGAATACCTGAAGGGTCTGGTACTTTATGTAGAATAATGTTGTGCTGAAATTGTTATATTTTAGGCAGAACTAATCATTTTCTCATTTTTTTTAGCTAATTTTGCAGTACTAAAAGTTGCAATAAAAATTTCATTATAATGAATATTTCATATAAGTGGCTTAAAGAATACGTTGATTTTGATTTAACACCTCAACAAACAGCCGATGCGCTTACTTCTACGGGGCTTGAAGTAGATGCCTTAGAGGAAGTGCAAGCAATTAAAGGAGGATTAAAGGGACTTTTCGTTGGTCAAGTTTTAACTTGCGAAAAGCATCCCAATAGTGATCATTTGCATATCACCACCGTCGACTTAGGCAAAGGTGAGCCGCAACAAATTGTCTGCGGGGCTCCAAATGTGGCAGCAGGACAAAAAGTTATTGTTGCCGACCTTGGCTGTGTTTTGTACGATGGCGACAAAGAATTTACCATTAAGAAAAGCAAGCTTAGAGGGGTTGATTCTTATGGTATGCTCTGTGCCGAAGACGAAATAGGCGTAGGCACAAGCCATGATGGAATCATAGTACTACCTGATGATGCTAAGGTGGGACAGCCTGCAGCCGAGTATTATCATTTGGAAAGCGACTGGCTTATATCTATCGACATCACCGCAAACCGCGCTGATGCATTGAGCCATTACGGCGTGGCACGCGACTTGTATGCATGGCTTGTGCAAAACGGCTATCATACAAGTTTGCACAAACCTGATTGTTCTGAATTTAAGGTAGACAATCACGATCTTGAAATTGATGTTGACGTCCAAAATCATGAGGCCTGCAAGCGCTATGCCTGCGTTTCAATCACTGATTGTGACGTTAAAGAAAGTCCGAAGTGGCTTCAGGACAAACTGAAGGTAATTGGCCTACGCCCCATTAACAACATCGTTGATATCACCAATTATATCATGATGGCTTATGGACAGCCTATGCATTGCTTCGATGCCGATATGGTTTCAGGCCATAAGATTGTGGTGCGCACTCAGCCTGAGGGTACAAAGTTTGTTACCCTTGATGGAGTAGAGCATACATTAAGTGACCGTGACTTGAGCATTTGTAATGCCGAGGAACCCATGTGTATTGCTGGTGTATTCGGCGGAAAGGGTAGTGGTACCTATGAGACAACACGTAACGTAGTGCTTGAAAGTGCTTATTTCCATCCCACATGGATAAGAAAGAGTGCACGCAGACACGGCTTAAGTACCGACGCAAGTTACCGGTTCGAGAGAGGCGTTGATCCCAATGGTCAGATTTATGCTCTGAAGCAGGCCGCTATTCTGTGTAAACAGTTGGCTGGGGGAAAGGTAAGTATGGAGATAAAGGATATCTATCCTGAGCCTGTACAAGACTTTCCTGTAAGACTTAACTATGAGTATTGTGATCGGTTGATTGGCAAAAAGCTTGGAGTTGATACGATTAAAAGTATTGTAACAAGCCTTGAGATGAAGATAACTTCTAAAGATGACGAAGGTCTTAATCTGCTTGTTCCGCCTTACCGCGTTGATGTGAAGCGCCCATGTGATGTAGTTGAGGATATTCTGCGTATCTACGGTTATAATAATGTTGAGATACCTACCCAACTCAGAAGCTCTCTTACAATTGCTGGTGAGGAAGACAAGGAACGCCATTGCGAGAATGTGATTGCAGAACAACTTGTAGGATGCGGATTTAACGAGATTTTAAACAACTCGTTGACCAAATCAAGTTACTATGAGAATCTGAAGAGCTACCCTGATTCTTCACTGGTTAAAATAATGAATCCACTGAGTGCTGACCTAAACGTAATGCGCCAGACTCTGTTGTTCGGTGGATTGGAAAGCATCAGCCGCAACATTAACAGGAATGTAAGCAACTTAAAGTTCTTTGAATACGGCAACTGCTATAAATTTGATAAAGACAAACTCACTGCTGAATTGCCTATTAAGGCATACCGTCAAGATTATCGTCTCGCTTTATGGGTCACTGGTAAGCGGGTAAGCGGTAGTTGGGCGCACCCCGACGAAAATGCCTCATTCTATGAATTGAAGGCTTACGTTTACAATATATTCAAGCGAGTGGGACTGAATATGTCGGCAGTGAATGTAGCTTCGTGCAACAACGACATTTTCTCAAAGGCTATCGAAGTAACAACTAAGGCAGGCAAGCCTCTTGCACAAATGGGTATCGTAGCTCATTCATTACAAAAGTCGTGCGATATTGACCAGGAAATATACTATGCCGAGATTGACTTCTCTGCTCTGATGAATGCAGTACGCAAAAACAAGATTGAATTCAAAGAAGTTAGCAAATATCCTGCTGTAAGCCGCGATTTAGCACTTCTGATAGATAACAACATCCAGTTCGAACAAATTGAGCAAATTGCATTCCAGTCAGAAAAGAAATTACTGAAACGTGTTGAACTCTTTGACGTCTACCAAGGTAAAAACCTGCCAGAAGGCAAGAAGAGCTATGCTGTAAACTTTATTCTGCAAGATGAGAATAAGACACTGAACGATAAGGCTATTGACAGCATAATGACAAAATTGATTAATAATTTAAAAAATAAACTTGGAGCTGAGCTCCGTTAATTTTGAGAATAAATCTCAGATTGACATTTAAAACAATATCCAATGGGAAGAGCATTTGAATATCGTAAAGCTACAAAGCTGAAAAGATGGGGTCACATGGCCCGTACATTTACAAAACTGGGTAAACAAATAGCTATTGCTGTGAAAGCAGGTGGACCTGAACCTGAGAACAACCCTACATTGCGTGCTATCATTGCCACATGTAAGCATGAAAACATGCCCAAGGACAACATTGAGCGTGCTATCAAGAATGCTATGGGCAAGGATCAAAGCGATTACAAGGAAGTGCCTTACGAGGGATATGGCCCTCACGGTGTAGCTGTATTTGTTGATACACTTACAGACAATACAACCAGAACCGTGGCCGATGTAAGATCGGTGTTTAACAAATTCAACGGCAACTTAGGAACTCAGGGCTCTTTAAGCTTCTTGTTCGACCACAAAGCTGTATTCACATTCAAGAAGAAAGACGACACCAACATGGACGATCTGATTCTTGAGCTCATTGATTACGGAGTAGATGATGAGTATGATGAGGACGAGGAAGAAGGTACAATTACAATCTATGGTGATCCAAAGAGCTTCGGTGATATTCAGAAGTATCTTGAAGAGAATGGCTATGAAATAACAAGCGCTGAATTCACTCGTATTCCGAATGATTTAAAGGACGTTACGCCCGAGCAGCGTGAAACCATTGATAAGATGGTAGAAAAGCTGGAAGAGTTTGATGACGTTCAGAATGTTTACACAAACATGAAACCTGAAGAAGATTCAGAATCGGAAGAATAATTCTTACTACAATATTATTAACAAAAAAAGGATTGGCATTGAGCTAATCCTTTTTTTTTATTGTTCATTATGCGTGGCAGTCCACCAAGACGTTGACTGAATATATTGTGTAACTGCAGAATTTTCGGAAATATCACTTATTGTAATGCCACAAGAATGGTTTACCTCTATAAGATTTCCGATTTTAAATTGTGAATAAATATAGGGTGTACAAACTGTGTAAGTAACTAGGTTGGCAAGTGCCTTGTTGAACCGTTCTTGCAGATCTGTACTAAGATGCATATGATTGACGTAATCTTGGAGATCAAAATAAACCGGCGTTCTGAAACCATCGAGTACTTGTATGCTATCACGATACTTTTCATCAATTGTATAAGATCGATTGATTTGATTCATCAGGTTCGCCATTGAATCTGTTGCCGCACAATCAATCATTGACAAAGTGCCATACGGATAGCTGTAAGTAGAGTAGAATTTGTAAAAGGCCTGGCACACCTCGGCAAGATCAGGAGAACCCGATAGCCCGTTCCATTCAGTACTGTAAGGATTTCCAGCACTCATTACCTCTGATGTAGAAGCTACGATATAGTTTGTAGCCTTCCGAAGCTCGTAAGCTGTCTCTATATTAGCCATATAGCAATCATCGAACATTAAGTAATCTAACTTCTTAATGTCAGAGCTTGTTATGGCATCTGCAAAATCAGCTATATCAATCTGTTTATCCTTGGTAGAGCCACCAAAACTTCTGTATTGTGGCGAAGTACCTTTAGGGAGCCAGCCATTGCCATGACAGCCTGCTATAACAGAATAGATATTACTTTTGGAAATTGAGTGAACATAGTTAAATATACTCCGCAATCCACTTACCGAAGTATAATCGGGTGATGTGTAGGTTTGCAACGTGTCATGCTCACATTTCCCCTTGTTGTATTTAATTTGATAAATACATGCCTTACTTGCATCATTTTTCTGGCAGATATAAACAAACACATTCGTATTGTTCATAGAGCCCGAAGTAATGATACCTTGTTCCAATTCCTCTATGTTAATTTGAAAATAATCATACAGGTCGGGAACATAAGGAAAGAACATCAGCATGGTTTGCTGTACGGAATCTGTTTTTACAGGCTCTATACTGTCGCTCTCGTGACTACAATCGCTAAACGACAACAGACCAACTATTAATGATGCAACAGCGCAAACTTTGCTAATGTTCTTTCTCCTCATAAACAGTGAATTATTACTTTTGTAAGTTCTTGATGGTTTCTTTCAGAGCAGCAATCTTTTCTTCAGAATCAGCCTTCTTCTTACGTTCCTTGGCTACAACAGCCTCTGGGGCGTGAGATACAAAGTTTGGATTTTCCAACTTACGATTAATGCTGTTTAAGAAATTCTCAAGATGCTCAATTTGAGCCTTGCACTTCTCAATTTCAGCGTCACGGTCGATAAGGTCGCCCAATGGTACAGCCCACTCATCAGTTCCAACCATAAAGGCCGAAGCATCAGCCGATTTTTCATTAACAACCTCAATGCCGTTCACGCCAGCCATCTTTTCAATTACCGAATTGTAACTTGCAAGTGCATTATTGCCAATGCTTTGCAGCTTAAGAGCCTGACGTGGAGCAATATTCTTTTGATTTCTAATGGTTCGAACACCTCCAACGACCTGACGTACCTGCTGCATATCAACAAGAAGTTCCTTTTGTTCAGCACTGGGTTCTTCAACCGTAATTTGAGCATACATAATGCTCTCCCCTTCTTTGCGCGGCTCAAGATGCTGCCAAAGCTCTTCAGTGATGAAAGGCATAAACGGATGGAGCATTCTGAGCAACTGGTCAAAGAATCGGCGTGTAGCAGCAACAGTAGCAGCATCAAGCGGTTTGCCGTACTCAGGTTTGATTAGCTCAAGATACCAGCCAGAGAAGTCATCCCAGAACAAGCGGTAAACGGTCATCAAAGCCTCTGATATACGGTATTGCTTGAATTGGTCTTCCATCTCGACACCAGCCTCTTTCAAGCGAGCGTCAAACCATTCCACAGCAATCTTGCATTCAGGTTTCTGCTCACTGTTATCTTGCTGCCAACCTTCGAAGAGGCGATAGGCATTCCAAATTTTATTATTGAAGTTACGACCTTGCTCGCAGAGCGACTCATCAAACAAGATATCGTTACCAGCAGGTGCCGAAAGCATCATTCCCATTCTAACACCATCAGCTCCATACTTGTCGATCAGAGCTATAGGATCAGGAGAATTACCCAGCGACTTAGACATCTTTCTGCCCAGTTTATCACGAACAATACCCGTGAAATAAACGTGTTTGAAAGGCATCTTACCCCGGTACTCGTATCCTGCCATAATCATACGTGCAACCCAGAAGAAGATAATATCTGGTCCGGTTACCAGGTCACTGGTTGGATAATAGTAATTAATGTCGGGATTGTTGGGCTCATTAATACCATTAAATACAGAAATAGGCCACAGCCAGCTTGAGAACCAAGTGTCAAGACAATCACTTTCTTGTGTAAGGTCATTAAAAGTTAAAGCCTTATTCTCCTTTTGCGCTAATTGCAGGGCTTCTTCAGCCGTCTCGGCAACCACAAAGCTTTGCTTGCCATCAGCAGTTGTAAAGTAGTAGGCAGGAATACGATGTCCCCACCACAGCTGGCGGCTGATGCACCAATCCTTAATATTCTCGAGCCAGTGCTTATAAGTGTTCTTATATTTAGCAGGATAGAACTCAATATCGTCGTTCATCACAGGTGGCAAAGCAATATCAGCAAAGTGCTGCATCTTGAGAAACCACTGAGTAGACAGTTTAGGCTCTATGGGCACATTGGTGCGCTCTGAGAAGCCTACTTTATTATTGTAGTCTTCTATTTTCTCCATCAAGCCTTGGGCCTCAAGGTCAATAGCGATTTGCTTTCTCACATCCATTCTGTCCTGACCTACATACAGGCCGGCAGCTTCAGAGATTGTGCCATCATCATTAAAGATATCAATGGTTTTCAAGCCATGCTTAAGGCCCAAAGCATGGTCGTTCACATCGTGAGCCGGTGTAACCTTCAAGCAGCCAGTACCAAAGTTGATATCAACATAATCGTCTTCAATCACTGGTATTTCGCGATTAACCAGAGGAACAATAACATGCATGCCTTTCAGCCATGTGTTTTTGGGGTCATTCGGGTTAATGCACATTGCTGTATCGCCCATGATAGTTTCAGGGCGTGTGGTTGCCACTACAGCATAATAACCTTTGGCATCCTTATGAATCTGGTTATCAGGCAACAAGCGTTTTGCCTTGCTTTGAGAATCAGCACTCAGATAGTATTTAAGATAATACAACTTAGAGTGTTCATCCTTATAAATCACTTCCTCATCAGAAAGGGCCGTTTGAGCTTTAGGGTCCCAGTTCACCATTCTAACGCCACGGTAAATGTAGCCCTTGCGGTATAAATCAACAAAAACTTTTATCACGCCCTTGCTGCGGGTTTCATCCATTGTGAAGGCCGTACGGTCCCAATCACAGCTTGCACCAAGTTTTCTAAGCTGTTTCAAGATAATTCCGCCGTGCTCACGAGTCCAGTCCCAAGCTTTTTCAAGAAATTCCTCTCGAGTAAGGTCGGTCTTCTTAATACCCTGTTCAGCCAGTTTGTTAACTACTTTGGCCTCTGTGGCAATCGAGGCATGATCGGTGCCCGGCACCCAGCAGGCATTCAAGCCTTTCATGCGGGCTCTGCGCACCAGGATATCCTGTATAGTGTTATTCAGCATGTGCCCCATGTGGAGTACACCCGTTACGTTAGGTGGTGGAATAACCACTGTATAAGGCTTACGGCCATCGGGCTTGCTGCTGAAAAGCTTGTGTTCAAGCCAGTAGCCGTACCATTTTTGCTCTACTTCATGTGGGTCATACTTACTTGCTAAATCCATGTTATAATCTATTTAATTCAATTGAACTATTAAAAACAATGCAAAATTAATAATTTTCTTCTTAAAAAGTGGCAGTAGCACCTTTTTTTATTATCTTTGCATTATGAAACATCATACAAGAGAAGATTTTCTAAATGCTTTTGGCAGAGTTCTTGACACGCAATACCGGTTGCGCCAGGAATGTCCGTGGGATAAAAAACAAACTTTTGAGAGTTTGCGTCCCAATTCTATCGAAGAGATGTATGAACTTTGCGATGCCATTATGAAGCATGATGCGAAAAACATTTGCAAAGAACTTGGCGACGTACTCGAACATATTGTGTTTTATGCCATGATGGGGGCAGAGGAGGGAGAGTTTGATATAGCCGATGTTTGTAATGGCCTTGCAGACAAGCTGATGTTCAGGCATCCTTTCATCAACTGGAATGAAAGCAAAGGCAATTGGGGAATCGATAATCGTGTTTATACCGTTGCATCGGCCGACTTGCAGATTAACAGTCTGGGGCAGGTGGTTTACCGTAACTCAGCTGTTGACCAGCAATTAACACAAAAGCCCGAAGATGCCAGTGGGGTAGAGCTCACCTGGGAGCAGATTAAGCAAAAAGAACGTGATGGTAACACATCGGTCCTGTCAGGCGTTCCCGAGAGTTTGCCCTCATTAATCAAAGCCACTCGTATCCAGGAAAAAGCACATAATGTGGGCTTCGACTTTAAGCAGGCTGATGACGCATGGAAAAAAGTGCACGAGGAGCTTTCAGAGCTCGAGGCTGAAATAAAGCATAAAGATAAAGACAAGTCAACTGGTGAGTTAGGCGACTTTATATTCAGTCTTGTGAACGTGGCGCGTTTCTACCATTTAAATCCTGATACGGCATTAGAACGCACAAATCAGAAATTCATAAGGCGCTTTAATTATATTGAACAAAAAGTAAAAGAACAACATAAAAAATTTGGCGACCTTACTCTTGAAGAGATGGACGCATTTTGGAATGAAGCAAAAAAACTCGAAAATGAGAAGAAATAAATTCACAATAATAGCTTTTGCAGCTATTTTATGGGCTAACTTGTGCATGACAAGTTGTCACGACAATAAAAAAACAAACTCTCAAACCACAGAGGACAACACTGAAACCAGCCAAAAACAAGTATCCGATTCTACAGTGTATGGCATCTGTGGAGAAGGCTCAGCCATGCATACCCTTGAATTAATTACCGACGAAGGCGATACAATAGAGTATGCTATTTCTGACGAGGGTGACATGCAGACCACCGTTCAAGGCGGAATGTTTGCGGGTGACCGCATGGCGGTAATTGGCACGAAGATAAACAATGAGAACGTAGCTACCAAGGTAATTAACCTTACGGCTCTGTTAGGCAAATGGACCAGCATTGACAAGAACTTTGAGATACAAGAAGGCGGTACAGTAAAATCGGATGTGAAAGCTGAAAGTCATCCTTGGACCAGTTGGCAGATATGCAACGGCAAGCTTTTGCTCAACAAGGATACCTTCGACATTGATGTTCTGGGTCCCGACTCATTATGTCTTGAAAACCACGATGGTATATTTGCCTACAAGCGAATTCATTGATAAGTAACCACTTATGGAACCTTTCCTAATCCATATACTGGGTTGTGGGAGTGCCCTGCCTACTTTAAAACATTATGCTTCATCACAAATCGTAGAGGTGAGGGGCAAAATGTTTATGATAGATTGTGGCGAGGGTACCCAACTACAACTGCGTAGATACCATATAGGTTTTAACCGCATACAGGGAGTGTTCATATCGCATTTGCATGGCGACCACTGTTTCGGGCTGATTGGTATGATTTCTACCTTTGGAATGTTAGGTCGTACGGCACCTCTAACTATTTACGCGCCAGCCGAACTCGGGCCTTTACTCAAGATGCAGCTCAGCATATTCTGTAATAAACTAGAGTACGAAGTAAAATTCGTAGCTATTCAAGATACAACTCAACAACGAATTATTTACGAAGATAAGAGTATAACGGTAGAAACAGTGCCTTTGCAGCACCGGATACCTTGCTGCGGCTTTATCTTCAGAGAGAAGAAAGGGCTCAGACATATACGCCGTGACATGATTGACTGTTATGAAATACCAATCAGCCAGTTGAATCTTATCAGGCAGGGTGCCGACTACACAACGCCCGAGGGTGAGGTGATTCGCAACGAGCAGCTAACATATCCGGCTGATGAGCCTCGCAGTTATGCTTATTGCAGCGACACGCGCTTTATTCCTACGCTCTGGCAGAATGTAGAGCATGTAACGGCACTTTATCACGACAGCACCTATAATTCTCAATTACAAAGCAGAGCCTCGCTTTATTATCACAGCACATCAGCCCAGGCTGCGCAAGTAGCATTAAAAGCAGGCGCTAAACAACTGATACTTGGTCATTTCAGTGCCAGATTTGATGATGAAACTGTATTGCTTAAAGAGGCGAAGGAGATATTTACCAACACGGTGCTGGCCAATGAAGGCGAAATAATCAGGATAGAATAAGGTAATAATAAGTACACACAGAGATAGTAAATATTCACATTAAGAAAAAAATTAAGGGATGTTCCTTGCAGTTACTGCTGCTAAGAACATCCCTTAATTAGTATTTAGAAATCAGATGAGTGATTACTTCTTCTGCTTCAGCTCAGCTTCAAGAGCCTTGGTACGAGGATCGTTGGCGCTGTAGTTGATGTAGTAGCACTGATACAGAGGATAAGTCCAGTTAGCCTTCTCCTTGTTGGGGTCAAGCTGTTTGGCCTTCTCAAGATATCCCATAGACTCCTTGTACAGAGCTTTCTGCTGAGGAATGTTGCCCTCAATAGTACCTGCCTTAGAGTTCATGCAGAAGCCTAAGTAAGTAAGGATAAGAGGATTATCATCTTTGATGGCAACCGACTTCTTGAACGACTCAATGGCATCGTCCCATTTCTGGTTGTTCATTTCAGTCTGACCTTTCAATGCCCAGGCTGTAGCATCATTAGGATCGTTCTTAATCTTATCTGAAATCAAATTGTTCAACTCAGTCTTCATATTCAGTAAGCTGTACATGTTGCTCAGCGTACCGAATATCTTGTCATTCTTAGGATCCTTTTTGTAAAGTTCACTCAGACTCGTAACATACTTCACAGAATCCTCGTGTGTTTTAAGATTGCGCTGTGCAATCATATATTTGAAGTTCAGTGCATCCTGTGCTACAGAAGAATCTTTCAGAGCAATGTTGATGTACTTCTCTGCTCTGCTGTACTGCTCCTGCTGGGCTGCATACTGTGCGGCATAGTAAGCCACCTGGCCGAGGAACTGCGATTCGTTTGACTTATTGACAGCTGAGAGCAGGGGAGCGTCTTCTGTGTCAAGGAATGTACCCCAGTACTTCAGCACACCTTTAGCATCTCCTTTACCAGCATATTCGTTACCAGCGGTTACAAGCTGCAAACGAGCCATAGCCACACGCTGACTGTTGATGTCGTGGAACTTGGGCTTAACCTTTCCCTTAGCATCGGGCATCTGGTCATACTTATCACATTCCAATGCAGCAGTGAGTGCATCGTATGCAGAATTGAAGTAAGCAACCGTATCATAGGGTTCCTCAGCAGTCTTCTGCAGTTTTGCGGCAGCATTCTTATTGATAATCTCCTGCTGCTTATTGTGTACATCCAATGCGAGGTCAACAAGCTTGTTGTAAGCCTTTGCCTTTTCTGCCGGTGAAGCAAGCTGTTCTAAATTGGTTGTAACCAACTTAGCTGCTTCATCATAAGTAGTAGCTTTAAGGATAGCCTTAAGCTGATCGCTGTCGCCAGCGAATGCTGTAGATGTGATAAACATCATAGCAGCAAAAAACAATACTTTTTTCATAATGAAACTATTAAAAAATTATTAATTAGTTATTCCTTTTCATTGTCGTCACCTTGTTCTGCTTCATCCAGTGGAGCAGAGGTCTTCTCAGATCCTGATTGTTCAGATTCGGTGTCGGCTTTTATTTCTTCGTTTTTCTGGGCCCATGCCTGTCGGCTTTCTTCCTCTACAGTAGCTTCCAGCTCCGAACTCATTACCTTGCAAACGCTGGCAATTACATCGTTCTTCTTGCTCAAGTTAATCAAGCGCACGCCTTGTGTAGCTCGTCCCATCACACGCACGTCGGCCACAGCCAGGCGTATAACGACGCCGCTCTTGTTGATAATCATCAGGTCATTCTCGTCGGTTACATTCTTTATAGCCACAAGTTTACCTGTCTTTTCAGTGATGCCCAGTGTCTTTACACCACGGCCGCCACGGAAAGTCTTACGATAATCCTCTACTTCAGAGCGTTTGCCATAACCGTTCTCGCTCACCACCATTACGGTTTCTGCTTCGGGATTATTAACAACAATCATGCCAACAACGTAGTCTTCCTGATTTTCATCAAGGCGCATACCTCTTACACCCAGTGAGGTACGACCGACAGTTCTCACGTCGGTTTCGTTGAAGCGAACGGCACGTCCATTACGATTGGCCATTATGAGCTCGTTACGCCCATTGGTTAACCTTACGTCAACCACTTCGTCGCCCTCATTCAGATTGATGGCTATCACACCATTGGCTCTTGGATGGCTGTACTCTTTCAGTGATGTTTTCTTCACGTTACCCATCTTGGTAGCAAAAACGATATAGTGCGAGTTCATAAACTCCTCATCACTAAGGCCTTTGCCACGTAATCTCAAGAAGGCATTAACGCTGTCGTCGCTGTCGATGTTAAGCATGTTCTGCACCGCACGTCCCTTTGAGTTCTTGTCACCCTCGGGTATCTCGTAACATTTAAGCCAGTAGCATTTTCCCTTGCGTGTAAAGAAGAGCATGGTTTGATGCATGGTGGCCGGATAGATAAATTCGGTGAAGTCTTTTTCGCGTGTGTGAGCGCCCTTGCTGCCTACGCCGCCACGAGCCTGCTCGCGGAATTCACTAAGCGGGGTGCGCTTGATGTATCCCAGATGACTCACTGTAATCACCACAGGATCGTTAGGATAGAAATCTTCGGCATTGAATTCATGCTCATCAGGTATAATCTCGGTGCGACGCTCGTCGCCGAATTTCTCTTTCACCTCAATCAACTCGTCCTTCATCACCTTCTTGCAAAGCTCAGGGTCATCGAGTATCTGCTGTAAATAAGCAATCTGCTTTTCAAGTTCCTCGTATTCAGCGTGCAACTGATCGATGCGCAAGCCTGTTAACTGGCTCAGACGCATATCTACAATAGCCTTGCTCTGCAGTTCGTCCAGATTAAAGCGTTGCTCCAGATTGCGCTGAGCATCGGTTGGTGTTTTGCTGCCACGTATAATATGAACCACCTCGTCGATGTTATCGCAGGCTATAATCAAGCCCTCGAGGATGTGTGCACGTTCCTTTGCCTTCTTCAAGTCAAATTTGGTTCGGCGAATGGTTACATCGTGGCGATGCTCAACGAAGTACTTCACGCAGTCTTTGAGGCTCAGCAAGCGTGGACGGCCCTTTACCAGTGCGATACAGTTTACAGAGAAGCTGCTTTGCAGGGCGGTCATCTTGAAAAGCTTATTCAGTATGACGTTTACGTTGAAATCTTTTTTTACGTCGATAACGATACGCATGCCCTGACGGCCCGACTCATCGTTAACGTTCGAGATACCGTCGAGCTTACCCTCTTTTACCAGTTCGGCAATATTCTCAATAAGCAGCTGCTTGTTAACGCCATAAGGAATTTCGTTCACCACGATGCGGTCGTGCGAATCGTCGCTCTCAATCTCAGCCTTTGCACGTATAACAATGCGGCCCTTGCCGGTTTCGTAAGCTTGCTTTACACCTTTTAGACCATAGATGTAAGCTCCGGTAGGGAAGTCGGGGGCCTTGATGTATTGCATTAATCCGTTGGTGTCAATATCGGGATTGTCGATGTAAGCACAGCAACCGTCGATAACCTCGTTAAGGTTATGCGTAGGAATATTGGTGGCCATACCTACTGCAATACCGTTGCCGCCGTTTACCAGCAGGTTAGGTATCTTGGTTGGCATCACTGTAGGCTCGAGCAACGTGTCGTCAAAGTTGTTGGTCATGTCAACGGTGTCTTTGTCCAGGTCGTCCATGATATGCTCGCCCATCTTAGAGAGGCGGCACTCGGTGTAACGCATGGCAGCAGGCGAGTCACCATCTACCGAACCGAAGTTGCCCTGGCCGTCAACCAGCGGGTAGCGCATATTCCAGTCCTGCCCCATACGTACCAGCGCGAGATAAACCGAAGAGTCACCATGAGGGTGATATTTACCTAAAACCTCACCCACAACACGGGCACACTTTTTGTAAGGCTTGTCGCTGGTGTTGCCAATGCCAAGCATACCATAAAGAATACGGCGATGCACAGGCTTAAATCCGTCGCGAACATCAGGAAGGGCTCTTGCCACAATTACCGACATACTGTAGTCGATATATGATGACTTCATTTCTTCCTCGATGTTAATCTTCAGAATTCTGTCTTGATCTATTGTCTGATTGTCCATCAATAATTTTTGTTATGTTTGTTTGCTATTTTTTGTCTTTAAATTGCGTTTAAGGGCATTTTCAGCCCGATTTAGCCATTTTTCAACATGTAAAAGTACAAATTATTTTTGTCTCTAAGAAATTTTACAGATAAAAAAAACATAAAAGAACAACTTTTATTCGGCCGTACTTCATTTTGCAAATAAAAGTTGCATAGTACATGGTTTTACTGGCTCAAAAAGGGTAAAATTATTTACGAAGATTGTATTATCAGTAGTATATTAGCTAAGTAAGCAGCGTTGCTGCTGCAATACAATAATGTAATTGTCCTTCTATTAATTGTCCATGTCACAATTACCAAATCACGATAAACTTTTGGTAATGAGATTACCTTCGCATGGTAATGTGATTACCCTCGCACGGTAACCAAGTTACCATCACATGGTAATGTAATTACCAGCGCATGGTAACGTGATTACAAAAGGCTAAGAATAATCAGGAACGCCGAAAAGGATATAATCGGGCTTGAAAACGACACCTATTTCACCGTTATATGAAAACAGCCCTGATTAATCTCGTATTTGATAAGGCAACGGTTTTCGGCCCTGAAGTCTCTCAACACTTCGGCCAGCACCCATTTCAAAGTGTCGTTTCTAACCTGCCTGCAGCGAATGTCGGCCGATTGTACGGTTTTATAGCGATTATAGCACACGTCGAAAGTGGTGCCATACAAGTGGCAGCTATTCACCTTGGCATTACGGTTTTTACTTTGCAGTTGTGCCACATCGTCCTTGCTGCGCATCACACTGGTTACAATAATCTTATGCAAAGGTATGCCTTTTACCTGAAGACTGTCGAAGAAGCGCTCACCTATGTCTTGCAGAAGCACCGATGCTTTGGGCACCAGAAAGGGGATGCTGTTTTTCAGTCGGTCGATATAAAAATAGGGATTACTACCCACGTATACAAGGTCGTTGCCACGCTTCTGGGCATCTGCACGGTTTTCCACCGGCGTAACACCATTTGCCATGGCCGCCAGCAGCTGCACATCGTTTTGATCAGGAAAGCTTTTCTCAAACCCAGGTACACTAAATATTCTATGTTTCAGTTTTTTATGGTTCGCGTCGAAGAACATTGCGTCGGCCATTGGTGATACAGGTTTCGACAAAAGCTTCTCTTTGGTAGTTTTGTTATTTTTTACTTCTGGAGCCTTGTCACCGTTCCCGGCAACCGAAGGGAATAGCAACTTAACAATCCATAAAACCACTACGATAACAACAAACCAGGTAAGAAATTTCGATGCGGTAATCTTCTTCATTTCTATAAAAACAGGCTCAAAACAAGCGTTCAGAGCTATTTATGCGCGCCTTACGTCACACAAATGGCTCTGAACATTGTTTTATCAATAGGCAAATAAAGGATAATTTTTCATTGTAGCGTTAACCTTTTCCTTAACGCTGCTTATCACGCGTTCGTTTTCAGGATCCTTCAAAACCTCGTCAATCAAATCGGCCACCAGGTGCATAGTGTCTTCTTTAGCACCACGCGTTGTCATGGCAGCAGTGCCCAGACGGATGCCGCTGGTCTGGAATGCTGAGCGTTCATCATAGGGAACCTTGTTTTTATTTACGGTAATATCTGCGGCTACAAGTGCGTTTTCGGCTACCTTACCCGTAAGTTCAGGATATTTTGTGCGCAGGTCGAGTAGCATAGAGTGGTTGTCGGTTCCACCGCTTACTATGCCAAAGCCCTTGCTCATTAAATCGTCGGCCAGAACCGCAGCGTTCTTTTTTACCTGCCTGGCATAATCTATCCACGAGGGTTGCAGGTTTTCGTAGAAACCTACAGCCTTTGCGGCAATTACGTGCTCCAACGGTCCTCCTTGTGTGCCGGGGAAAACAGCCGAGTTGAGCAGCTGGCTCATTTTTTTCACAACCCCCTTCTTTGTGGTATAGCCCCATGGGTTGTCAAAATCTTTACCCATCAGGATTACGCCGCCACGCGGACCTCTTAAAGTCTTGTGGGTAGTAGTGGTAACAATATCAGCATATTTTACAGGATTCTTCAGCAATCCGGCAGCAATCAGTCCGGCAGGGTGAGCCATATCGATCATAAGCAAGGCACCTACCTCGTCGGCAATCTTGCGCATGCGCTCGTAGTCCCATTCACGGCTATAAGCCGAACCGCCACCAATAATAAGTTTGGGCTTATTCTCCAGAGCAAGCCGTTCCATCTCATCATAATCCACACGACCGGTTTCTCTGTTCAGCGTGTAGCCCACATGGTGATACAGAATGCCAGATGTGTTAACCGAGCTGCCATGTGAGAGATGACCACCCTGGTCGAGGTCGAGACCCATAAAAGTGTCACCAGGCTTCAGTACGGCCAGTAAAACTGCGGCATTGGCTTGTGCGCCAGAGTGGGGCTGCACGTTAGCAAATTCGGCATTAAAGAGCTTTTTTACGCGTTCTCTGGCTAAATCCTCTACCTGGTCAACCACCTGGCATCCGCCGTAATAACGCTTGCCAGGAAGACCCTCGGCATATTTATTGGTGAGATATGAGCCCATGGCTTGCATCACTTCATTGCTTACAAAGTTTTCTGAAGCAATGAGTTCCATACCGCGGAGCTGGCGTTGGTGTTCTTGTTCAATAAGACTGAAAATCGTCTGGTCCTGTTCCATTTTCTTTATCTATTATTACTGGATTAATAATCACAAAGTTTTACTTTACTAATTTCCTGCTCGTTGTCGCAATAGTGGCATTTCACGATACCATGAGCCTTATCGATTACATTGAACCATGTTTGCATAGGTTCGTTGTTGCAGATGCACTTGGGATTATTGCATTTAATAATGCCTTTAATCTCGTCGGGTGTTTCCACTGTTTTCTTTTCAACCACCTCATAGTCCTTGATGATGTTAAGCACTATTTTAGGCGCTACTACCGAAAGGCGGTTGGTTTCTTCGTCAGAAAAGTAGCGATTGGATATTTTTATGATGCCCTTACGGTCACATTTTTTCGATGGCAGATTGTAGCCTATAGTTACCGGGGTGTCGGCATGGTCCAAATCAAGCAGACGGGCAACCTTGTATGTCTTGTCAGCCGGTATATGGTCTATAACAGTACCATTTTGAATGGCTGAAACCAATAATTCCTTTTTTCCCATTTTCATCGTATAATTGTTTTATCGTTACGAATTTCATCCAGGTCGATTCCCAGGCAATAACAATAGATAGCCTCACGTGCAAAGAGTCCGTTGTGAGCCTGCTCAAAATAATAGGCATGGGGATTGCTGTCAACATCCTGGGCAATTTCGTTTACTCTTGGCAGTGGATGCAGAATGCGCATATTCTCTTTAGCCGATTTCAGCATGTCGTTACGCAGAATATACAGATCTTTTACCTTTTCATATTCCATTAAGTCGGTAAAACGTTCACGCTGCACCCTGGTCATATAAATAATGTCAGCCTTAGAGATAGTTTTTTCGTCGAAATCGGTATGCTCAACGTATTTGATATTATGCTCCTTGCAATAAAGTTTATACTGTTGCGGCATCGCAAGTTCCTGGGGTGCAATAAAATGGAAAGTTGGGTTAAAGTGTCGCATGGCCATGATAAGTGAGTGAACCGTGCGCCCATATTTCAAGTCGCCCACAAGAAAGATGTTCAGGTTTTCAAGTGTGCCCTGGGTCTTGTAAATGGAGTAGAGGTCGAGCAGACACTGCGAGGGATGCATATGCGCTCCATCGCCTGCATTGACAATAGGCACCTGGGTAACCTCGCTGGCATATTGTGCGGCACCTTCGTAATAATGCCTCATTACAATAATGTCGGCATAATTGCTGACAATTTTAATGGTGTCGTTCAAGGTTTCTCCTTTACTCACGCTGGTTGCTTTAGCATCAGAAAAGCCAATCACTTTGGCGCCAAGTCGGTTGGCAGCTGTTTCAAAACTCAAGCGTGTACGGGTGGATGGCTCAAAGAACAGAGTTGCCACGATTTTGCCATCCAAGAGCCTTCGATTAGGATATTTCTCGAATTCCTGCGCCATGTTAATAAGATGCATCAATTGCTCTTTTGAAAAGTCGGCAATTGTTACAAAATTATGTTTACTCATAAACTTGTGTACAAATTATTTTGAATTCGACTGTAAAGTTATGAATTTTTTTTGGTTTAGGACGCTTTTTTGAAAGAAAAGTTGTATTTTTGTCGACAATTTTTTAAATAGCAAAATGAGAAGGACATTCGTATATTTTATGTGGACAGCTTTAACAGTATGCATTATACTGACAGCTGGCATTTTTACTGCTATTTGGTTTGGCTGGATTGGCTATATGCCCAACCTCGAAGATTTGCAAAATCCCATTAACCGTTTTGCCACTCAGGTGTACTCTGCCGACGGTAAAGTTATGGGAACATGGAATATAAACAAAGAGAACCGAATCGTAATACCTTACAGCAAAATATCACCCCATTTGGTAAACGCCCTGGTGGCCACCGAGGACGAACGCTTTTACGAGCATTCCGGCATCGATTTTATTGCGCTTGGGCGCGCCATTATAAAGCGTGGCATTCTGGGGCAGACCAATGCGGGTGGCGGCAGCACCATTACGCAGCAGCTTGCCAAGCAGCTTTATTCCAACACGGCACACTCTTCGGCCGAGCGTATGCTGCAAAAGCCCATCGAGTGGGTTATTGCCATTAAGCTGGAGCGCTATTACACCAAGCAGGAAATCATTGCACTGTATCTTAATTACTTTGACTTTCTTCACAATGCCGTCGGCATAAAAACAGCTGCCAACACTTATTTTAATAAGGAACCCAATCAGCTGAATGTTTGTGAAGCTGCCACACTTATCGGATTATGTAAGAATCCATCGTTGTTTAACCCCATACGTTACCCCGAGCGCTGTAGGGAACGCCGAAATGTGGTGCTTGCCCAAATGCATAAAGTGGGGTACTTGAGCGATGCCGATTACGAAAAGTACACCGCCGAACCACTGACACTTAATTTCCGCAGAATTGACCATAAAGATGGCTCTGCCACATACTTCCGCGAATTCTTGCGACAGTATATGATGGCCAGCAGGCCTCAGCTGTCTGATTATCCCTCGTGGAATCGTCGGCAGTATGTTCTCGATTCCATTGCCTGGCAAACCGACCCGCTGTATGGCTGGTGCAACAAGAACTTTAAAAAAGACGGCTCGCCCTATAATGTCTATACCGATGGACTGAAGGTTTACACCACCATCGACTCCAGAATGCAAAGATATGCCGAAGAGGCTGTGTTCCAGCATGTGGCACGCTTCCTGCAACCTGCATTCAACAGCGAAAACAGCAATAAGGTTAACGCGCCGTTCAGCAAAAACTTGAGCGCCGATGAAATAAGGAGTATCATGAACCGCTCTATACAACAAAGCGACCGCTACAGGGCCTTGAAGCAGAGCGGAGCCTCGAATGCCGATATTCACCGCTCGTTCCATACACCTACCGATATGACCATCTTTACTTATCATGGTGACATCGATACGGTGATGACACCTTATGACTCAATAAAATATTACAAGACGTTCTTGAGAGCCGGCTTTATGTGCATGGATCCCAAGAACGGTGCTGTCAAGGCCTATGTTGGCGGTATTGATTACACACACTTTATGTATGATATGGTGATGGGCGGCCGGCGGCAAGTGGGTTCTACCATCAAACCTTTCCTTTACAGTCTGGCAATGGAAAATGGTTTCTCTCCATGCGACAAGGTACCCAATGTACAACGTACCTACATGGTTGCAGGCCAGCCCTGGACTCCACGCAACTCAAGTCATAAGCGCTATGGACAAATGGTAACTCTGAAGTGGGGACTGGCACAGTCGAACAACTGGGTTTCGGCCTATCTTATGAGTAAGCTTAACCCACAGCAATTTGTATCATTGCTGCACGATTATGGTATTAATAATCCCGACATTCACCCATCTATGTCGTTATGCCTCGGACCATGCGACGTATCAGTTGCCGAAATGGTGAGTGCCTACACCACATTCGCCAATCATGGTATAAGGTGCGCACCCATGTTCGTTTCAAAAATAGAGGACAATGAGGGCAATGCGCTTGCTACCTTCCAGCCACGCATGAATGAGGTGGTGAGTGCCGACTGCGCTAATAAAATGCTTGTGCTGCTGCAAGGCGTGGTTGATGGTGGTACGGCTTCAAGATTAAGAACCAAATATCATTTTACGGCCGAAATTGGCGGCAAGACAGGCACAACCAACCATAACAGTGATGCATGGTTTGTTGGATTCACACCACAGCTCGTAAGTGGATGCTGGGTTGGCGGCGAAGACAGGGACATTCACTTCGACAATGCCCGAATGGGGCAGGGTGCCACAATGGCTTTGCCTATATGGGCTCTGTTTATGAAAAAAGTGTTTGCTGACCCATTCCTGCCCTATAAGCAAAATGCTGACTTCGGCCTACCGGCCGAATTCAATCCTTGCGTGAAGGAAGATTCGGGCATCGATGGCGATATTGACGACGTGTTTGAATAAAATATAACTAACCAAGCGTAATGAAAAGAAAAAATCTAATTTTACTTCTCTGTGCTGTGGCATTGAATGCCTCAGCACAAGGCACATTAGCCGACTACCAAAGAGCCTACTCTCTTTACGGTAAATTCAAATCAGACAACGTGTACCACTGGGCACACAATTTGCAATGGAACAACTCAACCGACGTGTTCCATTATGAAATAAGCACACCCGAGGGAAGGCGCTATATTGTTTACAATGCGGCAACCGGTGATAAGCAAACCTACAATTCCAACCGTGATATGCTTAAAGCATTGAACCAAACCGACCGGGTTGATGCTCCGTCACGCAAAGACAGCCCCTTCCGCCATCACGAACGTCACTGGATGGAAACCGATGACGAGGATTCACCCAACCTGGTAACCTCGCCCGATGGAAAAATGGACGCATGGATAGAAGGTTACAACGTAGTGGTACACAAAGTGGGAACACCCTACTCAGAAAAACACGTACTGACAATGGATGGCACCATTGGGCGTTATTACAGCAACCAGTTGCTATGGAGCCCTGATAGTAAGTATATCTTTACCTGTATGAGAAACAAAGTACAGAAAAGATACGACTACTACGTGGAGTCATCGCCCGCCGACCAGTTGCAGCCCATACTCCACAAACAAGAATACGCAAAACCTGGTGATGAACTGCCACAACATTGGCCGGTAATTATTAACGTGGAAACTGGTAAGAAAGTGTCAGCCCCTGAACCACAAGTGGTCAATCAATTCTCGTTAGATTATTTCCAGTGGACACCCGACTCAAAAACGGTTACCATGGAGTATAACCAACGCGGGCATAAACTGTACGAAGTACTGGCTATGAATGTGCAAGACGGTTCACTTAAACCCATTGTAACCGAACAAAGCAATACGTTCGTGAATTACTCACGGCTCTGGCGACAGTGGAGTAGTGACGGCACAAGACTTTTCTGGACCAGTGAGCGCGACAACTGGAACCACCTTTACCTCTTTGATGCCGTAAAGGGCAAACTTATCAGACAGATTACAAAAGGCAACTGGTTCGTAAGAGGTATTCAGAATATTAATGAAGAAAAAGGCGTGGTTTATTTCTCAGCAAGCGGTATGAACCCCAACGAGGATCCTTATCAGGTACACTATTACCGCATTGGCATTGATGGAAAGCATCTCGTTGCACTTACTCCTGAAGATGGAAATCACAGCGCCAAATATTCATCTGACTACAAATACCTTGTAGATACCTACTCGAAAGCTGACCAGGCACCTGTTACCGTGCTACGTAATGCTGAAACAGGAGAATTAATCAAAACACTGGAGACAGCTGATCTCTCAAAAATTAAATCCAACGGATGGGTGGCACCCGAGATATTCAAGGCCCCGGGCCGCGATGGCAAAACCATGATGTGGGGCATCATACAGCGTCCCACCAACTTCGACCCGTCAAAGCATTATCCTGTGATAGAATACATCTATGCCGGTCCGGGTGATGCCTACACCCCGAAGAGCTTCATTTCGTACAACTGGACCAACACGTCATTGGCAGAATTAGGGTTTATTGTAGTTCAGCTCGATGCCATGGGAACAAGCTACCGCGGAAAGAAATTTGAAGAAGTGTGCTATAAGAACCTTAAAGATGCCGGTTTCCCTGACAGAGAGCTTTGGATAAAGGCTGCCTGCAAGAAGTATCCCTATATGGACTCAACAAGAGTGGGCATCTTTGGTGCTAGTGCCGGTGGTCAGGAAAGCACAACGGCAGTGTTGCTTCATGGCGATTTCTACAAGGCTGCTTACAGCAGCTGTGGCTGCCAGGACAACAGAATGGATAAAATATGGTGGAACGAGCAGTGGATGGGATGGCCTGTTGATTCAAGCTACGTTGAATGCAGCAACGTGTACAACGCCCCCAAGCTTGAAAGACCCCTAATGCTGGTTGTAGGAGAACTCGACGATAATGTGGACCCATCAAGTACTTACCAGGTAGTGAATGCTTTGATAAAGGCAAACAAAAATTTTGAACTGGTAGTTCTGCCCGGTGTACACCACACTTTGGGAGAAAACTTTGGAGAGCACAAGCGCTACGATTTCTTTGTAAAGAATCTCCTGGGCGTTGACCCACCTAAATGGAATGAAATTAAATATTAAATTAATAAGTAGAAGGGAGTCTGAATTACAGGCTTCCTTTCTATTTTTCATGCAGAATGTAACCAAAAGCACCCGATAATACCAGAAGTACAGATACCAACAGAATCCAGTTGTGATTGATAAGACCAGTGAAATAACTTATCAACATTAGCAATACTCCGGCATAAAGCAGATGTATGTTAAAGAACTTGTATAGAGCCGATTTAACAATAATGGCGTTCATTTTCTTGATTTTCATAAAAACGTATACTTGTTTTCCTGCAAAAATACGAAAAAATTTGTGAGTCTCAAAAAAATAATGTAATTTTGCAGCGCATTTTGGAGATTTCATCAAAGATATGCAAATTAACAACAATATTTTAATTTATTAAAAGTATGAATCAATACGAAACCGTTTTCATTTTGACTCCCGTTTTGTCTGATGAACAGATGAAGGAAACGGTCGCTAAATTCAAGAAGCTCCTCACTGACAATGGTGCTGAGATTTTGAACGAAGAGGCCTGGGGATTAAAGAAGTTGGCTTATCAAATTCAGAAAAAAACTTCTGGATTCTATTGCCTTTTTGAGTTCAAAGGTGAACCAACAATTGTTAACACACTTGAAACTGGCTTCCGTCGTGACGAGAAAGTTATTCGTTATATGACGGTTAAGCTCGACAAGTATGCTGCTCAGTATGCAGAAAAGAGAAGAAACAAACTTGCTAAAAAAGAGGAGGCTTAAACTATGGCAGAACAGAAAAAATCAGAGATACGCTATCTTACCGCTCCTTCTATTGATACAAAGAAGAAGAAGTACTGCAGATTCAAGAAAAGTGGTATCAAATACATCGATTATAAAGACCCTGAGTTCCTTAAGAAATTCCTTAACGAGCAGGGTAAAATTCTACCTCGCAGAATTACAGGTACATCACTTAAATATCAGCGCAGGGTTGCCCAAGCTGTAAAGCGTGCTCGCCAAATAGCACTGCTTCCTTACGTAACAGACTTGATGAAGTAATAAAACTGGAGGAAACAGAATGAAAATTATACTTAAAGAAGATATAATCGGTCTTGGATACAAGAACGATGTAGTTAATGTAAAGAGTGGCTATGGACGTAACTACCTTATCCCAACTGGTAAGGGTGTCATTGCTTCTGAGTCTGCTCTGAAGACACTGGCTGAAAACTTAAAGCAGCAGGCTCATAAGCTTGCAGCTATCAAGGCCGAGGCTGAGAAAAAAGCTGAAGCACTGAAAGACGTGGCACTCGAGATTTCTGCAAAGGTATCTGCTACAGGTGTTACCTATGGTTCTGTAACTGCTAATACTGTAGCTGACGAGCTGGCTAAGAAAGGTTTCGACATTGACCGTAAGATTATCACTATGCACGATATCAAGAAGGTTGGTGAATACGAGGCTACTATCCACTTCCACAAAGAAGTTGAGGTAAAGGTTCCCGTTAAAGTTGTTGCTGAAAACGCTCCTAAAGCAAAAGCAGCCGAAGAAGCTACTGAGGAGGTAAAAGAACAACCTAAGGCTGAAGAGGCAAATGAGGAACAGGCTCCTGCAGCAGAATAAGATAATAAGTAACGAGTAAAATATTATCACACAATAAATCCCATTTGCCTTTAAGGTGATTGGGATTTTTTTTAATTATTCAAGAGATGAAAGCATTCGTTTTTCCTGGTCAGGGTTCTCAGTTCGTAGGAATGGGAAAAGACCTGTATGAAAATAATAGTACAGCAAACAAGCTTTTTAACGAGGCTAATGATGTGCTCGGTTTTAAAATAACCGATATCATGTTTAATGGTACCGATGAGCAGCTTAAACAAACCAACGTTACTCAGCCTTCAGTTTTCCTTCATAGCGTTATTACAGCACTTTGCCTGGATGAGTTCAAGCCGGATATGGTAGCTGGTCACTCCCTGGGTGAATTCTCTGCCTTAACAGCAGCAGGTGCTCTGACATTTGAAGATGGTCTAAAACTGGTAGCTGCACGTGCAAATGCCATGCAGAAAGCATGTGAGAAGAATCCTGGTACCATGGCTGCAATTATTGGCTTGGCCGACGATGTAGTTGAAGAAGTGTGCCATAGCGTTTCTGAAGAAAACAATATCGTTGTACCTGCTAACTACAATTGTCCCGGTCAGCTTGTTATTTCGGGTAATGTGGATGCAGTGAACAAGGCTTGCGAAATACTGAAGGGCAAGGGCGCAAAACGTGCTCTCGTACTGAAAGTTGGTGGTGCTTTCCATTCTCCTTTAATGGAAATGGCTCGTGCTGAACTCGAGCAGGCCATAAAGTCGACTACATTCAACACACCTAAATGTCCTATCTACCAGAATGTAGATGGCAAAGCCCACACGGATGCCGAGGAAATTAAGCAGAACCTCATTTCGCAACTCACTCACAGCGTGCGCTGGACAGATTCTGTGCGCAACATGATCGCTGACGGAGCTACTGAGTTTGTTGAGTGTGGACCGGGTAAAGCTTTGCGCGGTATGATTGCACGTATTGATAAAACTGTTACAGCCCACGGAGTTGAATAAGAAAATTTTAATATATCAAGTACTTCCACGCCTGTTTAACAACAGCTCCAAACCTTCTGTTGCCTGGGGTAGTATAGATGACAACGGTTGTGGTAAGTTAAATTATTTCTCATCTTCTGTATTAAACAAAATACAGGAGATGGGATTTAATTATATTTGGTATACAGGTGTAATACGTCACGCCACAACCACCGACTACTCATCATTCGGTATCCCCAGACAGAACAACAGGGTTGTAAAGGGTAGGGCAGGCTCGCCATACGCCATAACCGATTATTATGATATTGACCCAGACCTGGCTGAGAATGTAGCCAACAGAATGGCAGAATTTGAAGCTCTTATTGACAGAACTCATAAAGCCGGTCTGAAATGCATTATTGATTTTGTTCCCAATCACGTAGCACGCGAATATCATTCTATTTGTAAACCACGTGGAGAGAACGACTTAGGTGAAACCGATGATTCATCAATGAATTTCTCGACCAGGAATAATTTCTACTACTGCTGGGGCCAACAACTTGATATGTCGGATGTAGATTTACAGAGATTACCCTATACTCTGGACGAGCCTTATGTGGAAAAACCTGCAAAAGCAACAGGCAACGATTGCTTCTCAAGTCGCCCCCAAACCAACGACTGGTATGAAACAGTTAAGCTCAATTATGGTATTGATTACTGTGATGCCGGTGGCCGGAGTTATCATTACTTACCCATTCCCGATACATGGGTAAAGATGAAGAACATTCTACTTTTCTGGGCTGGTAAAGGCGTTGATGGTTTCAGATGCGATATGGCCGAAATGGTTCCACCGGAGTTCTGGCATTTTGCCACTTCAGCCATTAAAGATGTTTATCCAAACATTATCTTTATTGGAGAAGTGTACGACCAAAGTAAGTACCACACTTACGTAACATCAGGATTTGACTATCTGTATGACAAGGTAGGAATGTATGATTGCCTGAGAGCCATAATAAGGAATGAACGTCCTGCATCAGCCATTACATATGAGTGGCAACATGAAGACGATATACATGACCATATGCTGTATTTCCTCGAAAATCATGATGAGCAACGCATAGCAAGCGATTTTTTTGCCGGTGACGCATCGAAGGCTCTGCCTGCCTTAATTGCTGCAGTTTGCATGCGGAATAATCCTTTTATGGTATATGCCGGTCAGGAATATGGTGAAAGGGGAATGGATGCAGAAGGCTTCAGCGGCAAAGATGGCCGGACAACTATCTTTGATTACTGGCGACCTGCTTCTATCTACAAGGGCTTCTTCAACAAATCTCAACTCTCTCTGTCTGAAAAGCAGATTTATGCCATGTACCACATTGTGTTGCGCTTGGCCAACAAGGAACCTGCATTACGCGAAGGCGACTTCTTTGACTTGATGTATGTTAATCCAGCAAGTGAATTTTTTGACCCGAGGCATCAGTTTGTTTTTCTAAGAAAAAAAGATAACAACGTTATACTTGTAGTAGTTAATTTTGGCGATGCCCCGGCGGATATTAAGGTTAAAATACCTGGACACGCTTTCGACTTTCTGGGGTTGCCTGAGAAGAGCATTGCAAGTACCGATCTGCTATCGGGCGATGTCACCATGTTCTGCTTAAAACGCGATGGATATCTTAGCTTAAGCTGTCCGGCACAAGGCGGCAGACTGTTTAAATTCAATGTCTCGATGAAAAATACCGAATACTCATTCAATGAGCATAACAAGGAAGAATTCCCACCTGCTCATACAGCTGAACATCTGCTTAACCAGGTTATGCACCGAATGTTTGGGTGCAATCGTAGTGAAAACGCTCATATTGAGCGAAAAAAGAGTAAAATGAGTTTCACATTGCCACAGAAGCCAACTCGTCAGGAGGAACGGGCTATCGAAACAGAGATGAATAAGCTCATTGAGGAGGATTTGGTAGTGGAATATGAGTTTGTTGATCGTAACCATCTGCCGGCAGGTATCGACGTCAGCCGTATTCCAGCATCAGCTGGAAATAATATCAGACTTGTTCGCATTGGCGACTTTGACGTTTGTCCGTGCATGGGAAAGCACGTACGTACGACTTCACAAATAGGCAGGTTTGTTATGCTTGGCAGTAATTGGGATGAACTAACACATACTTATAGAATACGCTTCAAAGTAATTCCATAACACAGGCAAAAAAAATTACAAAAAAAGTTGGATAGCAGATCAAGCACTCTATCCAACTTTTTTGTATGTATTGTTCTTCTAAAAACTGTATTTTACAGAATTCCTTTTACAGCTTCCAGCATTCCCTTCTGTTTGATTTCTTTTAAGTCGTGCTCTACTTTCTCTGTAAGTCCAGGAATGCTATTCAAATTTTCTCCCCACACTTCTTTATAAGCCAATACGCCTTCGGCAACTTTGTGAAAATCATTGGTTGCCCAAAGTTGCTGAACATATGCAATGGTATTAGCATCGTCTTGAGGTCTGATTTCTGTTCCATCAGCACGCTTGCCACCTTTATAATATGTAATAATGGCAGCCAGGCCGAATACCAGACCCTCGGGAAGCTCACCCTTACGCTTCAAATAGGTTTTCAAACCTGGTAAATCTCTGGTCCGGTATTTCGGGAAACTGTTCAGCATAATGCTGGTAACCTGATGGTCAACATAAGGATTATCAAAACGCTCAAGCACATCAGTGGCGAATTTCTGGAGTTCATCCATAGGAAGATTGAGTGTTTGCATCAATTCATCAAACTGTACCTTATGAATGTATTTTCCAATAACCGGATGCTGACAAGCATCGCGAACAATGTTGATTCCACTCAAAAAGGCTACTGGTGAAAGCACGGTATGAGGTCCATTCAACAAGGTTACCTTGCGTTCATGGTAAGGTTCCTCGTTGTCAGTAAAGATAACATGCAGTCCGGCTTCTTCTGCAGGAAATTCTTGTTTGAGCTGTTCTATGCTCATATTCTCAGGACGTTCAATAACCCATAAGTGGAAGTTTTCAGCCTGGACCACAAGATTGTCTTTATACATAATCTTCTGCTGAATTTCCTTTATTTGTTTGCGTGGAAATCCAGGTACAATTCTATCGACAAGTGTTGCACAGAAATAGCAGGAATGCTCAACCCACGCCTTAAATGAACTATAGTCATCACCTAAATCATTCTTCCACAGCTCAATGTACTTAAAGACACACTCTTTAAGGTGATGGCCATTAAGGAAAATGAGCTCACAGGGCATGATAATAAGTCCCTTGTCGGGCTGACCCTTAAAATAAGCAAAACGATGATAGAGCAGCTGAACCAGCTTGCCTGGATAACTGCTGGCAGGTTCATCAGTGAACTTGCAGTTTTCATCGAAGGCAATGCCTGCCTCTGTAGTATTGGAGATGACAAAACGTATGGTAGGGTTTTCTGCAAGACCTAAGTAAGCCTGGAATTGGGTGTAAGGATTTAGTGCCCTGCTGATAACATCAATTCTTTGTAAGGTATTAACAGGTTTACCATCTTCACGCCCTTGTAAATTTACATGATACAGACAATCCTGACCATTCAGCCAGTCTACCATACCATGTTCAATGGGTTGCACAACAACTACACTACCATTGAAGTTTGTTTTTTGGTCTAAATTCCAAATAATCCAATCAGCAAAAGCTCTTAGGAAGTTGCCTTCGCCAAACTGGATTATCTTTTCAGGCATTACACTCTTAGGTGCAGTGAATTTGTTTAAGGATCTTAGTTGATTCATATTAATTTGCTAATTTGTTTTCACTGCAAAATTAATAAAAACCCGATGAACTTATCACTTATTGCGAGAATTAAAAGCGCAAACCTTTACGTTATTAGTGCATTAGGGGAAAGTTATCTCTGCCGTGCCTACAACTAAATCGGTACGTGCACCCGAAGGTCTGTAGTAGATAATCGCAGTGTATTTGTTACTTGTCTGGAAGAATTGACCTTCAGTGGGCAAATTACTCACGCTGCCATTAGTCTGCAAGCATACGTATCTGTAAGAGTAATACCCCTGTTTTAGCAGCACACTACGTTCATAACAATGATCGTTCTCATTCCAAAACATTTCATATTCGGGCAGGCATCTATTTTGCGTCCATTGAGCCATAATATAAACAGGCTGACTGATATGTGGGGTAATGAGCTTAAAATGCACCCAAACATAATCACAGGTAGTTGTTACATCATTGTAATCGGAATTCCTTATCAAGAAGCTGCCTCGTGCACTTTCATCATACGAATAGTTTCGCACAGGCTCATTGGGAATAAGCCATGCATGATAATAGTCACCATCCCATGTAATTTTATCAAGTCCAGGTGTAATAGCCTTCAAATCAATGGTTTCAAACTTATGGTACACATTTCCACCATCAAAAATATAATCGTTGCAGTGGCTCCATGTAAGCTGTCCGTAAGCAATATATTGTGGTTTGGCATTGATAACTGCCTGTGGGATATTATTGTTTTGAACAAGATAAGTTTGAATTTGTTGTTGAGGATTATTAATGCCCGACGTTGAGTAAGATAGCTGCATATCGACTTGCTGCCAATGGGTATTTACTCCCTTGTCGGTATTTGATGTAGCCGATAAAGCCACTTTCATTTTCTCTTCTGCCACTATAAAACACGCTGTGACTACAGTATCATGACTCTCATCATCAATGATATGTACTTTATAGTTGCCACTCATTTTCAGCTTGCAATTAGAATTTGGCAGCGAGAAGTTATAATGAGTGTACAGCACATTGGTGTTTAAAGAATTTTCTACACTGTCAATCACGTTGTCTTGTGAAAAGCCTTCAAGGTAATCGCTTGTCAACAATTCATCAGTATTCCAGTGCGCATCGCAGTGTGTTATCTTGTATGTATATCGATGGTAATCATGACTGAGTTCATCAAAACTTATCTTAATTTGTTCACTGGTCCCAAGATGAATAACAGGCATTTTCTGCCACTCGTCACCTGCAGTAACCTGTAATGTTTTAATATCGGACTTATAAACGATATGGCTCTGTCCATATATTTTCATACATAGAAACAGAGCCACATTAAAGGTGATGAATTTAATAAGATGATAGATCTTCATTATTAATCGTTCATTGCCATCAAGAATTCTTCATTATTACGTGTTCTAGCCATACGGTCATGAATGGTGTTCATAGCTTCCACGGGGGTCATATCCGCTATATAATTGCGGAGGATCCACATCTTGTTAAGCGTATTTTGATCGAGCAGTAAATCTTCACGTCGTGTACTTGAGGCAACCAAGTTAACAGCAGGGAATATACGCTTATTGGAGAGCGACCTGTCGAGTTGCAACTCCATGTTGCCCGTACCCTTGAATTCCTCAAATATCACTTCATCCATCTTACTACCTGTATCAATCAGAGCAGTAGCTATAATTGTAAGAGAGCCTCCACCTTCAATATTCCGAGCTGCTCCAAAGAATCGTTTGGGCTTTTGCAGAGCGTTGGCGTCGACACCACCGGTAAGCACCTTTCCACTTGCAGGCGACACGGTGTTATAAGCTCGAGCCAGACGTGTAATTGAGTCAAGAAATATAACCACATCATGTCCCGACTCAACCATTCGTTTAGCCTTTTCCAAAACAATACCGGCTATCTTTACATGTCTTTCGGCTGGCTCATCAAAGGTTGAAGCAATCACCTCTGCATTTACAGTACGCGCCATGTCGGTAACCTCTTCCGGTCGTTCATCAATGAGGAGCATCATAAGGTAAGCCTCAGGATGATTGGCTGCAATAGCATTGGCAATATTTTTCATCAATACAGTCTTACCCGTCTTGGGTTGAGCCACGATAAGTGCTCTTTGACCTTTTCCTATGGGTGAGAATAAATCAACAACCCGAGTCGAGAGATTTGTAGTAGCTGGATCACCACAAAGCTTAAATTTTTCGTTAGGGAATAGTGGAGTGAGATGCTCAAATGGCACTCTGTCACGTATCTCTGAAGGATCTCGGCCGTTAATGCTATCTATAGATGTAAGCGGGAAGTATTTTTCTCCTTCTTTTGGCGGTCTGACATGACACTGTACTACATCGCCTGTCTTTAAGCCAAATTGTCTAACTTGATTGGCCGAAACATAAACATCGTCGGGTGATGAAAGGTAATTATAATCACTTGAACGTAGGAAACCGTACCCATCAGGCATTATTTCAAGCACGCCGTTTGCACTGATAATGTTTGTAAAATCAAACTCATCCACTTCGGCTTCTGGCTGCTCTTCAGTACTTATATTATCTTGGGTAGATGGAAGGATTGGATTGTCAAACATATCGTAATTTGGCAGTACTCCTTGATCCTCGATGGGGACATCGACAACGGGAATAAAATCAGTACCATCACCAGGGTCGCCACTCCAGACTTGTTGTGGTTCAAATTCATCGAACGGCACCTTATTGCCATCTTCAGTTACAGTATTTTGATCTTCTTCCTGTACGTTCTCATCTGTAGCTTGCAACTCGTTGTCGCTGTTATCTTCATTATATACAGGCATATCTTCACTCTGGGTGTCTGCCGGTTCAAGCATTGGCTCTTGCTCATCAGTTTTGTTTTCCTGAGGAGTAGAGCTTTCATTACTGGCACGAGCTAAGATATCCTCCTGTTGCTTCTTTGCAGCTTCGGCAGCAGCAATAAGTTCAAGTTCTTTTTTCGACTTTCTACCTCTATGCTTCGGAAGTTCGGCCAATAACTCTTCAGGAGTTTTGGTAGTCGCTGTATTGTCATCTGTTCCTTTTTCTTCAGATGATGCTTCTGGAATATCTTTAAAAAGTGAAGGTTGATCAGTTTGTTTTTTCATGACATCATAATTTTCTCCATCACTTCCGTGGACGGAATAAACTTTGTCAGTATCTTTTTTTACAATCCTTACTCTTTTCCTTTTATTGCCAGGGGCTTTACTTCCTTCGTTGATAGCCTGCTGGTCAAGAATAGCATATATAAGATTTTCAGCGTCATTATAATTCTGAACATCAATGTTCAAATCTGACGCTATTTTTTGAAGCTCGGAGTAATCCTTTGCCAATAATTCGTCTTTGCTATACATAAACTGTATAAATATGTTGTTATGAATTGTTGTTTCTTATATTGAAACAATAGAATATATTTTATGACTGCAAATTTAATATTTTTTTTTGGAAACTCAAAATCTTTTTATACGATTTTCATCCATTTATCAAACTAAATCTGACTATTGATGAAATCAATTTACTATAAATCTAATATTCTTAGTATAAAATGAATGATAATTTTAGCAAAAGCAAAGCATAAAATAAGCTTAAGTTTTCTCCTAAATTATGTGCCAAAAAAGAATTCCCCCTCCATTTCCATGGTGGGGGATAAGTGACATACCTTACTAAGAGTCAATACTTAACACGGTACTTGGTAAAAACCACAAAAACGGTTTTACTACTTATTCGTACCGCTGTAGTTGTTTCAGAATCTCGGCCATTCTCTCTTTCGTATTGATGGTAGTGGGGACCAAAGGCAGCCGCAGAACATTCTGGATCATTCCCATATCATTCAAAAGCGCTTTCACACCAGCCGGATTGCCATCAACAAAAAGAAGGTTGTATAATTCCGTGAATCTATGATGAATTTTTCGTGCCGCTACATATTCACCATTCAGCTCTAACCTGACCATACGGCTAAACTCCTTAGGCAGAGCATTACCAATAACTGAGATAACGCCTTGAGCACCACTGGCAATCATCGAAAATGCTAATGAGTCGTCACCACTAATCACATCGAAATTAGCAGGCTTGTTTTTGATAATCTCATCCATCTGTTCTAAGTTACCTGATGCTTCCTTAATGGCAACTATGTTAGGACATTCTTTAGCAATTCTCACAGTAGTGGCTGCCTTCATATTAACCCCTGTGCGTCCTGGTACATTGTAGAGCACTAAGGGCAATGGCGAATTCTTTGAAATTAGCTTAAAATGCTGATACAAGCCTTCCTGTGAAGGTTTGTTATAGTAAGGACAGATGCTAAGTATACCATCGACACTTTTCCAATTGGTGTTTTGCATTTCATCAATTACTGCCATGGTATTGTTGCCGCCACAATACTTTAAGATAGGCACTCTACCTTTGTTAACTTGTAAAATAGTCTGTGTGATCTGATCTTTCTCGCGGGGTGCCAGGCAAGGAGCCTCACCCGTTGTTGCCAGAATACAAAGGAAGTCTGCACCATTATCTAACTGATAAGTTACAAGCCTTTCTAAAGCTTCGTAATCTATAGAGTAATCATCTTTGAACGGAGTAATAAGCGCAATGCCTAGACCTTTGAATATATTTTCCATAAGTTTATTGTTTCAATTTCCGGCAAAGTTACGATTTTTATGCTAGACTGCAAAAGAAATAAATTGTAAAGTTACATATAAAAATATATTATTTATATTTCGTATTAAATTTAAATCATTTATACATCTTCTCTTTTCTCAAAAGGAATATTTTATTCAAATTTGTGATAGTATGTTTTATAGTTGATGGAGTAATAGAAATGGGAAGTAAGAATATCTGTAGCATCTTACCTCCCATTGAAAATATAATCAAAGAATATCATTCATATCTAAGAGCCTCAATTGGGTCAAGTTGAGCAGCTTTTTTAGCCGGATACCAGCCAAAAAATACTCCGGTAAAGGTACATACGGCAAAGCTCATTATGATACTCCACATTTCGATATAGATAGGCCAGTGTGCAAAATACTTGATAAGATAAGAGGCACCAATACCCAGTCCCACACCGATAATGCCACCTGTAACACTAAGCAGAATGGATTCTATTAAGAACTGATTCAAGATATCAATCCCTCTGGCACCAACACTCATACGCAAACCAATTTCTCGTGTACGCTCAGTAACGCTCACGTACATAATGTTCATGATGCCAATACCGCCAACAATCAGAGAGATGCCTGCCACGCATCCCAGCAAAATGGTGAGCATGTTTGTAGTTGAATTCATCATAGTGGCTAATTCCTCTTGAGACCGTATATTGAAATCGTCATCATCGGCTTCCTGCGTGTCAGTGGCATCCTTCAGGTTATGAGTTCTACGCAGAATCTGTGTAATTTGATTTGTTGCTTGTTCTGTTACACCCTCTGTAATGGCCGAACATACAATGCCACCCAAATAGGTTTGGGCCAAAACACGTTTCATCACCGTGGTGTATGGAGCCAGCACCAAGTCATCCTGGTCCATACCCATAGAGTTGTAACCTTTCTTTTTCAGGACACCAATCACTCTAAGTGGTATTTTGTTAAATCTAATAACTTTGCCAATAGGGTCACCACCATTCGGGAAGAGATAATCCACAACGGTTTGACCAAGAAGACATACCTTGGCACTGGTTTTGATATCCGTATCGGTAAACATTTCACCGTCACTTATTTGTATTTGTCTGATTTCCAGATAATCAGCATTAATACCATATAAAGTTGACTGGTCGTTGTTATTGCCATAGATAAATTGCCCCGTGCTGGTTACAGTAGGACTAATGGCTTTAATGTAGTCGCAGTCATTCTTAATGGCATCATAATCGGTAAGCTTCAATGTTTGCATTTCCGAAGGGTCCTGTCGAACGCCACCACGCATATCTGCACCCGGACTTATCATTATCATGTTTGAACCCATCTCGGAGATATTCTTTTGAATGCTTTTTTTGGCACCCTGGCCTATGGCAAGCATTGTGATAACTGAAGCAATACCTATTATTATGCCCAACGCCGTTAAAAACGACCTTAGCTTATTTGCCATTATAGCTCGAATGGCTATTTTGAAAAGATTCGTATAGTTCACTTTGTTGTAACTTTTGTAATCACCTTATTTATCTATTACTCATCGGTGTTTGCCGGTAAAGCGGCAAGTCCATCGCTGGCCGAGAGAATGTTATCGTTCTCCCGGTCGTAGATTATTTGTCCGTCACGCAGTTCGATGTTTCTGCTGGCATAGTGCGCTATATCAGGGTTATGTGTAACAAAGATAATGGTGCGCCCTTCGCTGTGCAGTTTCTGAAAAAGCACCAGAATTTCGAAGCTCGTACGTGTATCAAGGTTACCGGTAGCCTCATCAGCAAGTATAACGGCGGGGTTATTTACAAGCGCACGTGCAATAGCGACACGCTGCATTTGTCCACCCGACATCTGGTTGCTTTTGTGGTAAAGCCTGTCACCCAATCCTACAGCTTTAAGTGCCTCAACAGCTCTTGTAAAACGCTCCTTGGCACTAACAGCCGGGTTATACATTAGTGGAAGCTCTACATTTTCTACACTTGTAGTCTTGGGTAACAAGTTGTAGTTCTGAAATATAAAGCCTATCTTACGATTCCTTAATATAGCCCTTTGGGCTTTCGTCATGCTGCGTACGCTGTTACCGTCTAAATAGTATTCACCGCTCGAAGGTGTATCAAGGCAGCCAAGTTGATTAAGCAAAGTAGACTTGCCAGACCCCGACTTGCCCATAATGGTAACGAATTCACCCTCGTATATCTTAAAACTCACGCCACGCAGGGCATGTACTGTTTCATCGCCCACTTTAAAATACCGTTTAACGTTGTCGAGTTCAATGACAACTTTTTTGGGAGTTTCTTCCATGTTAGCAATGATTAGTTACTTCTTGTTCTTATTTCCCTTTGGACCTGGGGTGAGCGGACTTCTCTCCTGATCATCTGAAGAGGAACTGTCGTCATTGTTGTTTTCGGTAACCTTGATACCGGTAATTACTTTGGCGCCTCTGGAGATGCCACTGATAATCTGAGTATGTGTGCCATCAGCCGTTCCAATCGTTACAGAGTGGGCAACAAGTTGTTTGCCTTCAATGGTCCAAACCTTGTTTTTAGCAGTGATATCCTTTATCTTGTAACTTCCTACAGTTTCCTTAACAGGCGTGTATCTTAATGCCTTGTTGGGTACGCAGAGTACGCCTTGCTTTTCCTGAGTATAAATAGTTACGTTGGCAGTAAGTCCCGGCTTAAGTTTTAAATCAGCATTAGGTGCAGTAATCACCACCTCGTAAGTAACCACATTGTTGGTAGTGGTAGGTTCCTGGCGGACTTGTTTTACCACGCCATTAAACACATCGTCAGGATAGGCATCCACAGTGAAAGTTACCCTTTCGCCAGCTTTAATCCCACTAATATCAGCCTCGTCAACGTTGGCCACAACCTGCATCTTAGTAAGATTCTGTGCAATGGTGAATAACTCAGGCGTACTAAAACTTGCAGCAACCGTCTGGCCTTCTTCTACACTCTTTGAAAGCACAATACCATCGATAGGTGATGTAATGGTGGCATAACCCAGATTGGTTTGAGCCTTTTGAACATTTTCACGCGCCGTTGATACCTGCTCTTTAGCCTGGCTGTAAGAAAGCAGCGCATTCTCGTAGTCGTTGGCACTAACCAGGCCCTTTTTGTAAAGCACTGCATACCGTTTATAGTTCTCGCTCTGATACTTCAAATTACTTTCTGCACTACTTAAATTGTATTTGGCCGTATTGAGTTCACTAATAAGATTAGTTTTATCAAGTTCGGCTATAACCTGGCCCTTCTTAACCACGCTGTTATAATCAACGTACACTTTACTAACTATACCCGAAACCTGTGTACCCACAGTTACCGAAGTAACCGGTTCGATGGTACCGGTAGCAGTTACAGTGTTTAGAAGTGTAGTGTCCTTTACCTCAGAAAGATTGAAGTTTATGTTTTCTTTTTTCTTATCTTGCGACAGCAATAAAGCTGCTATTGCTATGGCCACGATTACGGCCACGGCTATCCATATGGTACTTATTCTTTTCATTTTATTATTCCTGATTTATAGAAGTTAAGCATTTTTATATTTAAGATTGCCAGATACTTGCTTTCCAGCTCGTTCTGTTCGGCTTGCACCAAATTACTTTTGCCCGTCATAAGCTCAACAATGTTCTTTAAGCCCAAGTGAAATTGCTCGCTCAGCAAGTTGTAACTGCTTTTTGCGCTTTTAGTTGAAACCTGGGCTGCCTTAAACTTATTCTGGTTATTATAGGCCTTAAGCCAATAGCTTTCTATATTCGAATAGATGCTGTTCTTTGCATCTTGTAAATCAAGTTGATACGACTGTTTGCTAAGCATAGCCTTATTAACGGCTGTTTTCGTTTTACGTTGGTCGAACAGTGGAATGCTTACAGTTACGCCAGCACCTAAAACAAAGTTGTTTTTTAATTGTTTTACCCATGCATTATCACTCATAGAAGTGGTGTTAGCCGAGGCTGATGCACCTAAAGAAACTGTAGGTAATTTACCAGCCTTGGCTATTTTCAAGTTTACATCACTCTCTGCAATACCCGCCTGTGCACTCTTTATCTCAGGGCGTTGCTCAACTGCCGCACCATAAACAGAATCTACGCTGGGTATTGTCTCAAGAGCCATAGCATCAGTAGTTGTGGGTGTTGCAACATCAAATTCGTCTTGCGATGTAATTTGAAGCAGCTGTTTAAGCTGACGCTTATATTCAAGTACATTGCTCTGAGCTTGAATCACATTGAATTGATCCTGAGCCTCCTGGGCTTCAAGTTGCGATAAGTCGGCCTTGCTAAGCTTGCCTACCTTATACATTTCAAGGCCCTGTTTGTAATTTTCCTGGCTGGTTTTAAGATTGCTCTTACTAACCTGGACAGCCTCCTGAGTATAGAGAATCTCTACGTACAGCTGAGTAATTTGTTCAACCAAAGTAGTAGCTGTAGCAGCGCTGTCTATTTGAATTTTGCGTGCAGCCAGCTCATTTAGTACCGTCTGGTTTCTGGTTTGGTTTCCATTCCAGACTGTCCAATTAAGATTCAGTCCATAAGAGCCATTATAAAAGAACTTGTCTACACTACTTTGCACTTTACTGCCTTGTCCTTAATTCCGCAACACTTTGATTTAACTTTATTTATAAGTACCTGAGCAACAAAAAGTTGCTCAGGATTTTGCCATGTCAGATTTTTCACCTATCTTAGTGTTGCAAATCAAAATATGTATCAA